>Ga0326727_10019205_pt1 | contig 13791 bp, 7 predicted proteins | sample MB2enrmetagenome_FD_207643 | JGI IMG/M metagenome (GOLD analysis project Ga0326727, IMG submission 207643) | Lab enriched peat soil microbial communities from McLean, Ithaca, NY, United States - MB29MY | ecosystem: Environmental > Terrestrial > Soil > Wetlands > Peat | place: USA: New York... | reverse complement strand
CGATGTCCCGGCCGGGCAAGGACGTCATCGAAATTCCCGCGACTCTCCTGCAAAGTCTCGTCGAGACTGTGTGCTACGCCGCCTGACTCCAGACATCCGCTCCACCCCGCTTCGCCAGAACGGTGCGTTTAAAAAACTAACGGCGGAACGCCGAGTGAAGAGTAGTCCGTTGGCGGGGATCCGGGGGGCAAAGCCCCCTTGGTGGGGTCCGGGGCAACGCCTCGGCACGTGTGCGCCGGGTCATCTGGCAACTTGCGCCCGCAGCGGAATGCGGCCATGTCCGCCTTCATGACGCGTCACTGCAACACGCCCGCATGAACGCCGCCGTCGAGGCCGAGCTTCTCCGTCTCGCCGCCACGCGCGGGCCGTTCGGGTCGGTCGACCCGACCGAGGTGGCACGCGCGGTCGCACCCGGCCCCGGCGAGCAATGGCGCACGAAACTCAGCGCGGTCCGCCGCGCCGCCATAAGGCTGGCCCAGGCCGGCCGCATCGACATCCTGCGCAAGGGCCGGGCCGTCGACCCCGCGACGGAGATTCGCGGCGTCATTCGTCTGCGCATCCGCCCGGACCCCGGCCCGCCGGCCGGCCTTGGAAGCCCGCCCTGATGCGCCCGTTCGCCCTGTCCCCTGCCTGAGGACACTCGTATGCACACTATCGCCGAATTCCTGGGCGACGCCTGGCGCCTGGCCAAACCCTACTTCACCCGGTCGGAAGAACGCCGCTCCGCCTGGCTGTTGCTGGCGGCGGTGATCGCCATGCGCCTGGTGCTGGTGGGCATGGAGGTGGTGCTCAGCTTCTGGAACAATGCCTTCTTCACCAGCCTCCAGGAGAAGGACTGGGACAGCTTCATCGCCCTGCTGCTGACCTGGAAGGTCACCGAAAGCGGCTGGATTCTGCCCGGCTTCTGCGGCGTCGCCGCCGTCTATATCGTCATTGCGGTCTACCGCATCTTCCTGACCCAGTGGCTGCAAATCCGCTGGCGGCGCTGGATGACACGGCACTTCCTCGACGAATGGCTGGCCGACCGCGCCTATTACCGCATCAGCCTGATCTCGCCGGCCGACGAGGGAAGCGGCGTCGGCACCGAGAACCCGGACCAGCGCATCGCCGAGGATCTGCGCGCCTTCATCGGCGACGGCGTGGCCGGGGTGCGCGGCATCCTGTTTCTTGGCATCGACCTGCTGTCGAACGTGGTCTCGCTGGTCAGCTTCATCGCCATCCTGTGGTCGCTGTCCGGCCCGCTGACCGTGCTGGGGGTCACCATCCAGGGCTACATGGTGTGGGTGGCGCTGCTCTATGCCATCGCCGGCACGCTGGCGACGCATTTCGTCGGCCGGCCGCTGGCGCAGCTGAATTTCCGCAAGCAGCGGGTGGAGGCGGATTTCCGTTTTTCCCTCGTGCGGTTGCGCGAGAATACCGAAGGGGTGGCGCTGTCCGGCGGCGAGGCGGAGGAAAAACGCGGCCTGCTGGTCCGTTTCGAGGCGCTGGCGGCGAACTGGTGGCTGCTGATGCAGCGCTACAAGCTGCTGACGGCGTTGACCGCCGGCTATGGCCAGATCGCCTCGGTGTTCCCCATCGTGGTGGCGGCGCCGCGCTATTTTGCCGGTCTGGTGCCGCTGGGCGCGCTGACCCAGACCGCAGGGGCGTTCGGCCAGGTGCAGGGCGCGATGTCGTGGTTCGTCGACAGCTATGCCGACATCGCCTCCTGGCGCGCCACCGTCGAGCGGCTGGCCACTTTCCACCGCGCCATCGAGGCGGCCCGCAGCGCGGCGGGGGAAGGGGTGCATCTGTCCGCCGGCGCTGGGGCCGGCTACGCCTTCCGCCACGCCACGCTGGCGCTGCCGGACGGCGAGACGCTGCTGGAGGATGCCGATCTGTCCCTTCGTCCCGGCGAGTCGGTGGTGATCAGCGGCCGCTCCGGATCGGGCAAATCGACGCTGTTCCGGGCGCTGGCCGGCATCTGGCCGTTCGGGCGCGGCGAGGTGCGGCGCCCGCCGGGGCGAAGCCTGTTCCTGCCGCAGCGCCCCTACATCCCGCTCGGCACGTTGCGCCACGCCATCGCCTATCCCGCGCCGCCCGACGCGTTTTCCGACGATGCGGTGCGTGAGGCGCTGGCGGCGGTGGGGCTGGGCCTGCTGGCCGGACGGCTGGACGATGAGGAGAGTTGGAGCCAGCGGCTTTCCGGCGGCGAGCAGCAGCGGCTGGCGCTGGCGCGGGCGCTGCTGGCGCGGCCGGACTGGCTGTTCCTCGACGAGGCCACCGCCAGCCTCGACCCGGAGGCCGAGGCATCGCTCTACCACGTGCTCCGGGAGCGCCTGCCCGGTTCGACCATCATCTCCATCGCCCACCGCCCGCCGGTGGCGGCGTTCCATCAGCGGCACCTGGTGTTCCAGCGCGGGCCGCAGGGGCCGGGGCATATCGTCGAGGCGCAGGAGGCGGTGGCGTAATTCCGTCAAAGCCCCGCCGCAGCCGCCGCGACTTCCTTAGCGTGGCCCTCGACCTTCACCTTGTGCCACGCCCGCGCGATCCTGCCGGTCGCATCGACCAAAAACGTCGAGCGTTCGATGCCCATGTATTTCTTGCCGTACATCGACTTCTCCACCCACACCCCGTAGGCCTCGGCAGCGGCCTTGGTTTCGTCGGATGCCAGCGGGAAGGTCAGGTTGTACTTTGCGGCGAATTTCTCGATCGGCTTGATCGGGTCGGGGGAAACGCCGATCACTTCCAGCCCGAGCCTGCCAAGCTGCGGCAGCGCCTCCTGAAAAGCACAGGCTTCCTTGGTGCAGCCCGACGTGTCGGCCTTCGGATAGAAATACAGGATATATGGCTTGCCCTGCAGCGCCGCACTGCTGACCGTGCGCCCGCCGCTCGCCGGCAGCGAAAATGCGGGTGCCGTATCGCCCTGCTGAACGCTCATGCTCCGATCTCTCCCACCAGCCGCACAAAAGCCGCGCGGACATCCCGCGCCAGCGCCTCCAAGGTGGCCTGCAATGCGGCGGCGTCAACCGGGGCCGGATCGATCCCGGCGGCGGCGACCGCATGCAGCAGCGCCGCCTCGGCCGCCTCGGACAGTTTCGCCGCCGGCGCCCGGCCATAGGCGATCCGCAGCAGCCCCTGCACGCTGCGCCAGACCCGGTCGGCGCGGATCAGGAGGCCGGCATCGTCCGCCGCCAGCAGGCCGGCGTCGCGCAGCCCGGCCAGGGCGTGGCGGATCGCCGGCTGCAGAATATCGGGACGCGCCGGAGCATGCACCAGTTGCAGGGCCTGAGCGATGAACTCCACCTCGATCTGCCCGCCCGGGCGCAGTTTCACGTCCCACGGCCCGCCCGGCGGCAGATCGCGCAGGATCCGGGCGCGCATGGCGGCGGCATCGGCGCAGATCCGCGCGGCCGGGCCGGCATTGACGATGGCGGTGCGGATGGCCTGCTCAATGCGAGCGCGCAACGGCTGCGGACCGGCCACCACCCGGGCGCGGGTCAGCGCCATGCGCTCCCAGGTCCAGGCGCCGTTATGCTCGGCCCCGGCCGCATGATAGCGCTCGAAGGCGCCGAGCGAGACCGCCACCGGCCCCTTGTTGCCGGATGGCCGCAGCCGCATGTCGACGGCGAACATCGGCCCGGCGGCATCCGGTGCGGTCAGCGCGGCGACATAGGCATGCACCGCGCGGATGAACCACTGGCTGGCCGGCAGGCTTTTCGCGCCGCGGCTTTCCGTTACGTCAGCGCGATGGTCATACACGAACATCATATCGAGGTCCGAGCCGGCCATCATCTCGCGCGAGCCGGCCTTGCCCAGCAGCACCACCGCCATCGCCCCGCCTTGCACCTGGCCGAACCGTGCGGCGAAATCGTCGAGCACCCGCGGCAGCAGGGCGGCCAGCGCCGCCTCGGCCAGCGCCGATCGCGCCTCGCCCGCCGCGTCGGCGCCGGTGCGCCCTTCCAGCGTGGCGGCCGAGATGGAGAAATCCCCGGCACGGATGGTCGCGCGAATGATGCCGATGGCCTCCTCCAGCCCGCGCGCATCGGCCAGCCGGCCCTGCAGCGTACCGGCCACGTCAACGGCCTCGGCCGGCGTCAGCAGGCCCTCCAGCGCCTCCGGCGTGCGGGCCAGATAGTCGGCCAGCGAGGGGGCGGCGCCGAGCACCCCGGCAATGCGGTCGAGCAGCGCCGGGTAGCGGCGGAACAGCGAGAGCAGTTGCACGCCCGCCGGCAGTTTGCCCAGGAAGGCGTCGAAGCGGGCGAAGGCGGCGTCGGGCTGCGCCTGCCGGGCGAGCGCCGCCAGCAGCCGCGGCAGCATGGTTTGCATCAGGTCGCGGGCGCGCTGCGAGCGCATCGCCCGCACCCGTCCGGCCGACCAGCCGCGCACCGCTTCCACCACCCGGCGCGGGTCGGCGTAGCCGGACGCGGCGAGCGCCGCTTCGGTGTCCGGCGGCGGCTCGCCGCTGCCGCTGAAATCGAGCGGCGGCGGCGCGTCGTCCTCGCCGGGGTCGGGCACGCTCTCGAACACGGCTTTGTAATGACCTTGCACCAGCGTCATGTGATGCAGCAGATCGGCGGCAAAGCCGGCGGCGGCGGGATAGCCCATGAAGCGGGAAAACGCTTCGAGCCGGTCGCGCCTGTCCGGCAGCGCGTGGGTCTGCCGGTCGGCCACCATCTGCAGCCGGTGCTCAACACGGCGCAGGAACCCGTAGGCGGCGGCGAGTTCGCCGGCGGTGGCGCGCGGCAGGTGGCCGGCGCGGGCGAGCAGGTCCAGCGCGTCCAGCGTGCGCGGCACGCGCAGCGCCGGGTCATGGCCGCCCCAGACCAGCTGCAGGGTCTGCGCCATGAACTCGATTTCGCGGATGCCGCCCTGGCCGAGCTTGACGTTGTGCCCGGCGATGCGGGCGACCGGATCCTCGTGGGTGCCGAGCTCGGTGCCCTTATGGGCGTCGATGCGCCGCTTCATGGCGTGGATGTCGGCCACGGCGGCGAAATCGAGATGGCGGCGCCAGACGAAGGGGCGGATCGCGGCGAGGAAGCCGGCGCCGAGGGCGAGATCCCCGGCCACCGGGCGCGCCTTCAGCATGGCGGCGCGTTCCCAGTTCTGGCCCATGCTTTCGTAATAGGCGATGGCGGCCGGCAGGGCGATGCAGGGCGCGGTCGCGCCCGGGTCGGGGCGCAGCCGAAGGTCGGTGCGAAACACATAACCGTCAGTGTCGCGCGCCTCCATCAGCGCCACTAGACCGCGCGCCATGCGGGTGTAGAAGGCAGTGGCGGCATCGCCGCAAAACACGCCCGCGTCAGGATCATACAAAAGTACGAGGTCGATATCGCTGGAGTAATTCAGTTCGCCTCCGCCCAGCTTGCCCATGGCCAGGACGGTGAAACCGCAGGCCAGCGCAGGATCGCCGGGATGCGGCAGGCGCAGCGTGCCGGCCTCGTGCGCGGCCCGCAGCAGATAGGCGACCGAGGCGCGCAGCGCCGCCTCGGCGAGATCGGACAGCGTTTCGGTGACGCGGGCGAGCGACCAGAACCCGCCGATATCGGCGATGGCGGTGACCAGGGCGACGACCCGCTTCGCCGCCCGCAACGTGGCGGCCAGCGTCGCGCGCGGCGCCGTGACGGGGCAGGCGGAGATCGCCGCCAGAGCCTGCCGCACCGGCGGCTCCGGCCCGGAGCGGACCAGGGCGCACAGCGCCGGCGCTTCCCGCAGCGCGAGGTCGGCCAGATAGGGGCTGTTGCCGCCCAGGCAGCGGAGCATGGCGCCGGCCGCCGGCTGGCCGGCCAGCCGTGCCTCGGCGGGACCGAGTGCGGCAAAACGTTCCGCCAGCCGCCCGGCGGCGGCAGGATCGAACGGGTCCGGCCAGTCCGCCGGCAGATCGAACCGGGCTTCGGGGGACGCTGCGGTCATGGCCCGGCAGGCTGGCCGTGAGCGGCACCTTCGGTCAAGCCTTGCGGGAAACGCTGGCGCAGGCCCTCAGCAGCGCCTTCGGTCCGGCGGCGCGGCGCGCGGCCGGCCTGGCGATGCGCCGGGCCTTCGGTCCGGCGGCGCGGCGGGCAGCCGCCCACGCGGTGCGGAGCGCGGCCGGTGTCGTCGCGCGCAGCGCGCCCGGCCTGGCCTTGTGCCGCGTGCTGAATCACTCGGTGCAGCATCTCGGGTATTCCGTGCGGCATTCCGGCCGCATGGTCCATCGCCTGGCGCAGGCGGCGATCGCGCTGGCGCTGCTGCTGCTGCTGACCGGCGGCGCGCTCGCCTGGCGGCTGGCGCAGGGCCCGATGGAAGTCGACTGGCTGGCGCGCCGGTTGCAGGCGGCGGTCAATGGCGATGGCACCGCGCCGGCGCTGGAGATCGGCCATGCGGCGCTGGCCTGGGAAGGGTTTACCCTCGGGGTCGATCGCCCGCTGGACATCCTGCTGACCGACCTCGCGCTGCGCGACGCTGCCGGCCTTCGCATCGCCGAGCTGCCGCGGGCCGAACTGTCGCTTTCCGCCGGCTGGCTGATGCTGGGCCGCATCGTGCCGCGGGCGCTGGAACTGGATGGTGTCCGGCTGCAGGCGCGGCGCGGCGAGGATGGCGGCGTCAGCATCGATCTGGGCCGCGCCGCCGACGACGCGGCGGCGCCTGCCTTGCCGGTTGTAGCGCCGCTCGCTGCCGGAGTGTCGCCCGCCACGTCGCCCGCCGCCGGGCCGGGCGGCGTGCTGGCGGCGCTGTTGCAGGAGCTGGCGCGACCGGCCGAAACCGATACCGGCGGGCAGCTGTCGCGCTGGGTGCAGTTGCGCCGCGTGCGTATCCGCAACGCCAGCCTGACGGTGGACGACCGCCAGCTGGGCGGGACCTGGCGGGCCAGCCAGGTCGGGCTCGACGTGATGCGCCGCGACCAGGGCGGCGCCGAGGCAGATGGCGAGCTGACTTTCGCGCTGGGCGAGGAGCGCGTGCTGGCCACCCTCCATGCCGCGCTGCCGGCCGGCGGGGGCAGCGCCGCCGCGCAGCTGCATCTGGCGCCGGTTACCCCGGCGCGCCTGGCGGCGCTGGCTCCCGGTCTCGCGGCGCTGGCTGTTCTGGATGCACCGCTCGCGCTGTCGGCCACCGCGACGGTGGGGGCGGATCTGATTCCGGCGCAGGTGAAGCTTCAGGCACGGATCGGCGAGGGACGCCTGCTGCTGGGGCACGGCAGCATGCCGCTGGCCGGCGCGCTGGTCGAGGCCGAGGGATCGCTGGCCGACGCGGTGCTGCGGGTGCAGCGGCTGGAACTGACGTCCCGGCCGGATGCCCCGCGGACGACGCTGCGCGGCAGCCTGCATGTGATCCGTGCAGGCGGGCGGCTGGATGCCAGCATTGCCGGCGACCTGGACCAGGTTCCGTTTGCCGACCTCGCCGCGTTGTGGCCGGCCGGGGTGGGCGGCCGTGGCACCCGCCCCTGGATTACCGAGAACGTCACCGACGGGATTGCCCGCAACGGCCATTTCGAGCTGCACCTGACGGCACCGGAGGATTTGTCGGAGGCCCAGGTCAGCAGCCTGTCGGGCGGCCTCGACGGGCAGGATCTGACCGTGCACTGGCTGCGGCCGGTGCCGCCGGTGGAGCATGCCAGCGGCCGGCTGTCCTTCCTGTCCCCCGACATGGTGGAGATCCTGGTCGCCGGCGGGCGGCAGGCCGGCGGGACGCAGGGGGGGCTCGCCCTGCAATCCGGGCGGGTGCGCATCGTCGGGCTGGCGGGGCACAACCAGTTCCTGACCGTCGAAGCCGATCTGGCCGGCCCGGTGGCCGATCTGCTGACCGTGCTGAAGCACCCGCGGCTGCATCTGCTCGACCGCCGGCCGATGGACATCCGCGACCCCTCCGGCACAGTCACCGGCCGGCTGACGGTCACCCGGCTGCCGCTGAAGACCAACCTGACGGTGGACGACGTTCATGTCCAGGCCGCCGGCAAGGTGATCCTGCTGCATCTCGGCGGCATCGTCGGCGGGCGCGACATCGACCAGGGCACGCTCGAATTCGACGCCGGCAATGACGGGCTCAAGATGCGCGGCACGTCGCTGCTCGGCGGCATTCCCGCACAGATGCAGCTGGACCTCGACTTCCATAACGGCGGCCCGGCGCAGGTGCTGCAGAAGATGACCGTGGCGGCCACCGCCAACGGCCGTCAGCTGGCCTCCGCCGGCCTGGATACCGGCGGCGTGCTGGACGGGCCGGCAGTGCTGCAGGCCACGCTGCTGACGCGCCGCGACGGCAGCGGCGAGGCGCTGGTGCAGGGCGATCTCGGCCGTGCCGAACTGTCCGTGCCGCGGCTGAATTTCCGCAAGCCGGCCGGCCAGCCGGCCAGCGCCGAGATGCATCTGACGATGGCGCAGGACGAGATCACCGGCATCGACCGGCTGCGCGTCGACGGCGACGGGATCGCGGTGGCGGGCCGGGTGGTTTTCGCCGACGGCTGGGCGCAGACGGTGCAGCTTGACCGCGTGCGGCTCGGCAATGCGACCGACGCGAGCGGCGAGGTGCATGTTCCCGGCCAGCCCGGCGGCCCCTGGGTGGCCACGCTCACCGGCCATAGCCTCGACGCCTCGGCGGAGTTTCGCCATGGCGACGCCACGGCGACGCCGCGTGAGGAGGACCTGGCGGAGGACCAGCCCGGCCCCCCCTGGCGGGTGCAGGCGCGCTTTGACCAGGTGCTGCTCGGCGGCGACGGGCGGATGCTGACCGGTGTTGCCTGTACTGCCGAGAGCGACGGACGGGTCATTCGCCAGGGCCGGCTGACCGGGCAGACCGGCGCCGGCGCCGCTTTCCGTGCGGACATCGTGCCCGGCCGCTTTTCCCGCACGGTGACCGGCACCGCGGAGGATGCCGGCGGGCTGCTGAGCGCGTTCGACGTGCTGGACGACATGCGCGGCGGGCGGCTGACCGTCCGCGCCACCTACGACGATCGCGCGCGCGGCCATCCGTTGCAGGGTACCGCCGAGATCGTCGATTTCCGCATGCGCAATGCGCCGGCGCTGGCGAAGCTACTGCAGGCGATGACTCTGTATGGTGTGGCGGAGGTGCTGGAGGGGCCGGGACTCGGGTTCAGCCGCATGGTGGCACCCTTCCGGCTGTCGCGCGACGAGCTGGAGCTGGCCGACGCGCGGGCGTTCAGCGCCTCGCTGGGCATGACGGCGAAAGGCCGGGTGGATTTTTCGCGCCACACGGTCGCGGTCGACGGCACGATCGTGCCGGCCTATTTCTTCAACACGCTGCTGGGCGAAATACCGTTGATCGGCCGGCTGTTCAGTCCCGAGCGCGGCGGCGGGGTGTTCGCCGCCACGTATTCGATGAACGGTCCGCTCGACGATCCGGCGGTGTCGGTGAACCCGCTGGCGGCGCTGACGCCCGGCTTTCTGCGCGGGCTGTTCGGCATGCTGGACGGGCTGACCGGCAGCAGCGCCTCCTCGGTGCCGGGGGGCGGCGGGGCGAACTGAGCTGCCATCCCCGCCAAAGAATGAAAGTTTTTGCTTCTTTTTTCAAAAAGAAGACCTTGTTCTTTTTTGAAAAAAAGAACCAAAAAACTTTTATTCGTTACGCATCGGCGATCCCCTTGAGCCGGTCCCCACCCTCCACCATGTAACCGTTCAGTAATACCGTCGCCGTCGCCTCCGGGAGGGGCGGGGACGTAGCGTCGCCTGCGACAGGGACAAACCCAGATGGACATCGAGAAACTCACCGAACGTTCGCGCGGCTTCCTTCAGGCCGCACAAACCATCGCCATCCGCGAATTCCACCAGCAGCTCACGCCCGAGCATCTGCTCAAGGCGCTGCTGGATGACGAGGAAGGAGCGGCGGCCGGCCTGATCCGTGCCGCCGGCGGCGACGACCGCGCGGCGCGCGGCGCCATCGACGCCGAGATAGCGAAATTGCCCAAGGTTTCCGGCGGCGGAGCCGGCCAGCCGCAGGGCACGCCGGGACTCGTGCGGGTGCTCGACGCCGCCCAGCAGGCGGCGCAGAAGGCCGGCGATGAGTATGTGGCGCAGGACCGGCTGCTGATCGCGCTGGCCGGGTCGGACGGCGCCGCCGCGCGCGCGCTGCGCAATGCCGGCGCCACCCCGCAGGCGCTGGAGCGCGCGGTGGCGGAGATCCGCAAGGGCCGCAAGGTTACCAGCCAGAACGCCGAGGCCGGTTTCGATGCCCTGAAGAAATATGCCCGCGATGTGACCGCCCTGGCGCGCGAGGGCAAGCTCGACCCGGTGATCGGCCGCGACGAGGAAATCCGTCGCGCCATTCAGGTGCTGGCGCGGCGCACCAAGAACAATCCGGTGCTGATCGGCGAGCCGGGCGTCGGCAAGACGGCGATCGTCGAGGGCCTCGCCACGCGCATCGTCAACGGCGACGTGCCGGAGGCGTTGAAAGGCAAGCGGCTGCTGGCGCTGGACCTCGGCGCCATGGTCGCCGGGTCGAAATACCGGGGCGAGTTCGAGGAGCGGCTGAAGGCGGTGCTGAAGGAGATCGAGTCCGCCGAAGGCGAGATCATCCTGTTCATCGACGAGATGCATGTGCTGGTGGGCGCCGGCCGTGCCGACGGGGCGATGGATGCTTCCAACCTCATCAAACCCGAACTGGCGCGCGGCGCACTGCACTGCATCGGCGCCACCACGCTCGACGAATACCGCAAGCATGTCGAAAAAGACGCGGCGCTGGCGCGGCGCTTCCAGCCGGTGTTCGTGGGCGAGCCGAGCGTGGAGGATACCATCTCCATTCTTCGCGGCATCCGCGAGAAATATGAACTGCACCATGGCGTGCGCATCACCGACGGGGCGCTGGTGGCGGCGGCCACTCTGTCCAACCGCTACATCACCAACCGCTTCCTGCCCGACAAGGCGATCGACCTGGTGGACGAGGCGGCCAGCCGGCTGCGCATGCAGGTGGACAGCAAGCCCGAGGAACTGGACGAGCTGGACCGCCGGATCATGCAGCTCAAGATCGAGCGCGAGGCGCTGAAGCGCGAGCAGGATGCGGCCAGCCGCGACCGGCTCGAGAAGCTGGAGCGGGAACTGGCCGGGCTGGAGGAGAAATCGAACGCCCTGACCGCCGCGTGGAAGGCGGAGAAGGAAAAACTGACCGAGAACCAGAAGCTGAAGGAGCGGCTGGACGCGGCACGCAGCGAAGTGGAAGTGGCGCAGCGGCGTGGCGATCTCGGCCGGGCCTCGCAACTTCTGTATGGCGAAATCCCCGAGATCGAGCGCAAGCTGGCGGCCGCGCAGGATGGCGGGCGGCTGGTGAACGAGGCGGTGACGGAAGAACAGATCGCCTCCGTGGTGTCGCGCTGGACCGGGGTTCCGGTCGACCGGATGCTGGAAGGCGAGCGGACAAAACTGCTGCGCATGGAAGACGGGCTGCGCCGCCGCGTGGTGGGCCAGGAGGAGGCGCTGCGGGCGGTGGCCAACGCGGTGCGCCGGGCGCGCGCCGGCCTGCAGGATCCGAACCGGCCGATCGGCAGTTTCCTGTTCCTCGGCCCGACCGGCGTCGGCAAGACGGAACTCACCAAGGCGCTGGCCGAGTTCCTGTTCGACGACGAGCGGGCGATGGTGCGCATCGACATGAGCGAGTTCATGGAGAAGCACAGCGTCTCCCGCCTGATCGGCGCACCGCCGGGCTATGTGGGCTACGATGAAGGCGGGGTGCTGACCGAGGCGGTGCGCCGCCGGCCCTATCAGGTGATCCTGTTCGACGAGGTGGAAAAAGCGCACGAGGACGTGTTCAACGTGTTGCTGCAGGTGCTGGATGACGGCCGGCTGACCGACGGCCAGGGCCGCACGGTGGATTTCAGGAACACCATCATCGTGCTGACCTCCAACCTCGGCAGCGACATCCTGGCCGCCCAGCCTGATGGCGAGGATCTCGCCATGGCCTACAAAGGCGTGATGGAGCTGGTGCGGGGGCATTTCCGGCCGGAGTTCCTGAACCGGCTGGACGAGATCGTGCTGTTCCGCCGGCTGCAGCGCAGCGACATGGCGGCGATCGTCGAGATCCAGCTCGGGCGGCTGCGCCAGCTGCTGGCCGACCGCAAGATGACGCTGGAACTGGACCGCAGCGCGGCCGACTGGCTGGGCCGGGAAGGGTACGACCCGGTCTATGGGGCGCGTCCGCTGAAGCGGGTGATCCAGCGCAGCCTGCAGAATGTGCTGGCGGGGCTTATTCTCGAAGGCGCGGTGAAGGACGGCGAGACCGTGCAGGTCTCGGCGGGTGCGGACGGGCTGGTGATTAACGGGCGGCTGGCCGAAGCGGCGTAGCGACGGCAAGGCAAGGCAAGGCGAGGGGCTCCGCCCCTTGCCCCGGCAGGCGCCCGTGATGATGTTCCGGAACTGGCGCGGAGATTGCTTTACAAGCTGCGTGACGTTGGCTGCGGGCGCGGCGCCGCACGCGGTTGGTTTCCACCAAGGGGCGCAGGAGACGGCATCGGATGGCAGCGCAACATGACGGCCCGCAAATTCCGGCGACCCTGATCCCGGGAGACGGCATCGGCCCGGAAATCATGGAGGCCGTGGTGCAGATCCTGGACGCCCTCGGGGCGCCGTTCGCCTGGGACGTGCAGCAGGGCGGTCTGGCCGGCATCGCGGCTTCCGGCGATCCGCTGCCGGCGGCGACGCTGGACAGTATCCGTCGCACCCGGCTGGCGCTGAAGGGGCCGCTGACCACGCCGGTCGGCGGCGGATTCCGCTCGGTGAACGTGCGGCTGCGCGAGGAATTCGGCCTGTATGCCAATGTCCGCCCGGTGCGCACAATGCTGCCGGGCGGGCGTTACGAGAACATCGACCTGGTGTTGATGCGCGAGAACCTCGAAGGGCTGTATGTGGCCTTCGAACACTACATCCCGGTGGGCGATGACCCGCAGGCGGTGGCAATCTCCTCCGGGGTGAACACCAAGGCCGGGTCGCGGCGGATCGCGCAGTTCGCCTTCGACTACGCGGTGCGGCACGGCCGGCGCAAAGTGACCATCGTCCACAAGGCGAACGTGTTGAAGGCGCTGACCGGCATCTTCCTGGAGGTCGCGCGGAGCGTGGCGCGCGAGTATGAGGGAAGGGTGGCATGCGACGAACGCATCGTCGATGCCTGCGCGATGCAGTTGGTGATCAATCCGTGGCAGTTCGACGTGATCGTCACCACCAACCTGTTCGGCGACATCCTGTCTGACGAGATGGCCGGACTGGTGGGCGGGCTGGGCATGGCGCCCGGCGCCAATATCGGACCGGATGCGGCGATCTTCGAGGCGGTGCATGGCTCGGCCCCCGACATTGCCGGCAAGGGCATCGCCAACCCGCTCGCCTTGCTGCTGGCCGCCGCCATGATGCTGGACCATGTGGGGCGCGCCGACCTGGACGCCAGATTGCGCACGGCCCTGGACCAGGTGCTTATGCAGGATAACATTCGCACCCGGGACCTCGGCGGCTTGGCTTCCACCCGGGATTTTGCGGCGGCGGTGGTGGGGCGGCTGCAACGGTAAGCAAGGCCAGGGCGCTGCCCTGGACCCGCAAGGGGTCAGTGGACCCCTTGACCCCATTACTTGAAGAATGGGTCCAAGGTACCCGTTGCCCAATTCGCCCCTGCAACGCGATTTATGGCGCTCGTTCAGCAGTTTGCCATTGACTGCGGTGAATCGGCAGGATTCCGTCTGCTCTGACTGACCGGCACGGACCGGCCGATGGCCCATCGCTTCCGCCGCGGCGGGTGGAACCTGCATGCCGCCCTGCATAATATGAGTGAACGACACCGGGACTCTGTCGGGCGTGCCGAAAAGGCCAGGAAACAAAAAGCAGAAAGGGCAAAGAAGGCCGCCTGACGTGGCGT
>Ga0326727_10019203_pt1 | contig 13791 bp, 13 predicted proteins | sample MB2enrmetagenome_FD_207643 | JGI IMG/M metagenome (GOLD analysis project Ga0326727, IMG submission 207643) | Lab enriched peat soil microbial communities from McLean, Ithaca, NY, United States - MB29MY | ecosystem: Environmental > Terrestrial > Soil > Wetlands > Peat | place: USA: New York... | reverse complement strand
TGGTCGCACCAGAAGAAGGAATAACCGGTCCGGTCACGGGGTGCGTACCGGGCAGATGCGATTTCACTTTCGGTTGCCTCACGGAGCACGATGTTGCAGAGCGAACACCGGCTCATGGGGAGGCGCCGCTCGACAAGGCCGAGATCGGCGAGCTGTTGCACCTGCGCGAGGACATCACCGACCATCACAAGCACTGCCTGTCCGCCGCCCCGCCGGGCCAGCTCGTGATCCCGCGTCAGCAGGATGCGGTGTTCACGGTGCGCAAGTGCAAGGAGCCGGGTATCCTCGTCGGGATTTCCGGCCCGGAATCCGTTTGCGCTGATCGTGTCATAGCCCATGAAACGGAGGTACCGGGTGAGGGTGCCCAGCATCCGGTCAGCGAGAAACCGGGTCTCTGGGGAGCCAGCGTTATCCGGCATGGCGCACGATCTCGATCTTTTCCCCGCACGTGGAGCACTGCCGGTCATCGAGGCCCACAACCCGGCTTGCGAATCCCCGGCGTTCGATGAGCATCGCACCGCAGGCCGGGCAGTACGTGTTCTCGTACCGGCTGTGGGGGACATTTCCCAGGTACGGGAACCTGAGCCCGAGTTCCTTTGCGCGGGAGCAGATCTTCTCGAGCAGGGCGACCGGGGTTGCACCCCGGTCAGTCATCCGGTAATCCGGGTGGAATGCGGAGAAGTGCATGGGGGTTTCGGGGCCCAGGTGCTCGATAACCCACCGGATGAGTGCTTCCTGCTCCTCCATGCTGTCATTGAGACCGGGGATGACGAGTGTCACGGTCTCGATGTGCATGCCAAGCTCACGGGCCAGGGCCGCTGCGTCCAGCACCGGCTGGAGGTGCGCCCCGCAGACCTTCTTATAGAACTCATCAGTGAACGCCTTGAGGTCCACCCGGAACGCGGCAAGCATCGGGGAAAGTTCCCGCAGGGCCTCCTCGGTGATGTAGCCGTTTGTCACGTAGCAGGTCCCAAGTCCCCGCGACCGGGCGAGCGTGCCCATATCAAGCGTGTACTCATGCCAGATCGTCGGCTCGTTGTATGTCCACGAGATGCTCGCGCTCCCGCTTGCAAGGGCACGGGCCACACCCTCTTCCGGGGAGAGCGGAAAAAGGCGGGCGCTTGTACGATCTGCCTGCGAGATATGCCAGTTCTGGCAGTGCTCACAGTGGAAATTGCACCCGATACCTCCAAGAGAATACGAGAGGGTGCCGGGCAGGTAATGGAAGAGCGGTTTTTTCTCGATCGGGTCCACCGCTTCAGCGCTCACGAGGCCGTACGTGGTCGCGTACAGGGTTCCGCCGGTATTCTGCCGCACCCCGCAGATCCCGTGCTTCCCGTCAGCGATTGTGCAGCGGTGGTTGCAGAGCGAACACTGCACCACCTTGTTCTCTTTTTTTGTGTACTGGCGCGCTTCATGCATGCCCGGTCCCGCCCATCATACCCCCGGTTCTTCCTTCGCATCACACCCGGCAGCATCGTCGTCCACTTCAAGGACAAACGATCCCCGGTATTTGCAGTTCTTGCAGAGGTATACCTGCCCCATGTATCCCCCGGCAACCGGGAAGATCTCGCGGCTCTTGCAGACCGGACAGCACAGCATAGTCGTTACATCCTTAGAACAACTCTATATGAGCATCCTGTACAAAAACTAGTGCAATGAAGACGGTCGTTATCTCGCTGGGCGGCTCGATCCTGATCCCGGAACTGGAAAAAAACCGGATCCAGGCTTATCTTCCGGTCCTTGAAAAGATTGCTGCACGGCACCGGCTCTTCGTGGTCGTCGGGGGCGGGGGCGGCGCACGGGATTACATCGCGGTAGCACGGAAACTGGGTATCGATGAGGGCACCGCAGATGAGATCGGCATTCTCGTAACCCGGCTCAACGCGACACTGTTGATCGCCGCCCTTGGAGAGGCCGCCTACCCGAAAGTTGCCGAGAGCCATTCCGAGGCAAAGAAGTTTGGTGAGTCAAAGAAGATTGTGGTCATGGGTGGGATCACCCCGGGCCAGACAACGGATGCTGTAGCCGCGGTTCTTGCCGAACGGGTACAGGCAGACGTCTTTGTCAACGTGACCTCGGTGAACGGCATCTACGACAAGGACCCCAACAAGTACGCCGGTGCGAAACACCATCCGACTCTCACCCCTCATCAGCTCCTTGAGATTGTGGGTAAGGGCGGTCTTGGGGCCGGGTCCCACAATGTCCTCGACATCATCGCCGCCCGGGTAGTGGAACGCAGCCGGATCCCGCTTGTGGTACTTGACGGCACCCGGCCGGAGAACCTCTCCGACGCACTCCTGCTTGGGAAGTGTAACGGGTCCATTGTGACCGGGACAAAAAAGAAGGTCCTTCCCCTTTGATCTTTTTAAAAACCCGGCAAATGGCAGGTATTTTTAACGGTAACGGTCAATAGTACAGACGCGGGGTAGTAGGGTAGCCTGGTCCATCCTAGAGCGTTTGGGACGCTTTGACGGCGGTTCGAATCCGCCCTACCCCATGCATGAAAGCGCAGGACGCCCGCCGGATCTATGCTCTTTTGGTAAAACACTATCCGCACGCCCGCGAATCCCCGACCACGGTTGCCCGGGGCACGCCGTTTGAAGTGCTTATCTTAACCATTCTCTCCGCCCAGACAACCGACCGGGCCGTGCTCATGGTAAAAGAGCCGCTCTTTTCGGCATACCCGACGCCGAAGGCCCTTGCCCGTGCAAAGATCGCTGATGTAGAGCCGATCATCCACAGCCTCGGCTTCTATCACGCAAAGGCGCGGCACATCATTGCGGCGGCACAGGCCCTGATCACGGAGTTCGGCGGGGAGGTGCCCACAACGATGGAAGGTCTGCTTTCCATCCCCGGTGTCGGGAGGAAGACCGCAAATATCGTGCTGTACCACGGCTATGGCGAGAACCATGGCATCGCGGTGGATACCCATGTGCGCCGGCTGGCACAGAGGATCGGCTTTTCGGATACAGATGATGTGAAGGTGATCGAACAGGATCTCATGGCCCTCTTTCCCCAACAGGAATGGGGCGATCTTACCGATGTCTTCATTGCCCACGGCCGGGCCTGCTGCACGGCAAAAAAACCGCAGTGTGCCAGCTGCGTGATAAAAACGCTGTGCCGGTACTACCAAGGATTACCCGGGAATGAAAAAAGCGGATAAAAAAAAGACGCCCGGATCTCGTGTCTGCTATTTTTGTCCGGATCAGCTTCCGACCACGAGCCGGATCACCTGGAAGGATGCATACCCGATCAGTGCGCTGATCGGGATCGTCAGGATCCAGGCGATCATGATGCTGCGTGCCACGCCCCACTTCACCGTACTCGCGCCCATGGTCGAACCGACGCCCATGATGGACGAGCAGATCACATGGGTCGTACTCACCGGGATACCGGCCGCAGAGGCGCTCAGGATCGTCACAGCCCCGGCAGTTTCCGCAGCAAAGCCGTTCACCGGGCGGAGCTTGGTGATCTTGTACCCCATGGTCCTGACAATCCGCCACCCTCCGGCAAGAGTCCCGAGGGCTATAGTCGTATAACAGATGATGATCACCCAGAAAGGCACCGGCAGGTGGCTGAGATTTGCATCCGCACCGTAATAACCCAGGGAAAAGAGGAGCGGGACAATGATCCCCATTGTCTTCTGGGCATCGTTTGTCCCGTGGCTGAAGCTGTATGCTGCCGCAGAGCAGAGCTGAAGTCTCTTGAAATGCCCTTCTGCTGCCGGTTTGCTCGCTTTTCTTGTGATCCAGAGGAGTGCGGCCATGAAGAGGAAACCGCAGACAAGGCCAATCAGCGGCGAGAGCACCATAAAGAGCGCGACCTGGCCGACCGTCGACCATTTGATGGCAGCAATTCCTGCCGCAGAGATCCCGGCGCCGGCGAGACCCCCGATGAGCGCATGGGAGGACGATGTGGGGAGACCAAAGAACCAGGTAATAATGTTCCAGCTGATGGCGCCGGTGAGTGCACCAAGCACGATATAGGGTATAATGGTCAGCGTAACGATATTGAGGTCCACGATACTGCTGATGGTGTCTGCTACCGCCACTCCGAACCCGAATGCTGCAAGAAAATTAAAAAAAGCCGCGAACACGACTGCGTTCCGGGGCGAGAGCACTTTTGTGGATACTACCGTCGAGATCGAATTGGCCGAATCATGGAACCCGTTGGTGAAATCGAAGATGAGCGCTATGACAATGATCGCGATGATAAGGATCAGCGGTGGTGCGATCATTGCAACCCGCCTCGCAACGTATGGTTCAACGACATCGCCTCACGAGTGCCGGATGGCGATATCGGAGAGTACGTTTGCCACGTCCTCGCAGTAATCGGTTGCCGTTTCCAGGTTCTCGTAGATATCCTTGAGTTTGATGATCGCTATTGCATCACTGGTCTTGAAGAGGTCGGTCACCGCGTGGGCAAGCACATCGTCGGCGAGGTTTTCGAGCCGGTTCACCTCAATGCAGCGCTCCTCGATATACCGCGGGTCCTTGATCGAACGGATGCCTTTGATCGCGCCTTCAAGCTCGACGGCTGAGAGGTGGATCAGCTTTGCAAGTTCCACCATGTGGGAATCGGTGTTATCGATGCCGTAGTAGTACATCTTCTCTGCTGAGCTGTCTATATTGTCCATCACGTCATCGAGTGCCGATGCGAGCTTTGAGATCTCCTCCGGGTCGAGCGGGGTGATGAAAGTCCGGTTCAGCTGCTCGTAGATGCTGTGGGTGATCTGGTCGCCCTTGTGTTCGAGCAGTTCGATCGCGTGGCGTTTCTCCCTGACATTCGTGAAATCCTCGCTCAGTGTCACCAGCTGGTACGCCGCTTCCCGTACTGTCGCGGCCTGGCGTTCAAACATCTCGAAAAATATCTTGTCCTGCGGTATCAGCAATTCCCGTAAGCCCATACACAAACCCACTGGTAATCAGCGCAGCAACCTGAAAAATATAGCGAAATATAGTGCTCACAGGAAAACAGAGTATGCCGTCGCAAAAAGAAGATACCCGATAAAAGCGCAGATCGCCGCGAGCGGGATGGTGATCACCCATGCGGTCATCATCTGGCGGATGACATCCCAGTGGACGGCATTTTTCCCCCGTGTCACCCCGACCCCGACAATCGCGCCGCTGATCACGTGGTTGGACGAGACCGGGATACCATGCATCGTGACAAAGGCAAGGGTCGCGCTGCCGGAGGTCCCCGCACAGAACCCCTGGTAGGGCCGGATTTTCGTGATCCCTTTTGCCATCCGGTCCACGACTTTCCAGCCGCCAAAACAGGTGCCAAGCCCGATGGCGATGGCCGAGAGCAGGATCACCCAGGTCGGCACGGCAAAGGTGGCAAGGAGGCCGGCGGATACCAGAAGGGCTGTGATCGCACCCACCGCGTGCATCCCGTCGTTTGCCCCATGGCCGGTAGCCTGGAAGAGGCAGGCAAGGACCTGGAGCGGCGTAAAGATCCGCTTCATCCGGTCCTGGCGCGAGGTCCTGAAGAGGTGCGAGATGAGCACGTCGAAAAGAAATGCGATGACCGCACCAAGGACCGGGGAGATAAAGATGAAGAGGACGACGACAAGGAGCCCGGTAATCTTGAGCACCCCGAGGACTATCAGGATGGGTATGGCAAGGGCTGCCCCGCAGATCGCGCCGACAAGGAGAGCGAGCCGGACGTTGCCATGCAGGGTTGCCGTTATGGACGCCACGGTCACGGCTCCGAGAATAGCGCCGGTGATGCCCCAGGCAATCACCTGGATGATGGCGCCCCAGCCCGGGTAGATTACCGCAGAGAGCCCGAATGCTGCGACACTTGACCCGATGAGGCCCCCGATGAGTGCATGGCTGCTGGAAAGGGGGATGCCTATCCGGGTGGCAGAGAAGACGAGCGTGATGGAGACGAGCATCCCGATGATGATGGTGGCGGGGGTGAGGGTATCGGGATAGACAATGGCGGTCCCGATCGTGGCGGCGACTGCGGTCGTGAAGACAAAGGGGCCGAACATGTTGCAGACCCCGGTTAAAAAAACCGCCTTTCCCGGGGAGAGCGCCCGTGTGGCGACAACCGTCGCCACTCCCTGTGCGGCATCGGTGAGACCGTTGAAGAAGTTGAGCACCAGCGCGACGAAGATGCCGAACAGGATAACGGGATCGTAGCCGGTCATGTATGGCTCATCGAGATGTCAGCCAGTGCATGCCCAACGTCGTTGCACTTCTCCATCACCTTTGCCATGCTCTCGTAGATATCCTTGAGCTTGATGATCAGGAGCAGGTCCTGTGTCTTGAAAAGGTCGAGCACGGCCCGGGAGAGAAGCTCCCCGGACAGGTTATAGAGCCGGCTGATCTCGATCACGTGACTGCTTACATCTGACGGGTGGTTTAAGGTCGCAAGGGCGTCCAGTGCATCGGCAATCTCATTGCCGGTCATCACGATCAGGTAGGAATATTCCTTGAGGACGTCGTTTGACTGCGAAAGGCCGTAGGTAGCGATCTGGTGGGTCACCCAGTCAAGTTTGTCCAGTACGTCGTCAAAGGCCGGGGCAAGACGGGCGATTTCGTCCGGTTCAAGTGGCGTGATGAGCGCCTCGTTGAGGTGTTCGTAGATATGCCGGGTTGTTTCATCGCCGAGGTGCTCTATCTGGCGCACCTTGTGGGATTTTTCTGTGCCTTCCGGGAGCTCGTGGGTGATCTCGTTCAGGGTCGCCGCTGCATCTTTGATCTTTGCAGCCATGTCCTTAAAGAGAGTAAAAAAGATCTGGTCTTCAGGCAGGATCAGGTCGCGGATGCGCATAATCTCAAAAATAACGAATGGAGTTGTAGTATAAATACTATCCGTGAAGAAGAGTCCTGGTTTTCGGAATTTTACCGTGGGATCAGAAAAGATCTGCTGACAAATGAGGGGCAGAAAAACAAAATGATGGACTGGGCGGGAATTGAACCCGCGGCCTCTCCCATGCCAAGGGAGCGTAATACCACTTTACCACCAGCCCGCTCTAACCATGTTGAACGGCATAGGTTAAAAGAATTGGGTGGCACAGCCCCCCCTGCCCGGGCCTGCCGTGTCAGGCCTTCGGGGTGGCCGGGGCCTTTTTTGGCACGCCGTTCTTCCCGTTCTTCTTTGCCGGCTCCTTTTTTGCCCCGGTCATCTCAGTGGAACGGCCTATCCACGCAAGCACCCGTTTTCGCGCCGCCTGCATGTCCGGCTGCTGCACGATCCGGCCATCTGCGATGCAGGGCTTAAGAAGCGGGACTGCATTTGCGGGAGGTGCCTGCCCTACGGGAAGGGTCCGGTGCTTTTCGCAGACCAGCTCGTAGACCTGCTTTGCCCCGCTCCGTTTCCCCCGTTTTGCCTTTGGCTTTCCCTCGATCTCGACGATGTCCAGTGCAAAGTCGATAACGGGAGCGTTTGCGATCGCGCCGCCAATCCCGAATGCATCAACGCAGTCCCGGTATAAGGTCACGTCCTCTCTTGTCACCCCGCCCGAAAGGAAAATCTTCACCTGCGAATACCCGTGCGAGTCGAGCTCCCACCGGACCTCCTCGATGATGGCCCGCATGTTTCCCCGGCGGGACCGGGGCGTGTCGAGCCGGACGGCCGTCGCGCCGCACCCGGCAGCGTGCAGCGACTCGGTCTTCTCATCGCAGTAGGTGTCGCAGAGCATGATGCGGGGCACGTTGGCCGGGGCATCGCGGTCAAAAGCGCGCCACGCAGCTTCCGGCGTATCAAAGCACATGATCATCGCGTGCGGCATCGTGCCGACGACCGGCATGCCGGTTGGGGCGCAGGTATTGGAGACGCCGTCAGCACCCCCGATCCACGCGGCCCGTTCGATCATGGTTGCGATGGACGGGTGCTGCCGCCGGGAACCAAAGGAATAGACCGGCCTGCCCTTGGCCTCGCACATGATATGGGCGGTCGCCGATGCGATCCCGGAGGCGTGGCAGAGGAACCCGAGGATCGCGGTCTCGTACCGGCAGAAGTCCCGGTAGTGCCCGGTGATGCGCAGCACCGGTTCTCCCGCAAAAAAGAGTGTCCCCTCGGGCATCGCGTCGACCGTGACCGGCACGCCGGAAAGGAGCGCGATGACATCGGCCATGCCGCAGACAATCCCCCAACTGTCGGGAAGCGCTGCCGCGGTCACCTCCATGGTCACGAGCGGGTTGACCTTCTCCCTGGTCAGGACCTCTTCAGTGCGGATAAAATAGATATCCGTGCAATCCCCCCGTTTTATCGTCTCATCGCTGACGGTATCGAACATGCCCATGAGAAGATAGTGGGGCCGGGACGTTTTTACGTTTAATGGTCGGAAGCGTTTCCTGTGCGCTAGGTATTAGTGCCGGTGCACACAACCTTTCACCGAAGATCCATGGTCCGGCTCTCATCTGCACAGGAAATTTCCGGTAAATATCCCGGGGGATGCGCCTGATGCTCGGCATCATCGGCGGGACAAGCCTGCTTTTTTCCACGCTTCCCGAGCTCAAAAAGGAGAGCGTGGCCACACCGTTTGGCAGCGCCGACATCCTCAGTGGCGAGATCGTGATGCTGATGCGCCACCAGCACGGCCGGCCGCCGCACCGGATCAATTACCGGGCCAACCTTGCCGCCATGGCAATCGCCGGCGTTGACCGGATCGTTGCCTTTGGGTCCTCGGGGTCGCTCAAAAAAGAGATCCCACCCGGCACCATCCTGATTCCGACCGATTACATCAGCGTGACCGACATTCCCTCTATCCATGATCATGCGATCGAGCATGTGAGGCCGGAGCTCCCGCGGGCGTTTGCCGGGAAACTTGCCGCGGTGGTCCCACAAGCCCGGCTCGGGGGCATCTATGTCCAGACCCGGGGGCCGAGGATCGAGACGGTTGCCGAGGTATCGGCACTTGCAACAATTGCCGATGTCGTGGGGATGACGGTTGCTTCGGAAGCAACGCTTGCCTGTGAACTGGGCATGGACTTTGCCGCGCTCTGCACGATCGACAACTATGCAAACGGCCTGGGGACCGATGTGCTCACCTTTGACCACATCCTCTCCACCTCGAAGGCCTACAGCCACCGGACCGAGGAGATCCTCGGGGCGATCATCCGCCAGATGGGATAGGACAGGGGACACGACGCATGACAACCACAGAATCAGCAGATATCTTCAAAAAGAACATATCCGTGCTCATCACGAACGTCAATGACGGCGCGGGCCCGGTGGACATCTTCATCGATGCATCGGAAACCATCACTGACATCGGGCACGAGATCCGGAAACGACACCGGGGCGAGGCCGAATTTATCATCGATGGTGACGGGGCGCTGGCGCTGCCCGGTCTCTCGAACACCCACACCCACGCGGCGATGTCGCTCCTGCGGGGCTATGCGGACGACATGATCCTGCAGGACTGGCTTTCCCAGAAGATCTGGCCGCTTGAAGCGCACCTGACCGGTGAGGACGTGTACTGGGGCACACGGCTTGCCTGCATCGAGATGATCCGGACGGGAACCACGGCCTTCAACGACATGTACTTCTTCATGGAGGATGCTGCCCGGGCAGTGGACGAGGCCGGAATCCGCGCCCTGCTCTGCTACGGGTTCATCGATCTTGGCGATGCGGAGAAACGGGAACGCGAGTGCCGGGCCACCGAGGCGCTGGCAGCCCATATCAGGAAAAAGAACAACTCCCGGATCCATGCCGCCGCCGGTCCGCACGCCCCCTACACGGTCTCCCCTGAGGGACTGAAATGGTGTGCGGAGTTTGCCCGCGAGCAGAAGATCCCGATCCATATCCACCTTTCGGAGACGGAAAAAGAGGTGACCGATTGCATCGCGCAGCACGGGAAACGGCCGGCTGCACTGCTGGATGAATGCGGTATCCTGACCCCCCGGACAATCGCAGCGCACGGGTGCTGGCTGGACGACGCCGAATGTGCGCTTCTCGGGAAAAGGGGTGTGCATGTCTCCCACAACCCGGCAAGCAACATGAAACTTGCCACCCACCGGGCAATGCCGTACCCGCAGCTTGCTGCCGCTAGGGCAAATGTCTGCATCGGGACGGATGGCTGCGCCTCGAACAACAACCTCGACCTCTTCGAGGAGATAAAGATCGCCGCTCTCCTCCAGAAGTTCTTCTGGAATGACCCGACCATCCTCCCGGCGCCGGATGCGCTTGCGATGGCGACCGCAAACGGGGCAAAGGCGCTGGGCTTTGGAGCGGGGATCCTCACCGCCGGGGCTCCGGCTGATATTGTCCTCGTTGCCAACCGCGCTCCCTGCAATACACCGCTCCATAATGCAGCCTCGAATCTCGTCTACTCCTGCAACGGGGCGGCAGTCGAGACCACGATCTGCAATGGCCGGGTGCTGATGTCCGACCGCGAGATCCCGGGTGAGGAAGCGGTCCTCAAAGAGGCGGCAGGAGCAGCAGAACGTCTCGTTAAGCGTGCGCAGGCCCACGCATGATCCTACCCTGTGGAGATGGTCAAAGCCGACATTGTTTTACCGTTTCACACCGAACCGGTGAGATATGACGTGTTGCGATAACCACCCGGAGCATGAGCACTCAAAGACCTGCCGGGTCTGCAAATCCGAGTACTGCCACGACTGCCACCCATCAACCCTTGGTATCTGCGAGAAGTGCGCGTACAAGGTCCTGATCGTGCTGGTGGTCATCATGGTGATCATATCATATACGATCTGGTTCGGCATACTCTGACGGGGCACCTGCAGGGCCGGGGAACAGAGTGCAGCCGGCTGCCGGCAAAACAGGCACCGGTGCACGGCCCCTGCCCCCGCCTGATATAATCCAGTGTTTTTGATCTCCCTGACTAAAACCGGTTGTGTACGATGCCAACGAGTATCTCTCCCGAACCCGAACTTCGCGGCGAAGACCCGGCCATCTGCCGGACGCCGGCCACGCCGGTCACCGCCACGGAAAAACGGATAGTCCTCCTCATCGCCATCCTCGCCGGCTTCCTCACACCGTTTGACGGATCAGCGGTCAATATCGCCCTGCCCACGATCGGCACCGCGTTCCACATGGACGCGATCTCCCTTTCTTGGGTGGCGACCGCCTACCTCCTTGCCTCTGCGCTTTTTTTAGTCCCGTTCGGGAAGATTGCCGACATCTACGGGAGGAAGAAGATCTTCCTGTGGGGGATCTGCGTCTTTGGTGCCGCCTCGTTTATCATGACGCTGGTTGCTACCGAGCAGCAGATGATCGCCGTCCGGATCCTCCAGGGGATCGGCGCTGCCATGATCTTCGGGACCGCGATCGCCATCCTGACCGCGGTCTTTCCCCCCGGGGAGCGGGGCAGGGCGCTTGGGATCTACATCACCTCCGTGTACCTGGGCCTCTCGCTTGGGCCGTTCTTCGGGGGTGTCCTGACTGATGCCTTTGGCTGGCGGAGCATCTTCTACATCAACGTGCCTATCGCTATCGCTGCTGCGATCCTGATCGTCTGGAAACTCAGGGGTGAGTGGGCGGAATGCGTTGGCGAGAAGTTTGATCTCACCGGGTCGCTCATCTACAGCGTCGGGCTTGTCGCGCTCATGGTCGGCTTCTCCGTACTCCCCGATATCACCGGAGGTATCCTCCTGGTTGCCGGGGTAGTTTTGATCGGCGTTTTTGTCTGGTACGAGCAGCGGCAGGCGTTCCCGGTCCTCAACATACAGCTGTTTTTCAGGAGCCGGATCTTCGCGTTCTCGAATATCGCTGCGCTGATCAATTATTCCGCTACCTACGCGGTAGCCTTCCTGCTCAGCCTCGATCTCCAGTACACGAAGGGGTTCTCGGCGGAATATGCCGGGTTCATCCTCATTGCCTCGCCGTTTTTTCAGATGATCGTCTCCCCGTTTGCAGGGAAACTCTCGGACAAGCACGACTCCCAGGTCCTCTCATCGCTGGGCATGGGGCTGACCGCGCTTGGTCTCTTCCTCTTCATCTTCCTCAATGAGTCGACCCCGCTCTGGTACATCATCATGGTGCTCATCATCCTCGGCATCGGTTTCGGGCTCTTCTCGTCTCCGAACATCAACGCTATCATGAGCGCCGTGGACAAGAAGTATTACGGTGTCGCATCCGGTATCAACTCGACGATGCGCCTTTTGGGGCAGATGCTCTCCATGGGTATTTCGATGATGATCTTTGCCATCGTGATCGGGCAGGTAGAGATCACGCCCACGAACTACCCGCAGTTCACCGAGAGCCTGCACTGGGCGTTTATCCTTTTCACCGTGATGTGCCTTGCCGGGATCTTCTTCTCCCTTGCCCGGGGTAAACGGGAAGGGCAGAAGGTGGTGGAAGGGTAGACAGGACCCTTCCTTTTTTTTGAAACTATGAGATAAGGTCACATGTTGTTTCGAAAAACCGGCGGAGTCAATCGTACTGATTACGAGTGCTCCCCGCCTCAGGGCCCCTCCGGGGCACGGCGGGGCAAGGGAGTTTTTCGCAACAATTTTGGGATCGATTTCTGTTGATGGCCGGAACGCGATCAGAGTGTTTTTAATTTCTTGCCCGCCGCGGGGGCGTCCCTTCGGGGGCGGCGGGAGGCATCGTTCTGGCGAAATCAGGTTTACCCTTTATTCTACGCAGACCAGGAGCGTTTCATCTTCAGATAAGGTGAAAAACAGAAACCTGGCGGGAGAAAAACCCCGCCCGATCCCTTTACGCGGTCTTGATGTTCTCTGCCGCTTCGAGCCCGAGTTTCTTTATGGATTCTTCCCTCATCAGGTATTTCTGGATTTTACCGGAAATGTTTATGGGGAAATCGTTTACGAACATGACATACCGGGGGATCTTGAAGTGGGCGATCTTTCCTTTGCAGAAGTCTTTCACGTCCTGCTCGGTCATGGTCTGCCCCGGCTTCATCTTTACCCATGCGCAGAGTTCCTCTCCGTACTTGATATCCGGGACGCCCACGACGTACACGTCCGCAATCTTCTCGTGGTGGTGGAGGAACTCCTCGATCTCCCGCGGGTAGATATTTTCGCCGCCCCGGATCACCATGTCCTTTAACCGGCCCACGATCTTGAAGTAGCCTTCCTCGTCCATCGTCGCGAGATCGCCGGTGTGATTCCACCGGTCCTTGTCAAGTGTCGCGTGGGTGGCCGAAGGGTTGTTGTAATAGCACTTCATGACGCAGTAGCCGCGGGCGCAGATCTCACCGATCTCCCCCATGGGCACGATCTTGCTGGTCTTGGGGTCAACGATCTTGAGCTCGGTGTGAGGGAATGCCCTCCCGACCGTGGTGACACGGCGCTCTACAGGGTCTTTTGTGGTCGTCATCGTTACGCCGGGGGAGGTCTCGGTCTGGCCGTACACGATCACGATCTCGCTCATGTGCATCTGCGTATTGACCTGCTTCATTACTTCGATCGGGCAGGGGGAACCGGCCATGATACCGGTCCGGAGGGAAGTGAGGTTGTACTTCGCGAAACTGGGGTGGGTGAGTTCGGCGATGAACATCGTGGGGACACCGTGGACAGCGGTGCAGCATTCCTTCTCGATGGTTTTTAAGACTTCCTCGGCGTCGAACGTGGGGCTGGGTAACACCATGGTCGTCCCGTGGGTGGCACAGGCCATATTGGAGAGGACCATACCGAAACAGTGATAGAACGGGACCGGGATGCAGAGCCGGTCCTTTTCGGTAAACTTCATACCTTCGCCGATGATGTAGCCGTTGTTAAGCACGCTGTGGTGGGTAAGGACGACGCCTTTGGGAAATCCTGTGGTGCCACTCGTGTACTGGATGTTGATGGGGTCATCAAAAGTGAGGGACTCGCCGCGTTCTATTACCTCATCCATGGTGATCTC
>Ga0326727_10019202_pt1 | contig 13793 bp, 7 predicted proteins | sample MB2enrmetagenome_FD_207643 | JGI IMG/M metagenome (GOLD analysis project Ga0326727, IMG submission 207643) | Lab enriched peat soil microbial communities from McLean, Ithaca, NY, United States - MB29MY | ecosystem: Environmental > Terrestrial > Soil > Wetlands > Peat | place: USA: New York... | reverse complement strand
AGCCCGATCGTCTCCAGGGTCCGGTCCTTCACATGCGAGTACTCGGCCATCACCGACGCATTCCAGGCCCCGCCTGAAGCCGTGACCATCCCCGTAATGAGATACGGGAAGATGCCGGGAAGAATCAGCTTCGTCCACTTCTGCCAGCGCGTGAACCGGAAGAGCGTTGAAACCTCGCGCAGGTCCGAAGGAATGGACATGGCTCCCGCAATCACGTTGAACAGGATGTACCACTGTGTCCCCAGCAACATGAGCGCAATGGAGCCGATGCCCAGTCCGCCGCCGATCTTGACCAGCCCGATCAGCAGGATGGGAAAGAACGCCGTGGCCGGGACCGAGGCCAGCACCTGCGCCAGCGGCTGCACCACCCGTGCAAGCCTGGGGTTCAGGCCGATGGCCACGCCCACGGGAATCGTCCATGCGGCGGAGATGAGCAGCGATGCGTTCACGCGCAGAAAGGTAGCTGCCGCGCCTTCCAGCAGCAGGTGCAGCTCCGGCCAGGTCACTGTACTGAGCATGAAAACAGCATGCGCGGCCCCCCAGCATGCAATTCCAATTGCCGCCACGGCCAGCGCCCAAAGCCCTGCTGAACCTTTGCGCTCAACCTTGTCCAGCGGCTGCACAACGCGGCATTCCCTGCTCCGCGCCAGGCGCCGGAAGATGGGCTCGTCCAGCCGCGCAAAAATCCGCCCGGGAATCGAACTGAAAAGGTCCGACCTGCGCAGCAGCTCCAGGATCGGCGACGTCACGCGTTCCGCCGACTCGACCTGCTCGAATTTGAATTTGTCGCTCCAGGCGATCAGCGGCCTCCATACAAGCTGGTCGGTCGCAACCACGATCAGGACCACCGCCGCGATCCCGCTCAGCAGCGCGCGGACGTCGCCGGCATAGGTGGCCGTCTGGATAAAGCTCCCCAATCCGGGCAACTGGAAATTGCGATCGCCCATGGTAAAGGTCTCGCAGAAGATCAGGGCAAACCAGCCCCCGGCCACCGAGACAATCGAGTTCCACACCAGCCCGATCGCGGCGTACGGCATCTCCAACTGCCAGAAGCGCTGCCACGCGGAATAGCGGTAGATCCGCGTGGCCTCCACCATCTCCCTGGGAATGCTCTTGAGCGAGGAATAAAAGCTGAAGGCCAGATTCCACACCTGGCCTGTAAAGATCAGCAGGATGACGCCCATCTCGATGCCCATCTGGTGGCCGGGAACCAGCGCCACCATGGCCAGCACCACCGGCGGCAGAAAGCTCAACACCGGAATCGACTGCAGAATGTCGAGCACCGCAACCATCCACGGCTCAAGTCGCGGGTTATACGCCGCAATGTACCCGTAGCTGATGGCAAAAACCAGGCTCAGTACGTATGCAATCCCCATCCGCACAATGGAGTAAAACGCATACAACGGGAGCGCGCCGATCGAGTTCGAAATAGTGACTACAGGCACGGGTCTGCCCAGCCAGTAGATGCCTGTGCTCACGATGGCCATGAAGATTGCCAGCGCAACAGCAGCCACCGCCAGGTCCATGAAGATGGGCCAGGTGCGGGCGGTCACCAGGGATCGCGCAAGCGGCTGCTGCGTCTTCACTTGCTGTCCTCGCTCGCGGCAATGTCCTCTTCGGCTGCATCGGGCAATACAAACCGGCGGCGTCCGGCGTCATAGTCGAACAGCTCCGCATAGCGGCCCCATGCAACCGCGGTCTCTATCTGGTGAAGGCACTCCTCCTCGCTGAACTGCTCATCGAGCATGTCCAGAAAGAAGTCCTCCGGCACCGTGTGATCGCTCTTGGTTTCCAGAGCCCTCCGAATCTGGCGCAGCAGCAGCACGTTCTCCAGAGCCGCGGCGCGGAACAGTTCCTTCTGGCGCAAAATCTCTGAATTGGCAAATTCCGTGCCGCTCGGGGTGATGGCCGCGTCGCCCTCTTCGACCTTGAGGAATCCCAGCAGTTGCGCCGCGTCCACAATGGGCAGCAGATCGTCGATCTCGAAGGCCAGGTCCTCGGCCAGGCGGTAGATGTCGTCGCGGCCGCCCTTGTCCAGCAGCAGTTCCAACAGGCCGGCCATGCCGCCCGGCCGTGCGTGGGGCAGCATCTGGTAGTGCATCTGGCGCTGGTCGCGCACGCGAACTTCAGCTTGCTGCTCGGGAGCCTCCGCGGGCACTACGTCCGGCCGGGTGAGAACTTTGTAGATATAGTCCACCAGCTGCGTAAAGGGCTCCGACTTGCGATCTCGCGGCTGCGCAAGCTGGACGCGGAAGTCGGTGCGGATATGGCCGGGGTTGCGGCCCAGCACCACAATGCGATCGGCCAGCAACACCGCCTCTTCAATATTGTGCGTAACCAGAAAGACGGCCTTGGTGGGCATCGTCTTCTTGGCCCACAACTCCAGCAGTTCGCTGCGCAGGTTTTCTGCCGTAAGCACATCGAGCGCGCTGAAAGGCTCATCCATGAACAGAACTTCGGGTTCCACCACCAGGGCGCGGGCAAAGCCCACACGCTGCTTCATGCCCCCCGATAATTCCTTAGGGTAGGCCGCTTCAAAGCCGTCCAACCCAACCGTATCCAGCATCTTCATGCTTCGTTCGCGGCGCACTTCTGGGTCCATGCCGCGCGCCTGCAGCGGTGCTTCCACGTTCTCCTGCACCGTGAGCCAGGGAAACAGAGCGAAGCTCTGGAAGACGATTGAGACATTGGTTTCGGCATCGGCAATCGGCTTCTCGTGCCAGTAGACCTGTCCGGCGGTGGGAGTCGAAAGTCCGCTCAGCATGCGCAGCATTGTCGATTTGCCGGAGCCCGATGGTCCGAGCAAGGCCAGAATCTCTCCCGGCAGGATGCTCAGGTCGGTAGCCGAGATCACCTGAATGCGGTTCTGGCTGGGTTGCGCGTAGTATTTTTCAACCTTTTCGGCACGAATGATCGCGTCAACGGCCGCGCCCTGGGCCGGGCCCTGAACCGGGACCTGGGCCTCGGTCTGAGTCTGGGTCTGGTTCGTGAGGTCTGCTTCCTGCATGCGTAGTTCTCCGCGTCGGGCCGTCTGCCGAAGTCGCGGTCGGCCGTTCTTTTTGCAGTATATGGTCAGCGTATTGTCCGCGGATGAAAAGCTGCCCTGCGCACCCGGGCCCAGCCTGCATGCCGGATTCGCGAGGGCTATCTCCTTGGCCGGAAGCTGGGCAATTGGATAGGATCGCCGCGCCCGAGCGTATCATTAGGGAGAACGTCTAGCCGGAAAAGTGCGCCTTCCCCCATACATGTCAAGGCGCGCCGCGTTGATTATCCAACCAATCCGGCCCGATTGAGTTACCCGGGAGCGTATGCCTGAAGCCAAAAACAGACCCAAAGTTTTGGTAGTTGACGACGAACGCGTAATCGCCGACACCCTGGTCATGATTCTGAATCAGAGCGGATTTGATGCCCGCGCCGTTTATTCCGGCGAGGGCGCTCTCGAGCTGGCTCCCACGTTTGAGCCCGACATGCTCATCTCCGATGTCATCATGGCCGACCTGAACGGAATCGATGCGGCAATCCGCATTCGCGCGCTGCTCCCGCACATCAAGATCCTGCTCTTTTCCGGCCAGGCGGCAACCGCCGATTTGCTTGAGAAAGCCCGCGCCCAGGGCTACGAGTTTGAAATCCTGGCCAAGCCCGTCCATCCCCAGGATCTGCTCAACAAACTGCGCGCCTAGCCGTGCGCTCTCGGCTCTAGTGTCCTGTCTCTAAAGTTCATCTCATAAATGCTGTCATCCTGAGCGACCGTAGCGAACCGGGGCCCCGCGGACTCGGGGTCCCCAGCGAGCGATCTTTGCTCGTTGGGGTGAAGGTTAGGTCTTCGTCCGTGGGGTGGGGGAGCGCAGGGAGTCGAAGGATCTGCGGTTAGGACGCTTCTGGCATGGCACCAAGCCTCAAAAAAATGTAAGGAACTTCTGAGACACCAGACTCGCGCCCTTGCTCGTTCGTCTCGTCTGGCGTTCGCTCATTTGCCTTGAGGTCCTGGTGGGCAGTGAGGGACTCGAACCCCCGACTTCCTGCTTGTAAGGCAGGCGCTCTAACCAACTGAGCTAACCGCCCACGGTCGACGGCGAAGCCATTGCGGTCTCCTCTGATCATATCAGCGAGATTGTATTCGGCTCCGAGCGCAGCCACTCTTGATAGACTCAGCCGGTGGGCCGTCTCATTGTCAACGCGGACGATTTTGGACTGACGCCGGGAGTCAACCGCGCCATCGTCGAGCTGCATCGCGCCGGAGTCCTCACCAGCACTACGCTGATGGCCACGGCCGGCGCCACCAACGAGGCCATCCACCTGGCCGGCGCAGTTCCCGCGCTCGGCATCGGTTGCCATCTGGTTCTGGTCGACGGCGAGCCGGCCTTGCCGCCCACCGAAATCCCCACCCTCGTCCGCCGAGGCACCGGCTCTTTCCCGGTCTCGCTCACCGCGTTCCTGTTCCGCCTCTTCACCGGCCGCATCCGCGCCGCCGAGATCGAGGCCGAAGCCGCCGCGCAGATCGGTCGGCTCCAGAGCCGGGGCCCGCGCCTCACGCACATCGATACCCACAAGCACACCCACATGTTTCCGGCCGTCCTGCGCCCCGTACTCCGCGCCGCCCGCGCCGCCGGAATTCGCGCCGTGCGCAATCCCTTCGAGCCGGTCTGGGCCGTGCGCGCCGCCGCCGGCGCTTCCTGGGCCCGCTGCGCTCAGGTAAACGTATTGCGGAATCTGCAAGCTGCTTGCCGCCAGATCATCGCTGAAGAGGGATTCGCGACCACCGACGGGACCATCGCCATGGTTGGCACCGGCATTCTCAACGCCGCCACTGTTCGTTCCCTGCTCAATCAGCTTCCCCCCGGCGCCTGGGAGCTGGTAACGCATCCCGGCTACAACGATGCCGATCTCGACAAGGTTCGCACCCGCCTGCGCGCGTCACGCGACATCGAACGCCAGGCCATCCCCACCATCAAAGAATTCCCTGAAATCGAGCTGATAAGCTTTGCTCAGCTCGAACCGCCTCAATCCCCGTGAATCGATCTTTGACTCAGTGCCTGCATCTTTCCTGTATCGGCAAGCGTCCAAAATCAGGACCCGAAAAACTGCTATTGAAGAAGGCTCTATGCGCATCGGCATCACCTGTTACCCCACCTACGGCGGATCGGGCGTAGTGGCAACGGAGCTGGGCATTGAACTGGCCGCGCTCGGCCACCAGGTCCACTTCATCTCCTATTCGCAGCCATTTCGCCTCAGCGGCCGCGACGAGGGCATCTTCTACCACGAAGTTCCTGTGTCCAGCTACCCGCTCTTCGAGTTTCCCCCCTACGATCTGGCGCTGGCTTCGCGCATGGCAGAAGTGGCAGAATTCAACGAGCTCGATCTGCTCCACGTCCACTACGCCATTCCCCACTCGGTCAGCGCTCTGCTGGCGCGCCAGATGCTGGCCGGCAAGGGCCGCCGCCTGCCCTTCGTCACCACCCTGCACGGCACCGACATCACGCTGGTAGGCCTTGACCGCAGCTACCTGCCCATCACCCGCTACTCCATCCAGGAAAGCGACGGCGTTACCAGCATTTCGAACTATCTGAAGGACAAGACGATTCAGAGCTTCCAGGTAACTCGCCCCATCGAAGTGATTACGAACTTCGTCAACTGCGATGTCTATACCCACATCAAGGACGTCGCTCTCCGGGCTGAAGCGCGCCGCCGCCTCGCCGCCCCGGACGAAGCAATCCTGATGCATCTCTCCAACTTCCGCCCGGTCAAGCGGGTGCCCGACGTCGTAAAAATCTTCGCTCGCGTGGCCCGCGAGCTGCCCGCGCAACTCATTCTCATCGGAGACGGCCCTGACCGCTCGGCCGCCGAGTGGCTGGCTCACGACCTCGGCATTCAGGCCCGCGTTCACTTCCTCGGCAAGCAGGAGCGCGTCAACGAGCTTCTCCCCCTCGCCGACATCATGCTCATGCCCAGCGAGTTGGAGTCCTTCGGCCTGGCCGCGCTTGAGGCCATGGCCTGCAAGGTTCCCTCGATCGCCACGCTTGTAGGCGGCGTTCCCGAGCTCATCGACGATGGCGAAACCGGCCTCTTGTTCCCTGTGGGCGATATCGACGGCATGGCGTCGGGAGCTCTGGCTTTACTGCGCGATCCGGATCGTCTGAACGCCATGCGCGATGCCGGCCGCCGCACCGCCCAGAAGCGCTTCTGCTCTTCCCTCGTCGTCCCCCAGTACATCCGCTATTACGAACAGGTGCTGGGCACCGCTCCGCGCTGACGACGTGAACCCGGAGATGCTCGCTGGATGGGGGTTACGATTCCGTGATCCAGGCGCCGCACACTCGAGCAGTCCACGCTGAAAAAAGAACCCCTGCCAAAGCTCCAGAAATAGCACTTTAGTACCGTAAAAATGGAATTACAGAAGTCACAAAATAGCTCACAATAGTAACAAATCAAGTATCATCAGGTTCTCCTGAGAGATGTAGCAGCAAAAACCGGATTCGGTATCTCTCCCGGTTTGGCAAAACCTCTCGGCGGGCTGCTCGCATCGCTACCGCCTTCACATCTCCCAGGATCTGCAGGACCACCACGTCTTGGCTCGTCAAGATCGGCTGGCCAAGAAGTGGAAGGATCATCTGCCAGGCTCGACTCCGAAACCACCCGGCAAGCTGAGCCTGAGCGGCAGGAACGCGGGAGCCGGGAGGCGGAGGTCATGCGATGAGTTCAGGCCTAACATCGAATCTCGATACGAATTATCCCGACTCCATTGGAGCCGAACTCCTGTCGATTGCGTTGATCGGCCCGGATGCCGAGCGGCGCAGGGCTGTGGCCGGCGCTCTGACAAAATGTCGTGGCGCTGAAGTCCGTGAGTTCTCCGCTTATCCTCCCGCCCTTGATGATGTGCCCAGGCTTTTGGAGGACGCATTCGACGTCATCATCATTGACCTTGACAGCAATCCGGAATACGCCCTGGAACTGGTGGAGAGCATCTGCGTCAAGGACACGGCCACCGTAATGGTCTATTCGGCGATGGCCAATCAGGAACTGGTGGTCCGTTGCATGCGCGCCGGCGCTCGCGAGTATCTCGATCCGCCCTTCGACCAAAGCACCGTGGCCGAGGCGCTGGTTCGGGCCTCGGCTCTCCTCCGTCAGAGAGTTCACCCCGTGAAGAAGGCTCGCGGAAGGCTGCTGGTATTTCTCGGCGCCAAGGGCGGCTCCGGTGTCACCACGATTGCCTGCAGTTTTGCCCTCGCCATGGCCCAGGAATCCCCCCAAAGCACCCCTCAGAGCACATTGTTGATCGATCTCGGCCTCCCGCTTGGTGACGCCGCGCTCAACCTCGGCATCGCCACGGAATACTCCACCGACGATGCCTTCCGCGATCCCGCCCGGCTCGATTCGTCCCTGCTTCACGCGCTCCTCGCCAAACATGACTCGGGGGTATCGGTGCTAGCGGGGCCCAGCAAAGTCTCTGAGGTCCCGGCTTCCATCGCCTCCGTCGAAAAGCTGGTGGCCGTGGCGCGGGAGGAATTCGATTATGTCATCGTCGATCTGGGATCGAGACTCGACTTGATGGACACCTCTCTCTTCAGAGACGCCTATAGGATTTATCTCGTTACCCAGGCCGGCATCTCCGAGCTGCGCAACTCAAATCGCCTCATCTCTCGCTTCTTCGGCGAAGGCGATCCAAGACTCGAAATCGTGGTCAACCGCTTTGAACCCGGCTACCTCGGGGTCACCGAGGAAAACATCACCAGGGCTCTTGGCCTGCCCGTGCGCTGGAAGATTCCCGACGATTATGACGCCACGCGCCGGATGCCGAACACCGATTCTCCCCTCTCCATTGCGGATTCGCCCTTTTCACGCTTGATCCTGGAGATGACCAGCTCCGTTACCGGCCATCCCCTCACCCACGGAAAGAACCATGGCCTCAGCTTGAGAGGTCTCGGCAGAGATCTTACGGAGAGAATTTCAGCCGCAGATAAGCCGCCCAGCTCTCTGAGTGCGGCGCAAGCCATCGTGAGTGCGACGCCGGGCAACGGCGGTGCGCCGCCAACAGTCACTTGGCCCTCGCCCGCACCCATTCCCTACGGCGTCCCGCTCAGTTCCGCCCAGCTGAATGCCACCGCATCGGTGAATGGCACATTCGCCTACACTCCCGGCGAAGGCTACGTCTTGCCGGTGGGAACGCACACGCTCTGGGTCACCTTCACTCCGGCCGGCGGCCACATGGTGCAGTCCGCCGTTTCCATCACAGTTTCAAAAGCCACGCCAACCATCAAATGGCCGATGCCTGCCGTGATCCCCTGCGGCGCACCGCTCGGCAACCTGCAGCTCAATGCCACGGCATCGGTTCCGGGAACATTTGTCTACACTCCTGCCGTCGGCGAGGTGCTCGGCGCGGGAACGCACACGCTCTCGGTCACCTTCACCCCCGCCAACGACGCCAATTACACTACTGCACACGCCACCGTCTCAGTCACTGTCGCAAAGGCGACGCCGGTCATCAAATGGCCGCCGCCCAGACAGATCAACTGTGGCGCGCCGCTCAGCGAAAACCATCTCAACGCCACGGCATCGGTTCCGGGAACATTTGTTTACACTCCTGCGGCCGGTGAAGTACTCGGCGCGGGAACGCACACGCTCTCGGTCACCTTCACTCCCGCCGACACTGAGAAATACTCGACGGCGCAGGCCACCGTCTCAGTCACTGTCGCCAAGACCCCGCTCTCCATCTCGTGGCAGACGCCCTATCCCATTACCTACGGCACTCCCCTCAGCGCCACTCAGCTCAATGCCACCGCATCGGTTCCTGGAAACTTCGTCTACAATCCCGGCGCAGGAGCCGTGCTCGCGGCTGGAGAGCACACCCCCTCGGTCATCTTCACCCCCAGGGATTCCGCGGAATACTCCCCCGCCCAGGCCGCCGTATCGCTCACCGTCGCCATGGCCATACCGGTCATCGCGTGGTCCACGCCCGAGCCAATTACCTGCGGCGTCCCACTCAGCGCCGCTCAGCTCAATGCCACGGCATCGGTTCCGGGAACCTTCACCTACACTCCCGCCGCCGGCGAAGTGCTTGGGCCGGGATCGCACACGCTCTCGGTCACCTTCACTCCGGCTGACACCATGAATTACGAACCCGCGCGCGACATCGTTATGCTCACCGTCATCGAGCAATCGCCGGTTGTAATCACATGGCCCACCCCCTCCGCCATCTCCTACGGCGCCGCGCTCAGCGACACTCAGCTCAATGCCGCGGCATCGGTTCCGGGAACCTTCACCTACACTCCTTACGCCGGCCTCGTGCTCCCGCCGGGCAGGCATACGCTCTCGGTGACTTTTACTCCGGAGGACGCTGAGCGGCACGCGCCCGCGCAAGCCACGGTGGCGATTGTGGTCGAGGAATTACCTGACGTCGCTTCGCTGCTCGCGGCAGGCACGCCGGTGCCGCTCCTGCAAAACGCCGTCGCCGACCACGCTGCTCCCGCGCGCGCCGAGTGGGAGGTAGTAACCGGCGGAAACACCCACCACCAGAAAAGCCCGCCTGAAACCCGCACTTACAAAGGCACTATCTATGAGAAGGGAGAAGATGGCCAATGGCATCGCCAGCAGAAATAGCGCAGGTTCTACCCGACACGCTTCCCGCGGATTTCAGCGAATGGGACAGCGATGATTCGCAGGCGAAACTACCCGTCAACTCCAGCAGCCTCGAAGCCGCACGTGGTTTCGCCGCTGTTCCAAAGCCCCACGCGCAACCGCCAGCCCCGAGTATTGCCCCCAGCATTACCCCCCGCAGCGCGCCCCGTATTGCGCCCCATGCCCTGCCGCAACTTCCCGTCAGGCCTCCGGCGCGTGGGTTCCGTACCGCGAGCTCGCCCGCTCCCGACGTGGACCCGACCGACGATGAACGCTATTTCCGGCGGCTGAGGTCCGTCAGTGCTCTGGTGGATACACTGCCTCAGGCCCCTTCGTCCACTGACGTTGCGCCCGTCCCGCCCGCCGCAAAAAATGCGCTGCGTATCACGCCCTTACCTGAAGCCCCGCCCATCGCCAAGGATGCGCTGCGTGTCACGCCTTCACTCGAAGCCCCGCCCATCGCCATCGATGCCATGCGCAACACCGCCTCGCTCGAGGAAGAGTTGATGCGCGAAGCCGCCAAGCCTTCCTCCCGCTCGTTTTTATCTCCCGCCCGGTCGCTGCGATTCCAGAGCGTCGATGCTGAAGACCCGCAGAGCACCAGCAGGAAGTGGACGATGGTTATGGCCGTCGCCACCGCGACCGTTCTGCTCGCCGTCTTTCAGCTCTTCCATTCCGGAACCCTGCCGATGGTCAAGCACCTGGTTGAACCCAAGCCTGTAGCGGCCGTTGCGCCGCCGGCCGTCGCTGACACCTCCAAGCAATCGCCGTCGGCAGATGCGACCTCCGGCAACCAGCCCGTCGCCGCCGCAACGCAGCCGGCAACCGTAGCCCAGCCGGCCAGGGCCGCCGCGCAGCAGCCGGCAAATACGCAGCCCGCCGCGGTCCAGGCCAAAGTGACTCCGCCTCCGGTGCAGTCGCAAATGATGCACGACCAACTGACCGCGCCAAACCTGATTCCGAAGAACATCAAGACCGTGCCGGTTGAGGAAGCTCCGCCCGCTGCCGGCCTCGGCTCCGCAAGCATTGACGCCCTCGGCGGCAACGGCGCCATGGGCAGCGTCTTCACTGGCCAGGCGCACCCCAATGTGAAGGCTGCCAAGCCCCTGGCCATCTCCGCCGGGGTCGCGGTTGGCCTGCTCATCAAGAAGGTTGAGCCCGCGTATCCACCCATCGCCAGGACCGCCCGCGTCGCCGGCACGGTGGTGATCGGAGCCACCATCACCAAGACCGGAACGGTCGAGAATCTGCACGTCGTCAGCGGTCCGCCCATGTTGCGCCAGGCTGCTCTTGAAGCCGTAAAGTCCTGGCGCTACCGGCCCTACAAGCTCAACAACGAACCGGTCGAGATTGAGACCACAGTCAACGTGATCTTCACCCTGGGAGGATAAATCTATTGTGAGAGCGCATTCCCATAGGGGCTGAACAGCCGGGTGCCCCATCTTCGGCGCCTGTTTGTTCTTGTGCCTAAGGTGGGATATCAATACCTAGGCCTGTTCACGCCAACGGACGACAAAGACCCCGACCGCTGGGATTTGGTGTGAGGACGAAATTCGGGTGCCCTCCGCGCCGACCAAACAGAGCATGGAAATGCACGGCACATGCCCAGGCACCGGCATTCGCGACCCAATCGTTGGATTCTCCTGTTGAGAGCGGGTTTCGCGCCACGCTTGAAACTGTTCCTTACAACTCGCGTATGGAAGCCACCGGATTGGCGCGCATGGCTCGATGCGCCGGAAGGTAGCAAGCCAGCAGCGAGATCGCTCCCAGCAGCACCACCACTCCAATCACAGTCATCGGGTCGTTGGCGCTGATTCCGTACAACAGTCCCGCGATGAAGCGCGTCAGCCCGAACGAAAGGGCCAGTCCGAGCACCAAACCGATCAGGGTAGGCCACAGTCCCTGCAGCAGTACCAGACGCAGCACATTGGCGCGCGGAGCGCCCAGAGCCATGCGCACTCCGATTTCGTGCGTCCGTAACTGCGTGCGATACGCTACCACCCCGTAGATGCCGGTAGCCGCCAGAATGAGCGCTATCACCGCGAACATCCCCGCGAATGTGCTCTGCATGACGGCGAAGATCCTCGCCATCTGTGTTGTCTCCCGCATGGAGCGCACATCGAATACCGGCAGTTGTCCGTCGATCTCATGGATCGTCCGCTCCACCGCCGAAGCCAGATCCACCGGGTTGCCTTCCGTTTTCACCTGTACGATCGTCTCGTTGTCCGATTCCTGGAAATAACTCATGTAGACCATGGGCTCCGGCCGCTCATTCATGAACTGATGCTTTGAATTCTTCACCTCGCCCACAACGATAAATGGGTGACCCCAGATCGAGAGCTTCTTCCCCAGCGGATCCTGTCCTGGCCAGTAGCGGTGTGCGGCCGTCTCGTCCACGATCAATACGCGCGGCGCATTTTCGCTGTCATTCTGCGTGAAATCGCGTCCCTCGATCATCGGAATGCCAAGGGTTTCGAAATACCGCGGCGTTACATCGGCCCTGCGCACCTCCAGCGACTCGTGCGGGCGGGGCACATACCCCTCCGGGTAAGCGTCGCGCGTTTTGCGCGTGAAGCTCATCGGAACCCAGTCTGTGAGCGATGCAACCGTTACGCCTGGCAAGGTAGCCACGCGATCGAGAATCCTGTGACGGATCACGTCCGCCTCCTCATCGCTGTAGCCGGCTATATTCAGACCCACCGACGCGGTCAGAATGTGATCCTGCTCGAACCCGGGATTGCCATCGGAGAGGTTGCGGAGGGTTTGCAGAAACAGCCCGGAACTCACCAGCAGCGCAAGCGAAAGCGCAATCTGCGCCATTACCAGGCCGCTGAGCACGTGCCGATTGCGTGAGCCGCCGGAAACGCTGGCCGACTCTTCCTTGAGCACCTCAACGGCAGGCACATGGGACGACCGCCAGGCCGGAAACGCGCCGCACAGCATGCCGGCCAATATCGCCAACACTACGATCCCCATTACCACGTTATGATCCACCGTCCCATTGAGTTCGATGGGGTTCGAGCTGGGCGGAATGAACCATGCGAATGTCTTCGCGGACCACGAGGTGAGCAGCAACGCTACCGCACCCGCGCAGAGTGAAAGAATGACGCCTTCGAGCAGCATTTGCCGCACCAGTTGCAGGCGATTCGCACCCAGGGCCTGCCGGATGGCCATCTCGCGCCGCCGCGACACAAACCGTACCAGCGTCAGCGTGGCGACGTTGGCGCACGTCAGCAACAGCACCACTCCGGCTATGGCCAGCAGAATGGGCAACGTCGACGCCATGTAGCCGTTGGCGCCGAAGGGCGAGCGCCACATCGGGTCAAGCGTGATGGTGTTCACCCCCAGATGGTCGTTGGGATACGCCGCCACGATGCGTCGCATGATCGTCTCCAGGTCCTGCGTGGCCATCGCGCGGTTCACTCCGGGGCGCAGTCTTCCCACCACGTTCAGGAAGGCCACGCTGCGGTGCGTCATTCGCCAATTATTTGATCCGATGGGATTGAGCGTCAGCCACGCATCCTCGCGAATCCCCGGCATGGCTCCAATAACCCCCTCCGGGGCCACGCCGATGACCGTCACGGGGTGCCGGGCAATCTCAATCGACTTGCCGACGATCGCCGGGTCTGCTGCATAGCGCGTCTTCCATAACGAGTAGCTCAGGATCACATAGGGAACGGCGTCCGGGCGTGTCTCCTCTTCCGGCAGGAAAAATCGCCCGAGAAAAGGCTGAATGCCCAGCACGTTGAAATAGTTCGACGAAACATTTGCGATATAAATCCGCTCCGGCTGTGCGCCGCCCGTCAACGTGATCCAGTCATGGTTATACGCGAGGAACCCAGTGAAGCTGTGATTCTGATCGCGAAGGTCGCGATAATCGGGATAGGATAGCGGCGGAACCGGCGATATATTCCACTCCCCGCGGGCCAGACTCACCAGGTCGCCCGTGTCCCGTGCTCCCGGAATCGGATGCAGCATGGTGCCGTCAATCCAACTGAGGACGGTGCTGTTTGCGCTCATCGCCACCGCCAGCATCGCCGTCGCGGTAAACGTGAATCTGGGATTCTTGCGGAGTTGCCGCAAGGCAAAGCGAACATCCTGGAGCAGTCCTGCCATGACCGCCTCTCAAAAGATCTTTGCTCTCGGGGAATGAGAGTATTGTCCTTTCTATTTGCACGCGG
>Ga0326727_10019201_pt1 | contig 13793 bp, 13 predicted proteins | sample MB2enrmetagenome_FD_207643 | JGI IMG/M metagenome (GOLD analysis project Ga0326727, IMG submission 207643) | Lab enriched peat soil microbial communities from McLean, Ithaca, NY, United States - MB29MY | ecosystem: Environmental > Terrestrial > Soil > Wetlands > Peat | place: USA: New York... | reverse complement strand
GCATCGCTCGAGTCGCCGATCTCGACGCTCAACATCGTGCGCTTTTCATGCGCTACCAGGCGCTGGACTTCAATGTGCCGCAAGGCCGCCGCCGGGAGAATTCCTCCTGCCAGATCGAGTACGTCTAGGAGTGTCTTCTCCTCGCGCAACTCATAGATTGCCGGCCGGCGCACCATGCCTTCTACCGTCACTACCGGACCGATCGACGGCACCATCAGGGAATCGCCGTTCTCGAGTCGTTGCAGATCCCCGCGAATACCGTGGAGCAGCAGGTCATACGCGTCCACTTCTTCAATTAACTGCTTCCCCCGATAGTGTTGCAGCCTGCGGAGAGAGCCTTGCGGCGTCACGCCGCCCGCCGCAAACAGTGCATTCAATGGAGTCGAAAGCGAACTTACGTCGTACGCTCCCGGAGAATTGATATCGCCGACCACATATACACGTACCGAGCGCAGGCGAAGCAGTGCGACGTCCGCGGAAACATCGCGGAATTGCGTTCTCAGGGTGCGTTGCACCATTTCCTGTACATCGCCCAGGGTTCGCCCGGAGACAAGCACCGGTCCCGCTTCGGGCAGAGCCAGTCGCCCCTCCCGGTCCACCGTGCGCAGGAGTCGTTGTGAAACCCCTCCCCAGAGATCAATCGAGAGACTGTCACCGGGACCGACGACATAACTCGGTCCGACGGGAAGATCCATGGGGATATAGTCGGGATTCGCCCCCGTTTTGCGGAAAACATCGAGACCAAACCTCTCGAGCGGCCGATTGCTCGTCCCCGCCTGCACATAGAGGTCATACAAGGAGGGCACATCGGCGTAAGGGCTTGGTCGACGCACCATCCGCCCTTGCTCTCCATAGGTATTGCCTGCAGCCGTATCCTGCCGGACTGGATAGCGCTCTCTGTCCCGGCCCGTTCGTGGCAATCCGGCGCCGCCCGGAAATTGATCTTGCTGCGGCCCCGACAGCGACTGCAAGTCGGCTGGGTTGCTGGATAGCGGCGAAGGATTCTCCTCGTTTCCATATCCGTTCGCGCGAGGAGTCCAGGTCAGCGAGGGATTGATCTCAACGTGCGCCGCCGCCAGCGTCGTCTCCGGCGCTGTAGACCTGGGCGTCTCTCCTGAGCGCTGATCCGGGGAAACGCCTGTGCCCTCGGGACGCGTCATGGGGCTGGGCGAAGCATCCTCGGCCCGTTGTAACGGCGCCGACGATTGCGGCGCGCGGGCTGGCGCCGTGGGGCCTGCCGGCAAACTCTCACGATCCTCCGGAAGAAACGTTGGCAGGGCACACGCCGGCGCCGTCCGCGCATCGCACGCCGCGTTACGGCCAGCCGTGGAATTCTCCACCAGAGTGTCGCGGCGCTCGGCAGCGCGGGCGATCATCTGCGCGCGATCCTCGCGTACCAGCTTTTGCTCGGCTTCCAGGTCGGAATCCGGATTCACTCGGGGCACGAGATATCCATACCGCTGCAGCAGCCGGGTGGCGAACACGCGCGCGCGCAAGTCCGATCGCAAGCGTTCGCCGACCGCTGCATCCGTCAGATCGGATTCTTCAATAATTTGCCCGCTCACACCCGCATCTTGGGCGAGAAGGCGCTTCAACTCGACCATCAAACCAACTTCTCTAGTTAACACTTCGAGAATCTGATCCGCCGAAGCCGCCACCCTTTCGAGATTGTCCGAAACGATATCGGGAGGACGACCGGGGGCGCGGGCGGAAGTTTCCGATCCCGGCCGTTCGGCTACACCCTGGCGGGGATCTAGCTGCGAATCGGCGGCCGCGCAAAGCAACAGCATCCAGAAAAAACAAGCGATACTCTTCTTCAATTGTTGGTGGTCGAACATAGGTTCTTTCTCGGGAAACCGGACACTAACTCATTCCGTCCGTTCGCGGCCCCCTTGCTTGGCAGAGCGCTCAGAGAGGTTCGACGTCGCTTTCGTCCACCTCGACCACCACTGATCGCATGATCAGATCGATCGAGAGTACCAAGCGGAAGCGCTCTTTGCGCCGAATTACGATTCCTTCTACGCCGGCGAGAGGTCCGCGCTTTACCTGCACCCTCCGGCCTTGGCGCAGGTAAGGATGAGGTTTCGCGCCGAGACCCGCCGACATGCTCGATTCCAGAGCGCGGATATCGGAGTCCGCAACCGCCGCGAGCTGCCCCTGAAAGGTCACGAATCGCAAGGCCCCGGGCACCATGAGAACACCCAAACGGTCGCGAGCATCGATGTTGACAAAGACATAGCCCGGGAAAAGGGCCATCTCCAATTCCTTGCGCCGATCTTTCCAGCGGCGCATGCTGCGGTAGATGGGAAGAAGATAGTTCACCCCACGCTGCTCAAGATGCCGGGACACCAGCCGTTCGTACCGCGGACGCACCGAAACCGCATACCAGTGCTCGACCCTCGGAGGTTCTTCGGGGAAAGTTGGAACGTAACCCGGAACCGCAACTTCTAACATTCCCATTTCGAACCTTGCCTCTGTATTCGCCATCGCGATTCCGCTCCCAGCCGCAGCTCCGCCATTTCAGTTACATAGGGAGTTGGCTTTAAACCGTTACTTATCAGTTGGCTACATCCAACTTGACACTCAAATCAGTTTTGAAGCATGCCGACTACCGATGAATGTTCCCGCAATGCGTTCAGGATTCCTGCTTCGGAACTCTCCAGCGCCTTGGACCGAACGTCCACAAACGCCCAATAGAACAACCCGCGATTCTGCTCCGGCGCCAGTGCAAGAATCTTCATGTGCGGATACCGTCCCAGTAAAAAACCGCATAGCGTGGTGCGCTGTTCGCCGTCTTCAAGCGCAAGAATCACGACGTCGGGCCGCGCCTCCTCGACTGCTGCTACGAGTTGACTTTCATCATTCACTTCACCAACCACCTCGATATCGGGCTGGTCTACGACCACCGCAAGAACGAGCTCACGCATCAATCGGGGACGGTTTGCAACCAGAACTCGCGTTCGTTTCACTAGCATTCCTCGTACCAAATACACTTCTACGTGTTCTCGACATCGCGGACAAGAATCAATTAAGCACCCAATTGGACATCCAGAGCGGGCTTAACATCTGGACTAACGCAGTACTAGAATGAGACTAATCAGTTCATGAAACCTATAGTAGCCACAACAAAGATCGTCTTATGCTCTACACGCTTAAACCATTGGCTGAAAAGAGGAACGCAGCTATTGTTCTTCTTTTCGCCAGACCGACCTGCGAAAGTAGCTCCCCTAAAGTAGGCTTCCCATGGGGTAGAAAATGTTCTATGGTCAGATCCCAGTGATGGTGGTTTCTGATCCAGCCCATCACGGATCGGGCTATGTCTGATGAGATCGGATTTATCGACAGAACCGGTTCGTGTTTTCCTGCTTACAGAGAATCGCTTGCTTCGCGATGCTTTGCTGCGAGTCCTGCGCAACAAAGAGGACCTACTAACCGTTGGTGCAATCTCTTTCTCGTCCTCCGCTCTAGACCAGGTCGCGGCCGTGTATCCGGATGTGGTTCTCTTTGACACCGCAAGTCTCGCATTGGCCGGTCCCCGCCTGGTTTCCCGAATCCTCAAAGTCGCGGAGAAGCGGAGGGCCGTCATGATTGGCATGGACGAAGATGAGGAAACGTTTCTGCAGGCCGTGGGCGAAGGAGTGGTGGGCTATGTCCTGAAGGATGCTTCGGCCATTGAAGTCGTTCGCGTGATTCGGGAAGTGGCGGCCGGTGGGGCCGTTTGCCCGCCTCGATTTGCATTTTCCCTCTTTCGATGCGCTGCCCGTGATGTTTGCTTTTCATTCAAACCGCGGCGGGAAGCGATATTTGGGTTGAGTCCGAGGGAGCAGGAACTGGTCAGGTTGCTTCGCGGTGGATTCTCGAACAAGGAGATCGCAAACCAATTGAAGCTATCGGAGTACACGGTGAAGAACCATGTCCATCGTATTCTGCGAAAGGTTGGGGCCAAGGGTCGTTTAGAGATTGCGGAGCGCTGTCAATCGGAAAGCACACGCCCGCTGAGCTTACTGGAGCCAAGTGTTTGAGCGGGAAATCGTCTCATTTCAGCGGCATTATTCAGCGACATTCCATGGGGCTTACTGCCCAGAAGGTAGTGCACCGGATGCTGGAGGCGTTCGGACTCCGGTCCTGTAGAACGCACACACTGGGACTGCAATTCCAAGAGATTGCCGCCAATCCTGCCGAGCAGCAGATTGTCCTGATGTACGAATTCCACCCTCCCTAAACGTCTGAATGCTGTCATAAATATTGGCGTAGACGATCGCGATGATGGCGATGTGAATCACAAAGCTGGCGATCAGCCAACGGGCCTGATTTCGCGTTTTCTCTTCTGCCGCCGCCAGGCTTTGACGCGAACCTTTCTTCGCGCTCGCGGATGCGATAGATCTGGGTTAGCTACGGTACCCAGTGCGGTCGGCCCTCGGCCCGCATTTCGATTCTGCGCTCATCGACCCAGTCGAAGATGCGAAGTTGGTTCACAATGCAGTCGTGATAGGCACGGTGCCGCCGACAGAATTTGAGGTACGCGAGGAAGGTCGCGAGATCATTCTGGCGCGACGTTCTCTGATTCATCAGCAACTTGTTGTTGTGTTCAATCGCGCAGGGCTGACCGCAGAACCGACCGGAGAATCCATACCTTTCTCATAAAAGTGGATGCAGTACACATCTTTCGGTCCACACATTTGTGGGCTACGACGCCGGATTCGCTCGTAGCGACGACGGCCTTTTTCGTCGGTGATGCGGATGTACAGGCTGACTGATGGCAGACTCTTCACGGCTCTTGTTCCTTTCGAGCCGATACGTGGGTCTACAATGGGACAGCGATTTTAGGTAGCCGGGATCTAGCGGAAATAGGTGCCGGATTCGCTAGGCTCCTATTTCCAAGGGATTAGAAGAACTGGCGGAGAGAGTGGGATTCGAATCCGCTGACAGATGTCAAACAAAGGACATAGCAGGGCACAGTTGGCAATCTTAGTCCTTGTAAGCCATTGCAAGATAAACAACTGATTTCCGAAATCATTTTGCAGGATCAACCGACGGAGGCCGTTGTCGAGGCCGAAGGAGGGGTCCCTGAGGAGAGCCACGTGAATATCTCCGAAAAGCACCTACAAGAACTTTCACTGTTCATGACAGAAACGGGCGCTGAGATTACGGAAGAGTATTCCAGCCAGTTCTCTCAGATTCTAAACAATCTTGGACTGCTTTCCGAATTTGCGGGCACTGGGCCAGTTCCCTTAGAAGTCTGGACCGGCATCGCGCAGGCTCTTGCGTATGCTTCGGGGTATAGCGTCATCCTGAAAGCGGAGATCCTGGAGCCAAGTGGAGACGACCCAGAGATATATCGCACCGTTGGGAAACGGGAAATTGCGAACGTCGAACCAACGTTGTTTGTGAAGGAAGGATGAGTGTCGGCTATGTCAACGACTGTCCAGTAGAGTCATGACGGTCTGGGAGCAACCGGCAGATCGACATGAGGACACATCCGAAGCTCGGAAAACCGGTTAGCGACAAATTGCGAGTGATAGGATTGCTTCATGCCAACAACACTGATGCAGTCTATAGTCAGCCATCTCCAGAAGGAACGCACGCGACTTGAGGATGAACTGCAACGCGTAACAGCCGCCCTGACCGCCTTCGGGAACGTCTACATGCATGGGAGCCGACCGAAAGCTGCTGTTGCAACTCGCAAAAAGCGAACCATTTCGGCTGCGGGACGCAAGAGAATTGCGGCTGCTCAAAGGGCTCGGTGGGCAAAGATCAAGGGACAAAAGGTTGGTTCAATCAGTGCCCGCAAAAGTCGCAAGATGTCCCCGGCCGCCCGCAAGAGGATTGCTGCTGCTCAGAAAGCGCGCTGGGCGAAGTGGCGGAAGGCGCAAGAGAAGGGCTAGGTTCGCACTCCCCGAACCCCCAGTATCCCATGTTGAGGCCCCGTCGCAATACCGCCTTCCTCCCGCTGGACGACACCCTCTTCGCCGTCAAGCAGCGCAAGCCTGTTCCGCATGAATTCGTGCTCGAAGCTGTGGCTTCGCTGTCGCCCCGGACCCGCTCTATGTTTGGCTGCCTCGCGATCTACGTTCAGGACAAGATTATCCTCATCCTCCGCGACAAACCCGACCAAAAGGCTGACAACGGGGTGTGGCTCGCCACCAACGAGGAGCATCACGAGAGTCTGCGACGGGAGTTCCCCAACATGCGATCCATCCAGGTGTTGGGGAAGAAGGTGACTGGCTGGCAGGTCCTTCCGGCCGATGCGCAGGATTTCGAGGAGGCGGCCCTGCGCGCTTGCGAGCTCGTTCGGGCAGGAGACCCGAGAATCGGGAAGGTGCCGGGGGCACGGCCGGCCTCGGCATCAGGGGCCAAGAAGGTAGCCAAATCCCCGAAGCAGGCGAAAGCGTCGGCTCGCGGTAGGTCGTGACGAGCAGCGGCTAGGCTCACCGCCGTTGACGACAACGAGTGGGGAGTCAGCGCGCTTACGTAAAACGCCAGCCAATCAAAACACGCTGCCAGAGATTAGCCCGATCGTTTGATTGGCATAGAGCGTGAACTGCGCGGTGACGAATCGCGACCGAGTTCCCGATTACTTGGGGGACGTTATTGCCGCAGTTCCATAGTTGGAAATTGAGGTAGGCCGTTGGGAACTACAACGTCAGATGCACACAGCTTTGACGGGATTTCTTACCTCTTGCCAAACGACTGCACCCTAGACCAGTCTTTGAGACGTGAAGTCCGGTTGCCCCGAGCTGCGAATAGAGCACGGCTGACCTCTTAATCGTTTTAACGACGTGAGTAGGCGCTACGACCGCGCCCAAAACTCGGCGCAAAGGTTGATTTGATACTTAGGCTGTCGGTGGCCCGACACCCTGTCGCTTTTCGTTGCTCGCAACCGGGCGCGCCACAGATAACACGGCAACTGAGCAGCTTCCGGGCACTGCCCAATCGCACGCTCGGGAATCGACGTCACGCCCTCCGAAAAGGGTAGGGACTAGCACATAAGCGTGGGCGCGTGTCGCACCTGGTTTCCCAGTTGGGTTTCCGTTTGTTGTTCCCTTCAGTCCCTTCGGAATCACGACCCGGATCGTTACGACTCTTCTGGCACTGACAGCGATCCTTGGCCCAAAATGCTGTTGCTAAGGCTACTCAGATTTTTGCTTCCCGACGGCAACTGCCCTGGGTACCACATGACATCGCAGGGGGATCAAAAGTTTTGTCAACTTCATCACCTCCTGTCATCGTAGGAAGTCTCCTACTTACCAAAATGATAAAACAAAACCCATTCTCCGGTTCCTGGGTCTCTCTTCATTTGGGCGTAGACTTCGGGTTTTGTTCCCTTTCCAGCATCCATGTATAGTCCGGTAGATTCTTCAACTCTCTTGCGATTGATTTCTGCGCGGAATCTCTTGTAGACCTCTATTTTAGTTTTTCCCCGCACAAAGCCGCCGGTTCCTCCCATGGTGGCATTCCTCCTGGAGGCTTCAAACTGGGCGAAGTCTATAGGAGCCGAAACAAACGTTCCAATCCCAGACACACCAGTTCTAGAGCCAAACTGATCGACCCCGCCATTCACAAGTGTGGCTGGACTGAGGATCTCATTCGACGCGAAGAAACGGCAGGCACGGTTGAGATTACCAACGGTAAAGCGCGGCAGCGCTCTCGGGGCAGGGCCGATTACGTTCTCCGAGTGAAGGTCAACGTTGATACTCAGCACGTCGCATTAACTCTCATTGAGGCCAAGAAAGAAAGCCTGCCGCTGGGCACGGCCGCGACCAAGCGAAGGGCTATGCCGAATGCAAACGGCTGAACGTTTGCTTCGTCTTCTCGTCAAATGGCCATCAGTTCGTCGAACTCGACCGCTTCACCGGACTGACCTCCGCTCCCAGGCCTGCGACGGACTTTGATGACGCCGGTCTTAACGGCAGTAGGGCGCAGATACTTCTGCACCATGATTGAAGCCGACAACGGTTTCTTACCCCCAGCGAAATTCATCCTAACCGGTGACCAAGGCTACTACTGTCTGTGACGAAAATCACAGCAAGTGGTCTTGCGCATCGGTACCGTGAGTTCGGTGGTGAAGTTCGCTCTGCAAAGCCGAACGCTTTGTGGGGTATTCCACAGAGGGCAGACGGCGATCGTTGCTTCAGCGTGCCACTTGTTACTGAAACATAAGGTTAGCGGTGCCGACCGTGGCAGACCGGCTATATTCCCTGGCGCGAGGCATTGCATATCTTTATGCGCACATTCAATCAAACAATTGGACCGGGTCGAGGCCTCTTCGTACACTACCCCGTACTGATGTTGAAGGCGCAATGGCTTGCGGTCACTAAGATCCAATTCCTCGTTCTCCGGAAAGCTGCATAGAATGAACAGTCCAACAAATTCTCATTCACGGCCCATAAAGCTTGGTTGTTAATCTCAACTAGAGGTGGTTGTGCTGCCGTGCGCTAAAGTGCTCGCCACTACACGGATTTGGTTCACAGAACAGGGTCGCAAGCTGCGGCGCATACCAACATATAAGTCTGGCAAATTTGCATTGGGAGTCTTTCGATGGCAGACAGGGAATTAGCAGACCCCATGGTGCCGTCTCCAAACGGTGTATCGAGACGGAATTTTATCAAGGGAGTGATCGCCGCCGGAGCCGCGGCCTCCTCGGTCAGCTATCTCTTTCGCGAGAACGTCCTGGGCCAGGCGTCGTTGCTTGGGTCGGTCGAACGCCTGGTCACCCTGAATGTAAATGGGCAACTGCGGCGCGTGGACGTGATGAAGCAGGAAACGCTGGCCACGACCTTGCGCTACAAGCTGGGGCTGACGGGCACGAAAGTGGGCTGCGACCGGGGCGAGTGCGGCGCCTGCACGGTGCTGATTGACGATGTGCCGAGGAGTTCCTGTTCCATCCTGACCCACAGCGTGCGCGGCCGCAAGGTGGTGACTATAGAGGGGCTCGCAGGCGCGAATGGGAAGCTGCATCCGGTGCAGCAGGCGGTGGTGGACGAGCAGGGCTTCCAGTGCGCCTTCTGCATGTCGGGGTTCATCATGAGCACCGTCGGTTTTCTGAAAACGAACCCGAACCCAACCCGCGCCGAAATGGCCCACGGCCTCTCCGGCAATTTCTGCCGCTGCGCCGACTACAACAAGATTTTGAACGCCATGATGCGCGCTGCGGAATATTCACGGAAGGCACGGAAGGCTTGATATGGCTGACTACAAGTTAATTGGGCACAATTACACAACCCCGGAGATGCTGGCCAAGGTGACCGGGCAAACGAAGTATAGCGAGGACATTCGCGCCGACGGCATGCTGTTTTGCAAGCTGCTATTGAGCCCAATGCCGCATGCCAAGGTGCTCAAGATTGACGCCAGTAAAGCGCTGGCCATGAATGGAGTGGCGGCCATTCTAACGCCCGATGATCTGCCAGAGGTCACGGTGCCTCCTGCTGGCCTGACGCCGTTTGCACTGATAGGCTGGACGGAGCGAGCGCTGACTAAGGAGCCGCTCTACGAAGGCGAGCCGATACTAGCGGTAGCCGCAGTGGATGAAGTGACCGCCGCCGAAGCCATCGAAAAAATCAAGGTGGATTTGGAGCCGCTTCCCTTCGTTATTGACCCCTTGGACGCCTTGCGCCCGGACGGCCCGAACGGCCGCACTCAGGGCAATGTGTTTGTCGGGCACGTGGGCATTGACAGCAAAGACATCCAGACGCTCAAGTGGACGGCCAAAGACTCTGAGGAAGTGGCCGCCGGTCGCCTCCCGTGGGATGCCAAGGCGACTGTAGAGACGTCTGTGGGCGATGTCGAGGCCGGCCTGAAACAGGCGGATCTCGTCTTAGACGAGACCTTTTTCATCCAGTCTACGGCCCATCAGGTGCTAGAACCGCGCTCGACATTTGCCTATTGGCAGAACGGGAAACTGTACCTCTATGGTTCGACGCAGAGCATGATTCGATCAGTCGGGCCGATCGCCCGATGGGTAGGTATTGAGCCCTCGCAGTTAGTTTATATTAGCGAGTACAGCGGTGGGGGGTTCGGCAGCAAGATCAATTCCTATCCCTATGTGGCTATTCCCGCGCTGCTCTCCAAGAAGACCAACCGGCCGGTGATGCTACGCATTTCGCGCGAAGCGGAAAACTACATTGGCCGTATGCGACCCGGATTTCAGGCCCGCATCAAAATGGGATTCCGCAAGGACGGCCGGGTTACCGCTATAGACAGCTTCATCATTGAGGACCCCGGCCCTTATGAACTGACGGGCCAAGCCGAGCAGGCTGCCCAGGTCGCTTCCAACAGCTATCAGCCGCTGGCGATCCGCTTCCGGGGTATTTATGTGGCGACCAATACGCCCCCCAAAGGAGCTCAGCGGGCCCCGGGATTGCCGCAGTCGGTATCTATGTTCGAGCCGCTGATCAGCAAGGCTGCGCGTAAACTCGGTTTGGATCAGGTGGAAATCCGCAAGATCAATGCCCCTTCAAGTGATTCTAAGTTCGGCGTGAGAGAGCCGCTCCAAAGCATGACGAGCGCCTACGTGCGCGAGGCTCTCGATCGCGGCGCAGAGCAGTTCAAGTGGCAGGAACGAAAACAGCGAGTCAGCCAGCGCAACGGCCCCAAGGTGCGCGGAATCGGTGTTTCGGTGGGCTCGTTCACCGCCGGCTCGGTCGGTTATGACGGGCTGCTCCTCGTCAAGCCCGACGGCAAGCTATACATCCACCAAGGCATTGGCAATTTCGGAGCTTTAGCGGTGATGGATACCGCGCGGGTGGCGGCAGAATTTCTGGGCATGCCTTGGAAGCAATGCGAAGTAGTTTGGGGAAGTAGCGGCAAGCACGTACCGTGGAGCTCCAACTCGGGTGGCAGTCAGACCGCCCATGCGCACTCCCGAGCAAACTATGCCACCGCGTTAGACCTGAAGCGTAAGTTGCAAGAGATTGCTGCCCAGCAAATGGGCGGCTCGCCCGAGGCCTACGAGGTCGACAATGGGTACGTCTATCGCAAAGACAATACCGGAAGCAGTCTCACGTTTGCGAAAGCAGGCGAGCTCGCCATCAAGTTGGGCGGCAAGTATGATGGCCACGAAGTTCCGCAACAGGTCAACGCTCTCACCAAAGCTTCCGTCACAGCCCTGGCAGGTCAGGGCTTGATCGGTGTGGCCAAGGATGAATTCCCCCGCAAAGGGGCTACCCAGGGATTTGTCGCCGGTTTTGCCGAAGTCGAACTGGATCTGGAGACAGGAGTTTACCGAATCGTGGATTACACCGCGGTGGCCGACGTGGGAACCGTGTTGCATCCGCGAAACCTCGGCGGGCAGATCCTCGGAGGTTCGGTTGAGGGGTTCGGTCATATCACCACTCGGAACATGATTTACGAACGGCAATCCGGCAGACTCGTGAGCAGGCGGATGTACCAGATCAGGCCGCCATCCATCCTTGACGTCCCTTTGGAGATGACTTGGGATGCGGTAAACATACCCGATCCGCAGACCCCGGTGGGAATAAAAGGCGTTGGTGAACCGCCAGTCGGGGCGGCTGCCGGAGCCGTCCTATGCGCCATCTCCGACGCCCTCTCCCGTGTAGACAAAGACATTATTTATCGCACGCCCGTTCGCTTGGACAGAGTACTGGCAGCGCTGGACTCTGGGAAGATTCAAGATCTGCTAGCAGCGTATGCTTAGGAGGAACAGCCGTGGCTGAAATTCGTGATGTCATACCGGCGTTTGAGCTGTTTCAGCCCACCTCCGTGGCGAACGCATTAGGGCTGCTGGACAAATACGGCCAGGATGCGTGGGTGCTCGCCGGGGGGCAAGATAGCTTCGACTGGCTCAAGGATCGCATCAAGCGACCAAAGGTAGTGGTCGATCTGGGGGCGATCGAGGAACTGAAGGGGATCCGCAGCGTCGGCGATGGTTTGGAGATCGGCGCCACTACCAGTCTGACCGAGGTTGCGCGCCATTCCACGGTGAAGCAGCGCTACCGTGTTCTGGCGCAGGCGGCGGAGAATGTGGCCTCGCCGCTGATCCGCAACCAAGGCACGCTAGGCGGCAACTTGTCGCAGGACTCGCGCTGCTGGTACTACCGCGCCGGCTGGCCTTGCTTCCGCGCCGGCGGCGACCTCTGCTACGCCGACTCGCCCACCGGCATGAACCGCGAACACGCCATCCTGGAGGCGAGCGGCTGCATGACGGTCAATCCTTCCGACACGGCGCCGGCGCTGCTGGTGCTGGATGCCAAGCTGGTGCTCCGCTCGCGCCATGGGGAGCGGGTTATTAATGCCGAGGATTATTTCGTCGGGCCGGTGACCGACGTGAGGCGGCTGAACAGCCTGCAGCCGAACGAGTTGCTCACGGCGATCCGCATTCCCCCTACCTGGGCGGGAGCGCAATTCTATTTCGAGAAGGTTCGCGACCGGCAAGTGTGGGACTTTGCGCTGGTGAATGTGGCGGCGGCCATGCGGTTTTCGGGCCGCACCATTCAGCACGTGCAGTTGGCGGTCAACGGCGTGGCCGCCCGACCGTTGCGGCTGCGAGTGGCCGAAGCTGCGCTGCAAGGCAAGGGGCGCACCGAGCAAGCTGCGGAAGCGGCGGCGCAAATCGCAGTTCAGGGAGCCATGCCTTTGCAGCATAATGGGTACAAGGTCACCCTAATGAGAAATCTGATTAAGCGTGCCGTCCGGGGAGGAGCGGAGGCAACGTGGGCATCATAGAGTGAGCACAAAGTCTGTGGGAGAAGAGCATTCCGTCGGGCATCACGATCCGCAGCGCCGGCCGGCGACGGGGGAAAGGGCGGCCTCGAAGTCAGCGGCCGCCACGGCCTAAACCATGCGCGAACAACTAGCCGCCCGCTGTAATACCATCGAAGAATGCTATGAATTCATGCTTGCCTACGCCGCGCAAGGACTGCCTGGTGATGTAGGCAGCCACTCGGGAGGCCAACTGCGCGGCTTTCTGCAACGTACGGTAGAGGCGCTCTCCGGGCTGGCCGAGACTTACGCGGTGGTCATGAAAGAAGAAAGTCTGGCCCCAGCCGAGCGCTACCAGGATTTTCTCGCAGTGCTGGACCGGGATGCCCGCGACTCCCTGGCTGCCGTCCACTTGGTCCTGGCGCAACCCAACATCAGTTCGCAGTTAATTGATAACCTTAACGCTTCCATCCACCTGCGCGCGTTGCTAACCGACCTGTTCCTGATTGATGAAATCCTGAAGGTGCCGCGGACCGCAGCGAACGAATAGCGGATGACGTGAGAGATTCGCTTCCAAGCGGATGAACGCCATGTCATGAGCAACCCTGTGCGCATGCGTCGGAATCAACGAAGACTGCGCTACCGGGCAAAACGCGCTGGAATTCCGGCGGCAGCCCATCACCACAAAGTATCGATCAGCCGACGGACGCGAGATCGTCGAGCGCCATGCGGAACTGCGCTTCGATCCTGAGAAAACACTTGACTTCGGAACAGATTGCTGGCTGACGGCACTGAAAATGCCAGTGGGTACGCCGGCCCGGCGTTTTCGTCAAAGCAGGAACAGTACGTTATGAATTGCCTCTCCGCGGCCTTCGGCCTTGAATCGATCAACCAGGTATCTCCCAGAAGGCCGGCGGCGATCGTTGCGTCAGTGCCACTTGTTACTGAAACATAAGGTGAGCGGTGCCAACCGTGGCAGACCTGGCTATATTTTGTGGGCACAAGATGCATTGCATATGTTTATGCAGACATTCAATCAAACAATTGGACTGGATCGGGGCCTCTTCGTACACTACCCGTGCTGCTGCTGAAGGCGAAGCGGTTTCGGGTCGCTAAGACTCAGCTCTTCGTCCTCC
>Ga0326727_10019200_pt1 | contig 13793 bp, 13 predicted proteins | sample MB2enrmetagenome_FD_207643 | JGI IMG/M metagenome (GOLD analysis project Ga0326727, IMG submission 207643) | Lab enriched peat soil microbial communities from McLean, Ithaca, NY, United States - MB29MY | ecosystem: Environmental > Terrestrial > Soil > Wetlands > Peat | place: USA: New York... | reverse complement strand
CTGAAGTACGCTGGGCAAGTTGTAATATCTATTCTACACAAGATCATGCTGCTGCTGCCATTGCTGCCGCCGGTATTCCTGTTTTCGCATGGAAAGGAGAAACCTTAGCCGAATATTGGTGGTGTACACTCCAAGCTCTTTTGTTCGAAGGACATAAAGGGCCTAACGTTATTGTGGACGATGGCGGAGATGCCACCATGATGATTCACGTAGGCATAGAAGCCGAGAAAAATTCAGCTATACTCGACACTGTAGGCGGAGGAGAGGACGAAAGGGAGCTCCATTCCATTTTAAAGGATATATTAAAAGAAGACAGTACCATATGGAGTCGTATGGTTCCTGATATAAAAGGAGTTTCGGAAGAGACAACAACAGGTGTGCATCGGCTTTACCAAATGCTGGAAGAGGGGAAATTACTTTTCCCTGCGTTTAACGTAAATGACTCCGTCACAAAATCGAAATTTGATAACTTGTACGGTTGTCGCGAATCGCTGGCTGACGGAATCAAACGGGCTACCGACATCATGCTGGCTGGCAAAGTAGTCGTAGTTTGTGGCTATGGGGATGTAGGCAAAGGGTGTTCTCACTCTATGCGTTCGTACGGAGCCCGTGTATTGGTTACCGAAATCGATCCTATATGTGCACTACAAGCTGCTATGGAAGGTTTTGAAGTGACAACCGTGGAGGATGCCTTACCTGAAGGTGATATTTATGTTACCACAACCGGCAATCGCGACATTATCCGCATTGATCATATCGAGAAGATGAAAAGCAGTGCGATTATTTGTAATATCGGTCACTTCGATAACGAAATTCAAGTGGAAAAATTAAAAAACTTTCCGGGTATCATTCACGAAAACATTAAACCTCAAGTTGACAAATATATTTTTCCCGATGGTCACAGTATATTACTGTTGGCTGACGGACGCTTGGTCAATTTGGGTTGTGCTACAGGTCACCCCTCATTTGTAATGAGCAACTCTTTCACTAATCAGACATTGGCTCAAATTGAACTGTTTACCAATAAATATGAAGTGAATGTTTATCGTCTACCCAAAAAATTAGATGAAGAAGTAGCCCGCCTGCATTTGGAAAAAATTGGTGTAAAACTAACCAAGCTTACACCTGACCAAGCTGATTACATCGGGGTTTCACAAGAAGGACCTTTTAAACCGGAACACTATCGCTATTAATGCATAATTAACCGATAATATATGTTTAGTCAACTTTGCAACACTATTTTTGCTGCGTCAATCGAAAGATATCATGAAGCCGACCATGTAGACGCCCCGATAAGTAATCCATATAAAGTAAAAACCATTGAATATTATCTATTTTTAAAGAATTGGATTGATACCGTACAATGGCATTTAGAAGATATCATCCGTAATCCGGACATTGATCCGGTAGATGCTTTGGCCCTCAAGCGACGTATTGACAAATCAAATCAAGATCGTACCGATTTGGTGGAATTGATTGACAGTTATTTCTGGGATAAATACCAAACAGTAGCGAAACAACAGGACGCCACTATAAACACAGAAAGTCCGGCTTGGGCTATCGACAGGTTGTCGATTTTGGCTTTAAAAATATATCACATGCAACAAGAGGTGGATCGCCAAGAAGCCAATGATGAACATCGGGCTGCATGTAAAAAGAAATTAGACATATTATTGGAGCAACGTGTTGATCTTTCATCGGCAATCGACCAATTATTAACCGACATAGAAGCCGGACGCAAATGGATGAAAGTATACAAACAAATGAAAATGTATAACGATCCGGCATTAAATCCCGTATTATATGCCAAGCAAGATTAATCATTTTGTCCTATGGTTAGTTAATGTTTCGATTTAAATAGGAAGGTTCTTTTATTAGTTGATAATTTGTAAATTCAAAGCTTACGTGAATATACTTGTAACACGTCTCTCAGCATTAGGCGATGTGGCGATGATGATTCCGGTGGTAAGTTCCGTGGCACAACGCTATCCCGAACATGACTTTACTGTGGTTTCGATGCCGTTAGTTGCTCCGTTGTTTCAGGGATTGCCGAATGTTCATTTCGTCCCTTTTGAAAAAAAAGGCAAACACAAAGGATTTGATGGGATTATCAGATTACATAAAGAACTGCACAAAAAGAAAATAGATTTTATAATTGACCTGCACGACGTACTGCGCACTAAATTATTACGTATGTTAATGCGTGTATCAGGAGCTAAGGTCAAAGTTATAGACAAAGGACGCCCCGAAAAAAAAGCTCTCGTTGAGCGTGGTTTTAGGCAATCGGAACAACTAATATCCTCTGTTGAACGTTATCGCGCCGTGTTTGCCTCTATCGGCTTGACCATCGGCACTATCAACACAGCCTTGCCCTTTGAAACGTTAAGTTCACCCATTGCCATTAAACAAGCATTCGGGGTAAAACATGGAAAATGGATTGGGATTGCACCATTTTCACAACACATTGGAAAGCAACTGCCATTTAATAAAATTGAAATAGTAATAGACTACTTTTACAGGCAGTCCGGCACGTCCGTCTTTTTGTTCGGTGCCGGAAAAAAAGAACAAGAGCAAATTGAAAAATGGCAACAACGATTTCCGAAAATATTTTCTGTGGTCAACCGATTTCCTCTGGACATCGAAGTTTTGTTAATGAAACAATTGGACGTGATACTTACCATGGATTCCGGAAATATGCACTTAGCATCGTTAGTCGGAACTCCTGCCGTATCAATTTGGGGAGCTACACATCCCTTTGCTGGTTTTTACGGGCTTAATCAACGATATGACAATGCAATCCAAGTGGATTTAGCATGTCGTCCATGTTCAATTTTCGGAAATCTTCCCTGTCGGTTCAAAACATACCAATGCCTGAATGACATTGATCCGAAAACCATTGTTGAAAAAATGGCAACCTTGTGAATACGCATGAAAACAAAATAATATTTTGTTGGAATCAAAAAATCAAAATATGGGTAAAATTATCGCTTTAGCAAACCAAAAAGGTGGCGTTGGCAAGACAACAACAGCCATTAATCTTGCTGCGTCGCTTGCTTTTTTAGGAAAAAAAATATTATTGGTAGATGCCGATCCTCAAGCGAATGCATCATCAGGATTAGGCGTTGATGTGCGTGAAGTAAAGAAAAGTATTTATGAGTGTTTGGTAGAAGAGATTGAACCGCAACAGGCGATTATCAATACCGAATTGGAAAATCTTTTTTTAATTCCGTCGCATATCGACTTAGTGGGTGCCGAAATTGAAATGCTTGAAATAGATCAACGAGAAAAGATCATGCGCCGGATGTTACAACCGCTCAAAGACCAATATGATTATATCTTAATCGATTGCTTACCTTCATTAGGCTTAATAACAGTAAACGCATTGACAGCATCGGACGTGGTAATCATCCCCGTTCAATGCGAATATTTTGCCCTGGAAGGAATCAGCAAATTGCTCAACACAATTAAAATTATCAAAACTAAACTAAACCCCGAGCTTGCTATCGAAGGTTTTTTGCTCACGATGTACGATAATCGATTGCGCCTGGCAAATCAGGTATATAACGAAGTGCAAAAACATTTTGGCGAGCTTGTGTTCAAAGCTGTAATCCAACGAAACGTGAAGTTGAGCGAAGCTCCAAGTCATGGGCAACCTGTCCTGCTTTACGATAAGGAGTCAAAAGGAACTCAGAATTACCTTGATTTAGCCAAAGAATTGATTGCCAGAGAAGAAAAATAACAACGATATGGTACAAAAACATGCATTAGGGCGCGGATTAGGAGCCTTAATTGACGTAGAACCGATTAGTACAAGCGGATCTTCATCAATTAATGAGATTGATATTGCTAAAATACATCCTAATCCTCATCAACCACGCACATTTTTCGACGAAGAAGCATTGGAAGAATTAGCCGCATCAATCAAAGAGATCGGCATTATCCAACCTATTACATTACGCGAAATTACCGAAGATAATTATCAAATTATAGCCGGTGAACGGCGTTACCGTGCATCGAAAATGGCTGGTCTTACAGCCATTCCCGCTTACGTCAAAAAAGCGGAAGATGACTTGGTAATGGAAATGGCATTAATCGAAAATTTGCAACGCGAAGATTTAAATGCCATTGAAGTGGCGCTCACGTTTCAACGCTTGCAAGAGGAGTATAAAATGACGCAGGAACGCTTGAGCGAACGGGTAGGAAAAAAACGTGCCACGGTTGCCAATTACTTGCGACTATTGCGCCTTCCAGCCGAAATACAGATGGGTATTAAAGATAAGCAGATTGACATGGGACACGCAAAAGCGCTTATTGCTATCGAAGACCCTGCAAAACAAATTGCCATCTATGAACAAATTCTGACAGATCATCTTTCGGTGCGTAAAGTGGAAGAGATGGCGCGTACCATCGACCAGCCAACAACAAAATCCGCCACAAAAGCGCCACAAAAAAACACAGCTTCAGTGGAGTATGAATTGATACAAGACCGTTTATCAGACTGTTTACAAGCAAAGGTACTATTTGCTTGTAATGATAAAGGGAAAGGAAAAATCACCATTTCATTCGGCTCCGACTCCGAACTGGAACGGCTAATGGAATTATTTGACAAACTAAATTAAAAAGACCCTACTTGAGACGCATAATAGTCATACTGTTGGGATGCTTCTTAACAATGGGAGCAAAAGTGCAAGCTGTTAACGACACGACAAGAGTGGCACGTGACACTATCTCTTTTTCGATGTCTAACCACAAAACCGCAAAAAAATCGCCTGCAGATTCGACACAAACAACTCTTTACAAACCCGATCCGTCGCGTGCAATATGGTTGGGTTGCATCGTACCAGGACTTGGTCAAGTTTACAATCACAAATACTGGAAATTACCTCTGCTTTACGGTGGTTTTGCCGGTTTAGCATATGCAATTTCATGGAATAACAGGATGTATAACGATTATAAAAATGCCTATCTTGACATAACCGGCAATAACCCCAATGCAACCAGTTATTTGAATTTACTAACGCCCTATCAACGAACGCAACCCATTGATAAGACGTGGTTGACAAGTGCAATTTTGACCCAAGTTGAAGTATTCCGCCGCTATCGCGATTTAAGCGTTATTTGTGCAGTAGGTTTGTATGCTTTATCAATAATTGATGCTTATGTAGATGCACAACTGTATGATTTTGATGTTTCGCCGGATCTATCCATGAAAATCGCACCAACTTTACTACAAAACCAAACTCAACCCGGATTCAACGCTTCGCTGGGCATGAAGCTTCAATTCAAATTCTAACCAAAACGACATGCGTTTTTCTTTCAACTGCCTTCTTTTTTCATTATTATTTATGATTTCGTTCAAATCTTTTGCGCAAGCAAGCGCTGAAAATTTAAACGACACTACCGACCATAATGAATTTAAAAAGCAGATCGAACCTCTTGTAATGCCCGAAGGGTTGGATATGAGCTTCAATGGATTACTGAACCAATGGTATGAAAGGAAAAACATCAACACTTCATTTACAACAGACAGTATAAATCCTTTCGTATCCGACACGACCATTATTCGGAGGCTCTCTCAATTACCGACCATTATGGAGCTTCCGTTCAATGAACATGTCCGAAAGTGCATCGATTTTTACACCATACAAAAGCGGAAGCAAGTATCGTATATGTTGGCCATGGGACAATATTACCTCCCAATTTTTGAAGAACAACTGATCGCGAACAAACTTCCTAATGAACTTAAATACCTGCCGATTATAGAATCGGCACTTAATCCGACAGCCTATTCGCGTGCCGGAGCCGGAGGTCTTTGGCAATTAATGGTATCTACCGGACGAATCTATGGATTGGAAGTCAATAGCTTAATTGACGAACGTATGGATCCCTACAAATCATCCATTGCTGCAGTACATTATTTGAAAGATTTGTTTCGCGTTTATGGTGATTGGAATCTCGTGATCGCGGCATATAATTGTGGCCCGGGAAATGTCAACAAAGCCATACGCCGTTCGGGTGGAAAACGGGATTACTGGCAAATATACCCTTACCTGCCATTAGAGACACGTAATTATGTGCCTATTTTTATAGCGGCCAATTATGTGATGAATTTTCACAAAGAACACAATCTCAACATGGCTCCTGTCTGCCTGCCGATGAACGACACCATCATGGTAAGGGATAAGATACACCTGATGCAGATTGCTGATTTAATGAATCTTCCCATCGCAGAACTACGCACACTAAATCCACAATATCGTCAAGATATCATTCCCGGAAATTTTTCTCCCTGTCCTCTTCGGTTACCGTTAGACGCAGCCAGTTCTTTCTTACAAAATAAGGACAAAATAATAGCTTACCGTGCCGATGAACTCTTCACCAACCGTCAACTGGTAGAACCTTCTGAAAAAACAGTTACCGTTATGCCAAAGCACAAGACAAAAAAATCAAAACTGCATAACAAAAAAGGCTCTGCGATTCATTGCGCTAAACATAAGTCAGGCAAAAGTTCAAGTGGCAAGCACAAAAAGCGCAAATAGAGATATTTGGGCAAAATTAAATAAACCTCAACTATTTCAACGATGGAACGACTCTACTATTCAATTACCGAGGTAGCGCAACAATTCGAAGTAAATGCTTCATTGCTGCGTTTTTGGGAAAAGGAGTTTCCTCAACTGAAACCCCGGAAAAACGAGAAAGGTACTCGTTTTTATACTACCGATGACATTCAACTGATCAAACAAATTTTTTATTTAGTTCGTGAACAACATCTCACTTTGGAAGGCGCCCGCCAACGGTTGAAGAACAAGAAGGACAGCGTTGAAACAAAACAAGCTGTCGTCGAACGTTTACAAAAAATCCGCAAAGAGTTACTGGCAATTCGCAAAGAACTTGTGGCTGCTGCCAAACCTAAGGATTAAGAATAAGCTTATGAAACAAAAATTCCTATTCATCCTACTGCTGCTAATAATAATCAGTGGTCAACTATCGGCACAACAACCAGTACCGCTTCCTGTCGATCCGCAAGTGCGCATCGGTAAACTTAGCAACGGGTTGACCTATTATATCCGACACAACGAGAAGCCAAAAGATCGTGCCGATTTTTATATTGTACAAAAAGTAGGGGCCATACTTGAAGATGACAAACAAAACGGGTTAGCCCACTTTTTGGAACACATGTCGTTTAATGGTACTACCCATTTCCCGGATAAGCAACTGATTAATTTCTTGGAAAAGAACGGGGTGAAATTCGGAGAAAACATCAATGCTTATACCTCACTTGACGAAACTGTCTATCACCTATCGAATGTTCCCACTCTCCGCCAAGGAACCATTGACAGTTCGTTGTTGGCATTACACGATTGGTCACACTCATTGTTGCTCGAAGACAAAGCCATTGATAAAGAGCGGGGCGTGATTCGCGAAGAGTGGCGTACAGGAGCAAATGCCGATAGACGGATGTGGAAAGCATCCAATGCTATTCTATTTGCAGGTTCGCAATATGCCAAACGCGATGTAATCGGTGATACCGCCGTAATCAATCATTTTGCATACAACACATTACGCGACTATTACAAAAAATGGTATCGTCCCGATTTGCAAGCTATCATCGTGGTCGGCGATATTGATGTGGATAAAACAGAAGCATTCATTCAAACGCTATTCGGAACTATTCCCAAGGCGATCAATCCGGCAGAACGAACCTATTACACGATTCCCGATAACGAAAAACCCATTATAGCGCGTATCACCGACCCCGAGGCTTCCGGCACAACGTTTCTGATACAATACAAGCAAGAACCCCTTTCAGATGAAGTAAAGAAATCATCGATGGGATATGCCATTGATGTCGTCAATTCGTTAATTTGCAGAATGATCAATAACCGATTTGACGAAATTTCGCAAAAAGCCGACGCTCCGTTTAGTAATGCCGCCTCGCAATATGGTGATCTGGTAAAGACGAAAGACGCGTTGCTGTTTTACATGGAACCCAGACAAGGAAAGGACAAAGAGGCATTGACATTGATGTTGTCTGAAATTGAAAAAATAAAACGATTCGGATTCAATACCGACGAATATGAACGTGCAAAAGCAGAAATATCGAAACAGATAGAGAATGCCTACAACAACCGTGACCAACAAAATTCGGCAAGTTACGTACGCGAATATATCGGTAATTTTCTCCATCTCGAAGCTATTCCGGGCATTACATGGGAATATCACACCTTACGGGAACTATTGCCCAATTTGCCGCTCGAAATGTTGAACAAGCAAGCGCAACGCTACATAACCGACCGTAATGTTTTAGTGACTATAGAAGGCCCTGATAATGAGAAGAGCAATATTCCTACCGAAGATGTGGTAATGGCCATGATAGATGCCGTAAAAAAAGCCGATATCCAGCCAAACAAACAAGAGACTATAGACAAACCGTTGGTGGCCAACCCACCTAAAGCCGGGACTATCGCAAAAGAATCGCACAACAATGTGTTGGATGCTACGGAATGGGAATTAAGCAACGGGGTAAAAGTGATTATCAAACCAACCAAGTTTAAAGCCGACGACATCCGTTTGCTTGGCATAGCTTACGGCGGATATTCATTAGTGAGTGATAGCAAGGATCTTCCTTCAGCCATGGTGTCGGACAATATCATAACTAATAGTGGCGTCGGCGAGTTTTCTCAAATCGAATTGAACAAATTACTGGCCGGGAAAACGGCTAAAATAACGCCCAATATCAGTGATTATCAAGAGACTTTTGCAGGTTCTTCTTCTATTAAAGATTTCGAGACAATGATGCAACTGCTCTATCTCTATTTTACAGAACCACGTAAGGATGCCGATGGATACAACTCGTTCATCAATAACTTACGTACTGATCTCGTAAATGCAGCCAACGATCCGGGACAGGCCTTTAGTGATACCGTAACGACAGCCATTTACTGCAATTCTCCACGCAAACCGCTCTTCAATTTAGCCGCTTTAAACAAAGTAAATCATGACACGGCAATGCGTATCTATAAAGAACGTTTCGGTAATCCGGCTAATTTCACCTTTTTCTTGGTAGGCAGCATTGACGAACACGCTATTAAACAATTCATCCTCACTTATTTGGGCGGTTTGAAAACCGATAAAAACACAGAGACTTGGAAAGACTGCAACATTCGTTACCCGGAAAGTGACGTTTCCATCCGGTTTGTACATGAGATGACGACACCAAAAGCTTCTAATTTTGTGCTTTACAACGATAAAATCGATTACTCTCTCAACAATTCACTACTGGTTCAAGCCTTGGGCAATCTGCTTGATCTTCGCTATACGGCCACTATTCGTGAAGAGGAAGGCGGATCATACGGTGTCGGCGTAGCCGGAAATATCGGCAGAATTCCTACACCACAAGTTACCCTCTTTATCCAATTCGATACTGATCCGAAATTGCAGGAAAAGATGTTAGGTTTGATTCATAAAGAGTTGCAAACGGTTGCCGAATCCGGCCCCAATGAAGATGATGTACAAAAAGTAAAAGAGAACCTGAAAAAACAACACAAAGAAAACGTGGAAGAAAACGGTTGGTGGATTAGCGCACTTAACCACTACTACTTCTCGCATATAAATTTGGTAAACGATTTCGATAAAGCAATCGACAACATTTCAGCCAAAACACTCCAAGAGCTGGCTAAACGATTGATGGACAAAAAGAACGTATTGCAAGTAACGATGATGCCCAAGGGAATGTAAGAATATGTAGATTTGAAGGTTTAGAAAGAAACCGAAGGTCAGCGACAGCTAAATCGGAACCAACAGTTAGCGATCGAAGGAAGCTAAATTTGAATTTCTATTCATCCAAATGAGACCTTTTATACGTCTAATAAATAAAAATCTTCTTCTATGCAAACAAACATTCATTTTCGCTATTTTGGCCTATTGCTGATTACCGGCATATTGGCAACATCTTGTTCGTACATTAACAATCGGCAAAACGGTTCGGGCAATGTCATTAAACAAGAACGAAAAGTATCGTCTTTCGACAAATTAGACGTAAGCGTTGTATTTAACACCGTAATCATTCCCGCCAATGAAGAGAAAGTTATCGTAGAAACCGACGACAACCTGCAACAATACGTGATTGTTGAAACCAGAAATTCTACCTTGTCGATACATATGGCAAGCAGGGTGAACATTGGTAAAGAAGCTGCCAATACCATCTATATCTATACCAAAACGTTACAATCGATCGAAAACAGCTCCGTCGGAAACTTAAGTAATGAAGGCGTATTAAGCTCTGACAACTTTACCCTTACCAATCAGGCCGTCGGTAACGTCGAATTAAAAATCAAAGCTAAAAAAACGACTATAGACAATAGTGCAGTGGGAACAACAAACCTCTTCCTGCAAACAGATAGCCTTACGTTGGGTAACAGTGCTGTAGGAAAAATATTATTGACCGGCTCTTGTACGGAAGCCGACATCAATAATTCAAGTGTAGGCAATTTCGATTCACACTACCTGACAACGCAAGTACTGCATATCAATAATAGCGCGGTAGGTAAAACGGAGATTAGCGCCGAAAAAGAGTTTTATATTGACAATTCAGCCGTAGGTAAATTGGACATGTATGGTGATGGCGTTATCAAACGACTCAATGACAGTGGCATATCAAAGGCAAGCAAGCATTAATCAATGACATATACAAGTAGCATATGCAAGATTCCGATTGTTTTTTGTAAGACATAAGATCAAAAGTGCGTTTATGTATTTACTTTGTAAGCGATTCATATAATTTTATACGACAAGTCATTGTTTAATTCTAAATTGCTTAGCTTATGAAGAAAAACATGGGAACTTTAGACAAAGGAATCAGATTGGCTATCGCTGTCATTATTATCATTTTAAACCTAACCAATGTGATTAGCGGTACTTTAAGTGCAATTCTGGTAATTATTGCGATTCTATTAGTCGTTACATCTTTTTTGAGTTTTTGCCCTATATATACTTTATTTGGCTGGAACAGCAATAGGCCAGCAAAAAAAAGAAAATAATACAGCATTCAACAAAAAGATACAACTCTTTTAAGCAGATATCAGGAGAGCTCTACATACAAAACCTCTCGTATTCAAATAGATTCTTTGAATACGAGAGGTTTTTATTCCCTTAAGATGATTTTATACAAACAAATTTTGTCCCATTACTTTGGCTTCGTGCTCCAAGAGCCATGATTTACGCCAAAGACCACCTGCGTAACCCACTAATTTTCCATTGGCGCCTAGCACTCGATGACAGGGAACTACAATTGCTATCGGATTGTGATTATTGGCCAGACCTACAGCCCTTTGACCTTGAGGATTACCAATCATCTCGGCTACTTCCTTATAGCTTACCCGCTTCGCAAACGGAATTTTTTGCAAAGCGTTCCAAACCGTTTTTTGAAAAGGTGTTCCCTCTAAATGCAAAGGAACATCAAACTTTTTTCTGCTACCTGCAAAATATTCACGTAATTGATTAAGGCACGCTTCAACGGGAGCAGTCAACTCTCCGATAATTTCGTACTCTTCGTATTTATCATCAAACTCTACAGCAGTAACTACCTGTTTATCACCACATATACGAACAGTTCCGATAGGGGTACTAAGTAAACGTACGCAAGATATTTTATCCATTGAATTGTAACTCCTTTCCTTTAAGACTCTCGTCAAATTTTCCATTATCATAAACTAAATGTCCATTCACAAACGTATGTGTCACCCGTGCATGAAATTCTTGCCCTTCAAAAGGCGACCATCCGCATTTTGAGACAATATTTTCCGGAGCAACCGTCCACCGATTATTTGGGTCAACCAGTACCAAATCTGCAAAATACCCCTTGCGTACATAACCACGCCGAGGGATCCTGAACAAGGTTGCTGGTGCATAACTCATTTTTTCGACCACCTTTTCTACTGTAAATTGACCGTGACGCGCCAATTGGAGCATAGCCGGTAAAGAGTGCTGTATCAAAGGTATGCCAGAAGCAGCTTGTAAACATCCTCCCTCTTTGTCGGTCAACAGATGCGGTGCATGATCAGTAGCCACGGTATCAAGACGATTGGAAGATATTGCTTGTATCAATGCCTTTTTATCAGCTTCGGTTTTGATGGCCGGATTGCACTTGATACGCGCACCAAGACGTTCATAATCATTTGAATCAAACCATAAATAGTGTACACAACCCTCAGCCGTAATTTTTTTCTCTGCCAACGATCTGTTGATGTCAAAAAGCGCCAATTCGTGAGCCGTGCTAATGTGTGCCACGTGCAGGCGGGTGTTATAACGCATCGCCATCTCCACTGCCACAGCGGTCGATTTATAACAAGCTTCGGAAGAACGAATCAGAGGATGGTTAGACACCGGAATATTATCGCCGAATTGTGCCTTGAAGGTTTCAATATTACGCTGAATAACGGAAGAATCCTCGCAATGTGCCATCACCAAAAGCGGTGATTCGGCAAACAACCATTGCAGAAACTCCTTATCAGTCACCTGCATATTCCCCGTCGATGCGCCCATAAAAAGCTTCACTCCCGGAATCTTCTTTGGATCGGCTTGTCTTATCTCTTCTTTGTTTTCGCTTGTAGCTCCGAGATAAAAGGAGTAGTTTGCCAAAGATTTCTCACTTGCCAAAGAACATTTCTCTTCCCATAAGGCTAATGTAGTAGTTTGCGGAATCGTGTTGGGCATATCGATAAAAGATGTCACCCCACCCGCCACGGCTGCTCGCGACTCAGTATAGATATCGGCCTTTTGTGTCAATCCCGGTTCACGAAAATGAACATGTGTATCAATTACACCGGGTAGCAACCACAAATCGGAAGCATCAATCACTGTATTGTTTTGTAACACATTCTCAGGAACTTCACCCTTGAAGATCTCGGCAATTAACTCATTTTCGATTCTCAATGACCCACGAAAAGTATTTTTTTCCGTGAAAATTTTAGCATTATGAATCAGAATTCCTCTTTTGCTCATTTCAATCATGTTTTATGCGTCTCTTCCGGCTATACGATTATGAAGAGAACAACACAGCTTACTCAATAAAAAGGTTAAATTATTCTTTCTTCGTATAATCTACAAAGAAATAACACGGCAAAAATACAAAAAAGTTGCAACCTCTGCACTTCTTTTCAAAAAATAGTTCAAATATTTTTTCTGTTTTATTCTTTGCTACATTCAAAAAAAAATGCCGGAAAATGTTCACACATACTCCGGCATTGAGAACACAAATCATTTTCATTCTCACTAACTATTAATTAATTCCAAGCACATTCGTCCGTTATGATAAGGACATTTCCAAAAACCGGCCTTATCGTCGGCACGATTTATACCACCATCGGCATGGAGACTCCAGTACCATTCTCCATTCTCCTTGTCAATCAAATGATTTTGAATATATTGCCAACAATCCTCTGCTTTTGTTTTATACGCTTCATTGCCTAATAACTTGTAGGCACACCAGAAGCCGACCACAGTTTCTGCCTGTACCCACCAATGACGATCAGCATCTACATGCCCCGTAGTTTCGTCCAACTCATATAGTAAACTACCATCGGCTTGCAAACCTTCGGAAGCAGCTTCAACAATCTTCGGAACAACCGCAATGACCCGTTGTAACAAGGCTTCGTCTCCTAATACGACAGCCGCTTCATAAAGCAACCAAGAAGCTTCGATATCATGCCCGTACGAAATGACATGACCTTTATTGTTCCAGTTCTCATCAAAGAAGAGGTGCAAATGACCACTTTCGGCATCCAGAATCCGGT
>Ga0326727_10019198_pt1 | contig 13795 bp, 12 predicted proteins | sample MB2enrmetagenome_FD_207643 | JGI IMG/M metagenome (GOLD analysis project Ga0326727, IMG submission 207643) | Lab enriched peat soil microbial communities from McLean, Ithaca, NY, United States - MB29MY | ecosystem: Environmental > Terrestrial > Soil > Wetlands > Peat | place: USA: New York... | reverse complement strand
ATATGCACAGTATTTATTTCAGGAACTATCTCTATATCTAGATTGAACTGACAGAGCGCGTAACGAGAGGCTTCAGCAAGTGAGCGTGATAGCTCAGGAAGTAGACCGCACGATCATCCGGACTGTTGCGGACGCTGACAGGCCTAGATTAGTAAAGGAATGGGTCCCTCCGAAAGCTGCTAGGCAACCAATTTTGCCCCCACAGGGGCTGAAACTCAGAGACGTTGACATTGTCATCATAGAAGAGAGATGCAAGGGGTGCTCTTACTGCATAGAGTTCTGCCCGAAGAAAGTGTTCGAAGAAAGCACGAAAGTGAACCAGATCGGAAATCATCCACCCCAGGTTAAGGATAGCTCACTGTGCGTTGGTTGCGGAGTTTGCGAGGATATCTGTCCTGATTTCGCAGTCTTTCTGATTGACAAGAAGGAAACTCACCTATGATAAATGTCTCTTTGATCGGAGAAGGAATTTAGATGGAACCTGATGGGTCGAAATTAACAGTCTACGTCTTCGGAAAGCAGTATCGCGTCCCAGAGAACCTAACCATCTTGACCGCGATGGAGAGCCTAGGTTACCGCTTGTTGAGAGGGTGCGGCTGTCGAGGCGGTTTCTGCGGAGCCTGCGCAACCGTGTACAGAATTCAGGGCGACTACAGGCTACGGACCGGGCTTGCATGCCAGACGCCTGTCAAGGATGGAATGGTGTTCTCCATGCTCCCCTTCCACCCTGCCACGAAAGCCACGTACGACATCAAGGACCTGCCAGCCAACGTTTCCTCACTTACCCGTTTCTACCCTGAGATTATGCGCTGTTTGCAGTGCAACTCTTGCAGCCGCGCTTGTCCTCAGGAGCTACCTGTCATCGACATCATGGGCGCTGCCATGCGTGGCGACATCCACACCGCAGCCGACCTTTCTTTCGATTGCATAATGTGCGGCCTATGCGCCACGAGATGCCCAGCCGAGATTGTCCAATTCTACGTCGCGATCTTGGCAAGAAGGCTATACGGCGCGCACTTGGCCCCGAAGTCAAAACATCTCCAAGAACGGCTCCAGCAGATCAAGAACGGTCAGTACGACGCCGAACTGGAACGGCTCACGAAGTTGGACACAGCAGAGTTGACGAAATTGTACAACGCTCGCGAAATCGAAGTGGGGGAAGCCTAAGTGTCCTCACAATCACAACAATGGCGAACCGTCATCACTTACAGTGAAGAAATGCGGCGGTCCATCGACAAGGTTGCAGCTACCCGAAAAGAACGGATGAAACAACTCTTTCCAAAGCTGAAACCCGAGGAGAAGAAAGCACTACTTCACACATTTCACCCCGACTACAAGCCGGGCACAACGAGGAAACTTCTTGTCGGCGCAAGCAAAGGCGACCCGATTGTCAACGAGCTCGGCGATATTGTTGAGTCCTACAGCCGAATAAACCCCGGGAAGATCGACCTCTCCAAAGCCGACATCACCACCGACGTACTTGTCATCGGCGGCGGTGGAGCAGGTGCCGCGGCAGCCTTGGCTGCCCACCAACAGGGTGCAAAAGTCGTGCTCTGCACCAAGCTACGATTCGGCGACTCGAACACGATGATGGCACAAGGTGGCATCCAGGCATCTGACAAACCGAATGACTCACCGGCAATTCACTACGTCGACGTGATGGGCGGAGGAGGGTTCACAAACATACCCAGCCTAGTTCGAGCGCTCGTCACGGACGCCCCCTCTATCATCGAATGGCTTGAAAGCCTCGGCATGATGTTCGACAAAGAAGCCGACGGAACCTTCGTGACGATGCATGGAGGCGGAACAAGCAGAAAACGAATGCATGCAGCTCGAGATTACACAGGCGCCGAAATAATGCGAACGCTCCGGGACGAAGTGACCAACCAGCGCATTCAAGTAATCGAATTCTCGCCCGCGATAGAACTGTTGACTGATGAGCAAGGCAACGCTGTCGGAGCAGTCCTTCTCAACATGGAAACCGACGAGTACACACTCGTGAATGCGAAAACAACGATAATTGCGACCGGCGGTTCGGGACGACTACATGTACAAGGATTTCCAACAACAAACCACTATGGCGCAACAGGCGACGGCTTGGCATTAGCGTACAGGGCAGGCTGCAAGTTAGCATTCATAGACACAATCCAATACCACCCAACCGGAGTAGCTTTTCCCGAACTGATATCCGGACAACTCGTGACTGAGAAAATGCGAAGCCTCGGCGCCCAGCTTGTCAACATAGACGGAGAACGATTCGTTAACGAACTTGAAACCAGAGACGCCGTTTCCTCCGCAATTATCCGAGAATGCAAGGAACGCAAGAAAGGCGTCACGACTCCTGGGGGTCTCGTTGGTGTCTGGCTGGACACTCCACTCATCGACGCTCTGAAAGGCCCTGGTCGAACTCAGAGCCTAGCCCCAGCCATGGTTCGACAATTCAAGAGATTCGGCATCGACATAATCAAAGAACCAGTTCTCATGTATCCGACCCAACATTACCAGAACGGGGGTGTCCTCATAGACGAATACGGCCGCACAAATGTTCCCAACCTGTACATTGCAGGAGAAGCGGCCGGCGGAGTCCACGGAAGAAACCGCCTGATGGGCAATTCATTGTTAGGCATATTGGTTTTCGGCAGACGAGCGGGAATTGATGCTGCAAAGAGATCGCGCACAGCTGTTGGAGGAAAACCAACGCTCAGCCACGTTGTAAGATTTCACAAGGAACTAACCAAGGCGGGGTACAAACCGGACCGACACAGCCCCACTCTTCTTCCCGACTACCGCAGCAAGGAAGCAAAGATCGAACTGGAGGCCTTCGCAGTAAGAGGATGGGAATAGAGTGGCGAGCATCCTATCGGCCGACTCGATCGCAAGCCCACTGCTTCACAAGGTCGAAGCGATTAGCGGCCAGAACATCGCACTTTGCTACCAGTGCGGAAAATGCTCAGCCACCTGCCCCTCGGCTTCCCAAATGGACCTCCTACCTCATGAGGTCGTTCGTTACTTGCAACTTGGCCTCCAAGAGGTACTTGATGCAAAATCGTTCTGGCTATGCGCCACCTGTTTCTCTTGCGAAACCCAGTGCCCGAGGGGTCTCGATGTTAGCAAGATCTGTGAGGCACTTCGCACGATTAAGCTGCGCCAAGAGCCCTACGAACTCAATATCGACACTGTCTCCACCAACATTCCGCAACAAGGCCTCGTGAGTGCCTACAGGAAACTCAGCTCCTATTGAGGTGAAACAGTGCAATCCTACCTCTACTTCCCTGGGTGCACACTTCGAACTGTGGCCAAGGACTACGATACATCCGCTAAGGCCTGTGCACGCGCCCTCGGTTTCGAATTGAAAGAAATGCAGGGATGGCTTTGCTGCGGCGCGGTGCTGTCAAACGTGGAAGATAACCTCATGACAAAGGCTGGACCAAATCGCATTCTCGCCCGAGCAGAACAAGAAGGCGATAGACTAGTGACCCTATGCGCGGGTTGCTACAACGTCCTCAAGAGAACCGATCTGCATGCCAAGCTCGCCTCGCCCACGCAGCAATCAATCAACACATTCAACGAAGACTCATACAACGGCGGAGTGACCGTCGTACACTTTCTGGAAGTAATCAGAGACCAAGTTGGTTTCGACGTTATCGAAAGAGCCGTTAAAGTGCCCTTGAAGGGCCTACGAGTCGGCGCATACTATGGTTGTCTACTTCTCCGTCCCTCCGGGGAAATGAAATTCGATGATCCGAATAGACCCTCAATTCTAGAGAACCTCCTGAAGAGACTGGGCTGTACACCCATCGATTACCCGGCCCGAACAGACTGTTGCGGGTCATACTTGAGCGTAGGATCCCCCGAAAACAGCCAACCCATGTCCGGAGCCATCGTCAAGTCCGCACACTCATGCGGAGCTAAACTACTGGCTGTAGGCTGCCCCCTTTGCAAGTATAACCTAGAATCGAGCCAGCTTCCCGGGGCAAAGAATGCTCCGGCCGAGGAATTTCTCCCCGTTGTCTACTTCACCCAGCTTCTAGGACTAGCCTTGGGACTTCGCCCAGAGGAACTAGAGCTTGACACACAACAGATGCAAGCGATCCACGAAGCACAGACACGAACATTAGAAGGACGAGAGTGGCATTGAAACGAGTCGGAGTATTCGTTTGCCACTGCGGCCTGAACATCGCAAGAACTGTTAACGTCAAGGAAATCATTGAAAAAACAAGCAAGCGATCAGATATCGTCTTCGCAGCCGACCACAAGTACCTCTGCTCAGAACCAGGCCAGGCATTAATCAAAGATAGTATCAGGCAGCATAAGCTGGACGCCATCGTAGTCGCCGCGTGCTCACCAGCGATGCACGAGGCCACATTCAAGACGATCGCACAGCTCTCCGGACTGAATAGATACAATTGCGAAATTGCGAATATTCGCGAACAGAGCAGCTGGGTTCACGACGACCCTGACAAAGCGACTGCAAAAGCCCAAATCACAGTAAGCCAAACAATCGAGAAAGTCAAACTCAACGAACCCCTCCAACCCATCACGGTCCCTGTAACTAGGAAAGTGCTCGTCATTGGAGGAGGAATCGCCGGCATTCGCGCTGCCTTGGATGTGGCAAACGCCGGCTACCAAGTGTACCTAGTCGAAAAGTCAGGATCGATTGGGGGAAGAATGGCTCAGCTTTCTGAAACGTTCCCAACCCTCGACTGCGCCATTTGCATTCTCGGCCCCCTAATGGTAGAAGTGTACAGGCACCCCAACATCAAACTCTTCAGACTTTCCAAGATCGAGGAAGTGAGGGGTTACATCGGCAATTTCAAGGTCAAGGTTCGCCAGGAACCGGAGTACGTTGACGTAGCTAAGTGCAACGCCTGCGGAGAGTGCGCCAAGGTTTGCCCGTCCGAAATCCCCAACGAATTTGACTTCGGGTTGACTTGGAGAAAAGCGATTTACACACCTTTCGCCCAGGCCGTACCACCCGCCTATGTACTCGACGCGAAAAACTGCTTAGGCTTACTACCGCAGGCGTGTGGCGAATGCAAGAAAGCCTGCGACCAACTCGGAACTGCCTGCATAAACCTAGACGCGTGGCAACAGACTCACGAGCTTGAAGTGGGCGCCATAATCGTGGCCACGGGGTATGAACTCTACGACGCCACGAAACTAACCGAATATGGTTATGGGACATACCCAGACGTCATGACAAGCATCGAATTCGAACGCATGCTATCAGCATCGGGACCGACACTAGGAGAAATCAAGCGCCCATCCGACGGCCGAGTTCCGAGAGAAATCGTCTTCATCCAATGCGCTGGGCAGCGCGAGCCAGAAACCGCGTTGCCTTACTGTTCGAAAATATGCTGCATGTACACCGCAAGACATGCAATGATGTTCCATGAAAAAGTCCCTGACGGACAGACGTATGTATTCTACATGGATATCCGCGCCGGCGGGAAAGGATACGAAGAATTCGTAAAACGCTGCCAAGAAGAACGCGGACTACTCTACCTACGAGGACGAGTAGCCAAAGTCTACGAAGAGAACGGCAAACTAGTCGTAAAAGGCGTCGACACAATCAGCGGAAAGAAAGTTCAGATCAACGCTGACCTAGTCGTGCTAGCCGTCGGCATGATTCCGAGCGCGGGCTCAAAGGAGCTAGCGAGCACCCTCAAAGCATCACTAGACGCCAACGGCTTCTTCTCTGAGGCTCACCCGAAACTCCGACCATTGGAAAGCCCAACGGCCGGAATTTACCTCGCGGGAGCCGGACAATCCCCGAAAGATATCCCCGAGACCGTCGCACAGGCAAGTGGCGCAGCAAGCAAGGCACTGGACCTCCTCTCAAGCCCAACACTCGAACGTGAACCAACCGTCGCCCAAGTTCTCGAATCATGCAGTGGGTGTGGCATATGCATTCCAGGATGCCCCTACGATGCGCTCAGCCTCAACGCAAACACGAAGCTAGCCGAAGTCTCCGAAGCCCTCTGCGAAGGCTGCGGAACCTGCGTGGCCACCTGCCCGTCAAGCTCGCTATCACTACGGAACCTCACAGACCAACAGATGCTTGCCATGATTGAGGCGATAGTCGCATGACGGAGACAGTTCAATTGGAGAAAACGTTCGAACCCAAAATCGTTGGTTTCCTGTGCAAATGGTGCTCGTACGCCGGCGCCGATCTAGCTGGAACGAGCAGAATGAAGTACCCGCCAAACCTCAACGTGATACGAGTCAACTGTTCAGGAAGAATCGACCCAAGCCTCCTTCTCAAAGCGCTCGCATCAGGCGCAGACGGCGTACTAATCGCAGGCTGCCATCCAGGCGATTGTCACTACACGAACGGCAACATCAAGACACTTCGAAGGTTCAGACTTCTGCAAAGAATGCTCGACCAGTTCGGAATAGAACGAGAACGAGTGCGCCTAGAATGGATCTCAGCATCCGAAGGCGAAAGATTTGCCCGGGTGGTCAGAAGCATGACTGAGGAAATTCGTTCACTTGGACCCCTCAACTGGAAAACTACGATGGAAGTGGCCGCGTGATGAAGCCTAAGATTGCGTTCAACTGGGCAAGCAGTTGCGGCGGATGCGAGATCGCCATATTCGAGCTAGGAGCAAAAATCATCGACTTAACCAACAAGGTTGACATAGTCTTCTGGCCTGCAGTCATGGATTACAAGTACTCAGACCTAGAAGCTATGCCCGAAAAGAGCATCGACGTCTCATTCTTCAACGGAGCTATACAGAACTCAGAAAACGAACATCTAGCTCAGGTACTGAGAGCGAAATCCAAACTACTCGTAGCCTTCGGTTCATGCGCATACCTAGGCGGAATACCATCCCTAGCGAATACAAGCGACCGTGACCACATCTTCGCAAACTCCTACAAAGAAACATCAACAACAGAAAACCCGGAAAAGACATTCCCACAGACCAATGTACACATAGATGAAGGGGAACTCACCCTACCAGAATTCTACAATACCGTCAAAACCCTCGACCAAGTAGCCGACGTTGATTACTACGTACCCGGATGCCCTCCAGTGGGCGAACAGGTATCGAAGGTAATCAGCCAGTTTGTTGGAGGAGAACTTCCGCCCAAAGGAGCAGTGCTGGGCGCCTCAGAGAAATCCCTATGCCACGAATGCAAACGCGTTCGCACTGACAGAAAAATTTCCAAGATTGTAAGATCATACCAGACAACTTCAGACCCCAAGAAATGCCTACTTGAACAAGGCATAATCTGCATGGGACCCGCGACCCGTGGAGGTTGTGGCAGCATATGCCTGGACGCAAACATGCCATGCAGGGGATGTTACGGCCCTCTACCCAAATCTATTGATCAGGGCGCGAAGATGCTTTCAGCCCTGTCCTCAATCTTCGACGCGGATAGTGAAGAGGATATTCAAAGACTCGTGGACTCAGTCCCCGACCCATTGGGCACATTTTACCGGTTTGGCCTGGCCCACTCCTTGATGAGGAGAACTAAGCAATGAAGACGGTCACGATATACCCCGTTACTCGACTCGAAGGGCACGGCAAAATCTCCATTTTCCTGAACGACGAGGGAAACGTGGATAACGCGTACTTCCAAGTCCCCGAACTGAGAGGGTTCGAGAAATTCTGCGAAGGCAGACCAGTGGAGGAAATGCCCGATATCACCAGTAGAATTTGTGGCGTCTGCCCCGAAGCACACCACATAGCCTCCACCAAAGCACTCGACGCAGTCTTCCACGTCGAGCCATCCCCAGCAGCAAAGAAGTTGAGGGAACTCCTCTACAGCGCCTTCTTCATAGCCGACCACATAACCCATTTCTACATACTCGCTGGCCCCGACTTCGTGATGGGACCCACAGCACCCAAAGCCGAAAGAAACATCCTCGGCGTCATAGGCAAGCTTGGACTGGAAGTCGGCAACTCCGTCATTAAACATCGCTCGGACGCGCTTGACGTCATCGCCATGATTGGCGGAAAGAGAATCCATCCCAGCTGCGGCGTTCCAGGTGGAGTAAGTAAGGGGATAAGCGAAGACGAGAGAACGAGAATCGAATCAATAGCAAAATCCGAAATCGAGTTTGCAAGATACACATTGTCATTGTTCGACGATATAGTTCTCAAGAACAAGGACTACGTAAGCTTCATTACGAATGATGCCTACGCGACTGACACCTATTGCATGGGAACAGTTGACGACCAGAACCATGTCAACTTCTACGACGGCAAGATTAGGGTCGTGGATCCAGAAGGCAAAGAATTCGCAAAATTCTCAGCATCAGAATACCAAGAGCACATCGCTGAACACGTGGAGCCCTGGACGTACCTCAAGTTCCCGTACTTGAAGAAAGTTGGTTGGAAGGGGTTAGTGGGCGGCAAGGACAGTGGCGTCTACAAGGCAACACCACTCGCCCGATTGAACGTTGCCGAAGGCATGACAACTCCGATAGCACAAGCTGAGTACAAGAGAATGTACGAAACCCTAGGCCGCAAACCCATTCACTCTACACTCGCTACGCACTGGGCTCGACTGGTCGAGCTAACATATGCTTCGGAACGATTACTGCAACTAAGCCAAGACCCAGACATCACGAACCCGAACATTCGAGCTATTCCGACCAAGACTCCTGACGAGGGAGTTGGCACAGTTGAGGCACCGCGCGGTACCCTCATCCACCACTACAAGACGGACGCGAACGGATTTGTGAAAGACGTTAACCTAATCGTGGCAACGACTAACAACCACGCGGCAATCAGCATGTCGATCAAGCAAGCCGCTGAAGGGGTAATCAAGAAAGGGGACGTGTCCGATGGCATCCTGAATATGGTAGAAATGGCGTTCAGGGCATACGACCCATGCTACGCATGTGCCACCCACACACTCCCCGGCCAGATGCCACTAGACATCAAGATTTACAGCAAAGAACGAACGCTGCTCTACAACATACGAACACCTTAAACCCCTCCGGCAAAGGGGGACCTGCGTCAAATGACCCTCCTGCTTGTAGGGCTCGGTAACCCCATATTGGGTGACGACGCCGTCGGAATTAGCGTAGTCAGAATACTAAAGGAGAAGATTCCACCACGACTAGGTCTAGAGTACAAGGAACTAAGCCTGGGCGGGCTGAGGCTCGTAGAGGAGATATTGGGTTACGAGAGCGTCTTCATCATAGACTCGATTGCCTCAAACGAAACGACCGGCAAGATTCGTGAACTCTCACCAGAGCAATTCAAAGAGACGGAATATGCATCGTCGCCCCATTCCACAAATTTCGCCACAGCACTAACACTCTACAAGACCCTCAACGCAGCCGAGATACCTAGCACACTCAGAATCTTCACAATTGACATCAACCCGGAATTCACGTTTCGCGAGACACTCAGCCCGCAAATACAACGAGCAGCATCAGAGTTAGCGGAACTGATCGCCACCGAAATCAAACGCATCATCACTTAACATGACCCTTCCCGAACTGGTTTCCGTGGAATCACCATCGGAAACCAATAGTGAGGCTAAAACCCTCGCAAAACCTCCCGAGGTCTCAGCTGACAGCATTTGGATTTGACCGTTCGACTCGCAGGCGAGTCAGGAGATGGAGTCATCCTTGCGGGAGATATTCTGACATACGCGATATCCCGTATGGGTTTGAAAATCTTCACGTTCAGAACATACCCCGCCTCGATTCGCGGCGGTCAGTGCACGTATCAGATTCGGGCGAGCGACTGGCACGCGTACTCCCAGGGCGACACATTGGATTTACTGATAGCATTCGACACCGAGGCTGTATCGTCTCAAGTAAAGGACTTGAAACCCGACGGAGAAGTGATCTTTGACCAAGATCGGACCCCCAAAGACTATCCGTCCCTACCAAAACGCGCGCATGGCGCGCCCTTCACGTCAATCGCCAAGAATGAGCTTGGCTTCCCCAAAGCTAGAAACATGATCCTCGCTGGATACGCTGCAGGAACAATCGGCCTCCCCGAGACGATCATGACGGAAGTCTTAACAGGCAAATTGGCATCACGCGGAGCCACGATTCTCGAGAAGGACATTTCAGCAACAAGATTAGGACTCAACCTCGTCCCAAAGGAAATAACTCGAGCCATGCCGACTGGAGAAGCGAACAAGATCATACTATCTGGGAATCAAGCGATTGCACTCGGCGCGATTGCCGCGGGATGCAGATTCTACGGCGGCTACCCAATCACACCAGCCACGGACATCCTCGAAACGCTCGCAGAGTTTCTCCCCGGAGTGGGTGGGCGCGTTTTCCAGGGTGAGGACGAGATGTCGTCGCTCGGAGCCGCGATAGGCGCATCCTACGCGGGAATAAAATCCATGACAGCCACTTCAGGCCCCGGCTTCTCGTTGATGACTGAGATGATAGGGATGGCGTCTATGGCAGAGATTCCCGTTGTAATCGTTGACGCGCAACGGGCTGGCCCCTCAACCGGCATGCCGACCAAAACCGAGCAATCGGATCTCAACCACGCACTGTTCGCAGGTCACGGCGACGTACCGAGGATAGTACTTGCGCCTGGAAGTGTCGAAGACTGCTTCTACCAAACAATCCGAGCCTTTAACCTGGCAGAGCTATACCAACTTCCAACCATTCTCTTAACGGACCAGTCGCTAGCTGAATGCACAGAGGGAGTGCCACTACCAGACATTGATAGCCTGCAGATTGTGAACCGCGAAAAGGCCAACCTAAGTGACGAAAACAAATTTCGACGATACGCATTCACGCCAGACGGAGTATCACCGATCTCGACCCCAGGTGAGACACGAGGTGAATACGTCGCAGAGAGCGCAGAACACGACGAGCGAAGTCGACTCAATTACAGTACTAATGCCCACTCTCAAATGACGGCGAAAAGATTCAGAAAATTAGAGACAGCTGAACGAGAACTTGCAGATGATCCACTCAGCTTCACAGAAATCGACGGCCATGAGGCAAAGCTTGCAGTGATGGGATGGGGTTCAACTCAAGGAGCAATCTATGAGGCGGTTCTCAGGGCGAAAAAGAAGCTTATTGGAGTCAAATGGTTGCAATGCAAGACGCTTCGTCCGCTACCCAGAAAGCGAATCAGCAGCTTCCTCGAAGGGATAGACCGCGTCGTGGTCCCTGAACTGAATTACACCTCCCAATTCGCAAACTTATTGCGCATGAATTTCCCGATCGAACCAATCTCCATGACGAAAACAGAAGGCATGCCATTCACACCAGGTGAGATACTGCGAAAAATAGAGGAGCTGGCATAGCTTGACAACGCCGAGTATCGATGAGTTCAGATCCGATTATAACCCCAACTGGTGTCCGGGCTGCGGAGACTATGGGGTTCTCAAATCAATCGAGATGGCGTTTCAAGAGCTTGCGTTGCGCCCCGAACAGGTAGTGGTCGTCTCAGGAATCGGATGTAACGGCCGATTCCCACACGGCTTCAGAACGTACGGTTTTCACACCCTCCACGGAAGAGTACTGCCCATAACCCAAGGAATCAACATGGCAAACCCTTCGCTGAACATAGTAGGCATAGCTGGAGACGGAGACGCGTTTTCTATAGGCGGAGGACACATTCTGCATGTAGCAAGAAGAAACCCAGACCTAGCCTACATAGTGCTCGATAATGGAATCTACGCACAGACGAAAGGTCAACCCTCCCCCACGACCGCCCTAGGCTTCAGAACGAAAGCGACCCCAGCAGGAAACCAAGAGGACCCAATAGACATTAGCCAACTCGCGCTCGCATACCACGTCTCATTCCTTGCAAGAGGCTTTCCCGGCAAACCAAACCACCTAGCCCACATTATCGCAGAAGGCATCAAACACAGAGGCTTCGCCCTCATACACGTGCTAAACCCCTGCCCCACGTTTCACGACACTTGGAAAGAGTATACCGCGAAAGTATCTGAGATAGGCCCAGATCACGACGCCACGGACCTTGAAGCAGCTAGGAAATTGCTTGAGAGACAGGATAAAATCCCAATAGGCATCGTCATCAACCAGCAAAAGCCCACCCAAGAAGAACGAGCAAGAATCCCACCCGGCTCCAGCTCGGACATAAAGAGCATATTGGCCTCGTTCCGATGATCCGTACAGCGTCAGCTAGGAAGCAAACATGCCCTTAGTGTATGCGTGCATTGCTCCACACGGGAGCGAAGCGATCGAGCAACTTGCATCTAAGGCCGCTGCGAAAAAGTTCCGGAAATCACGTGATGGACTACGTAGGCTTGCTTCAGATGTGGGCAAAGCGAGGCCAGACACGATTGTGATAGCGACTCCACACAACCTTAGATTGCAGGGTAAAATTGCCATAGTACTATCCGAAAATTCTACGGGGACCCTGCAGGCGTCCCCGCGAAACAAGAAAACGATCAGCCTCAAAGCCAAATGTGACGTGAAATTCGCGAAAGAACTGCTTGAACGGTCGACTAGAAGACATTTGCCTGTAGTCGGCGCGCACTATGGAACTACCGAAGGGACCACTTCAGACATGCCAATGGATTGGGGAACTCTGGTCCCTCTATGGTTTCTGATGCGCCGATGCAGAAAAAGACCAAGAATCGTCATAGTAACGCCATCGCGCGAGATCCCGTTGTCGAGAAACTTTGAATTCGGCCGCATGGTTGCGGAACAAGCAGAAGCCGAACGTGAAAAAAGAATAGCGTTTGTTGCAAGCGCTGACCAAGCACACGCGCACAAACACTCTGGACCTTACGGTTTCAGCAATCAGGCGAAGAACTATGACAGAATGGTCTTAGACGCCTTGATGAGCAACCGAATGAACGCCGTAATGACTTTCAAACAACCTTTACTCGAAGCAGCAAAACCTGATAGCCTCTGGCAAATGGCCATTCTCGCCGGAATCACAGAGAAGATCAAACTAAGAGCAGAAATTGTATCTTATGACGTTCCGACTTATTTTGGGATGATTTGCGCTACTTTCCAAAGAGTACATTGAGTGTTCGAAACGCTCAGTTCTTGCGATCTGCAAACCAAGCATGTCTTCGTCCCGCCGCAGATAGCTGGCAACTCTGTATGTCAATGCTGGAAAGCAGCCAAAAGCCATTTCCTTAGTGCTTCCTGCCCGTTCGCGAACGAAAAGATCCATCACGAGTAGATTGATGTTGCTAGAAAGACCAAAGCTCTTCGGTAATCTGATCACCCAAGTGATTAGGTCCGACCAGTGTAGCTTCTGCGGAGCATGCATGGCGGCGTGCCCCGTCAATGTTCTCTGGCCCGTCGGGGAACAACCAACCCTCATCGGAGCCTGTGCGCTCTGCGAGATCTGCTACTACCAATGCCCCACGGTCGAATTCTCGAGAGAGGAAGTCGAAATGTTCCTACACAACCGGACCAGACGCCCCGAGGAACCCTTTGGAATCTCTCGTGGGACGTTCGTTGGCAAGGCAACGAGAAAGGAAATTCAAAGCCAAGCGCAAGACGGAGGCGTTGTTACGGCACTTCTCGCCTACGCATTGGAGAGCAAGTTGATCGATGCCGCCGTTGTGGCGGGACGGGACTCGAAGTGGAGAGCGAAACCAGAGGTTGCCACTAACTATGATGACTTGGTAAAGAATGCTGGAACCAAGTACACCCCCAGCCCAACACTACTCGGCGTGCGATCAGCCATAGACGAGTACGTGAAAACCAAGATTGGCGTCGTAGGAACACCATGCCAAATCAGAGCGGTGAGAAGAATCCAGACTTCGCCCTTGGGGAATTGTCGCCTAGCTCAAGCTATGACACTATCCATAGGCTTGTTTTGTATGGAGAGCTACGCCTACGACAAACTCATTGACGCCT
>Ga0326727_10019197_pt1 | contig 13795 bp, 18 predicted proteins | sample MB2enrmetagenome_FD_207643 | JGI IMG/M metagenome (GOLD analysis project Ga0326727, IMG submission 207643) | Lab enriched peat soil microbial communities from McLean, Ithaca, NY, United States - MB29MY | ecosystem: Environmental > Terrestrial > Soil > Wetlands > Peat | place: USA: New York... | reverse complement strand
CTCGGCGAGAGCCTTCGTGAAGGCGTCCGTCTCCACAACGGCCTCGAGCAGGAACTCGGGAGGAGCGTGGGTGCCGTTCACAACGCCTCGCAAGCGGGGCAGAGGCATTGCCGAGCGATTGACCAGGGAAAGTTCGATCGACTGCCCCAGCTCGACCAGAGGCATGCGCACGTTCGGCCCGGCGCTCTCCTCCGAATAGTCCTTCCCCAGATGTGCGTGCACGCCGTCGAAAAGAATTTCGTTCAGACCCACGCACGCAACGCCGCCCGCGTAGAGAGCGTCGATCTCAATGAAGAAGGCCTCGGGATTCGGAATAATGAGCTTTCGCCCCTGGAAGGGAACATTCGCGTGCCCCCGGTACGTGCGCGTCTGCCCGGGCAGGATGCTGCCCTCGACCCCAGGTTCAAGAAAACCGAGCGTGTATTCGTGATGGTGCATGGACTCTCCTGATCTTGCATGCAATCTTGCACTCTTTCGCTCTTGAACGCAAGTCCTCACTCCGCCGCAACGTCCTTCGCGAGAGGCTCGTCGAACACGATCGCCCTCGTCGTCCCGTCAAGCAAAAGCACGCGCTTGTCGTACTCGCCCTTGATTGTCTTGTGCGTCTTGACCATCCAGGGCGCTCGCAGACCCTCTCGCGCCATCGTCCGGAGCTTGGCCAGGCGCTGGAAGTCGATGCGCCCGCCGCCGGTGAAGCGCAGCCACGCGGCCTTGTCGAGAACGATCCCCTTGGGGTCGCTCTTGGGCACGCCTTTGGCCACGAGCTTCTCGTCAATGTGCTTCCACTTCTTCTCCCCCGACTCCGACTGGACCTCCTTGCGCCACAGGCACGCCTGCTTGTCCTCGCACTCGCAGGAGAGCATGTAGACCTTGGGCCGAACGAAGACGCCGTGAAGGTGCTGGCACGGGAACTCCGCCTTGAGCTTGCCGAGATCGTTGCTCTCCGGGAGCGTGATGTCGGTCACCACGCTGTCGGTGTCGCAGTAGTAGAGATGCCCGCCCCTCTGGGTGATGATCCACATCGCGTGCCAGAGGCGCACGCGCGCGAGGCTCGTCACGTGCGCGGCGATCTGCGGGATGATGTGCGCCGCATCCTCTTCCGTCTGCATGTACCAGAGCGTCGCCTCGAAGGGGTCGCCGCCGGCGGGCACGGCGCCCTCGGGCGCGATCCCGTTCTTGGGAAAGAGCACCTCCGTCCTCTCGGGCCTCTGCCCAAATTTGCCATACAGGCTATTGCAGATAAGCTTCGCGAGCTTGGCCATCCCCTCGTCGTACGTGGGTTTGGACTTGTCCCTCATCGCGTAGAGGGCCTCCATCATGTCCGCGAGGACGGGCGAGGCCGGATACGTGAGCATCTCGTGGAGCTCTTCGACCCGGCCCCCGACGACCTCTACGAGCTCAAGCTCGACCGCGTCCCAGACTCCCCGAAAGCGCCCCACGGGAAATACCAACTTTCCCGAATCCGGGTGATGCAGGGGCAGGGGCGGAACCGGACAATCGTGCGGGATGAAGACGGTCGCGTCGACGAACGCCACGAGCTTGTGCTCGTGCCACTGCGTTTGATAGAAGCCAAAGTCTCGCCGCACGGGTCTCGTGTGGATCATGGGCCCCACGGGCATGTGCTCGAGCATCGCCGCCGGGTACGACGAATTGATATCGTAGTAGTGGAGATTTTTGCCCTCCCTCGTGAACATCTCGACCCGCCCGCCCTTGTAGGCCTTGCGGACGAACGCGTGCGCGCACCCCTTGCAAGTCTCGTCCTTGCAACCCACAAAATGCTTGTTGCGCCAGATTTTTTCCTTCAAGTACCGACGCTGCAGGAGCCGCAGGGCGGCCGACGGCGCGGTCATCATGATCTCGCCGCCGAATCCCTCGAGTAGGCCACGGACCTTGACGATGGCCTCGTAGAGAGAACGCATATCCGCCGCGTGGTAAACTTCCCAGCTCGAGTCGTCCTCGGGCGTGGCGAGGTTCATCTCGCCCTTCTGCGTCTCGCAGCCGAACGCCCGCGCGGCCTCCTTCAGCGACATCGGGAGCATCCGCAGAGAGTCGACAAAAATCCAGTCCCTCGGGCGCTTGGCCCCTTTACGCCTCTTGACCTTATTCGCCTCGCCGGCGGGCGAGACGTGAAACGACAGGAGCGCCGGGCCCTGCGTCGCAAAGTGATGGAGATCGTACTCCTCGACATGGAGCTTGAGCCACGCGATGCACGAGAGGAAATCGAAGCTCCCGCCGTTGTGCGCGTACATGCGGCGGCCCCGATACTCCTCGGACAAGAGCGCGCGCATCATCCGGTCGACGCATCCGCCGTCTGCGAGAGCGCGCGTCTCCCAGGGCTCGGCGCTCACTCCCGGGGCATTGCGCCACTGAAAGAGAGATTCGCCATCGAAGAGCCCCGTCAGAAACGGTCGATCGAAGCCGGGACGATCGCTGTCGCCATCCTTGCTCTCGAGATCGAAGGTCACAATAGGCGGTGCAGCAGCCATGGGGCGCTTGGCCATCGAGGCGAGGAATTTCATGTGCCTCGCCCGCTCGTTTTTCTTGGAACGCTCGGCGGCCTCGGCGTCAATGCGCTCTCGAGCCATCTCGGCCGCCTTGCGCTGGCGATCGCGCTCGCGATCCTTGGCGGTCTTGGGCGCCCTCGGCATCAGGCGTCCACGCGAGGATGGCGCGCCCGCTCCTCGGTCACTTTCGTCACGGCCTCGAGCGACCAAGCAAGTATGCGGTCGTGCCTCTCGCAGACGGTCACGGCGCCCGCGAGACTGCCCATCGCCAGCATGGTGCAGAGCGCGACGTCGCTCCCACCGCGCACTCGCGCGTCCGCCAGGCCGACGCAGACGACGCACCCCTTGGTGACTTGCTCTACGATCTCCGCCGTGCCCAGGAAATCGCGCAGATTCCTGCGAAGAAATACCATGAATTGAGACTTCTCGGAAAGCATTCGCGCAAAAGTACCACTTTGCTACTTCGCACGCAACCGGCCTCTCGAAGCGCGCTCGGGCTACTCTCACCGGCAAGCCCGCCATGCGAGAGAAGGACCCGCCCCTACCCGAGCCCCGGCTCGTCCGGCCCCTGTCGACGGGCGAGCTCGCGGTGGTCTCTCGCCTGGATCTCGCCCTGGGCCTACTCTTCCGATGCCCGCACTCGCCGCCTCGCCCCGCCGAAGATGCGGAAGCGATCACGCGCCGCCCACACATCGTCCTGGCCAGGCGCGCACACCATCCAGTTCCCCCACTCTCTCGGCCATGCCAAGACTGCGCCCACTGCAGCACGGAAGTACTCGCGCTCTTCCGCGGCAAGCTCGCGTTGCCCCTGGCCGAGGATTTCGTGTTCTACGTCTACGGAACAGGCGCCCTCGATCTCACGATAGAACCTACATTTCAGGTGCGAGACTGCTGGAGAGCTCGCATCGTCAGCGGACGCCTGCGTCCAGCGTGACTCCCCGCCGACTCAACTTTTGCTACGATACCTGGTGCAGCATGCCACCCGATTGTCCCTACCAGAGTGAATGCGCCCAGAAACTTACCGATACCGTCGAGTCGCTCAAGACCCAGGCAGGAGACTTGCGCGACGTCGCGCGCAGCCTCGGCGACATGTCCCTGCGCCTCGGCGCGAGCCGCATTGCTCTCACGGTCGTGCCGCCTCTCAAGACCCTCGGCGTCATGTTCCTCGGCGCCTTCACGGGCGCCGCGATGGCGGTCCTCCTGGTCCACTTGCTCGAAAGGCCCGTACTCGCCATGGTAATGGGCGACAGACCGCACGTCTCGATGGCGTGGCCGCGCGCCGAATGAACCCATCTGGTGACCGTAGCTCAGTCCGGTAGAGCGCTCGGCTGTGGCCCGAGAGGTCGCGGGCTCGCATCCCGTCGGTCACCCTAGTCGTTGAAACGCACGATATCGGCCGCAAGCCTGCCCGCCCAGTCGTCCGGTAGTGGGTCAGTTTGAGATCGGAGCCGTTTTGCCGTTGCGTGAGCGGTGCGAAGATGCGAGGCGCATCTCGTCGTCTTCGGTCAAAATATCGTTGGGCTGAAACTGCCGGACTGCTTCTTGTGCTGCCTCGAGCTCGCCCTGAAACTTGAATTCATACGCCATGATGCCCTCGAGACTACCCTCCGAAACCCGCGCCGAATAGCCCCGAAGGGCCAGCCTCCCCCAATACACCTCTTGCGTTCATGCACTCATGCAGGTAAGATCACGTTCATGTGCACCGTCACGCTCCTGGCCCAGAAGGGGGGCGTCGGCAAGACGACGCTCGCCCTGTCGCTCGCCGTACTCGCGTCGAAGAACCTGCGGGGGCCCTCGCGCAATCTGCGGCCCATGGTCGCCTTCATCGACACGGACCCGAGCCAGAACGCAACCGAGTGGCTCGCCGCCCGGCGCGCCCGGCTCGGAGGCACCAGCGACATCCCCGCCGCCTCGGCCGTCACGCCCGTCACCCTCTCCGCGTCGATAGGGGCCGCCCGGGACGACGGCTACGACTGGATCTTCATCGACACCGCCGCGGGCACCTCGAGCCTGCCCGCCCTCGCCGCCGAGGCGGCCGACATCGTCCTCATCCCGGCTTTGCCCACCGCAGGCAGCATGCGGGGCCTGGCGCCGAGCGCCCGGCTCGGGGAGCGCCTCGGCAAGCTCACCTACTTCGTCCTCAACCGCGCGAGCCGATCGCCGGCCATCAACCGAGCCTGCGCCGAAGCGCTCGAGCACATCTATCACCTGCCCACGTGCCCCTGCAGCATCACGAGCCGAGCCCTCATCGGCGCCCTGGAGGACCAGGGCAAGAGCCTCAGCGAAGTCAAGACTTCCAAAAATCAACGATCCACCGTGGCCGGGCAGCGGGAATTCCAATCCCTCTTCACCTGGCTCTCCTCGCAGCGAGCAGCCCAACCATGACTAAGAAAAACGCCTTCTCGTCTCTCTCCAGCCAGTCCGCGTCCGAACCCCTGGGCGCCGCCAAGCCCGACTACCCGAAGAGGGCGCGATCGACCGAGTTCGCGCGCCTCTTGCCCGAGCCGAGGCGCAGCGAAAAGCACGATCGCCTGCCCTTCGCGACGCGCATCAACCCCAAGCTCCAGAAGAGGCTGTCGGATTTTGCGCGGACGCAGGAGCTCTCGACCGCCGACGTCGTGGAGTACGCTCTTCGCGAGCTGCTCGATCGCCTGGAGCCCCAGCTGTGAGCTCAGACGTCCTGCGCGTGGGCAGTCGTTTGCGCGGGCAAGAGCATCGAGAATCGCAAATGGAACACCAAGTTCCGAGGCGAGTTCTGCGTGCACGCGTCCAAGACGTGCTCACAATCGTACTACGAAGACGCGGTCGCGTGGATGCTCGAGCACGCGGGACTACGCATCTCACAAATCCCACCCAGAGACGCACTCACGTACGGAGGCATCCTCGGCGTCAGCACAATCATAGGAGTCCTGCCGCCCGACCTCACGGGATCGTCCGCGCGGCCCAGCGTGCAGAAGCGCGAACGCTGGCACATGCTCGATCAGTTCGGGTTCGTCCTCGAGGAAACCCAACCCACGAAATTCGTCCCGTGCCCGGGCCGACTCGGCTTCTTCGACGTCTCGAAGTACGTGTCATGAGCAACACCATCACCTACTGCTCGTTCGGTTCGTCGTGAGAGCCCTCGCGCAAGCGCTCGCCATACTGACCACCTCAGGTCACGTCAGGCTCATCAATCCTCGCACATCCTCGAACGGAAAATTGTGCGCCTGCGGGCGACGTTATCATTACCGCGGACAACGGTGCGCCGAGTGCCACGCCCTCAAGACTCACCCTTCGCAATCCAAATGAGACAATCGTGCGAGAGGATCGTCGTCCGCGATCGAGCGAGAGCGCATCTTGGATTTTCTGCAAGCCGAAGCAGAGAAGCGCGCCGCCCTGGGCGATCAAGACGGCTCGGAGACCCTCTGGGAGACGATCCGCGAAGTCGAAAAGCAGCAACACCGAGACTTCTGCCGCATCTGCGGCAAAAAGCTCCGGAGCCACAACACCCACGACCTCTGCGCCAAGCACGGCCACTCGGGATCATTCGACCGCTCGACGGGACAGTGCCTGGTGTGCGGGCAAGAGGTGCCGGCACCCCTGAGAGGCTCGCACGCCTCTCTCCACCGCCGAAAACGACTATCCCCGGAAGAGATCGCCCGAAGGCGGCGCATCGGCCGAGAAGATCTCACCGAAACGAGGAGATCCCAGGGAATGTGCACTCAGTGCGGAGCCCCCCGATCCACCGGACAATTGTGTGCAAACTGCACTAAAAAGGGACGTGCGCGCGCAGCCGCGTACCGAAGGCGCCTGGGGCGCAAGGAAAAGACGCCCATCACCATCACTCTTCGAGGAAAAACTCAGACCATGGCCGAGTGGAGTCGGGAGACCGGCATCGGCTTTCAGACGATATGGGGCCGGTGGAAGAAAAACTACCCACCCGAGAAAATCTTGCACGTAGGGGCCCTCTTGCATCGCAAGGAATTCTGCGTCCGAGGACACCCGCGAAGCGGCGACAATCTCTGGACGCACAAGAAGACCGGACGCACCCACTGCCGAGCGTGCATGCGCGAGAGAAATGTTCAGCAAAGGGCGAGAAGGGCAGAGAAAGTCGCTTCTCACGGCCCACGGCCCGCGCTCGGCGCACCGCACGATTCGAAGAAGCCGCCGCTCAAAGAGAAACGACCCCCTCCCGCCGAACGCCAAGAACGTAGGACCCTCTACAACAACCTTCACATCGGTGAGCCCCTGCGCTCGCTCCTGGGCCGCCCCAGGCCGAGCCGAGAGCGATTGACCGAACTCTGGCGAGAGGTGCGCTCGAGCGACGCCGGCGTCGCCAAGAAGGCTCGCGACGAGCTCGTGATCGCCAACCTCGGCCTCGCGGCCAAGCAATCGCTCTGGTACCGCGGGCGAGGCATCGCCGTCGACGACCTGATGCAGGCGGCCGTCCTCGGCCTCCACCGAGCCATCGACCTATTCGAGCCGGAGCGGGGATTCATGTTCTCCACCTACGCGTCCAATTGGGTCAAGCAGGCCCTGCAGCACGAGCTCAAGGACCACGGCGCCACCATCCGCGTCCCCGTCCACATCCAGGAGCACTGGCCCAAGCTCAGGCGCATCGAGCGCGCCTTCTTCGCTCGAGAGGGACGCACGCCCACGCCCGAGGAACTGTCCAAGCACTCGGGCCTGCCCCTCGGCAAGATCCGCAGGCTCCTCGGCGCCCCCGGTCCCACACTCTCGCTCGACGCCCCGTTCAAGCAGGGAGAAGACTCCGGCGATCTGCTCGACACGGTCGCAAGCAGCGCGCCCCCGGCAGACGAACTGATGCACGTCAAGAGCCGCCACGACCTCGCGCGATCGCTGCTCGGCAAGCTCTCACCCCGCGAGGCGCTCGTGATGCGCCTTCGCGCGGAGGATAAGACGCTCGCCGAAATTGGAATCGAGATAGGCGTCTCGCGCGAGCGAGTCCGGCAGATCGAGGGCAAAGCGATGAAGCGCCTACGCTTTTTCGCGCTCTGCGTGAAGCCATGAGAACCGACGTCGCAGCCTTCTACGTGAACGAAAAAGGACCCTACCCGCTCCTAGTCGCCGAGTGGTACGACGCGCGCCGCGACGCCCGAACGTATGCGGGCCCCTGGCCGGTCGTGGCGCACCCGCCCTGCGGCCCCTGGGGACGCCTGAGGCACCTCTCTACACATCCCGAGGATCGTCCCCTCGCCCTCGCGGCCGTCGACCAGGTGAGGCAATTCGGGGGCGTCCTCGAGCACCCCGCACACTCGCTCCTGGGGTCCTCGGCGATCGGTGCAGACCTCCCTCTGCCGGGCGACCCCGCCGACGACTGGGGCGGGCGCTCCATCGAAGTCTGCCAGTGCGACTGGGGACACGTCGCGCGAAAGAGGACGTGGCTCTACATCGTCGGCGCGAGTCTCCTACCGACCGCACCCGAACATCGCGAGCCAACGCACTGGATCTCAGGATTCCGGACATCCAAAAAAGACTCCCCCAAACAATACAAGAAAAGGGGATGCGCCGTGCCGCCAGGCATCAAGGTGTGCTCGTCGCAGCAAAGGCGCCGCACGCCGCCCGCATTCGCCGAGTGGCTCCTCGAGATAGCGGCTCACTGCCACCCCCTCAAGCGAACGGACCATGCCCCCATTCGACAGTGAACTCGAGCAATGGCGCGCCCACCGAGACGCGCTCATCGCCAAGCTGCAGGAGCGCCGCAGCGAACTAATCGCTCAAGTGCGCGTGATAGAGGCGCAGATACGCACCGTCGACGCGCAGCTTGCCGAATTAGGTGCCTCCGGATCCGTCGACGTGCCCGACCCAGAACGGGACACGTACGTCGCTGTCGACGCTCGCGGCAACCGTCGAATCTTCAGCGCGCACCCCCACACGATCACGGCCAAGCTCCTCCGAGCCATGCGAGCGAACCCGGATCACTCGGTCGAGAGCTGGGCCGTGCGCGCGTACGGCCCTCACGTGCCCCCAAAGACGGCCACAGCCTACGCCAGGTCGCTCCTGTCAGGCCTGACAGGCCGGGGCGTCGTGCAACCCACAGAAGACCAGCGCTACGCGCTCATCGAGAACCTGCCCACATCCCAGACACCCGAGAACGTCCAGAATCGAGAACAAAGTGCACTAGACCATTTCGTGCCCCAGGCGCTCCCCCTCTCAAGCGATCCCGACGACTCCCAGGCGCCCAAGGACGTCCAGAATCGAGAACAAAGTGCACTAGACCATTTCGTGCCCCAGGCGCTCCCCCTCTCTAGCGTGCTCTCAAGCGATCCCACCGACTCCCACACGATCCCGGACAGTGTGCAAACGACGCTCGACGACGAACCATTCGCTCAAGAAGAGATGCAGCTCCCTTTCGCACCGACGCGGGAGGGCCCGCGAATGCCATGAACGCGATATCCTTCAGAGAAGGATCATCTCGCACCGAGAACTGCAAGAGGATCTCCTACGCAGCTTTCCGCAAACTCGTACAGGAAAACGATCTCCTCTACCCGAGAGATATCGAGAGACCGCGCACCCGAGGCGACTGTGAGAGCGGGGAGAGACCGTGCCCGTGGGTATCCTGCAAGTGGAATCTCTACCTCGACGTCGACCCGTGCGGAAGCATCAAGTACAATTTCCCGAGCTTAGAGCCCGGGGAAATGAAGACATCCTGCGCCCTGGACGTCGCCGACCATCCCCAAGGAGATACCTTGGGAGGAGAGTCGACGCTCGACGAAGTGGCTCAGGCCCTCCACCTCACCCGAGAGCGCGTGAGGCAGATCGAGAGAAAAGCGTTCAACCACATTCGCAAGAGGCTCGCACGGGCCATCGATTGGGAACAAGAGCCCTAACCGCGCGCAATCATCCAATGGAGCCCGGCGTCGATCCCTCGGCTAGAGCGCCCTCCGAGGGCGCCGGGCAACTTGGAAACTACTCCCGAACTTTGTCCTGAGGCAAGGACCCAAGATCCTCGAACACCTCGGGCCATCGAGCGATAAACTGCCCCAAGAGAGGCACCGTGACCTCGCGCATCTGCTCATGCGCGTCGGGCGCCGTGCGTTTGGTCATGAAATGCCGCCAATACGTGAACGTGCCCGTCACGACAAATCTTCCGGGTAATCGGACTCAGGGAATCTACCTTATCCACCGGACTGCTCCTCGTCCTCGCCACCCTCTGCGAACTGCATGTCGTCGAGCTCCGAGACGTCCCCATGAACGAGGTAGAGTTCGCTCCTCGCGCGAGTCACCGCCACATAGAAGAGGTTTTCCTCCTCGGTCGAGCGGTCCGACGCATACGTATCGACGAGCACGAAGACGCGCTCCCTCTCCTGCCCCTTGGCCTTATGCGTCGTCGAGAGCGTGATGATCTCCCCGAACACGTCGTTCGAAAACAGCCCCTCGAGCCGCTCGATCACGCGCGCAACCGAGTCCGCGCCGTCCGCCGCCCGACGAAGCACCTCTGCCTTGTCCTCGGCCCCCCGCGTCGACCGCGGGGGCTCCCTGCACCCGAGGCGCGCGATCTCCGCGCCGAGCCAACTCTCGATGTACTGGAGCAAGCCCGCCACCGTCCGCTGCCGGGAGCGCTTGACGAAGCGAACGAGCATCTCGCCCACATCTCGCCCCTGAATGACGGCCGCGCGGTCCTCCGCGATGAGCGACACGCAGAGAGCCACCAGAGGCGCGTTGCTACGCCCGAGGACCATGTCCCCAGGCTCAAGGCGCTCCATCATATCCGCCACCGTGATGTCCTCTACCAGGCCTTCGGGCGCCCCGGGAGCCGCCTCGATCTCGGGCGCGAGGCGCTGCGCCACATCCACGATGCGCCTCGCGCAGCGGTAGCTGACCGAGAGCGGCAGCGTGGTCGCGCCGAGGCGCCGGACCACGTTGCCCATCGCGCTCGCGTCCGCGCCCCGGAAGCGATAGATGGATTGCCTGCGGTCGCCGAGAGCGCAGACGCGTCCCTCGGGAGACCTGGGAATCCGCATCGCGAGCTCGATCTGGCAGGGGTTAAGATCCTGCGTCTCGTCGACGAACACAAAGTCGTACTGAGCGCCCGGAATATTAAGGACGACCGGGAGCCAGCACATGTCATCGTAGTCGACCTCCGGGGCAGGGGGCGAGACCAGGCGCCACTCGGGCGACCACTTGCCCCTCTTGGGGTCGACCGGCGCCCCGGCACAGTGCGGATCGCGACAGAGCTTGAGCACGCGGGCGGCCGCGGCGACGAGCTCCCCACGCTCGAGCGACAGCTCACCCTGCTCGAGGTCGTACTCGTCGATAAGGTCGTCCAATTCCTCCGGAGTCGACGCGAGCGCCCCCTTGGCATAGCGCACGATCTCGGCGACCGCGTCGCGGTCGTCAGATTCGTCCGGATCGTTGCCTAACACAACGCGCACCAAGTTCGGCAGGCGGAACTTGGTGTAGACCACGGCTCGAAAGTGCCGCCGGACGACGGCAAAGCCGTACGAGTGAAGCGTCCGGACGCCGATGCCCTTGGGCACCTTATCCGCAAGATCCTCGGCGGCCTGCGTCGCGAACGCGAGCACGAGCACCGACGCGCGACTCGGCACGTGATCGAGCGCCATCACGATCGTGGACGTCTTACCCGACCCCGCACACGCCTGCACGACGAGATTGCCGCGCTCCTCGCGGATGAAGCGAAAGATGTCCTCTTGAAAATGACTCGCAGCGATCATGATCTGCGGGCCGAGGCGCACGGGTGGTGGGCGAGAGCGCCGCAATAGGGGCAGTCGACGTCGAGGACAGAATCCACGTTCCGGCGAGCGTGTGCCCTATCGAAGCGCACCAGATGCGTTTCTGAAGAAGCGTCGCCCTGCAGGCGCCTAACGTCCTTCATGGTCATCAAATCGCGAGCCCGGGCTCCTCCCTCGATGGCATCCACAATCTTATTTCGAGCCATGAGCCGCTACCTCACGAAAAGTGGCAAGGGCACCGGCGACTTCGCGCCTCACGCAGTCGAAGTAGGCCTGCTCGCTCGATTTAGAAGCCCTCCGCTCGAGGACATATTGCCCTGGAGAAACCGACCGATTGTATTGCCACATATCAGGCAAGCGGCTCGCGAAGGGCCTCACCGTGACGTCGGTCGCGTCGAACGTCTCGAATAGATCCTCAAATGTGGGCTGAATGTCACTCACTGGGGTACGCTCCTCGCCCTCACGACCTGCCCACCGCGTCAGCCAAAATCGCCGTCGTTCGAATGACGTAGCGAACATCGTCGCTCTGGATCACTGCCTGGCAGAGCTGAGAAAATCCGCACAGGGACTCGGCAAAACTAAGCACGTGCGCATCGACTACGCCGAGAGAAACGTCCTCGGGATTCCTGCGCATCTCGAGAAGCTTCGTCAGTGAAGCGACGATCGCGGCATAGAAGGCCTTCTTCGCACGGGCGAGATCGCGCACCGCGTGGTCTCTCGCCCGGCGCCTCGCCGCAAGATCGACGATCTTCGATCGAGTCTTCACGAACACATCCTCATGCGTTCGATCTTGCGCTCTTTCACTCTTGCGTGCAAGAGAGAACGCCTCTTACGCACCTCGAGAACCTGCAGATCGTCCTCGACCCCCGCCGCGTTCCTGTACGTCTGCCTGCCCGGCATGGGTTCATAAGGCACGAAGCTCTCGGGAATCTCTCGAGACCGGACGGCAACTGCACGGCCCCTCGCGGCCGCGACGAAGGTCTCAAAGGCCGGACACTTTCGCAAGCCGGGGCAACGTCGAGAGAGAGCGTCCACGAGAGCTCGCACCCTTGTCCTCGCGCTTTTGGCCCCCGCGCGCACGACCCCGCGGTGAGCCGCAACCCTCTCGAGCTCCCGAAAGCGCTTATCCGAGCCGAGGACGGGGAACTGCGACAGGATCTCGTCACGCACCTGAGTCAGGCGCGCGCAGTTGTCCGTCGCGCTCCCGGGTTTTTGTCCAAACTCGCGCTCGGGCGCGAGGGCTCGCTCTCCGAGCGACAAGAGTCCCGCGGCCCCCGGCGTCGTCGCGAATCCGTCGAGCCGCGCACCCGCTTGCACCGCCTCTTGCAGCTTCGAGAGATGCACGCTCGAGAGAGCGACCAGACCCGTCCACTCGTCGACGCGAGGCGAGTAACGAAAGCGCGCCGCGCAGGGGTTCATCCGGAGCTTGTAGTGCTCCTCCATGATCGAGCGCACGATCGCCCTAGAGCGCCGCACGTGAAGGATGCGCGCCACGCGAAGGAGCCTCACGTAGTCCGCGTTCGAGAGAGATAGGATGACCCGCCGAGTCTTGGGCGCCTCTCGAGGACCGTCGGGATAGTGGCCGTACGTCTTGTCGTTCGCTCCAGCGATCTTCGCGCACTCGATGCGGAGCGTCCGCGAGACGACCCGACTGAACGACTCCTCGTAATAGTGGGCGACCCCATCGAAATCGAGCAGCTCGCGCTCGGTCAGTCGCAACTGGATAATGCGGCGAGACTTCATTGTAGGGCCCACCCAACAATCGAGACGTTTAGCTCGCGCCCCACCGGCACGTCGCCGACGCGGCCTCGAATCCTGACGCTCGACCCCTTCTCAATCGTCGGTAGCGTGAGACGACCCACCCCATGAGACGGCATGCTCGTATCCCTCGCATCGAGCCACGCCTGAATTTCCCCGCCACTCTTTCCAGCTAGGCCGTGCTTCAGCAAGAACTCTCGATCGAGTTTCCCGCACAAATTCACACTCCAATCGTAGAAGTCCACCGACGCGCAGAGCTGCTCACAATTGCCGATATGGAGGCCGGTCAGAGTCGCCAGACCTCGATCCTCGACATCCGTCAAGATCCGCGAGGGCCTCATCATGACCTTCGAGACAACCGACACGAGAAAGGCGCTTCTCGAGCCCTTTCTCACCACGAGCCCAAGAGAGTAGGGGTTCATCCGTCGAGCTCCCCGGCCCGGCGCCGCGGCTCGAAGAATTCCCGAGCCTGCCTGAGCGACGCCGCGGAAAGGACAAGCCTGTCCCATCGACCCTCCGTGCCAGTGCACGCACACCAATCCCTCCCGTCCTCCTCGAAGAGCCGCTCGTAGCTCGCCGACTCGTGACCCGTGGGTCCTCCCTCCACGTGCACGAAGAGTTCATGATTGAGCGCAACCGAGGGCCTAACGACGAGCGTGACCTCGACCTGCCTCACCACGCCGGTCGAGAGGTTCGTGCGCTCGGCCGCGACCCTGATGCGAGGGCGCGCCGCCTCCACACGCTCGCGCTCTCTCGCGGCGTCGATGCGCTGCCTCTCCTCGAGCGTGGCTCGCTCGTAATGTTCGCGCGCAAGCTTGTCGAAGTCGACCATCGGACAGT
>Ga0326727_10019196_pt1 | contig 13796 bp, 8 predicted proteins | sample MB2enrmetagenome_FD_207643 | JGI IMG/M metagenome (GOLD analysis project Ga0326727, IMG submission 207643) | Lab enriched peat soil microbial communities from McLean, Ithaca, NY, United States - MB29MY | ecosystem: Environmental > Terrestrial > Soil > Wetlands > Peat | place: USA: New York... | reverse complement strand
TGGAACGGCGTCCTTGGGCGGCAGTTCGGGCAATGGCACTGTCTTCGCCATCAACGCTGACGGGTCCGGTTTTACGAGCCTGTATAACTTCACTGGCGGCGGCGACGGAGCTAATCCGTTTGCCGGTGTGATTCTATCGGGCAACACGCTGTATGGAACGGCGCTCGACGGCAATAGTTCCGGCTATGGCACGGTGTTCAGTCTCTCATTGCCGGTCACCGGGCCGCAATTCGCCGTCTCCGTGGCGCCCCGCTCAGCGACTGTGGACCAGGGCGGCGTCGCTACTTACAATCTCACGATTGGTTCGGTGGACGGGTTTTCGGGAGACGTTGCGCTCAGCGTCAGCGGGTTGCCGGGTGGCGCCACGGCGTCATTGAGCGCGTCCGCTATCAGCGCCCCTGGCTCCTCTACCCTAACCGTTGCAACTGCCTCCACCATCGCGGCCGGCACCTATACGCTGACCATTACCGCCACCAGTGGTTCGCTGATTCAGCAGGTGACGGCGACCCTGGTTGTCGTCGCCCCGAACTTCTCCCTTTCTGCCAGCCCGGCCTCCCAATCGGTCAAGCGAGGAAGCACCGTGACTTACCAGGCGACCGCGACTGCCATAGGCGGTTTCAGCGGGATTGTCTCGTTCAGCGCCAGCGGGCTGCCGAGCGGGGCGACCGCGTCATTCAGTCCGGCATCGGTCAGCGGCTCGGGTTCCTCCACCCTGACCGTCACAACCAAGAGCACCACGCCCACGGGAAACTCTTCGTTAACCATCACTGGTTCAGGCCCGAACGGCTCGCCGGTGCACAGCACGAATGTAACGCTCACAGTAACAAAGTAAACGATCGGCTGCGGTTTTGGCCGGACTTGTGGCTGTGCGCTTGGGCCGTTTTAACCAAAGTGTTCGCCGCAAGTCCGGACTGACTCCAAAACAAGCCTGCCGCGGTCTCGCTATAGCGGTCGAGGGCCTGGTAAAGAAAGCAACAATCACATGAGTATTACAAAAGCAAACAAGGTCACTTGCCCCAGTGGAGCCTCGCGCGCAGCCTGGGTCCTGCCCGCGCTGGCTGCCAGTCTCGCCTTGACGCTGACAGCTCCGGTGACGGCGCAGACCTTCACGACCCTGTATAGTTTCACGGCCGTCAACCCGAATACTCTGGTAAACAGCGACGGAGCTGGTCCGGTTGCCGGGTTGGTTTTTTCGGGCAACACCCTGTATGGGACGGCGAATCAGGGCGGCAGTTCGGGCTGGGGCACGGTGTTCGCTGTCAGCACCGATGGCACCGAGTTTACGACCCTGTATAGCTTTACTGGCGGCAGTGACGGAGGCAGGACGCTGGCAGGATTGGTCTTATCGGGCAAGACCCTGTATGGGACGGCGTTGGAGGGCGGCACGGGCGCGGGCACGGTGTTCGCCGTCAACACCGATGGCACCGGTTTTACGACCCTGTATAGCTTTGGTAACGGCAGCGACGGAGCTAATCCGTCGGCCGGATTGGTTTTATCGGGCAACACCCTCTATGGAACGGCGCTGGGGGGTTCGGGCTGGGGCACGGTGTTCGCTGTGAACACCGATGGCACCGGTTTTACAACCCTGTATAGTTTCACGGCCGGTGCCATTAACTCTTTAGGTCTTATTACCAACAGTGACGGAGCTACCCCGAAGGCCGGATTGGTTTTATCAGGTAACACCCTCTATGGGACGGCGTACTATGGCGGCAGTTCGGGCCGTGGCACGGTGTTCGCTGTGAACACGGATGGCACCGGTTTTACGACCCTGCATGCTTTTGTTGGCGGCGACGATGGAGCTAACCCGGGTGCCGCCGGATTAATTCTATCGGGCAACACCCTGTATGGGACGGCCTTTACGGGCGGCAGTTCGGGCCGTGGCACGGTGTTCGCCGTCAACACCGATGGCACCGGCTTTACGACCCTGCATAGTTTTCTTGGCGGCGACGATGGAGCTAACCCGCGTGCCGGATTAATTCTATCAGGCAACACCTTGTATGGGACGGCAGCAGGTGGCGGCACTTCGGGCAATGGCACGGTGTTCGCCATCAACACCGATGGCACCGGCTTTACGACCCTGTATAGTTTCACGGCCAAGTCGGGTCTTTTCAACAGCGACGGAGCTTATCCGGTGGCCAGTTTGATTTTATCGGGCGACACGCTGTATGGGACGGCGAATGAAGGCGGCAGTTCGGGTCAGGGCACGGTGTTCAGTCTTTCACTGCCGGCAGTCAGCGCGCCCCAACTGACCATCACTCCGTCCGGAGCCAATGTGATTTTGACCTGGAGCGCCTCTGCCACCGGTTTCACCCTGCAATCCACCACGAATCTTGGTCCCCTCGCCTCTTGGACCACCAATTCTCCCGCGCCGGTCGTCGTCAACGGGCAGAACGTCGTGACCAATCCCATCTCCGGCGCACAGCAGTTTTTCCGGTTAGGCCAGTAATCAAAAGGATCAGCCAATGAAAACGCACATCAAGAACCTGTTCCACCTGCCCGCGCTGATAACCGGTCTCGGTGTGATGCTGGCTGGTCAGGCGGCGGCGCAAACCTTCACGACCCTGTATAGTTTTACGGCGCTAAACAATTTTGGTGCCAACAGCGACGGGGCTGGTCCGACAGCTAGATTGGTTTTATCGGGCAACACCCTGTACGGGACGGCGCTGTATGGAGGCTGGGTGGATGGAGGCTACAGAGCCTATGGCACTGTGTTCGCCCTCAACACTAATGGCACGGGATTTACGACTCTTTATAATTTCACTGGCGACACCGACGGAGCTAATCCGTCTGCCGGATTGATTTTATCGGGCGACACCCTGTATGGGACGGCGGAGCGTGGCGGTAGTGAGGCCGCAGGCTCGGTGTTTGCCGTCAACACTGATGGCACGGGGTTTAGGACCGTGCATAGTCTTGATGGCAGTGACGGAGATAGTCCGTCTGCCGGATTGGTTTTATCGGGCAACACCCTTTATGGGACGGCGTATGACGGCGGCAGGTATGTCGTCGGCAGTTCGGGCTATGGTACGGTGTTTGCCGTTAACACCGATGGCACGGATTTTACGCCCCTTTATAGTTTCACGCCATGCCCTGGCCCTCTTTTTACCAACAGTGACGGAGATCATCCGTCTGCCGGATTGGTTTTATCGGGTAACACCCTGTATGGGACGGCGATGCTAGGCGGCAGTTCGGGCTTTGGCACGGTGTTTGCCGTCAACACCGACGGCACAGGGTTTACGACCCTGCATAGCTTTACTGACGGCAGCGACGGAGCTAATCCGCATGCCGGGTTGGTTTTATCCGGCAACACCCTGTATGGGACGGCGTATGCTGGCGGTAGTTTGGGCCACGGAACGGTGTTCGCCGTTAACACCAATGGCACGGGTTTTACGACCCTGCACAGTTTCACTGGCGGCAGCGACGGAGCTGTTCCGTATGCCGGATTGATTTTATCAGGCAACACCCTGTATGGGACGGCAGAGGAAGGAGGCATTTCGACCAATGGCACGGTGTTCGCCGTCAACACTGATGGCACGGGTTTTACGACCCTGTATACCTTTTCTAACGGCAGTGACGGAGGTAGTCCGGCGGCCGGATTGGTTTTATCGGCCAACACCCTGTATGGGACGGCGTATGCAGGCGGAAGTTCGGGTTCTGGCACGGTGTTCAGTCTTACCCTGCCGCCAGTCACCGCGCCGCAACTGACTATCACTCCGTCCGGAGCCAGTGTGATTTTGACATGGCCCGCCGCTGGCGCCGGGTTCACTCTGCAATCCACCACGAATCTTGGTTCCCTCGCATTCTGGACCACCAATTCTCCCGCGCCGGTCGTCGTCAACGGGCAGAACGTCGTGACCAATCCCCTCGCCGGCGCACAACAGTTTTTCCGGTTAAGCCAGTAATCAAAAGCATCACCCAATGAAAACGCACATAAAGAACCTATTCCTCCTGCCCGCGCTGATCGCCGGTCTCGGTTTGATGCTAGCTGGTCCGGTGACGGCGCAGACCTTCACGACCCTGTATAGTTTCACGGAAATCAGCACTAATTCTTCTGGTGTGTATACCAACAGCGACGGAGCTCGTCCGCTTGCCGGGTTGGTTTTATCGGGCAACAGACTGTATGGAACGGCGTATAGGGGCGGCAGTTCGGGCTGGGGCACGGTGTTCGCTGTCAACACCGATGGCACCGGTTTTACGACCCTGTATAGTTTCACTGACGGGAGCGACGGAGCTTATCCGTGGGCCGGATTGGTCTTATCGGGCAACACCCTGTATGGGACGGCGTCTGAGGGCGGCACGGGCGCGGGCACGGTGTTCGCCGTCAACACCGATGGCACCGGTTTTACGACCCTGTATAGCTTTACTGACGGGAGTGACGGAGCTATTCCGAAGGCCGGATTGATTTTATCGGGCAACACCCTCTATGGGACGACGCTGCAAGGAGGCAGTTCGGGCAACGGGACGGTGTTTGCCCTCAACACCGATGGCACGGGCTTTACAACCCTGTATAGTTTCACGGCCGGTGGCTATACCTCTTTAGGTTTTATTACCAACAGTGACGGAGCTTTTCCGTGGGCCGGATTGGTTTTATCGGGCAACACCCTGTATGGGACGGCGGAGACGGGCGGCAGTTTGGGCTATGGCACCGTGTTCGCCGTCAATACCGATGGCACAGGGTTTACGACCCTGCATAGCTTTACTGGCGGCAGCGACGGAACTGATCTGCATGCCGGATTGGTTTTATCGGGCAACACCTTGTATGGGACGGCCCCTGAAGGCGGCAGTTCAGGCGATGGCACGGTGTTCGCCGTCAAAACCGATGGCACTGGTTTTACCACCCTCTATAGCTTTACTCACGGCAGCGACGGAGCTTTTCCGAACTTTGGCGAATTGGTTTTATCGGGCAACACACTGTATGGGACGGCGGTTGAGGCCGGCAGTTCGGGCTTTGGCACGGTCTTTGCCGTCAACACCGATGGCACAGGGTTTACAACCCTATATAGCTTTACTGATGGCAATGACGGGAATGCTCCGGAAGCGGGGTTGATTTTATCGGGCAACACCTTGTATGGAACGGCGTATAGCGGCGGCAGTTCGGGCTCGGGCACGGTGTTCAGTCTTTCACTGCCGCCAGTAAGCGCGCCGCAACTGACCCTAACTCGCTCCGGAGCCAATGTGATTGTGTCCTGGCCCGCGACTGCTGCCGGGTTCACTCTGCAATCCACAATGAATCTCGGATCACTCGCCTTCTGGACCACCAATTCTCCGGCCCCCGTCGTCGTCAACGGGCAGAACGTCGTGACCAATCCCATCTCCGGCGCAAAGCAGTTTTTCCGGTTAAGCCAGTAATCAAAACGCCATTAATTAAAAAGGGAGGTCGCGATGTCATTGTGGGTCGGAACTGAAAGGCGGGGCACCGGTTCGCTCCACCGTTCGGCAGGGATCACGTTTCCTTTCTCAGTTGCGCCCCTGCCCGCCCTTAACCAGTGGGCACACCTCTCGCCAGTAACGGACGCCGGCAGCGTGGCGACGGTGACCCTGACCGACAAGTCTTCAGCGAATGGAAACCGCCTCTGCCGGCTGGCCAAGCCACCGTCGCCTTGACCTCGGAACGGCATAATCGCCCTGGTGTCGTCGTCTTCGCGGATGGACGTACTACAAATGCCTCAGCCGCAGAAGCTTAAGCGCACTACATGGGAGCCTTGCCGGGGCCCCTCCAGGGTGCCACCGGAGCAACGCCAGCGCCGCACCTTGAACGTAGCGGGGTCAGCGGCTTGTGGGGGCATCGGAAGTGAGTCAGCGGCAATAGGTTATGCCGTTAACCGGAAATGATCTGCCAGTGCCCTGATCTCATGGAGCTGCCGGAGCAACTCGGAAGACACATTGTAGTTCATCCGGCGTAGCTCTTGCGTTCCTGTCATCGCGCCGACCTCGTGGCGATGCCGGCATGCGTGCGCTTTCGCTGGGCGCCAAAGAATGTGCTGTCCATTGCCCCCCGGCTTGCTCAGTAATGGAGGACCATTGATTCCATGAACCGCTACTTCAGTGCCGGTGATTGGGCCATTATCCTGATCTATTTGCTCGGCATCATCGGGCTGGGGCTCTGGTTCGGGAAGGACCAGCACAATACCCGCGACTATTTCCTCGGCAGCAGGAACGTCCCGTGGTGGGGCATCGGCCTGTCTATTGTCGCCGCCGAGACCAGCGCGCTGACCATCATTGGCGTGCCCGCCATGGCTTATGGCGGCAACATGGCGTTCCTCCAGATGATCATCGGCTACTTCATCGCCCGCATCCTCTTGGCCATTGTCCTCGTGCCGCATTACTTCAAAGGTGAGATTTATTCGCCCTACCAACTGTTCGCCAACACGTTTGGCCCCTCTGCCCGCCAGACCGCCGGGGGCTTCTTCCTCATCAGTGAAACGCTGGCCGCCGGGGTGCGGGTCTATGTCGCCAGCATCCCGGTGAAGCTGATTCTGGGCGACAAAGTCCTCGGGTTCGGCACCGGTGACCCCATCCTCGGCGCCATCCTGTTGTTCGTCATCCTCTCCCTGCTCTACACCTACGTCGGCGGTGTCAAGGCCGTCATCTGGACAGACGCCGTCCAATTCGGCCTGTTCCTGCTCGGCGGGGTGTTTGCCCTCTGCTACATCCCGTCGCTCGTGGACAGCGGGCTGGGCGCGGTGTTTTCCAAAGCCGCCGCCGCCGGCAAGCTGCACTGGCTTAATGTCACTCCGCCGCCCGGTGTCTCCCTGGGGAAGTTCCTGCTCGGCGCGCCGTTCAACATCTGGATGGGGGTCATCGGCGGCACCGTGCTGGTGCTGTCCTCGCACGGCGCAGAGCAGTTGATCGTGCAGCGGGTATTGACCTGCAAGACGGTTGCCGATGGCCGCAAAGCGCTTGCCCTGAGCGCCGTCGTGATCTTCCCCCTCTTCCTCATCTTCCTGCTGGTCGGCGTGATGCTCTGGGTGTTTTACCAGGGCCATCCCTTCCAAATCCCGTTGCCCGAAACCCGCCCCGGCTCCGGGATCACTGCCAACGATTTCATCTTCCCCATCTTCATGATGACCGAAGTCCCCCACGTGCTGAAGGGGTTCCTGATCGTCGCCATCCTCTCCGCCGCCATGTCCTCGGTCAGTTCCGCGCTCACCTCCCTGGCCTCGGTCTCCACCATGGACTTCGTCAAACACATCCTGCCGCAGCGCAGTGAAACCTTCTTCCTGCGCTTTAGCAAAGTCTCTACCGTCCTTTGGGCTGCCGCCTTGATCCTCACCGCCTACCTGAGCCGCCAGGTCGCTTTCGTCTTGAACGCCGCCTTCGCCCTGCGCGGCCTCACCAGCGGCGCGCTGGTCGGCGGCCTCGCCCTGGCCGTGTTCTGGAAGAAAGGCCGGAGCATCCCCGTCATCACCGGCATGATGGTCTCCCTCGCGATGATGGTCGCCATTCAGGTCCTGCCCAACCTCGACTGCACAAAAGACCTCTGGCTGAAGACCCTCGGCACGGAAATCTTCTGGCCCTGGTACACCCTGATCGGAGGGACCGTGACCCTCCTCACCGCTTGGCTGATTCGTACCCTGCCACTTCGCCTCACCACACCTCGAGGTTGAGCGCTCCCTCGCCGGGATTCTCGAATGGCCCGGGCGTGGGGTTCGCGGCGTTCCGGCGCTTGCCGAAGTAATCGGTGTTTATCTTCAACGGGGAGCCGTCCAGGTTCTCATAAGGGAGCCCCGGGGTCCTGGCCCGGCCCAGGATTCTGGTCGTGACGAGCGCGGTGCCGGCCTGCTTCAGCCCTGGCCCGGGGCTGATCTGGAGAATGAACTGGTCGCCCTGCTGGACGAGTTTCAGTTTGGGATCGGTTCCCACCAGGATGTTGGGGCCGGCTTCTCCGGCGGAAGGTTCGGCGCCTCGGTAATAGACGTTGCCGCCGGTCTGGAGCGGCAGCTCACGGCCATCGTAGCCCCATAGCCCATAGCCGCTGATCCAGCGCAACTCCTTCAAGTTGCCCTTGCGGTCGCTGGTCAACGTTTCGCCATTCCCCACGAAGAGGTTGTTGTAAAAGCGGTCGTCGCCGCCCTTGATGGTGACGAGGCCAGCGACGGTGGTGCTGTGGGCGGGATGGAAGGGCGTCTCGCGGGACGGCTCCGGCCGGTTGGTGATCTTGCCGGCGAAGAGGTTGTGCACGTAAGCCCCGCCCTCCGACATGTCCAACAGATTGCCGGGGGACAGGAACAGGTTGTTGTCCACCAGGAACGGGCCGTGGTCCACCTCGACGAACAGGTCGTTGCTGGCGTTGTCATGGAAGAGGTTGCGTGACACCCGGGTGCCCTGGGCCATCCAATCCAGCCAGAGCCCGAGGCAGGTGCGGTAGATGTGGTTGTGGGCGATGACCGAATCAATGGCGGCGTGGAACTTGATGCCGGCCATCTCCGCCCCGGAGAAGAGGCGGCGGACGTGGATGTCGTGGATGGTGTTGCCGGTGATGGTGCTGAAGGCGGCGCCGAGGCTGCCGACGATGCCTGCCTGCTCGCAATGCGAGATCGTGTTGTTGCGGACGACATGGTAGCCAATGTTCTCCCGGGTCCACGGGATCACATACGCATGGGCGCGCTCGATGGTCTTGACGTAGCCCTCGGCGGAGTTGGCGGAGGTGTTGTCATACTGGTCGCCGTGTTTGCCGAGGGCGATGCCGGAGCAGATGGAGTGGCTGATGACGTTGTTCTCGATGATCCAGCCCTTGCTCCAATGGGTGCCAATCAGGCCGATCTGCTCCGCGGTCGGTGGCGCCCAGGGGGTGGCGGCTTGGCACAGGGTGAAACCGCGCACGGTGATATAGTTGCGGCCTGGCTGGTCCGGGTAGAACACAGTGCGGCGGACGTTGATCTCGACCAGTTGCTCGTTTGGGTTGACGCGCGGGAACTGCGCCCAGATGGTGGTGTTCGAGGCGTCCACCTGCGCAAACCACAATGGGGCGTTCAGGGGAGCCGACGCGGGCCGCTTGAACACCAGGCACAGGGTCCTGGTGCCGCTGACCGGTTTAATGCGGGCCTGGAAGGAAGCCCAATCCTGCCAGTCGCCGGTGTTCGGCACGGGGCAAGTGCCCAGCAGTTCCCCGTCCGGCTGGTCCAGGCGGAGTTCGATGATGCCGCCGCCAGAGGCCGACGCGGCCCGAATCTCCATCTGCTCGGTGCGCGCGCCGAAGTCCACCTGTTCGTAGCGAACCCAGTGGCCGGGCTCGATAAAGCCGAGGCATTCGCCCCCCTCGGTGCACGGGGCGTTCTGAGTGCCGTGCTTGGCGGTGTAACGGGTGGCAGGAATCCGGCCTGCGGACCCTGTGCCCTTCCCGGGCCGCAGCCACGCCACATTGAGCAAATACTGATCGCCTCCCTGCGCCAGCCACGCGGGCGTCGTGCCTGGCGGCAGGAACACTTCCTCCAATTTGGCCGCCTCGATTAACCAGTCGCCGTTGAGATAGACGGCGCCGGTGTGATGCTCGCGGCCCTTGGGATCGAACCAGTCGCCATGGATGAGATCGCTGTAGGGATTGAAGCTACCGAAGAAAGTGTTGGGGAGCGTCACCTTCCAGGTCTCGTCTTGCACTTTCACCCAGTTCTTGACGGGCTCAGAGCCCTTGATCTCGACCCGCTCGCCGGGCGCCGCTTGATAGACGATCCGTTTCTTGTCGGACGTTCCGCCGCGCGGCGGGGCAACGCGCTCGCGATAGACGCCTTGATACACGGTGATGATGTCGCCCGGCTGGGCTACCCGGGCCGCGGCGGAAATCGTCTTGAAGGGTCTTGACGCTGAGCCCTTGTTCTGGTCGTCGCCGCTAACGGAGACATGGAGCTCTTTGGCTGAGGCGAGCAGCGATGTCACTGCCAGGAGGAGAAGGGCGGCAGTCTGTTTCACAGGAAGCATGGGAGGGAGGGGTTTTCCGGCAGCACGCGCGTCCGGGGACTCGGCGCGGGTGGAGAAAGACTGTATCTCGGGCGCACTAATCACGGCCACATGGCGTCAAAAGGAAACGAGCATTTCAAGCAATTAGTGTGGCCAATCATGAGTGATGGCTGTCCGTCTCGCGTTGGCTAGGTCTCCGCGGTCCCGCCCCGGCCCTGATGGTTTCTGGAAAAGGGCTTGAGTTTGGGGGTGGGGTGTTGGAATCTGGCGCATGATGAGCATCAGATTGGCTTTAGCCGTTTCCATCGTTCTTCTTACCCAGGTTTGCTACAGTGCGGAGGGCCCCAGGAAAGTCGCATCGGTGGAGGGGATCACGGAATACGACCTGGATAATGGATTGAGGGTGCTGCTGTTCCCGGACAAGTCGCAATCCAAGGTGACGGTGAACATGACGGTGCTGGTGGGGTCGCGGCAGGAAGGGTACGGGGAGACGGGGATGGCGCACCTGCTGGAGCACATGGTGTTCAAGGGGACGCCGCGGCATCCGCAGATTCCCAAGGCCTTGCAGGAGCATGGGGCGCAATTCAACGGCAGCACGTCGAGTGACCGGGTGAACTATTTCGAGACGCTGAACGCGACGGAGGAGAACCTGGAATTCGCGCTCGACCTGGAAGCGGATCGGCTGGTCAACAGCCTGATCAAGAAGGAGGACCTGGAATCTGAAATGACGGTGGTGCGCAATGAGTTTGAGCGGGGGGAGAACTCGCCGTCCGGGGTCTTGAGCAAGCGGATGGCGGCGACAGCGTATCATTGGCACAACTATGGGAAGCCGACCATCGGCAACCGGAGCGACATCGAGAAGGTGCCCGTGGAGAACCTGCGGGCGTTCTACAAGAAGTTTTACCAGCCGGACAACATCGTGCTGGTGGTGGCGGGCCGCTTTGACGAGAAGAGGGGGCTGGAACTGGTGCAGAAATACTTCGGCGCCATCCCGCGCCCGGAGCGGAAGCTGGCAACGACTTGGACCGAGGAACCGGCGCAGGACGGCGAGCGGTCAGTGACGTTGCGGCGGGTGGGAGATATTGCCGCAGTGGCGGTGGTCTATCACATTCCCGCCGGGTCGCACGAGGACCTGCCGGCCTTGCAGGTGCTGGCGAATATTCTAAGCACACGGCCTTCCGGGCGATTGTACCAGGGGTTGGTGGAAGCGAAGAAGGCGGCGAGCGCGTCGGCGTATGCCGAAGGGAGCCACGATCCGGGGTTGTTCATGGCGGACGCGGAAGTGCTGAAGGACAGTTCGCCGGAGGCGGTGCGCGATTTGATGCTGGGCATTGTCGAAGGCATCGGGAGCGGCGGCGTGACGGCGGAGGTGAACCGGGCGAAGCAGCAGATCCTTAAGGCGCGGGAGCTGGCAGCCACTGACACGAGCCGAATCGCTGTTTCCCTGAGCGAGTGGGCGTCGCAGGGAGACTGGCGCCTGTATTTCCTGCACCGGGACCGGATCGAGAAGGTGACGCCGGAGGCGGTGCAGAAGGCGGCGGCGCACTACCTGAAGCAGAACAACCGGACGGTGGGCCTGTTCCTGCCGACCGACAAGCCGGCGCGGGTGGAAGTGCCGCCGACGCCGGACGTGCAGGCGATGGTGTCGAATTACCAGGGGCGAGCAGCGATTGCGGAAGGGGAAGAGTTCGACGCCACGCCCGAGAACGTGGAAGCGCGGGTCAAAAGGGAAGAGCTACCGCAGGGAATCAAGGTGACGTTGATGCCGAAGCAGGCGCGGGGCGAAGAGGTGCACGTGCAGCTTACCTTGCGCTACGGCAACGAAGAGAACCTGAAGGGTTACGAGTCCGTGGCCGGTTTCCTATCCGAGCTCATGTTGCGCGGGACCAAGAAGCTGAGCTACCAGGCGCTGCATGACGAACTGGACCGGCTGAAGGCAACACTGAGCGCCGGCGGAGGCGGAGGAGGCGGGCGAGGGCGGCGCGGGCGGGGCGGCGGGGGCGGGGGAGCGTCGGCGGGATCGGTGACGTTTTCGATCCAGGCAAAACGGGACACATTGCCGGAGGTGTTGGAACTGTTACGGCAGGTGCTGCGCGAGCCGGCGTTGCCAGAGAAGGAGTTTGAGTTGGCCAAGCGCGAACGGCTGGCGATGATGGAACAGATGCGCACGGAGCCGTCCGCCCTGGCGCCGCGGCGGCTGCAACGGGAGCTGACACCTTACCCGAAGGAAGACATCCGGTATCTGCCGACAGTGGAGGAGTCCATCGAACGGCTGCAAGCGGTGACCTATGAGCAGGTGGCAACGCTGTATCGCGATTACCTCGGGTCACAGGAGGGGGAGCTGACGATCGTGGGGGATTTCGACGCGGAGAAGTGCCTGCCGATCTTGGGCGAGGCTCTCCGCAGTTGGACGGCCCCCAAGGCCTACCAGCGCATCGCGATGCCCATCCCCGCCGAAGTCGCCGGGGCCGAATACACAATCAACACCCCGGACAAGGCGAACGCGACGTATGCGGCGGGACTGATCTTTCCGATGCGGGACGACGATGCGGACTATCCGGCGCTGGTGATCGGCAATTACATCCTTGGCAGCGGGGCGCTCGCTTCCCGGCTGGGGGACCGGATACGGCAGAAGGAAGGGCTGTCCTATGGGGTATCGTCGGGTCTGAGCGTTTCTTCGTTTGACAAGAGGGCCATCTTAACGATCACGGCCATCAGCGCTCCCGAGAACGCGGGGCGGGTGGACAAGGCGGTGAGGGAGGAGCTGGATCGGCTGCTGCGGGACGGGGTGCAACAGGAGGAGCTGGACAAGGCTCGCCAAGGTTACCTGGAGGCGCGGAAGGTGGGCCGCTCGAGCGACATCGGCCTGGCGGCGCAGTTGTCAGGCCTGCAGTACGTCGGGCGCACGATGGCTTACGAGGCCGACCTGGAAAAGAAGATCGCGGCGCTGACGCCGGAACAGGTGGTGACGGCGTTGCGCGCCCACCTGGATCCGAAGAAGCTGGTGGTGGTGAGCGCGGGGGACTTCGAGACGAAGTAGTCAGTAACCGAGCTCGGCTTTTCTTTGCGCCGCGGTGGGCAGGGGCGGTTTTTTTTGGAGCATGCCTTCCTGGCCGGCCTCTTTTAGCCGCTTGGCTTCGGCGGCATTGAACTCGATGGCGGACGTATATTCCGCGGGGACATCCGCATCCGCATAGATAGCTTGGACCGGGCAGACTTCCACACAGGCCCGGCAATCAATGCATTCGTCCGGGTGGATGACAAGCTGGTCCGCCAATTCATAGAAGCAGTTCACGGGGCAGACCTCGACGCAATCTGTGAACTTGCATCCCTTGCACTTGCTAGTAACGATGTGTGCCATAATAATCCTGGGCGAGGGCATCTGCCCCGCCGCCTGTAATTTCGACCGTTGGCGGAGATTTGCAAATGCAAGCTGGCGCCGGGGCCGCAGTTGACGGGGCGGCGCGGGTGGCCGACGCGCAAGAGAGAAAGCAGGTTTTTGATGTTTCGTTGTTTCATAGTTCTGGTTGGATGTTTGCTGATGGTCGGGTGCGCGGCGGTATCGCCGGTAGGTCCTGTGACCGGCTCGCTGCTGGGCGGAGCGCTGCCGCAAGTGGTCCACCAGCAGACGGGCGTGAGCCTGACGCAGGACAACTTTGTGCTCGTCAAGACCAACGTGTTCGGGGTGAGCAAAGGGTTTAGTCTGTTGGGCTTCATCACGATCTGCCCGGCTACTCTGTCCAAGGCGATGGATCGCATGTATGCATCCGCTCAAATGCGCCCGGGCGAGCCCCAGACAGTGGCGAACCTGATCGTCGAGCGCAGCGGCAGCTTTTGGATTCTCTTTGGCATTCCCAAAGTGGAGGTGCATGCGGATGTCGTGGAGTTCCGGCCGGCGGTGGGCG
>Ga0326727_10019195_pt1 | contig 13796 bp, 8 predicted proteins | sample MB2enrmetagenome_FD_207643 | JGI IMG/M metagenome (GOLD analysis project Ga0326727, IMG submission 207643) | Lab enriched peat soil microbial communities from McLean, Ithaca, NY, United States - MB29MY | ecosystem: Environmental > Terrestrial > Soil > Wetlands > Peat | place: USA: New York... | reverse complement strand
CTCGTCACAGGCCATCTCCCGCTCCAGGGTGAGGCGATTTTCCAGCCACCACACCGCCGGATGGAAGAACAAAACGGCGCGGGCGATCTTCTGCAGCAGATTGGTCCAATCGTCATAGCGCAAGAGGTGGGTGCTTTCGTGCAGTAAGACTTGGTTCAGTTGATCCACCGACAGCTCCTGCAACAACCTCTGGGGTAGGACTACGGCCGGGCGAAACAATCCAATGGCCACGGGGACAGGAAGCTGCTGGGAGACGCGCACTTCAAAGGGCCGCACCTGGGCGGCGCGGACTACGGTTTCGCGCACCGGCGGCGCCAGTTGGGCCGGATCGAGCGGTGTGCCGGCCGAACCGACCTGGTGCAAGTGCCAGGCGCTCACTGCCACCCGGAGGAGCCCGCACAACGCCACTAGCGCCCAGGGCCAAAGCAGGTAGGCTGCCCAATCGGGCGAAAGCAATATCAGTCCATGTTTCGCCAGGGTGAAGCCGGCCCCCGCCGGCTCCCGGGTTCGCAGAACATTCTGCAGCAGCGGAAGCAACCCAATGGCCGCCAAGGCGCTGAACCACACCGCAAATCGCAACCCCGCTCTTCCCGGCGGCAGCACCTCGGTCAGTATCCAGGCGACGGCGGTGACCGCCATTCCCAGGATCAGACAGCTAGCGATGGCTTCGACGGCGGCTTGTGCGACCACTTGCATTTCCAACCACCCCACTACTTACTCTTTCCGATTCAGCAACTCCCGCAACCGCTGCAATTCTTCACCGTCGATGGTTTCGTCCTCAATCAGGTTGAGAACCAGCAACTCGTTTGAATTCTTGAAGAAACGACTAACCAGGTGGCGTACGGCAAAATGGGACGCTTCTTTCCGGCCGACCACGGGAGCGAATACGTGCGCCCGCCCGTCCTTCACATGCTTGACGTAACCCTTGCGCTCCAAAATCCGCATGGTGGTAAGGACTGAGTTGTAGGCTAGTGGAGGGGTCTCCGGCAACGCATCCAGCACGTGCTGCACGGTAGCCGGTCCTTTGTCCCAAATCACGTTCATCAACCGGAACTCAGCTTCGGTCAGCGTAACTGACGCCTTCGGCGGCAAAGCAAATCTCCCTTCCCCTACTCATTACGTGTACAGACCCAATTCGTTCCCAAAAGTTACTAATTTTTTAAGAGTAAGTCGAGGAATCGGATAATTGCGTAATCGGGGAATCGGGCAATTGAAGGGACGGCCCGCCTTTTTGCACCACGGATGTTATTGATTTCCCGGTTTACGCGCTACTGGAAGTTGGCCGTTTGGCGAGGGAAGTAAAGGCTTTAGCGGCCCGTTGGGAGGCTACGGTTGGCTTGCTTGGCCGGCGACCGGAACCGCTGTCCTTTGCGGAGGCGGCCTCTTGGCTTAGCGGGTGCGCTTGCTCTGCGCGCCTTCAGCGGGCTCGCGCTTTTGGCCCGGGCCGACGCACGGACAATCTCTCCGCGCGCCAGCAACACTCTGCGGACGGCTTCTGCGCACACCGGTCCCAATAGCCGTCCCGGCAGCGTCCTTTCGCGATGGCAGAGCTGGCACTTGTTCATTTTGCTCCAGACCCTTCCCTTGAACTCTTCAGCCGATGCGGCAGGCTGCAAGGCAACCTGCCATCAACTGGCGCTTTGGACGCCGGCGCCACAGACGTCCAAGGGCGAACTGGGAGGAACTCGTTCGCGGCCTTAGTTTGGTTGTTGCGGCTTCCGTTCTGGTTGCCTGTGTACGCCAAATGGCATCTAGCAAGGCACCCCTCGCCGCCCGCACCCAGGGTCATCCTGAGCGTAGGGCGTGAGAACAAATTGCCTTCACGCTGTCACCCTGAGCGCAGCGGCCGCTTTGGGCCGCGGAGCGAAGGGTCCCTATTGCGCCGTAAGTTTATGGGTCCAATAGGGATGCTTCGCTGCGCGTGCCCCAAGGCGGGCGCGCTCCGCTCAGCATGACAGGGTTCCATGACTGATTTCTTCTCGCGTTCTTCGCTCAGCATGACCCCTCAGCTTGTTGTTCTCGTACACAACGCAAGCCCTTAACTGAACGGTATGGGCTAAAGCCCGGCGCTTCCACCTGCGCACGCGCGGCGGTAATCTCTTAGGCAACCATGGGTCAGGGGTTGTCAGGCGTCGTGAGAGGACTGAGAATGGCCGTCACCAAGCGCTCCGTGCTGCTGTTTCTGATCGGATGCATACTCGTTCCTGGCTCTCTGCGCGGCGCGGATCCCATCCCCCAGGCTCCGACAAATTCAGGCCGAATTACTCCCCGCCCGGCGCAGACATTTCGTGGCTGGGGGATGTCGCTGGCCTGGGAAGCCAACGATCTCTATGGCGGAGGACGCCAGCCGGCTCAGATTGCCGATCCGCGTATTCAGGACCGGTATCTGGATCTGCTTTTCGGGGATCCGGCAACTCGGATGACCCTGGGCTTCACTGTGGCTCGTTACATCGTCGGTGGGGGCGACGATCCCAGCCACACGCACATGCGGCCCGACGCGGAGCTGGAAGGCTATCAATCCGGCCCCGGCGCCTCCTTCGACTGGACGCGCGACGCGCCGCAGCGGCGCATGCTTCAGGAAGCGAAGAAGCGGGGCGCCGGCATCTTCGAGGCTGCCTCCTACTCTCCCCCTTACTGGATGACGGTAAGCGGCTGTTCCTCCGGCGCCAAAGTTGAGCGTCAGGACAATCTTCGCCCCGAGATGCGGGAGAGCTTCGTCGACTATCTGGCCGCGGTGGTCAAGCACTTTCGCGAGGTGGAAGGAATTCGTTTTGAAAGCCTGGATCCGTTCAACGAGCCGGATGGGAACTGGTGGAAGGCAGGCGGCAGACAGGAGGGCTACACCGTTCCCCGGGAAACGCAGAACGCGCTGCTGCCGATGTTGGCCAACCGGCTGAAACGGGACGGTTCGAGCACCTTTGTGTCCGGCGTGGACGCGAACAGCGTTTCCGCCGCATTGGCCGGGGCCGGCGAGCTAAGTGCCGGCGCTCTCTCCGCCCTGGGCCGGCTGAACACTCACGACTACCACACCGTCGACCATGAAGCGCAATTGCGGCAGTACCGGGCTCTGGCGCGGAAGCTTCACAAGCCCATCTGGATGAGCGAGCTCGGTTGCTGCTATGCCAACCAAGGGGATAAAACCGAAATGTGGGGAGCGTTGTTCATGGCGGACTCGATCCGCCTGGATCTGCGAGACTTGGGGGCGGAATCCTGGGTGCTCTGGCAGCCCGATTGGAATGTGATCGCATTCGACCCGCAGGGCGGAGCGCCGCGCCTCAAGAAACAGTTTTACGCTCTCGCCCAGTACACTCGCTTTATCCGGCCCGGTTTCCGGATCGTTTCCGCGGGCGAAGCCCGGAACACGCTGGCGGCGTACTCCTACCGGTCCAGGCGCCTGGTGCTGGTCACTACGAACTGGGACGCGGCAACTCAGAACGATCTGGATCTGACCGCGTTTGGCAAACTTCCGGCGGCGGCGACCGTCTATCGCACCACCGCAGAGGAAGGCGCCGATCTGAAGCAGGACAAGCTCACGATTTCCCGCAACGGCCACCTTCTCGATCCCCTCCCGCTGCGCTCGGTGACAACCTACGTAATCGATGGGGTAGTACCTTCGCCCACGATCACCCGGCGCCGGTAGTCTCGGGAACCGGTGGAGAGCCCAACCCTTAACAGAACCGGGTTGGGCTTGAGGCAGTTCTTGCTCCTGCAGAGTCTTGGGTTTGCCGTGAAGGGACGGCAGATTCGTTGTGAAGCGCGAAGGATCTGACGGTAAGTAGCGCAGAGGAGAATCGCAGCAACCAAAGCTGATCCCTTGATTTTCCGTGATTTTCCTCGGTTTTCCTCTGCGTTCCTCGGAGCCTGCCCTGAGCGAAGCCGAAGGGTCCTCTGCGGTGAATTCTCGGCTTTCTTTCGTGGCGCTCCGCTCGCGCCAGGGCAAAATGCGCGGGCATCTTTTGCATAGCGCCGTTTCCCGCAATTGCCTAAACTAAATTACATTGGCTCTGCGCTTTATAGAGAGGTAAAGGGATGCTTTTTAGGAAGCTAACGAAGACCGGGGATGAGCTCTCGATCTTGGGGTTCGGCTGTATGAGGCTGCCGCAGAAGAATAACCGGATCGACGAGGAACGGGCGACCCGCCAAGTCCGCTACGCCATCGATCATGGGGTGAACTACCTCGATACTGCCTGGCCTTATCATGGCGGCGAAAGCGAGCCGTTTGTCGGCCGGGCCCTCGCGAACGGGTATCGCGAGCGCGTGAAACTGGCGACCAAGCTGCCGAGTTGGCTCGTCCAGAGCCGCGCCGACATGGACCGGTTTCTCGCGGCGCAGTTGCAGAAGCTGGCTACCTCGCACCTTGACTATTACCTGGTCCACTCGCTGAATGGCAGTACCTGGGACCGGGTCGCGGCGCTGGGCGTGGCGGACTTTCTCGACCGGGCGCAGGCGGATGGAAGAATCGTGAATCCCGGCTTCTCTTTTCACGGGCTGCGCGAGGACTTTAAGCGCATCGTGGACGCCTACCCGTGGAAATTCTGCCAGATTCAATACAACTTTCTCGACGAAGAGAACCAGGCCGGCACGGAGGGGCTGAAGTACGCTGCCGCGAAAGGCCTGGGAGTCGTCGTGATGGAGCCCCTGCGCGGCGGCGCGCTGGCCGTGACCCCGCAACCTCCTGCCATCGAGGCTCTCTGGCAGGAAGCCGGAGAGCGCCGGACTCCCGCCGAGTGGGCGCTACGCTGGGTTTGGAACCACCCGGAGGTGAGCGTCGTTCTCTCCGGGATGAACGATGAGGCGCAAATCGAGGAGAACCTGAAGATCGCGTCGGACGCCCGCCCGAACTCGCTCGCCGACGCCGAACTCAGCCTGATCGCCCGCGTGGGCCAGAAATATCGCGAAATCATGAAGGTCGGCTGCACCGGCTGCGGCTACTGCCAGCCCTGCCCTTCGGGCGTCGGTATTTCCGAGTGCTTTTCGCTGTTCAACGCCTTTCACACCTTCGGCCAGAAGGATTCTGCGGCCTTCCTCTACGTCGTGCGGATGGGAGGATTGATAACGGGCCAGCCTGCTTATGCGTCGCTGTGCTCGCATTGCGGGGACTGCGTCCCGAAGTGTCCGCAGGGCCTGCAAATCCCCGCACTGCTCGAACAGGTTGCCGCCGAGTTTGAGAGCAACGGATTGAAGGAACGCGAGGAGATGGCGCGCAAATTGTTCACCTGATAGGGAATTGAGTCCTGGCTCGTTTTAACGACTTTGTCATCCCGAGTGGCACATGGGCCTGCGGCCCACCAAAATGGATGAAAAACGAGGATGGCGTCATCCTGAGCGGAGCGAAGGACCTGCTTTTTTCGTGTACCCTTGGCAACATTCGGGACTGACCACGTTTTTCGAGGGAGCGAAGCGAGAGATCTGCTTTGCGTTGCACCCTCAACGACACGTGAGACACACGAAAACAGCAGGACTCAGTAGGGGTAGTAGAGCGACGGGTTCTTGTCGATGTCGAGTTCCACCCACTCCTCGTCCCAGTGCTCCTGGGTAAGTGCCCAGCGGGCGCGTTCACCCTTTACGTAATCGTCAAGGTCCGGGAAAAGACTGCGAATGAGTTCTCCTCGGGTCTTCTCCGGCTTCGGCCGTCTATCCGCAGGCGGCGCAACGACTATGATCGCGATATCCCACGCTGGGGTGATGTGGTGCTCCGAGCGGGTGTAGATCGTCTCGCTGATCACCTGGCCATGCGCTTTCTCATACTGCATGATCGGCAGGTGATACTTCTTGTAGAGCGCCAGCCATTCGTCCTGCCGGCCGGGGGGCAACTTGTAGTAGGAAACCGATACGGTATTCTTGCCCACTCCGGCGCCGTTGCTGGCTTGTCCCCAGGCCAGAACCGAACTGAACAGGCTCAGGCACAAAGCCGCCGTAAGAGCTCGAGAAGTCGATTTCATTGTTCTTCCTTTCGTTATCTTTTGGACCGGCAATGCCTTGAGCACCGGCGCTCAGGTTAGACCAGGCAAGGCGAGCGGTCCGGAAAGCCAATCATCCGCCGCTCCTGCGTAGAAGGCAACAGCAGTTGCCTATCCTGCAGGCAGTCACGAAACCGGGCGTGGCCCGGGGACCATCAAATCCTTCGCGTTTCCCAACGGATTTGACCCAAGCCAATTTCGGTTTCCGATCCTGTTTTCCTCCGCGCCCCTCCGCGTCCTCTGCGGTAAATCCGACTTGAAGTCTCCACTCACCTGCCCCTGCCGGAAGCCGCCAAGTTGCCAATTGCGTCTTTGGATTGTGAGGTGGTGTTGGCCAGGCCCCGACGGGTTCTGCATTTACAATGGCGTGTTCTGCCTGTCGTCAAGCACGCAGTTCATCTGGATTCGGGTACATGGGCAACGCCAGACGGTGTGAGGTTCAGCATGACAAATGTGATCGTGGTAATTGGAGCAGGATCGATCGGCCAGGCAATTGTGCGGCGCATCAGTGCAGGTAAACATGTCTTATTGGCCGATATCCGGCAGGAAAACGCCGATGCGGCCGCAAGAACTCTAAGCGCTTACCAAATTTCCAAGCGCGGAAACTCGTTGCGCGTCATGGCCGAGGCGGTGCGTTGGGGAAAGCGCAGCGCGCGGGTCAATACCATCAGCCCCGGCATCATCATCACTCCCCTGGCCAACCACGAACTCCAAGGGCCGCGCGGTCCCGGCTATCGGCGCATGCTCGAAGTGTCCGCGGCGGGGCGGGCCGGCACCCCGGACGAGGTGGGAACCGTCGGCGCGCTTCTGATGGGACCCGATGGCGCATTCATCACGGGCAGTGACATCCTCATGGATGGCGGAGTTACAGCGGCCTATTGGTTCGGCGAACTCGCCCCGAAATGACAGCTTAGCGGGCGGGACTGCCCCGTGAGTATAGGTTTCCATAAACGCCCAATGTTCACCACGAGTACCGATGGGCGCCGTCGTGAGAGCAGGTCAAAGGCGTCATCCTGAGTGTGCCATGGGCCTGCGACCCACCAAAATGCATGAAAAACGAAGGTGGTGTCATCCTGAGAGGCTGTGAATTTTTGCCGCAGCGCCGACTCCTGGTGCTGGCTGGTTTTGAGAACCCTGTCATCCCGAGCTAGCGAGGGACCTGCCCCGCCGCTCTAACGGAAAGGCAGAGAGGAACTTGGCGCCCTATACCGTAGCGGGACGGTGCTCTCGCTTCGTTAGGGCTCGGAACCCACGACGGTGTTGAGGGTGCATGAGCGGGGTCCCCGGCAGGCCCGGGGTCCCCGACGCGCCCGGTTTTGGCGCGTTGGGGTGGAAACCCGGTTTTGGCCTGCTGGGGGGGATAGCCGCGGGCCCCATCGGCGCGCTCCCAGGGCCCGCGGCCGGGGCGGCCGATGTCGCTTACTTTGTGCCGCCTCCTTCGGGTTGTTGCGTGAGAATGCAACGGAAGCAGGGAACTACATACCCAGCGCCCTAGGCGCGGAAGAAAGTAGCCCCGGGTGGACCCTGACCCTGAGCGGAGCGAAGGATCTGCTTTGTTCTTGGTCCCGCGATGTTGTTGAGGGTGGACGAGAAAGCAGATCCCTCGGCTTCGCTCCGCTCCGCCTCGGGATGACAAAATCGAAGACGCCTTGGTTGCACGATTGAATACATCTTCCTTAACTGAACGGTATTGCTTTAGCCCGACGAACCGACTGCGCGCGTGCCTTGGGCCTTTAGGCCCGGTGGTGCAGAATCCACTTCCAGCGCCCGGGATGCCGAACTGTATGGGTAGTCCCGAGTTGACCAACCGGATGCAATACGGTCTCAGACCGCTCCCTCGACTGAGGGGAAGAAATGTGGGATAAGTTAATTCAAAGAGGACGATTATGCGGCAGCGTACCACCAGAGTAAACGCTTCGGAAGAGACCATCAAGATTGGTCCGATAGAGATCCGATTCCTCCTCACCGGCGATGATTCCAGTGGAAGCGTCTCGGTGTTCGAGGTTCGCGTCCCTGCCGGGCAAAAGATACCGGCGCCGGCCCACAAGAACGACGCCTACGAGGAGGTCATCTACGGCATCGAGGGCGTTCTTACCTGGACGGTTGACGGCACGCCCATTGACGTTGGTCCCGGGCAGGCACTGTGCATCCCCCGAGGCGCGGTGCACCGCTTCGATAATCTCGGCAACGGGGATGTGAAACAGCTCTGCGTCATATCCCCTGCGATCATGGGCCCCGCGTACTTCCGAGAAGCCGCCGAAGTAATCGCCGCGGCCGCCGGTGGCCCGCCCGATCGCGCGAAAATGGCGGACGTCTTCCGCCGTCATGGCATGACGCTGGCCGCGCCCTCGCCTGTTAAGTAGCGGCTGGCTGGTATGGTTTCGCCCCGCCTGTCAGGAACCGTTCAGTACGCGGATTCCGGTTGGATGACAATACGGAAGTCGGCCGCCGATTCTCGGGATTCGTACCGGCGATCCTTCTCATACCTATATTGTATGAATCCATACCGCACCGGTAAGACCCATGATCGGGTAATTGCGCAATTGAGGAAACATCCCCTCAGGGCCAGTGTCCCCCAAAATAAAGGCGGCCAAGGCGGCCAAAGCGGCACCCCATTTTCTCGAAATCGTTGTACGGTCGCTCTACCCCAGCACGCGCAAGAGCGGCGCGTACTGGGGACCCCGGCCTTACCCCAGCACGCGCAAAAGCGGCGCGTACTGGGGACCCCGGCGCGGAGGAGATGATGTTATGGCTACTGCTACTTCTCCCCTCTCCACCAACCACCCGAAGACCGGCGAACGCCGTCGGGTACGGCGTCCGCTGCGCCTCCACCCCAGTAAGCCAAAAGCGGGCTTCCACCCCAACCCGCCACAACCGGGCGCGTCGGGGACCCCGGGCTTCCACCCCAACCCGCCAAAACCGGGCGCGTCGGGGACCCCGGGCTTGCTGGGGACCCCGGACCAGATACTGTCCGTGCCTGTCCCCGACTGGCGCCCCTCGCCCTCGGCGCCCGCCTGCCCCAGCTCCCCGCCCACGAAACCCCACGATTCCCCGCCATCCCCCGCGTCCTCCCGCCTGAGCCAGGACGGCGCCCCCGGCGAGCCCGGGTGGGAGAGCAATTTTGGCTCCCTGGGGTGGAAGCCTGAGTCTGGCGTGGTGGGGTGGGAGCCCGGGGTCCCCAGCGGGCCGCCGCCCACGAAACCCCACGATTCCCCGCCATCCCCCGCGTCCTCCCGCCTGCGCGGCAAGGATGGGGGTCGGCCTTGCTGCCCCCGGAGGGCCACTGGCCTTGAGAGGACGTTTCCTCAATTACCCAATTACCCGATCTCCTGGGGATCCCCCGCGTCCTCCCGCCTGCGTCAGGAAGGCGTCCCCGGCGATCCCGATTTTGGCTCGCTGGGGTGGAAGCGCGACTCTGGCTTGGCGGAGTGGGAGCCAACTGTCACCGGCGGGCCTCCGCCCGCGAAACCCCACGGGCGGCCCGCCATCTCCCGCGTCCTCCCGCCTGCGCGGCAAGGATGGGGTCGGCCTTGCTGCCCCCGGGGGGCCACTGGCCTTGAGAGGACGTTTCCTCAATTACCCAATTACCCAATTACCCAATTACCCGATCTCCTGGGGATCCCCCGCGTCCTCCCGCGTGAGCAATGAGGGCGGAGAAGCCGCCCCGCAATCGGGTTCGTTTCGCGCAGAAGCGCAGAGACGCGGAGAGGAAGAAGAGAAGCTGGCAAGGTGGAGGTTTCCCCTTACGCCCTGCTGGCCGGGATGGTAGGGGCTTGATCGACACCGCGACTGGGCGCTGGCGCCAGGTGAATCCTCTTTCGGGGTTGGCCTTCTCTGCGTCCCTGCGCCTCTGCGCGAGAATCGGGTAACTGTGCAATCGGGTAATTGAGGAAAAAGGATATTATGGGTGCCAGGACCGAGCAGGAGGAAGGAAATGCAAACCGCAGCGGGGGCAAGCCAACGTCCAGAGGCTGCCACAACGATGGCCGATGAAGTTTTGTTCCGGAAGATCGATGCCTTGGATTTGAGTGAGCGGGTGCAACGCTGGAAGGAAGCCAGGCGTAACGCTCCGTGGCGCGTTTGCGTGGAGAGGCAGCAACTGGCGGTCGAGTCCTGGAAGGAGACCGAGGGCGAAGACCTCGAGATTCGCCGAGCCAAGATGCTCGCCAGGATTCTTGCCTCCGTCCCCATAGAAATCCTGGACTTCGACTTGATCGTGGGCAGGATTTCCACCGGACTGCTGGTGGCCAGCACCGCCATCGATATCTGCGGAGACTACATTCCGGGCCTGTGGGACGATAACGCCAGCCTGGAGCTCACCCTTACCCAGAAGGGGACGTTATCGGCTGAGGACCGGCAAACGCTGCGGGAGTGCACCAACTACTTTGCCGGAAAGACGGCGCCGGACCATGTCCTCTCCGCCTGGCGCACGGTGCTGGGCTCCTGGTCGGAGGACTGTCACGAAGCCCGGGTGAACGACCCGGTTCCTTCGGTGGGCTTTGTCCCCGGGGCATCCGGTTCTCTGCTGTGGGGCAGAGCGCTGGCCCAAGGCATGCGGGGGTTCATCCAGGAGGCGCAGGCGCGCATCGAGGGCTTCACCGCGGCCCGGGACGCCGACGTTAGCAAGCTCTATTTCTGGAAAGCCGTAATTATCGTCTGCCAGGCCGCTATCGCTTTCGCCCACCGCTATGCCGAGCTGGCCCGGCAAATGGCCCAGCAAATGGCAACGACCGAGCCCAACAGCGCCCGGCAGCAGGAGCTGTTGCAGATCGCCGAAGTATGCGACTGGGTTCCGGAGAATCCGCCGCGCGACTTCCATGAGGCGGTGCAGGCGATGCATTTCATCGGCGTTTGCAAGAATCTGGAAGACCCAGCCTGCTATTACCCGGTGCTCGGCCGTATCGACCAATACCTGTGGCCTTACTTCGCGAGCGACTACCGGCAGGGCGGCCTGACGCTGGAACGCGCCGCGGAGCTGCTGGCCTGCGGCCTCGGACACTGGGGCAGCCAGATCTTTATCGCCAACGCCGGCTTCCGCGAGACCCACCAGATCAGCTATGGCATCAACTCGCTGAACCTGGGCGGCATGGACCAGGACGGCCAGGACGCCTCCAATTTGCTGAGCTATCTCGTGCTCCACGTCATCGGCTTGCTGAAGCTCTCGACCCCTACGGTCGGCATTCAGTGGCATCGGGGCACGCCGCGCTGGCTGCTCGACAAGGGGATCGACACCAACGCCAAAGTCAAGGGCGGAATTCCGTTATTCGAAAATAGCGATCACATCGTGAAAAAGTTCACGGCGGGCGGCTTCCCGGTGGAACGAGCCCGGGACTGGTATAGCCTGGGCTGCGTCTACCCGGTCGTCGCGGGCACCATCGACCATGCCGGCAGCGAAGGCATGGGCGCCGTCAATGTCGCCGCCGTTCTCGATATCGCCCTGCACAATGGACGATCGGCGATTACCGGAAAGCAGATTGGACTGCCCACGGGCGACCCGCGCAAGTTTGTCCGCTTCGACGAACTTTACGACGCCTTCCAACAGCAGTTTGAGTTTATCGTGGGCCGCATGTTCTGGCTGGCGGCGGTGGCGCGCCAGGAGAATCCCAAGTATGTCCGCCTGCCCTTCCTCTCCATGCTCAATTCGGAACAATGCATGGAGAAGGGCAAGGATACCGTGATTTCCGATCCCGGCTACCACACTTTCGGCCTGGGCGACCGGGCCATCGTCGATACGGCCGATTCCTTGCTGGCCATCAAGAAGCTGGTGTTCGACGAGAACCAGTTGACCATGGGCGAGCTGCTGGACGTGCTGGACTCCAACTTCGCCGGACCGCGCGGCGAGCAGGTGCGGCAGATGTGCCTGGCCGCGCCGAAGTACGGCAACGACATCGACGAGGCCGACCTGATGGTGCGGGAAGTGGGCGTGTTTACCGGCGGGGTGATCCAGGCTCACGACAATAGCCCCGACCGGCCCTTCCAGCCCATCCGGGAGGGCCTATCCTGGCACTACTACGGCGGCCTGGGCGTCGGCGCCCTGGCCAATGGCCGCAAGGCGAAAGAACCGCTCGACGATGCCTCCATGTCGCCCATGCGGGGGATGGACAAAGCCGGTCCCACCGCGGTGCTCCGCTCGGCGCTCAAAGCCAGATTCCACGAATCCTATGCCAGCGCGCTGAATCAGAAGTTTTCCTCCGCCATTGCCCAAAGCCCGGAGAGCCGGAGCAAGCTGGTCACGCTAACCGATACGTTTTTGCGGCAAGGCGGACAGCATATTCAGTACAACCTGCTGGACACCCAGGAACTGTTGGACGCCAAGGCGCACCCGGAGAACCACCGCGACCTGATAGTGCGAGTCGGCGGTTTCAGCGCGTACTTTGTGCAACTCTCCCCGGAAATTCAGGACGATGTAATTGGCCGGAGCGAACAAGGGCTACAGTGATCGGGCAATTCCACCCCAGCAGGCCAAAACCGGGCCTGCTGGGGACCCCGGATTGCACAATCGGGTAATTGGGCAATTGAGAAAACATCCGCTCAGGGCTTGGAGACTGAGGCCAATCGGGTTAGTTCACCGCGAGCTTCAAAGCGATCGAGTGCGCCAACGTACCCGAACTCCCGGTCACAGTGAGCGTGTAGGTACCCGCAGGAGTGCCGGATGCGCTTGGGGCGCCGGAGCCAGCATTGGAACCTCCGCCGCCACAGGCGAGCCCAAACGTCGCCGTCACTGCGAGCGCCGCCAACGAGATTGTCCACGCCTTCCGCCTCTTTCCCCGCCCCTGGCGCCAGAGGGTGAGAGGGCAAGCGAGGCCAAGCAGGGCCACCAAAACTGCCGTTGCCGGAGAGCCCGGGGAGTTCACCTCATGCCGAACCGCGAGGGCCGACGCGTCCGTCGTCACGCTTACCGCTACGGCAACCGCGTTGGCGCCGTCGAGCGTCAGCGCCGCGGGCGAAACCGTACACGCGGCCAGCGCCGGCGCCCCCACGCACGCCAGCGTCACCGCCCCCTTGAATCCGCCCAACGGCGCCACGCTGAGCGAATAGCTTGCGCTTGCGCCCGGCGCAACCGCGGCTGACTGCGATGAACCGGCCGCCATGCCTACGGTGAAATCCATCTCCGTGCCCGCCACACCCGCACCGGAAAGCTTGATAGTCTGGGGATCGTCGTAAGCGTTGTCCCAAATGAAGATGTCTCCATACTCCTGGACGGTAACGCTCGGCGAAAAGCTCACCGAGAAGGTGCAGCTTGACCCGACGGCCACGCTCGATCCGCAGTTGTTGGTCTGATTGCCATCGTCGGTAACCGAAATGCCGCTGATGTTCAGAGGACCGAAGCCGGAGTTGGTCAGCGTCACTGTCTGAGCCCCGCTGATTGTCCCCACCGGCTGCGGGGGAAACGTCAGGGACGTGGACGAAAGCACCACCCATGGACCGCCAGCGGGTACACCCGTACCGGTGAAACTCACCGTCTGCAGGGCGCTGGGGGCGTTATCCGAGAAGGTGAGGGTCGCACTGTCGGCTCCAGGGGCTCCGGCGGCCGGAGGAGCAAAGCTAACGCTTACCGGGCAGGTCCCGCCCGGCGCGATGGTAGCGCCACTGCACCCGTCCGCGCCGATGACAAAAAAGGACGAGTCGGTCCCCGAAAGGGTTAAGGCGCCCGCGCCAAAGATCAAGTTGGCTTTCCCGCTGTTCGTAACGGCAATGGTCTGCGCCGGGCTTGAGGTATTGAGCTGCTGGTAGCCGAAGGCGAGGCTCGAAGCGGAGAGAGTAACCGCCGGGGCAGGCGCGGCAGGATCGATTGTGAATAGAGTGCCAAGCTGGTAAGCACCGCCGTTTAAGGTA
>Ga0326727_10019193_pt1 | contig 13797 bp, 12 predicted proteins | sample MB2enrmetagenome_FD_207643 | JGI IMG/M metagenome (GOLD analysis project Ga0326727, IMG submission 207643) | Lab enriched peat soil microbial communities from McLean, Ithaca, NY, United States - MB29MY | ecosystem: Environmental > Terrestrial > Soil > Wetlands > Peat | place: USA: New York... | reverse complement strand
TAACTGAAGATACCCTCGATGTTTAAGTGTTGCATGTCACACTGAAGGCATGCAACTCTTACGTTGCATGCAACACCCATTTTTCTTGCCGGCTACTGATCAGAGCACTATCCACTCAGCCGTAAGCCTTTGTTATAACGCAACAATATGGAATGAGATGCTATCACCTACATCTTCGGCACAGATCTTGATAATTGCAAACTGCGCCGAATGTCAGGCGCCACATTTCTCTTCCGTTCACCACGTGTTCGACAGGTGAGCGGCGGCGGTTGATGTTTCCAAAGAAAACACGAGTGCTGCGGAGTTAGCTCTGAAATAAGGGAGCCTCTCACAAGGGTAATGAATGAAGGCAAATATACTCGTAATCGATGATGAAGAAAGCATCAGGTTCAGCTTCCACCGATTCCTTGCAGCCGAAGGACATAACGTGATCACTGCCAAAGGTTATGGGGAAGCTCTGGCAAGAATGGATGAAACGCAATTCGACCTGATACTTGCAGATATCATTCTCGATGATGGATGGGGGATCGATATCCTCCAGGAGGTTATGCGGAGAAACCTCAAAACCAGAGTGATCATCATGACGGCATATCCCACTGCGGAAACGATTAAGGCGAGTTTTAGCATGCAGGCTATCGATTACCTCACTAAACCGCTCAGACAGGAGGGGCTCCTCTATTGTGTAGGCAAGGCCTTACAGCAAATGGATCCTGGAGGCAACCGCGGGTGAAAAGAGGCAGGCAATGACAGTTGAGCTCCTGATCCGTATATTTGGTGAAATGAGAGCCGGCAGTCCGGCAGAAAGGCAACATCATGCAAAAGACTTTCAAAAACGAAGACATCGAACAGATACTGGCTGAGGCCGATAAACTCCTCCAGCAAATTAATCCTGAGATCATCAAAGACATTGAGGAAAGGCGCCGAGCCCAACTTGAAGAACATGCCCAAAGATTAAAAAAACTCAAGTCCGAGGTTCAGGACAGGATCGGGAAGAAAGGAACACCGGAGAGCATATCTTACGGTGAAGGAATGCATGAGGCGATTGAGGATATTGTGAAGGCCATGAAGGGATTGTCAAGCTATCTTTAACGATTTCCCTCCCCAGATAAGCCCCCTGGATCTTAATCATCGCTTCGGCCACCGAATGGCCCATTGCGCGGGTGGTAAACGTAAGTGATGCTGTGGCTATTGAGCGTCTTCGGGGTCATAGGTTCGCTTTCGGGACTCCGTGTTGGGCGGCAAGCTTCTGCTAAAGGGTCGTCTTGTTTGCGAAGGTTTTGAAAAAGGGTGTTTGTCCGGATTTGAGGGCAAACTGCTCCCATGGTGGCCGGTTGGGACTGTCTCCAGCGTCGAAGTTTAGTGATAGATGGTGACGGGCTCTTCATGCCTTGGCCAGCCTTTTTCATGCAAGGTGTCAACTCAAGTCCGTCTTCGGCCACCTAAGACGTCATCACGACGCGTGTTTCAACGTCAGCGTTGAAGGTCAGATACCCACTATCAGCCTCACCGCACGATGAGCACAGGAATCTTTGCCTCATTATGAATGACTCCATAGGCAACGCTGCCAAGTACTGTGGCTGCGAAAGTACTTCTACCATGGGAACCCATAGCAATGAGATGCACCTTTGACTTTTTAGCCTCTTTCACAATATCCTCGACAGGGTGGCCTGTCCTTATAACAGTCTCTGATTGGACGCCACTTTCATCACACAGCTTCTCTATCTCTGCAGCATACTTTTTGGCAGCCTCGCGCAGGTAATCCTCGATAGGCTCTATTACATGCGTTGGAGTATCCACGGCAGGAACTGTCTGGGCTATAAACGAGCGATTATCAATAACGCTCAGGACAATTACCGAGGCATTTAACTGTTTTGCAAGGTCAACCGCATACTTGACTGCCTTTCGAGCTGTCTTTGAACCATCTGTCGGCACAAGAATCTTTGAAACCATAAATCCTCCTTTAATATCCTTCGCATTTAATCCGAAAATAATTTGACCCGTGGTCCCATGAAGTACATTTTTCAGATGGAACATTCTCAGCCCTTCTATGAGGATCGTGTGGTCTTCGGCAATTACGATTTTTCCCCCGCTGGCATAGGTTAGACCTTCCCTGAGACTGCCGCATACACGATCAGTCCGCCGGATAAGCTTCAATGCGAGTCCGACCCCATGCTAATTTGGGCTTTTTGAGCTAGTGTCCTGAGTCAGAAGTTCGCGACCCAAGTCCGTGCACAAAAACCGTCATTCCCTCGAAGGCGGGAATCCAGTGTTTTTGGCGGAACTGATCAGTTTTACTTACAAAAACTATGGACCTCCGCCTTCGCGGGGGTGACGCTTCTAGTGAAGCGACTTTGTCAAGCAAGGATTAGTGATTCAGGACACTAGCGGCCCAGATTTGATGCCCGTAGCCCAGCGAGATACTTGAGTGCGCATGACAGAACATGATAAATTTAACGTTATTCTTCTTTTCTGAGCTCGCTTTCCTTCTCTTTGCTTGCGCGCTCCTGGCCCAATCCCATGGTCAAGGCTGTCAGCCCGGCAACACTCCCCAGTTGCATGGTTTCCACGACCGTGCTGGGTACAATTACAATCGTGGCGTTTGACTTCAAACCCTCATAAAGCATGTTCATAGCCCTCAAATGAAGAGCGGTTGGATTGTTGGTATAGGTCCTGGCCGCTTCTCCAAACTTTTCCGCCACCTGTCGCTCCGAATCTCCCAGAATCACCCGCGCCTGACGTTCTCTTTCTGCCTGGGCCTGCATCGACATCGCATCCTCCAAGGCCGAGGGAATAAGTACATCCTTGACTTCCACCGAAATAACATTAATGCCCCATGGCTCGGTGCGATCATCAATGATCTTCTGCAGCTCTTCACTAATCTTCTCCCTGCCTTCCAGCATGTCCGAAAGCATGGTCTTGCCGATGACATCACGCAGAGCCGTCTGGGAGGCCCAATTTATAGCGCTTTGATAGTCGGCCACATCCAGGGCTGCCTTCCTGGGGTCCACAACTTTCCAAAATAGCACTGCATCTACATCCACCGGCACCGTATCTTTGGTAAGAGTCTTTTCTGCCTTGAAAGAAGCGGTGATCACGCGGGTGTCAATCCAGTAAGGTATCGCGTCGAGAACCGGGATAATGAAAAACAGTCCCGGTCCCTTGAGGGAGCGGAACTTGCCTAACCGCAATATCACCACCCTTTCCCACTGATCCGCGATCTTGATTGCGAGAGAAACAACAAGGGCGATAACAAAGGTAACGACTCCCATGTTAGGGCTGTTCATGGCAAATGCTAATCCTCCACCAATGCCAAGGATTACGACGAAGATCAATATTGCAAAAGAGCTGCTTTTTCTCATTTCAATTACCTCCATGATTAAGGCGCCTTAATAAGAGCCGTTTCCGGGATTGCCTGGAGCTACCACCCCCATCGGTTGGACGGTTCCGGTTTCTTCCGCCTTGAACTCATTATTGAAAAAGAACAACCAACAAATCGCTCATGTCCTTCGCCTTTCTCCTTTGAGCGTATTGAGCGGATGAATCTGAAACTAATGATCGAATCCCTAGGAGCAACCATCTTCGGCATAATTGATATTGATCTTCCCCGTTCTTGTGGAGAGGGAGTTAAGGTCGAGTCACTCTATCGGACTTAGCCAGGTCTAAACCTACGTCTCGCTCAGTTGAGTGGCGCCTGAAAATAGGTTCAGGTGGAATGGTCTTCAATCTACAAGCATAGGAGGCATGGTATCGCTCATCGAAATTTCCTTTTTTTTCTTCCATAACCACTCATACTACCATGACTGGGGATAAAGTGATTACCGCCCCCTGATGCCGGTCATATATGCTTGCGTAACCAAGCAGTCATAGTATTCCCGCGTCAACTCCTTCCTTCCCACTCAAATCCCGCAGGCACAGGCGGCTTTTTCCCCACGAAAAATCGGCCCTCGGAAATTTTGGGTATTGCTTTCTCCAGTCATCGCCTTATATTCTTAGCACTCACCGAAAAAGAGTGCTGATGTGGTACGCTCGCTCGGTTTTCCAGCAAAATCCACCCCTCAAAATCAAGGAGTGTTGCAGAATGAAGTACAGACCGCTTCACGACAGAGTCATAGTTCAACGTATTGAGGAACAGGAAAAAAGCGCTGGAGGTATCATCATTCCTGATACGGCGAAAGAAAAGCCCCAACAGGGTAAGGTGATCGCCGTCGGGACCGGAATCCTTACCAAAGACGGCAAAACCATCCCGTTACAGGTAAAGCCGGGCGACCGTGTGCTTTTCAACAAGTACGGCGGTACGGAAATCAGGTTCGGAGATGAGGATTACCTGGTGATGCGTGAAGACGACATCCTTGGTATTCTCGAATAATGGGCGTAAAGGCAAAGGAGGATCGAAAAGATGCCGGCCAAAGAGATCAAATACGGCACTAAAGCAAGAGAGAAGCTGATGAAGGGCGTTGACATTCTGGCCAACGCGGTAAAAGTGACCCTGGGCCCTAAGGGCCGCAACGTGGTGCTGGAAAAATCCTGGGGCTCGCCCAATATCACCAAGGACGGCGTAACGGTCGCAAAGGAAATCGAACTGGAGGACAGATTCGAGAATATGGGCGCTCAGATGGTCAAGGAAGTGGCGAGCAAAACCTCGGACGTCGCAGGCGACGGGACGACTACCGCCACGATCCTTGCACAGTCCATTTATCGCGAAGGCGCAAAACTGGTGGCAGCGGGGCACAACCCGATGGCGCTCAAACGCGGAATCGAAAAATCGGTTTCGGCCGTTGTGGATGAACTGAAAAAGCTCAGCAAACCCATCAGGGACCAGAAAGAGATCGCCCAGGTCGGTAAGATAAGCGCCAATAACGACACCACGATCGGGGATATTATTGCCGAAGCCATGAATAAGGTGGGCAAGGAAGGCGTGATAACGGTCGAAGAAGCCAAGAGCATGGAAACCACCCTCGATGTCGTGGAAGGCATGCTGTTCGACCGCGGATACATTTCTCCGTATTTTGTGACCGATCCAGAGCGGATGGAAGCGGTCCTCGATGATCCCGTGATTCTGATCAACGAGAAGAAGATCAGCAATATGAAGGACCTGCTGCCCGTCCTGGAGCAGATCGCCAAGATGGGCCGACCGCTTCTGATCATAGCTGAAGACGTGGAAGGCGAAGCGCTGGCGACCCTGGTTGTAAACAAGCTGAGGGGAACGCTGAAAGTGTGCGCCGTCAAAGCCCCCGGCTTCGGCGACAGGCGCAAGGCGATGCTCGATGATATCGCTGTTCTTACGGGCGGCCAGGTGGTCAGCGAAGACATCGGCGTTAAACTTGAAAACGTTGCAGTCAAAGACCTCGGGACCGCTAAGCGCATTAATATCGACAAGGACAACACGACGATAGTTGACGGAGCGGGTTCGCGTGACGCTATCGAAGGGCGCGTGAAGCAAATTCGTGCCCAGATCGAGGAGACAACCTCCGACTACGACCGTGAAAAACTCCAAGAAAGGCTTGCCAAGCTGGTCGGAGGGGTCGCGGTAATCAAGGTGGGTGCGGCCACCGAAACAGAGATGAAGGAAAAGAAAGCGCGTGTCGAGGATGCGTTGAACGCGACCAGGGCAGCCGTTGAGGAAGGGATTGTCCCCGGTGGGGGTGTTGCCCTTTTGCGTTGCGTGCCTGCGCTCGAGAAGTTGAACCTCGAGGGTGAGGAACTCTTTGGCCTTAACATAGTCAAGCGCGCCATGGAAGAGCCGATCCGGCAGATCGCAAACAACGCAGGCCACGAAGGTTCGGTTATTGTGGAACATGTAAAGGGCGGTAGCGGAGCATACGGCTTCAATGCAGAAACCGAACAATACTGCGACATGGTCGAAGCCGGCGTGATGGACCCGACCAAGGTGGTCCGGTTCGCCCTCCAGAACGCGGCAAGCGTCGCATCGCTGATGCTCAGCACTGAGGCCATCATTGCTGAAAAGCCGCAGCAGAAAGACCTCCCGATGCCCGCAGGCGGCATGGGCGGTATGGGGGGCATGGGCGATATGTATTAATGCCGAGTGGCGAGGACGGGAGAAAATTCCCGACCCCGGTCACTGTTATACAAGTTTCAAAAACCAGGGCGGGCGCTCCGCCCTGGTTTTGCGCGTTTAGGTTAGTGAACTTCCGGGCCAGATGCGAAAGCAGGAGCAGGCTGAGTGCGCATGGGCACTCTACACTCTATACTGAGATGTCAACCAGAGTCTCGGTAATCGGGAAGCCAGGCGATTCAGGATGCAAGAATTTCGAAGGAGAGCTTCTTGTCAAAAGCCTTAATTCTTTATATGCATTTTTCAGGGGGCGAGGCGAATTATGCGAGATAAAGCTCTCAATTCAAACTACAGCCTCACGGATAGAGATGGCGCTATGAACGAGATCATGTCAGAAGCTCCTTCAGCGGAAGAATGCGCAGGCAAGATCTTCGAGATGGCCGGGACGAAGTTCGAGCCCGAAATCGCTTCCGACCTGTGGGAGAAAATTCTGAAGCACAAATGGCTTTTGTCGGAAAAGCTCGGCAGAGACGTCGGCTTTCGCACCGCATGCATTGATTTTTTGGAAAACATGGAGCAGGCGGTCGACGAGTATCAGTCATACCAGAGGAGAGACATTCTCAATGAGATGGGGGCACAAACCTTTGGAAGAGACATCTGGGAAACCATCTCAGATTCCCAACCCCCCAAACAACTGGTCCAGCGCAGAATAATTCTTCCGCTGACACTGGAAGACCTTTCAAGAAAGCACGGCGTGAGTCCCCCCAAGACAATCATTTTTTTCGGTCCTCCAGGGACGGGAAAGACCCACTTTGTCAGGGCCATAGCTGGAGTTCTGTCCTGGTGGTACATCGAGATCGCGCCGAGCATGCTCATGGCGGACGGCAGCGAGAAACTCGGGGCCAATCTGCGCAGGACAATGGAAAAGGTCAGACAGTTGCATGACACCGTCATCTTCATAGATGAATTCGAGGAGTTGGCGGCTCGGCGCGACAATGGTGATCGTCTGGACAAGTCCATAACGAACGAATTCTTGAAGCAGGTCCCGTTATTCAAAAATGAAACCAATCGCTCGTTGCTCGTATGCGCTACCAATCACATTCGGCAGTTGGACGTCGCATTGCTCCGCCCTGGAAGGTTCGACTGCATAATTCCGGTTGGCGGCCTGAATGCCGATGAGCGAAAGGCTATTCTGGAGCACTACCTGTCGCGGCTCAATGTCGGCCAAATCGAACTGGACCAGCTCGTACACGAGACGTCGAGATTCACCCCGGCCGATATCGAATACCTTTTCGAGCAGGTCGCTCAGTATGCCTTTGAAAGGGAAGTCGCCGAGAACAAAGACTACAAGGTAACTAATAAAGACTTTCTTCAGGTCATGGCAAAAATGCGGCCGTCTTTAACGGATGAGATTATCGAAGAGTTCGAAAAAGATAGTCTTGCCTATTCCAGGGTATAGTGAGTCTAAAACCTGTTGCCATCAAATGGGTAATCGGGCGCTGGAAATCGAGATCAACTACGAAATCGGCAAGCACTTTTTTCATTGGCCATCCGTAGCGCATAACCACATCTTGAGTTAGGCAGTGTTTAATCCGGAGGTGGCGGGGGCTTTCCAATGATGGCGACAGCCCTGTAGTTCAATTCATACACCTGTTGGAGGACATTCTCCAACCCTTTGATATTCCAGCAGTTACCGAACATGCGCTCGGGCAGAATCTTTTGAAACTCGTCCCAAATGGCAGGATAGCCGCATGAAACACTTTTTTCCACACGGTCAAGGAAAGCCTTGGCATGGTCGCACCGGCGTTGAAAATCCTCCTTGACCTCGGCGGTGAGGCGTTTGATCTGGTCTTCGGATGTGAGCATTTCAGTGAAGTCCGACAGAAGGAGATCAACTTTCTCGATGGTTGTCAGGGAAGCCGGATCAGCCTGATAACGGGCCATGAGCTGATCGTAAATATCCCTGTTAGTCTGATGTGCATCAGTTCGAAAATCGTCAGTCAAAGTCGATGGGCCGGGAACAATTCGAGGAAAGGCTTGAATTTTGGGTCGTAAAAACGCAGATCCGACCTCGCCGTGTTCCCGGGCTTTATTGTGTTCGGCCCGAGAACCATGACGGCGATGGCGTGGACACCGAAAATCGAAATTTAGGATTTGTAATCCTCGCCAACTTCCCGTCCTGCTAAAATGAGTTCCACATCTTTGGGATCGCATTCCTTTTCAACCTCTTCTCCAGTCATGCGATCACTATCGACCGATAAACGATCGGTACGGATGTCTCCGCCGCCTCCCACAAGAGCATCAGCCATTGTCTCAACACCGAGATTAGTCATCCAGAGTGGCCTTTTTTCTTTCCTGAGTTGTTCTACGTTAAAATCCATTGCAATCTCCTTTTGCGTCTACATGACAACAAGCAAATAACTTTACATCGAGCATCTTACCATTTTAAGCTAACGACTTTATTAATATTGTCAATGAGTAACAGTTATATTTAATATAATTAGTCCAAGGTCGTAAATCATTAATATGTTTTTTATGCAGTTATTTATCATGCTGCATTTGCATTAACCCTGTGATGTTATGTGGTAAGTCAATCAGGTTCATCCGGCTAACGGGTGTCTCTGGGTATGTAGATAATAGAGGGGAGATTAAAATAGGGCGAAATGCATTCCGGCAGAAGAGTTGGATGCGCACTGGATTCTCGGTACCGCTGAGAAAGGACGTTCTTGGATTCAAGAGAAGCCGTGCCACAGGTCATGTGTCGGGATTGTTCCACCCCGGGAACACTCCGGCCCAGCCAGCACTGGTTGCAATTGCTGATCGGCTCTCATATTTGCCGGATAAAGGCCTTTGTCTATGGCTCGATTTGGATTCCCCGTTGCTTGCCTCATGTGAATTTTGCGATGTTTGAACATATGATTTGCTGTTCCATGCTTCTAAAAGCATGTTCAAATCGCATCATATCTTCAAAAGAAATGAAGTCAGCCTAACCCAGCCGGAAGTGTTCCGTCCCTCAGATCGTACCCCCACTTTATCCGGCGTCTCGCTGCAAACTCGCCAATTCTTCAATGGCCCCGGCAATTTTGCTCAGGGCGCCCATTCGCTTTTTGGCATCCTCCAGGTAAGGCATGGCCTCCGGATTTTTGTGCCTCGCCAGCGCTTCACTGGCCCAGGCCACGATGTACCGGTCTTCGTGCTCCGTAAATTTCGCCAAAATCTCGAAAGAATCCCTACACACCACATTTCCAAGAACGTTCAACAGGCCGACCTTCAACTCGTCGAAAGCGGGGTTTTCCGTAAGCACCCGAGAAATTACCGGCACCACGCGTTCGCCGGTATCTTCGAGGCAGGAGAGGCATTTTTGCGCGAAATAGGGGTAGCGAAACATGGAAAGCTCGGCGAGAAGGCGAAGGCACTCTTCGTCGCCCCAAGCCTGGAGCAGTTCCGGTACGAACAAGCTGGCCCACGAAAAATTGTAAGTAAGCGGCAAGAGATACGGAATCGCTCCCGGACCTTCGGACTTAATCGTATCGAGGACCGGTTCGAAGGCTGCTTTCCTAGCTTCGAATCCTTCGTCCTGCTTTGCAGGAAAGCGTTTCAGATCGTTTGCCCCCAGGAGTTGTTGAACTGTCCTGGCGATTCGCGAACTCGAATCAGCCGGGAATTCTCCCCGCCAGAGGCGCGCGCGTTGGGCAATCCAGAACTTCTCCAGCCACGTGGAAGGCGCGTAGAAATGCACGTGGGCATCTTTATCGGCCTTTTCACGCTTATGATGGCCGTATTCCTGGAAATAGGCTTTTTCTTCGACGGCTGTCTGCCACCTGCTTCGCGCTCTCTGGAAAGCAGCGTCGTAGTCACCGAGGGCAAGAAGAGAACTCAACAGAATATCGTGAAATCGATCGTCTTCCGGGCAGCTCTCCAGTTGCTTTCCGGCATACTTGCCCGCCTTTTCATATTCTTGAGAAAAGATGAACTCGAAACCTTTACGGACGTCCTTTTCGAGTTTCTCCCTGAGCTTGGCCCGCCCCTCCATTTGCTCCAACTGTTCTTTGGGCATCATTCTGCGGGCTTCTTCGTGCATCGGCAGGCAGCACTTCTTATATTTCTTCCCGGAACCGCAGGGGCATGGCGCATTCCGGTTGGTTTTGGACGCAACGAAGGCCTCGGCCACCGCCGCATCACGCCGTGAGGACTGGTAGGACTTCAGCAACTTTTCCAGATCTGTTCTACTGATTCCGTATTTGATGCATATCTGGTCAGGGTCGCCCCCGCGGATCAACTCATGCACAGGCAAAACCGGGTTGAATACGCCTTTTCCCGAAGCACCTTTATTCTCGTTCATTAAGGTCCTTTCCAATTTCACGCTCATCATGCAAAATAATGAAAAACAATTTACCCATTGAAACTAATCGAGGCATAACTGCTCAATTATTAACAGCTTACGCCGCACAAGTCAAAAGAACCTCAATTTTTTAGAGAGAAATCGGGCTATTCGGGCAAATGCGCCATTTACTTGACGTAGTGCTAAAGAATAGGATAAGCTTTGTTGGTTTAGTTGACCGGAGGGTCTTGAATTGAGGGAAGATGGCAAAATGGTCCCTGACCGGACCACTGAGGGACTGTCCGCAAGCCTTGAAGACTATCTCGAAGTGATCTTTCACCTGGAGCAGTCGAACCGGGTTGCGAGGGCAAAAGACATCGCCGATCAGATGAACGTGCAGCGCGCATCGGTAACAGGCGCGTTGAAGGCCCTGGCCGGGCGGGGACTTATAAATTACAGCCCATACAGCTTTGTGACTCTTACAACTTCGGGGCGCGATATAGCGAGGGACGTGATCCGTCGCCATAAAGCGCTCAAAGAGTTTTTCACGAACACGCTTCAGCTCGGTCCTGAAGACGCCGAAGCCAACGCGTGCCGCATAGAACATGCTATCGATCCATCGGCAATCGAGCGTTTGGTGCGATTTCTCGAATTCATGAGCCTCTGTCCGAGAACGGGAGCGGACTGGTTTGAGGGATTCGCCCGCTTTTGCAAGCTCGGTCTGCCGACATCGGACTGCCAGGCATGTTTGAAGCTGTGCGCAGAGCGCCTGGAAGTCGAAACTGTTGGTCGCACCTGAGCAGAACAGCCGGCCGGCGTATATCTAAATAGAGAATCTGAATGTAAACCGGGTAGATCCATGGGACTCAAGCCCAGAATCCTCATCGCAGACGACGAACCTCTAACGCTGGAACTTATCGTCGAACGGCTCCAGACCGAAGGGTACGAAGTGGAGTTGGTACCAGGCGGGAAGGAGGCTATCGAGGCTGCGAAGAGGAACAGTTTTAAGGTGGTGCTTACCGATCTTTCAATGCCCGACGTCGACGGCATGGAAGTTCTGGCTTATTACGCCTCGAACCATCCCGAAACCCTGGTGATCATGCTTACCGGATTTGGAACGGTTGAGACGGCTGTCGAAGCAATGAAGCGCGGTGCTTATGACTACCTTGCAAAACCTGCCAATCCGGACGAGCTGATCCTTACCCTGAAAAGGGCAGTCGAACACAAGGAACTCAAAGAAGAAAACGTCGCGCTACGCTCTCAAATCCAAGAACAAATGCGCGTTGGCAGACTTATCGGCCAAAGCCAGCCGATGCTGCATCTCTACCGAATCATAAAGCGGGTTGCGAAAACTGACTCGACAGTGATGATTACGGGCGAGAGCGGGACGGGAAAAGAACTCATCGCCAACGCCATTCATTTTCAAAGCTCGCGCAGGGAAATGCCTTTCGTGCCGATCAACTGCGGCGCCATCCCTGAAGAACTTCTGGAAAGCGAACTTTTCGGCCACGAAAAAGGGGCGTTCACCGGGGCATTCAAGGAGAGGCGCGGCCGATTCGAACTTGCGAACAAAGGGACGGTTTTTCTGGATGAAATCGGGGAGATGAGCCCGAAGCTGCAGGTCAAGCTCCTCCGATTCCTACAGGAAACCAAGTTTCAAAGAATCGGCGGGTCCAGGACAATTGAAGTCGATGTCCGCATTCTGGCCGCAACCAATAAGGACCTGGAGCGCGCGGTGACGGAGAGCGAATTCCGCGAGGATCTTTTTTACCGTCTTAACGTGATTCCGATCCACGTCCCCCCTCTAAGGGAACGGGCAAGCGACATCAAGCCCCTTATTCAGCATTTCGTTCAACAACACTGTCAAAAGAAGAATATACCTCTCAAACGAATGTCCCCCGCAGCTATTCTCAGCTTCGAACAATACGACTGGCCCGGAAATGTCCGGGAGCTAGAAAACGTGATCGAGCGCCTCGTGATCCTTACCGACTCTGAAGAAATACAGGTTCAGGATTTACCCAAAAGGATGCAGTCCTATCAGCAGCCGGTTGAGCCCAGAGTCATAGAACTCGGGGAGGACGGAATAAACCTGAAGGAAACGCTCGACGACCTTGAAAACAGGCTGATACTCGACGCGCTTCAACGCGCGGGGGGTGTCAAGAACAAGGCCGCCAAGCTGCTGGGGCTAAACCGGACAACACTGATCGAAAAAATGAAGAAGAAACAGATCGACTTTTCGCTGAACAATGCCGTTTGAACCCACCCGTCCGTCAATACCCGCATGTTTAAAGTCTTTCGCAACCGGATTCCAGCCCATTGTACGTCTGAGCGCAAAAGAAAGGCGCATGGTTAGAGGTGAAGAGGGGCGGCTCATTTTCCAGTATTCGCGCCACAGCCGGATGTTTCTTGAACTCTGTTTCGAGAAACTGCCTTACCTTCGGCCTGTCCCACCCTTTTGGGTGCGAAAAGCCGGTGTAGAGCGACAGATCCCCTTCGTAGTGCGGAGATGTTGCAAGCTTCCCCGCTTCCGGACTGTTGAGGGGCATATTGAAGATCGCAAGATTCAGAAAATCTATAAGGCGACTGTGCCGGACCGTGAATTCAAGAGTGTTGCGCGCCTCGTTTTCTGATTCGGAAGGGGTGCCGAAAAGCAGATATACATAAGTGCCTATTCCAGCCCTCTTGAGCGAGGTAATCGCTTTAGAGGCGACAGCAAGGTCTATTCCCTTGCCTTCGGCGTCTATGACGGCCTGGTCGCCCGATTCAAGGCCGAGTTTGAGCATCACACAACCGCTACGTTTCAGAGCCCGGCAAAAACCTTCATCGGCAAGCCTTCGGGTAACGCGCACAAATCCATACCAGGGGGCACCCGGTGGGTTCTCTGAAAATCTGCTCAGAAGAGCAGGACTGATGGCGCTATCCGAAAGGTGCATAAGCGCGGGCGCTGACGTCAAACACAGTTCTCTCGCCTCGTGGGCTGCGGACCCCGCCGAAACCGGGTGGTAGAGGTTTCCTTCAGCCTTCTCCGGACAAAAAGCGCAGCGATTCCAATAACATCCTCGAGACGCGCTATAGGAGATAATAGGACCTGGCGCAAAGTAATCCATTATCGGAAACGGGCTGTAGGAAAAACGGCCCCTTGTGACTATTTCTTCCTTTCCGGCAAGTTGAAGGAGAGTTTGTTCTCCCGGCCCTTCAACGACCTGGTCCACAAGCCCCGAGAAGGGATTGGCCCATTGCGGCTTGCGAACCCAGGAACTAATGAGGCTGCCTCCGAGCACAATACGAACTTTTCCATATCGCGCCCGGACAAAGCCAATGATCGAAAACGCAGTCAGGGCCTGGCTCAAATAGTTCAGGGAAACCCCGACGACATCAGGGGAATAGAGTTCCAGGGCCCGGGAAATTCGTTTCGAAAAGTATTCGTGGAACACATTGTTTTCAAACTCTTCGGCAGCCCTGA
>Ga0326727_10019191_pt1 | contig 13799 bp, 8 predicted proteins | sample MB2enrmetagenome_FD_207643 | JGI IMG/M metagenome (GOLD analysis project Ga0326727, IMG submission 207643) | Lab enriched peat soil microbial communities from McLean, Ithaca, NY, United States - MB29MY | ecosystem: Environmental > Terrestrial > Soil > Wetlands > Peat | place: USA: New York... | reverse complement strand
ACGCATACAGTTCCTCCCGCTACTGGCGCCATCCCGAACCCACGCCAAAGGGCACCGGCACGAGCACGGCTTCGATGCCAGCCGCAAATGAGCATAGGTAGCAATACAACGATTAAGCCGGAATTTCTATTTTGGACTTCTCGGTCCGATTCAATATAAACCAAACCCCTGTCCTTCTTAAAGGATGAATATACGATCGGGCTGGTGCAGACCCTCGTCCTGGGGGTCTGCGATCTCCCGAAGGGACCACCTTCCGTCAAGGTATTGATGCGGTTATATTCTCCAGCGACATGCCGCTCTACCATCGTACTTACAGCCAGGGTCAACTGCAGTTCATCACCACCAGCACCTACCGCCGGGCGCCCGTTTCTCTCCCAGCGTTTTTGCCATTGTCCAACGGCTCTGCCGACGAGGCGAAACCAGCATTGAGCTGGAAGGTGTGAAGAAGCCGATCCGAGGGTAACAAGTGGAGATACTGCCGGTCCGCCTTGAGCGCGTCCAGAGAAACACCCTTCCGCAGGTGGACTTGGGTCAATGGAAAAGAGTGAACCTTCCCCAAGACTTTCTGTCTGCTCGCTGGTTTATTCATCTTTCCGGGAGTGATGACGGGACTGGCTTGGCCGGAACTAGTGAAAGCGCGATTCGGCAATAGCGTGGCTCCCGCCGCGGCTGCCGCGGTGGTAAGAACTGCCTTCGAGTTGGTCGATCGAGACTAATCATGAATTTCCTTCTCTCCTTTTCAGCATTCTGTATCGTCCATCCCGGCCCAGCGAGTATTAGACGACCTTATACTGGACCGATCTCACCATGATTACGGAGCGATCCAGTTGCGCATGCTGGCGGCGTTCTTCAGAATGCGGGAATTTTGCGGCGAACCAAATACGTTCCCACAGTGTGGGAAACAACCCCGAAGATTTGGAGCAGGATTTCGATACAGGCGAGGTATAGGCCGCCAAAAGATTGAGGCTTCAGAGGTTACGATATATCCGCAATTGCTTGCTCCACCATACATTTTCTCATTGACAGCCCTCACCTTCAATGCTAGAAAGGGTTGCCCGTTGCTGCACAATCCATGTATCAGGTGCACACCTTGACTAGAAAGACATCTTACAGAGGCTACGGTTTATGAAGAGAAGAGAGTTCCTTCAGAATTGCGCACTCGCGCCCGCTATTCTCACTCAGCAGAGTCTTTATTCCTCGCCACTTGCGGTTACGCAATCGTCTCTGGCTGCCAACGCCGAGCGTGCGACACTGCTCCTCGATCCCGAGACCTTTCGGCACTACGTGGACGCTTTTAACGAGAACGACACGGCGGGAATTAGCAACTACATTGATAACGGGTCATCCTGGGACTGGCTGCGGCAAAACACTCCCTTCTTCGAATGTGCGGACAAGCAGTTTGAGGAAATGTACTACTTCCGTTGGTGGACGTTCCGGAAGCACATCAAGAAGACGCCAGAGGGCTTTGTCATTACGGAGTTTCTGGTGGATGTCCCAGGGGCGGGCAAGTTCAATACCAGCGCCGCCTCGGCAGCCCACCATTTCTACGAAGGTCGCTGGTTGCGCGATCGCCGGTATCTCATCGACTACGGCCGGTTCTGGTTTCGGGAGGGAAGCGATCCCCGCGCCAACAGTTTCGCGGCGGCGGATGCGATTCGCGCCTACGCAATGGCGACGCACGATCAGCAGTTGGGCATGGAACTGTTTCCGAGTTTGATTAAGAACTACCAGGAGTGGGAGAAAACCCATAAAGATTCGAACGGCTTGTTCTGGCAGACTGACGATCAAGATGGCATGCGGATGTCCATTGGGGGCAGCGGCTATCGACCCACCATCAACAGCTACATGTTCGCTGACGCGATGGCCTTGGCGGATATGGCGCTCTGGATGTGGTACCCTGATACCAGAGACGTAGGCATCGAATTCCGGGGCAAGGCAGACAACTTGAGAGAGATGGTCGAGCGGCATATCTGGCAAGAAGCCGTCAGGTTTTACAAGACGGTGCCCCGCGGTCCTGACGCAACATGGGTGGACGTGCGCGAATTGATCGGCTACGTACCTTGGTGTTACAACTTGCCGAATCCGGGACGCGAGCTTGCATGGAAGCAGCTCACGGACCCGAAGGGTTTCTACGCTGCTTACGGGCCGACCACCGCAGAAAGGCGCGACGCGCGCTTCATGTCCGACAACACCCGCGAAGGTTTGTGGAATGGGCCCTCATGGCCGTTTGCCACCTCCCAGACGTTGATGGCCATGGCCAATCTGCTGGCCAATTACCACCAGGATTACGTGAGCAAGAAGGATTATCTGGAACTGCTCCGCATTTACTCGCGATCACAACATCTCAAGCTTGCAGACGGGAAGGTGATCCCCTTCATCGATGAGAGTCTGAATCCGGACACTGGGGGCTGGCTGACGCGCAGCAGCCTGGATAACAAGGAACGAGGCCGCGACTGCAACAATTCGACCTTCAACGACTTGATTATCACCGGACTGGTGGGGCTGCGTCCTCGGCTGGATCACTGGGTGGAGGTGAATCCCCTGGTGCCAGAGGGCGCCATGGACTACTTCTGCCTGGACGGCGTCCGCTACCACGGTTGGAACCTGACGATTCTCTACGACAGAAGTGGCGACCGATACGGAAAGGGCGAAGGACTGCACGTGTTTGCCGACGGACGGGAGATTGGGTCGGCGCCTGGTTTGACTTGGTTCAGGGCTAAACTGCCTCAAACCGTCGCCGGATGGGAGAAGTACCCAGGCGATCCCCTTGTTGGTGGCGGCAAAATTGGCACCGTGTTCGACATCACTCTCCTGCACGAGGATGGCAAGTACCGAATGTGGGGCTCTTGGCGGCCGAAGAAAAGCCTGACGCTGCTCGAGAGCACCGACGGAATCCACTGGAGCTATCCGGTAATCGTACTTCCACCCGAGCCGGCGACGAAATGGGAAGATGATATCAACAGGCCCACAGTGATCAAGAGGGCTGACGGGTATCACTTATGGTATGCGGGCCAGGCGAGGGACCAGTCCTGGATCGGCTACGCGACCAGCTCGGACGGCAGGGTGTGGAAACGCATGAGCGACAAGCCCGTGCTTTCCCCCGACCTAGCCTGGGAGAAGACCTCCCTGATGTGCCCGAACGTGATCTGGGACGAGGAAGCTAACCTCTTTAAAATGTGGTACTCGGGCGGCGAATTTTGGGAGCCCGACGCAATCGGGTATGCAACCAGTTCGGACGGAATGCACTGGGAAAAGCATTCCTCCAATCCTGTCTTCATGCCCGCACCGGAAAACTTGTGGGAACAGTATAAGGTCGCCGGCGTTCATGTGTTTCGCCGTGGCGGCTGGTACTACAACTTCTACATTGGCTATCGCGACATCTCCCACGCACAAATCGGCATCGCCCGGTCTCGTGATGGGATCACGAACTGGGTTCGCCACCCCCGAAACCCCATTATCCGTCCTGGCCAGGACGACTTCGACGAGCAATCCTGCTACAAGCCGTATGTGATTTTCGACGGCAAGCGTTGGCTGCTCTGGTACAACGGCTGTTACGGCACGCTGGAGCAGATTGCCTTGGCCATGCACGATGGCGAGGACTTCGGTTTTGGAAGCTGAGCCATTTTCAGGGTCATGAACCTTGAAAAAATTGCGCTGCGCTCTCTCATGAGACCCCTGAGACGTGACTTGAGATCGCAGGTGTGCCCGCAATTACGAGGTGGTGGGTTTTGGGCCTGAAAGCTCCTGCGACGAGCCGCAGGTGTTGCTGGTCAGTGAAGTTCATAAAGAAGGCCGCGAGGGGTGGCTTTGTACCTGAGGACCTCATCATCCTCATTTCGGGAAGGGTCGGGGCGGTTAAGACATCGCTCTCCAGGGATCTGCGAGGATAATATAATGCGACTCGCGTCAAGACGAAGGAGGTCCCTCGGGATCTGGCTGCAAAAAGGTTGAAAGAAGAGTTCCCGCCCGACTGCAGGGCGCAAATCAAACGGCACAATTCTTATGGTCACGACGCTCACGATTGCTTGTCAAAGACGAGTTTTTGCTCCGAATCGACATAGGTCGCATGCCTTTCGATAAGAACGATGAGCTGGGAACCGTCTTCGGAGAGGAATAGGCGTTGTTTCGTGGTCCCGATGAGCGCCGCACCGGGCCCTACCCCCCGAATCTCAATTGCGAGGAAACACCCCTCCCAAGTTGCCGATATCTTGGCCGGCATCGAAGGCAAACCTGGAAATCCGACCGGAACCAGTGCGTCGTGCTCCTTTCCGTCAACTGCAAACACAAGCGAGTTCTTGGAGTCGGGTAACGGGATATTCGCCATCGTCGTATTTACGGACGTGTCTATGATGGAAGCGGTTCCGTCTTTCACCTCGATCTTCTTTGTTAACTGGTATTCGGCAGCTGGATGCTCAGCGCCTAAAAAGCTCTTCGCCAAGTTGAGTTTCCAAGTGCCGTCCAATCTTCCCGCCTGCGAAAACGCTTGGACGGTTGTCATCGCAAATAGAACTGCAGTCAATACTCTTATCGCCATCATTTCGCGTCTCCCGTACACCGGTCTCATTTACTGAACTCTAGAAGGGCGATGCCGTTGGGCGGCAAGGCTATCGAAAACTCCGTCATCTGTCCTGGAGCAAGAGCACGAATCTCTGGAGGCGGAAGCTCGGCAGCGGCCCGCAACGTTGCAATCTCCGTAGGCGTTGGATATTTAGGACTTCCGAGCTCTTGCCATTTCGGCCTCGCGTCCCCCACCTTTGCGTTGACCTGACTGACAGCTACCGACTTGCTTGCTCGCACTCCAGCCAAATTTAGACGGAAGGTCCTGGCTTGTCCCGTCGATTGGTTCAGACCGCCAGCGTTAGCAAGCGGGTTTCCGTTCGCAACAGACCTTGTGTCGCTTGCGGGAATCAAGTTCCACACCAGAACCGCAAACGATCCATCGGCGCGTTGAGTGGCGATGATCGGTCCATCGTCGGTATGGACGAGCAAATCACCGAGTTTGTGTAGCAGCGCGAAGGCGTTGAAAGACTGTCGCGCGATTCCCCACTGATCCAGCATTCCAAAGGCGTTGTTGAAGATACCACTAGGTACGCCCAATTCCTCGAAGACATTGCTGAATGTCCAATATGACATGCCTTCGACCAGCCCTATGCAGTTCTTCACGGTGTCCGCTATGAATGCCGGATTCTGCGAACTCCATTCGGTGAGCCAAATGGGCAGACTGCGCATTGACGACGATTCGACCTGGTGTTTGACCTTTTCCAATCCACGGGGTGTGACTTGTTCGATGGGGTAGAGATGGTCTTTGCCAAAGATGTGTTTCTGCGGGTCGTCAGGGTAAACGTGTGTACTTACGAAATCGATCGGCACTCCTTGACGTGCACAGTATTGGATCAGGTCAGGGATCCAATCCAATTGCGCCGTCGCCGGCCCCCCTACAGGTATTCTCTTATCCACAGTCTTTATCGCTAGCGCTGATTGTCGGTATAGCTCGAAATACTCATCCTGCGATCCTGCCCAGAATTCGATGTTTGGTTCGTTCCAAACCTCGAACTTCCAGCTACTCACCTCGGAACTCCCGTACCTCTTAACACAGTGATCCGTGAAAGCGTAGACCATGTCGTGCCAGTCCTGCCAATTTCGCGGCGGCGATACGTTTCCTTTGTACGCGAAGATACGGTTTGCACTGCTCGCGAAAGCTTCAGGCATAAAGCTAAGTTCGACGAACGGCCGCACGCCATGATCAAGCATGAAATCGTAAATCTGATCGACATACAAGAAGTTGAAATTACCGGCGCCCCCGGCGGCGATTCCCATCTCGTCATTGAAAAGTCCATGGAAACGGATGGATTGGACGCCAATCTCTTGGTGCACACGTACCAGATCCTGCCGCCACTGTTCCCGCAAGCCCACAACTGCCCGGTCGGATCCGGCAGCCTTCTCCCAAAAGTGGGGCAACGAACCGCTCTGCCGGTCGAGGTCGACCGCGATTGAGTGATCAGCGACGAATCCATCTTGCGTGTTGATAGGCGTCGCAAGCCCTGACTGCCCAGAGAGTGAAGCTGCCAATGCAGCGCTGGTTCCGGTCAAGAATTCTCTTCGGTTCATCACACATTCTCCGTTCCGCGATCATCACTCGCACTGTAACGCCATTTCGTTTCATCGTCGGCTTTAGATAGTCTTTCAGAAAATCTTGTAACTCCTCACCTGTCCAGCGGCAGGAGGAGTAGGGAGCCGAATAATCAGGCTCATTAGTTGGCGAGATCGCGTAGATGTCAATATCGTGATTTTGCTTGTATCCTCGCGTGTACGCACATAAGTAATCAGCAAAGGCCTGATACTTATCCCTGCGCAACGATCCTCCGCACACCGTACTGATGAAGCGCGTGCACCCGCGCGACTTTGCCTCATTCATGAACCAGATCTGGCCCTCATCCCCGGTCCACTCCCATACCCCTTCACGTGGCTCAATTGTGGGGGTGGGACCGTCGGTCTCTTTTCCCCAGGAACCACCGTTACCGACGATGTCTCGAACGATAGGGAGGCCGGTCCCCGCTGTCAGTGAGAAGAGTAAGTCGAGAACCCTGCTCACATCGGCTCTGGGGCAGCTCATCAGATTATGTGCGTGATGAAATGCCGCGGAGACCCAAATCCTTGGATCTCCTGCTGTAGCCTCTTGCAGTCTACGTGTATCACAACGGGCCAGGTTTCTTGGGGGCTGTTAGGCAACGCTGGCTTGCCATCGCCTGCGATCAAGTCCCGCGCGATTGGGAGTGCCGTCCCGCTCAACAGTAGCTTAAGGAATCGCCGTCTCGCGCTCTTCACAGAACCGTGCCGACCCACCGATAAAACTGCAACTGGAAACCTGTCTGCCATTGCGAAACCCGCCGACCTGCCCTTACGCTGTGACTGCTGCCCGGGTCACCGGTCAGGCCGTCAGATCAAAGTACATGCGGTAGGGTATCCCCTGGCCCACCTGGTAGAAGGGCATGAACGATCCCCAGGTTGGCGCGAACACCCCTCCGGGCTGCTCTGCGACGCGGAACTCAAGCGGCTTCCCGGTAGGAATGATCCATTTAGAGAGCTCCTGATCAGCCTGGACGTGGCTAAGCCCGCGTGTGTATCGCCCATCCTGAACCAAAACCACCGGGCCGTATATCAGCGCGACCCGGCGCGGATGCTGTCTGTCAATGGGCACAAAGCGAAGTCGCATCGGAATCTGAATGGTGACGCGATCGCCGGACTGCCAGGTTCGCCGCACCGTTGCCCAGGTTCCGGGCTGAGATGCATCAACCCTGGATCCGTTCACGGTGATCGCAGCATCTTGCGACCAAGTCGGGACTCTGAATTTAAGATCAAAAGCTGCACTTTTCGACACACGCAACGTCAAGGAAGCCAGATCCGACTCCGGATAGCTCGTCTCCTGTGTCACCCGGATCTCTGTTCCGTCGTGGTTCCAGACGACTTCCGAAGGGACGAACAAGTTTACATAAAGAGCTCCCGCACCCTTGAAGTAGATGATGTTGTGATAGTCAGCCACTGCCTGAATGTATGTCCCGGAGCAGCAAGGATAAGGGTCCCAGTAGTAGACTTTGCGCGCGGACCCGATCGGGTCGTCGGACCCAAGCCTGTAGTCGGCATAATAGAAGGTTCTCCCTTCGGGGCCCATGGGGAGTGCCGCGCCGATCCCGTTGTACACGAGCCCTTCGATCCAGTCGCCGAAGCGGGCTTCACCGGTAAACTGGATCAAATAGCGTCCAAGCTTGAACACGGCCCAGGACCCGCAGGGGGTTTCAAATGTGTTGGCCTCTTTTTCCACCGACCTCCCGAGCGCCCCGCCCGGCGACACCAGTCTTTCCGCCGGTCCGTACCCACCCGTAGCATAGCATTGCACTTGCTGGAAATGGTCGTAGGCGTTGACGATAGTTTTCAGATACTCCGCCTCACCAGTGACCGCATATGTCATGGCCGCGCTGCTCAGCGTGTTGACGTGACTGTAAGCATGAAAACCCTGCACCTCCAGCGGGACCTTGCCTGTGAACATCCCCCAGTAATAGTCATAGCGCCACAAGTCTCCGAAGGTCCTAAACCTGCTTTCACCAGTCAGTTGATAAGCGCGATAAAGATTCTCCGGGAGCGTGTACCACTCCGCGGGAAACCCCTGGATCTCAAAACCGGCTGGCGGTTTGCGAGTCCGGTCGAGATTCTTCATTGCCCAATCAGTGATTCGTTCGAGCCCGGGGAGCGCGTCCTTCTCGCCACAGTACTCGTACAGGTCCACCAATCCGCATACGAACTTGTCCCAGTGGTAATGCGTTAATTCCAACCCTTTAGCCAGGGTAGGATAGTAGGACGTTCCGTCCGGCTCAATGGTCTTGGCCCATTCAACCATGAGACGAGCGGCCTTCTGTCGCATTGCCAAGTCGCCCGTGGCCTTGTACATCCGCGCCATGCCGCTCAGCCATTGCCCAAAGACCAGACCCGTGTCCTGCAAGCCATACGCCCCCATATCGCTGCCGGGGGCCGGCAGGCCCGCTCTCTGCCGGAACCCCTTCAGAATGTCGTCGTCGGGCAGATTGTAGTAGTAGTCCCTGGTTGCGAGATACTGGCTTCTCAGCATCCCGTCCCCAAGACGAACGCCATCGTAATTGAACGCTTCCAAAACTTTCTTTGGTCCTGAAGAGGTTTCAGATTGGAGGAAACGCGCTTGTGGTTCCGAACGAGCGGCCTCCGCGAGGAAAGGTCCCGCCGAGGCTCCCAAGAGGGTCTTTTTCATGAAGTCCCGTCGGCTGCTTGTGTTACTCATGTGGTGCTCCACGCAACCGGTAGCCCGGCCTAGTGCAGTGCGTCTAACGCTTCTCTACATTTGGCGACCGCGGTCGCCTGCCCCAGAGCGCGGCTCTGAGCCCGGCGGATTTCTAATGCCTGGAGATGTCAAATTCCAAGCTCGTGTAGCCCCCTTGCACTCGCCCACCCGCTGCCGCATTTCGATTCGCAAATTTCGGTTCGACGCCCCTCAAAAGGGGGGTTATTGGCCCCTTTTTTGGGTTTGATCTGAGTTCGTTTGCACTCAAAAACCAGTTCGTTTTGCACACTCCAAAATAGCTAAGTCCTCTATTTGCACTAGATCGGTAGGTTCGTTCCGTTAAAATGGTATCTTTTTAGCTTTTCCCTGCCTTTTTCCACCTTCCCGGGTCCCTTTCGCCTTCCCTTGCCGCCGCCTGCCAGCGCTCTCTTGCGACAACCGGAATAGGCTACTACGAGCGGGTGGGCGTGTCAATAGAAAAGCGCAGGAGACAAAAAGGCCGGCAGCAAGCCAGGGGTCGGGTTGAGAGGCCTTGGGAAAGCAAGGACGTTTATGACGCACTACACTAGAAGGCTAACCTCAAGCTAAATTCAATGCTCCTGGGCCGCCTTAGTCCGGGTAGAGGTGCCGACCTCCGGGCTGGCCAAGTCACCCACCACTTGGTCAGGTTCACTCGATTGAACGAGTTGAAGAATTCCCCTCGCGATTGCAAACTCGCGCCTTCCGCCCCCGGGAACCAAGCAATCGTCGCGTCCTTGGGCAGAAACAAGTCGCTGCCCGCGCATGCTGGATCTCTAAATTAGACTAGCTCTACCGATGGCGGCGTCCGACCATGCTGCGGTGTATCAGCCGAAGAAGCGCACTCATCTTCCTGTCGCAGCGGCCGGTGAGGACAAGAGAGCAACTATTGCGGAATTACACGTTAGTGTGGCGTCCCACTTAACGATTTACAGACCCCGCGTGCCCACCACCCCCTGGCCCCCTCCTTTGTAAGGAGGAGGTAGGGGATGGTTGTTGTGGAGAATTAACCGGGACGCAACACTAGAAGCTAAACTTCAAAGCGAACTGCATGACACGGGGTTCCCAGGTGCTGTTGACTTCGCCATTGCCGAGGTTGTACTGATTCCCTCCGCAAGGCCGTCCGAAAGCCGGCGTACCATCGCTGTTGGGTGCCCCGCTGCATCCCACGTTGACACCGTTCCACTGGGTGTGATTGAAGCTGTTGAAAGTCTCCCAGCGGAATTGGAGAGTGCTGCCTTCCTTGCCCCACCAAGGCAACCTGAAGTCCTTGTGCAAAGCAAGGTCCCAATTGTTCCTTCCAGGCCCTGTTAATACGTTCCTACCCAGGTATCCAAACATTCCCGGCTCGCCGTTGGAGTAAAGCTGGGATTCAAGTGGCTGTGTGATGTTGTTTGGATTGAACCACGTTGCTGTGGGGCCCCACAGAGGATCATCAGTGGTACCCTTGGTGATTTTGAGGGGCCCGGCGGAATTGCACATGACCCCCTTGCCGATACCGCTCGAGAAGCCGTTCACGCCGCAAGTAAACCAGATGGGCTCTCCGCTGAACATGCTGGCAATACCGCTGAACTCCCAACCGCCAATTCCTGACCGCAGGAAGTGGCTTGAAGAGTTCCTGAAAAACGGCAGTTGGTAGACGAAGTTCATCTGCAGTACCTGCGTACGGTTGATGTCCGAGGTCCCCCACCAGCGGTTCTTATTCGAGTCGTCCACTCCGGTGTCCCAAAGCGGGTTTGTCTGGTTGTCTAGCAAATGGCCCCACGTGTAAGAGGCGCCAAACGTTAGACCATGCGAAGCGGTGTGCCGATAGCTTGCCTGAAGTGAGGTGTAGTGGGAGGAAGCACCCCAGAAGTTCGTGGTAACGCCCCCTGCGAATTCTCTGTACGGCTCAAAGAATTCCTTGCTCGCCAAATTGTTGATCAGGATCTGCTGCACATTGCAGTTGCCGGAGCTATCGCAACCTGTCGTACCAGCCAAGGCCGGCACGTTCATGGTCGTCGCTCCGTTCGGCACTTGGTTGAAATCCGATTCGGTCGCTAGGTCTCGCCCCAAGCTGCCAACAAAACCCAGCGTGGCCAGATCGTTGGGGCTCAACTGGTGTTGCACGCCAAGGCTGAACTGCATCATATGTGACCACTTCTGATTATACGGCATATATTCAATGCTGCCCGGCGTCAAAGCCCCAGGCGTAATGGCGCTATACCCGGGCAAATTGTAGCTGTTCGACGTTAGCACCACGGGTGCCTGGGCTCCTATGTTCTCAGCGGAGGATGAATTGCCGTTCCCGGCGTCATAGTAAACGCCGAACCCGCCGCGGAGCACGGTCTTGCCGTGCCCTGTGGGGTCCCAGGAGAATCCTAGACGGGGAGCCCACGCAGGCATATAATTCTTGCTGCATCCGATGGGGAGGCTGTTGGTTCCACACCGCCACAGCCCGTTTCCGAATTCGGTAGCGTCGTAAAGACCGCTTCCGGGAATGAACTGGCCGGCAGCATTAAGTTGGTCTGTCACGGCATTGCTGTACTCGCCGGGCTCGAAATCTGAGGTGAGGGTTGGGGTCGTGCGCTCCCACTGTCTCCCGAAGAATTGGATGCGCATACCGACCATGATCGACAAGTTCTTCCGGGCTTTCCAGGTGTCCTGAACGTAAGGCTCCATGTTGGTTTGCCGATAGGCGCGCTCGGGCTTGCCACCTATCGAGACACCGTTCAAAAAGTAGCCGCTCTCTGTATACTGTTGTAGGTTGCCCAGGTACATGTCCGCAAGACCGTTGCCGGTAGTGATTGATGCACCGGTATTAAAGTACATCTGCCCTTGGATCCACATAAACTCCTGCTCGTTCTTCTGCCAATACTCAAGGTAGAAGCCGGTCTTGATGGAGTGATTTCCGTGCAAATAGGAGAAGTTGTCCCTCATATTGCCGACGGGGCAGGAGTTGTGCCACGGCGTAATATAAGGATCTTCACCCACTGCACTGGAGGAAAATCCCAGGCCACCATTGACAAACACAGTAGGGAGGTCATGTTGGCCCTGATTGCCGGGATAGACGCTTTTCACAGTCCAGTCAGCAGGCTTGAAAACTGTTCCAGCCACGTTTGAGGGTCCGGGAGACGAGGTCATGTTCAGGTGATTCGTGCTGTAACCCACGGCCCACTCGTTCATCACGGTGGGGCTGATAGTGTTGGCGATATGCAGCGAAGCTGTCTTGCCAGGGCCTAGAAAAGTGGTCTTGAGTGTGTCATAGCTGGAGCCTGTCCAAAGCATTGGAACGGAATCCTGCTCCCAAGCGTCCTGTGTGTAGCGGACAAAGAGTGACATCTTGTCGCTGATGTTCTGGTCCACCCTGAATGAGTCCTCACGCCAGTTCATGGGAAGGCTCGGCGCCGCCACGTACTTGTCCGGCGGGGTATTCGGAAGCGGGAAGAACTCGTTCAGAATGGCCAAGCTGTTGGGATCCTGGGGTACGATATCGTTCGTGTACGGTTTCCCCGTGGCTGGGTTCTTGGGAACAGTGCAGCCGGACGCCACAATCGGATTATAGTTCGAACTCGAAGGGTCACACTCGCTGAAGTCCCCGCTGCGCATCCGAACGGTGGGTGTGCCGGCGTTAATGATTGACCCCTGCCGGTATTTCCGCCATTCTTCCGCAACGAAGAAATACGTTTTCGACTTGTCCTGATTGTAGTGGTTAGGAATGTACACGGGGCCGCCCAAGGTCCAGCCAAAGTTGTTCCAAATAAGAGGTACCTTAGGCGCGTTTGCCTCACCAATCGCGCTCCGGTTTACGAAAAAGCTGTTGGCGTCCAAGTGGTCGTTGCGATTGTAATCATAGAGGTCGCCGTGGAATTGCTTCGTCCCGGACTTGGTCACCACCTCAATTTGCGCGCCCATGGTCCTCCCCTGGGAGGCATCGTAGTTGGCGGTATTGACACGAAACTCGGCGATGCTGTCCAGGCTCGGGAAGGAAACAAAGCTGTCGCCGTTGCCTTCGTCGGTGTTCGGCGAACCATCTATCTGCCAGTTGTTAGCGCGAAGGGGAGCTCCGTTAAAGGAAATGTTGTTGTTGGAACTTACCCCCACTGCCTCTGGGTTCATGCTGTTATCCGCAACTGCTCCGGGTACCAGCGTAGCGAGTTGAAAGAAATTGCGCCCGTTCAACTCCAGGGCCGAAGTCTGCGTAGAGGTCACAACGTCTGATATGGTTGCGGTCTCGGTTTGAACTTGCGGGATGTTTCCGACCACCTCCACCTTCTGCGTGGCTTGGCCGAGCTGGAGGGTTACGTCGACGCGTCGGATCAGCCCTACCTCCAAATGGATGCCGGAAACAACTGACTCCCGGAACCCGGAAGCCTCAACCGTAACCACGAAATCGCCCAGCGGCAGTGCGGGAACCTGATAAGAGCCCGCCGAATCTGTGGTCACATGCCGAACCAAGCCACGCTCAGGGCTAGAAACAGTGATGCTCGCCCCTGGGATCACGCCACCGCTTGGATCAGCGACCGTCCCCACGATCGTCGCAGTGCCTTGAGGGAAGACCAAAGCCACGGAGCACAAGAATGCCCCGATGCCCAGTACTAACCGTTTCATTAACTGCATAAGTTGCTCCTTTCTAGTTTTTTTTAACAAAAGCTTCGAAATTTATGTGTCGACTCCCCTAATGAGTCCAACACACAATCAAAGCTTTTGGATTATCTGTGACCCAGACCCGACGCAGTAGTAGGCCAAGTTTCGGCAAAATGAACAAGCGGTGCGCATACACCGTCCCCACCTAAAGGAACGGGCAAAGCACTTCCGAGCACGGCTTTCAACCAAACATACGCAAGCTACGCTTGTTGCCACAAGGAATATATGAAATGTGAACTTTTTTTTGTTGTGATGTGCTCATTGCCTGCTCTTGCAAATTCCCAGAATGGGTGTATTATTCTACTGCGCTGAATTGCCAAGCTTCAGCAGGCATGCGAGACGCGTGCGG
>Ga0326727_10019190_pt1 | contig 13800 bp, 8 predicted proteins | sample MB2enrmetagenome_FD_207643 | JGI IMG/M metagenome (GOLD analysis project Ga0326727, IMG submission 207643) | Lab enriched peat soil microbial communities from McLean, Ithaca, NY, United States - MB29MY | ecosystem: Environmental > Terrestrial > Soil > Wetlands > Peat | place: USA: New York... | reverse complement strand
ATGCTTCTTCTCGCTATAAACATTGAAGGGATAGAAGCGGCGCTGCCATAGGCGATAGCGCGCGTCGCTGTGAACCGTGGAGGGCAGGCGTAAATTCTCCAGCATCTTCCGGTTCCAGGCATGCTGTTGATGCGCGCAGAGAGTGTCGAGAATTGCTTGCGCCGTCTGCTTGTTCATCTCTTGCATGATCTCGCTGGTGCGCTCGGCGGGTTCGGGCCGGAAGAGAAGGTGGTAGTGCTCGGGCATCAAAACCCATCCCAGCAGCAGGAATCCCATCTCCTGCCGAAGGCGGCCGAGAACCTCGACGAAGGTGGAGCGGAAGCGCGGGCTATCGAAAAGTCTGGTGCGGCGATAGGTGCTGTCGGTAATGAACTGCAATTGTCCCGGCGGAAAATAGCGGCTTCGGGATGACATAGTGATGCAGTATATGCACCAGCATGCCCAATGCAAGGCAATTCTCCGGCTTCGATTGGCCCCGGATTGACGGGCACGCCGGATTACGGTGCCCGCGGATTGCCACGGTGACCCGGATTGCGCAGAGCGAAGCTCTGCGGTCATGGCTTCGCCGCGGAATCGCGGCCATCGATTCGCAGAGCTTCGCTCTGCGCAATCCGAAGTGGGATGAAATCCGAAAAGAAGAAATCCCAGCGGAATTGTTGGTTGACCCCCTGCTTCAGAAGTGTTAATCAATTTCTGTTGACCTGAAATGCGAGTGAAGCCCAAGAAAAAACGCGTCAAAGCGCCAACGCCTGAGCCCCGCCCATTCCCACCGGATAGATGGCGGCACGTGCCGGCGGCTGCAGCGCTTGCTCTGCTGACGTTTCTGGCCTTTGCCAATTCCTTTTCCGCCGGATTCGTTCTCGACAACAAAGGCCTGCTTCTCCAGGATCCACGCATCCGCGAGCTTACGGCCGAAAATATCCGCCTGATTTTTCAGCACACGTATTGGTGGCCCACCGGCGAGGCGGGACTTTATCGTCCCTTCACCACGCTTTCCTTTTTGTTCAACTACGCGGTGCTGGGGAACGCCCAGGAGCCGGCCGGATATCATGGGGTCAATTTCTTTTTGCACCTCGGCAATGTGTTTCTGGTTTATGCGCTGGCGCGCAGATTACTCCGGCCGCCGAGCGTCCCCCCTTTCCGGATTGCGCAGAGCGAAGCTCTGCGAAACGGTGACCGCGAATCCACGGCGGAGCCCCAGTCCATCCCCCCCCTTCGGATTGCGCAGAGCGAAGCTCTGCGAAACGATAGCCGCGAATCCACGGCGAAGCCACGGCCGCAGAGCTTTGCTCTGCGCAATCCGGAGGCACGTAATCCGGCGGGGGGCAATCCGGGAAGAGGAGCAGCTTTTTTCGTCGCGGCGGTCTGGGCTGTCCACCCGGTCCTGACCGAGTCGGTGACCAACATCATCGGCCGGTCGGACCTGTTTGCAGCCCTGGCCATCCTGAGCGGACTCTTGATGTATCTCCAGGGCGCTGCGTCTGCCGGGTGGCGCAGGCTGGCATGGTTTGCGGGATTGATGGCCGCCACCACCGTGGGCGTGTTTTCAAAAGAGAGTGCGGTGGCCATCGTGGGGATAATTGCGCTTTACGAACTCACCTGGTGGAAAGAGCGAAAACAGTGGCGAGCTTTCCTCCTGGGGTGCGCCGCCACGCTTCTGCCCATCGCGGTGATGCTGTATCAGCGCGCGAAGGTGCTGGCGGCTTCGCGGCCCGCGGAGTTTAATTTTACTGACAACCCCATCGCCGGCACAGACTTCTGGACCGGCCGGCTCACGGCCATTGCCGTGATCCCTCGGTATCTGGGGCTCACGCTGTGGCCGGCCACGCTTTCCAGCGATTATTCCTACGCGCAAATCCCGCTTGCCCATGCCGGCCTTGCGACCTGGGCTGCGGTGCTCGCCGTGCTGGCCGCGGTTATCCTCGTCGCCGCTTTGTATTGGTGGAATCGTACAGCTTTCTTCCTGGTGTCCTTCGCCGCAATCACCTTTGTGCCCACGGCAAATTTGCTCTTCCCCATCGGCACCATCATGGCGGAGCGTTTCCTGTATATCCCCGCCGTCGGCCTGCTCGCCTGCCTGGTGATGGGGATATATGCGATCGGCAAGCGGGTCCCAATGAAACATTTTGCGCCGGTGGTGTTGTGCGTCATCACGGCCGCCTTCGCCATCCGCACCGTAGTGCGAAATGGCGATTGGCAGGACGAGTTGGCCATGTCGGAAGCCACGGTCCGAGCCAGCCCCAACAGCTACAAGGCGCACGAGCGGCTTGCCTCTTTTCTTTATGCCAACCACGAGGTGGGTTCGAACCGCGATCGCGCTATCGAAGAAGCCGACCGCGCGGTGGCCATCCTCGACTCGCTGGATGACGCGCACAATAATCCCACGGTTTACCGCATGGCGGGCAGCTTCCACCTCGCCGAAGGTGATTTGTTGCACGAGCGTGATGCCGCCAGAAGCGCGCAGGAGTATGCACGAGCGGCGGAGCTGCTGAAGCGTTCGGTGGCCATCGACAAGAGCGGGCGGGCCGAATACGACCGCAAGGGCGGGGCGGAGTGGGCTCGCCGCCATTCCGCGCTGGCGGTGGGCGCCAAACTCGATCCGGAGGCGCGCTGGATGCTGGCGGCGGCGTATTGGAGGCTGGGTAAGGCGGATGAGGCGGGCGCCGTAGCCAGGGAAGCGCTGGCCCTTCATCCCAAAAACGCCGAGGCGTACCGCCAAATTGCCTTTGCGTTCGCCACCCAGGATCGGATCGATGACGCGGCCACCGCTCTGATCGAAGGCGCGCTGATCACCTCCAACCGCAGCCTCCGAACGGACCTTCTGGACTTGTACCGCGACGATTTTAGCGACACTTGCGCGATTACCGCCGGGCCAAACGGTGCGGCGGTGAATCTGTCCTGCGAGCGGGTCCACAAGCAATTCTGCGCGGCTTCCGTCGAAGTCGTCAAAGCCGCCCTGGAAGATGAGCATGGGGACGAGGCGCGGCAACAGAAGCAGGATTTCCTCCATAAATACGGCTGCCCCGCGGGCCCGCTGGAGCAGGTGTTGCCGGATTAGGGGGCATGCCGGATTGCGCAAAGCTCTGCGGCCGTTGCTTCGCCGCGGATTCTCGACCATGGATTCGCAGAGCTTTGCTCTGCACAATCCGAATCACCAATCCGAATCACCCGTCCGAATCGGCATTCCGAATCGCCAAACCGCACCGGCAATCCAAGCTGAATTGTCTGTTGACCTGCTGCCGCAGAAGTGTTAATCAAGACGCGGCTAATTCTAAGGTTTCGGGTCTCAGCTTTCAGGTCGGAGGAATTCTCTGGCCCATGACACCTGATATTTGAAACCTAATTTTTTCAGGAGCTGCCATGCGTTCACGTACCGTTCGTTGGTTGGTTTTTGCGGGTTTGGTTTGCACTCTTACCGTGGTCGCCAGGAAAATGGCCGGTCAGTCCTCAGCCCCCTGGCCGCCCGATGCTTCCCAGCACAAGTTGTACATGATCGGGAATGCGCATATCGACATTCCCTGGCTCTGGCCGTGGCCGGAATCGATGGCGGTGGGCCTCAGCACATTTCGCGCGGCGCTGGACCGCATGAATGAATATCCGGATTTCAAATTCGCCGCCAGTTCCGCCATATTGTACGAATGGGCGGCGTCCGCCGATCCCGGCATGATGGCGGAGATTCGCAAACGCGTGGCGGAGGGCCGATGGGGCGTCGTGGGCGGGTGGATGGTGGAGCCCGACGTGAACGTCCCCAACGGCGAGTCGCTGGTGCGCCAGGGACTGTACGGCCAGCGCATCTTCCAGCAATTGGTGGGGCGCATGGCGCAGGTGGGCTCCAACCCGGACTCGTTCGGCCATCCCGGCACGCTGCCGCAGATTCTGAAGCTGCAAGGCATGCATGGGTACATGTTTATGCGTCCGGGCGCCCATGAAAAGCAGTTGCCCGCCGATGTGTTCTGGTGGCAGGGCGCGGACGGCACGCGCTTGCTCACTTACCGAATTCCCGGCAGCTACGGCGTAACACGCGACGTCCAGGATCGCATGCACGATTTCGTGACCAAGCTTAAGGAACCTACCAACGACATGATGCTTTTCTACGGGGCAGGGGACCACGGCGGGGGACCCGCCAAGGAGACCATCAACCTCATCCTGGACGCCCAGAAGCAGCCCGGCGCGCCCAAAATTATTTTCAGCACCCCTGACCGATACTTTGACGACATCGCCAAGGGCAAGGATTATCCGGTGGTGGACGACGATTTGCAGCATCACTCCGTCGGTTGCTACACCGCCATGTCCCAAGTCAAGAAGGACAATCGCACCACGGAGGCCGCCCTGGTGACTGGCGAGAAGATGGCCGCGCTGGCGAACGTGCTGGTGGGCTTGCCTTATCCCAAGGCCGACTTCGCCACATCCTGGAGAAAGGCATTGCTGATGCAGTTCCACGATAGCATGGCGGGGACAGCGCTCCCGGAGGCTTACGTCGTCGCGCACAATGCCTACGGATTCGCCCAGGAAGTGGCCAATCAGGCCATCTACCTGGCGGCAGCGAAAATTGCGTGGCAGATTCCCACTACCGATCCCACCTCAGAGTATCTGGTGGTTTTCAATCCTCATGCCTGGGCGGCCAACCTGAACGTTCAATACGATTTGAGTTTTGGCGGGCGTGACAATCCCGAGGCGGCATCACGCCTTGAAGATGAGAAGGGCAACGCCATTCTGCACCAGTGGGTGGCGGGCCAGACGGTGGCGGGCAACCGCCGCGGCCTGGTGTTCCAGGCGCCGGTGCCGGCGTTCGGCTATCGGCAATTCCGGGTGCGTAGAATCGAAACCGCCGCGGCGCCGGAATCAACCGTCCACGCCACGGACAAGAGCCTGGAGAACGAACACCTGCGCGTGACCTTTGCGGACGACGGGACCATCTCCCTGTTCGACAAAGATGCGGGTGCGGAAGTCTTCCACGGGGGCACGGGCGGGGCGCGCGCCGTGGTGATCGACGATCCCAGCGATACCTGGAGCCACGACGTGGTTTCGTATACCAAGGAAATCGGCGCGTTCGACGGCGCGAAATTCCGCCTGCTCGAGAATGGCCCGGTGCGCGCCACCGTGCGCGTGCGGATGGGCTATGCTGCTTCCTTGATGACCATCGATTGGATGCTTTACGCCGGGGCGCGCTTGCTGGAAGCGCGCGTCTCCCTGGATTGGCACGAACACCAGAAAATCCTGAAGTTTTCCTTCCCGGTGGATGTGCAGAATCCTGTGCCCACGTATGAAATCGCCTATGGCTTCAAAGTGCGGGAAGCCAATGGCCACGAAGATCCGGGGCAGCGGTGGATCGACCTGTCCGGCGACCGGAATGGTCAAAAGTATGGCCTGACGGTTCTGAATGATGCCAAATACGGTTATAGCGTGCAGGATAACGACCTGCGGGTGTCCATAGTGCGCGGCGCCGCGTATGCGCAGCACCAACCCCGCAGGATCGATCCCAATGGCGAGTACATTTGGCAGGACCAGGGCATCCAGACGTTCCGCATGGTGCTGGCTCCGCACGCGGGCACGTGGCAGGACGCCGGCGTCGTCCGCATGGCGGAGGAGTTGACCGCGCCCGTGCCGGTTCTCTACCAGGGAATCCACCGGGGCACGCGCGCGCCGTCCGCGTCGTTCCTTTCCGTGGATGTGCCGAACGTCGTAGTGTCGGACGTCAAGCAGGCCGAGGATGGAACTGACCTCATCATCCGCTGCTACGAGACGGCGGGCCGGGCAACCAAGGCGTCGCTGGATTTGGGGCTGGTTCACCGCCATTGGACGGGTGAGTTCCATCCATTGGAAATCAAGACCCTGCGCGTACCGCTCGCCCCGCAAGGGAAGATTCGCGAGGTGAATGCGCTGGAACAGTGAAGAAGAAAAGGATGAAGTATGAAGTTTGAAGGATAAAGGCTGAAGTATGAAACTCGAAGGGTGAAGTGTTCCTTCGAACTTGGAGTTCATCTTCCAGCTTTCATACTTCATCCTTCAGACTTCATACTTCAGAAGGTTTTGCCAATGAATTCAAAAGAGCGTGTCCACGCCGCCTTGCGCCGTGAGCCCGTCGATCGCCTGCCCGTCTTCATGTGGTTCCATCCCCAGACCGCCCAGCGGATGGCCCGGCTGCTGGAAATACCCGTCTCCCGCGTGGCTGAGGCCATGGGCGACGACGTGCGCCAAACCTGGGTGAACAACAACTACGCGATGGAGGGAGTCGTTCACGAGAACGACGGGGATTCGCACGTTGACTGGTGGGGCGTGCAGTGGACCCGTCAGTACGGCTTCAACCAGATCACCGGGTTCCCCCTTGCCCGTGCCAGCCGCGAGGAGGTGCTGAGCTATCAGTTCCCCATCGACCGGCTGGAGGAATTGATGCGGCTGATGCTGCCCGTCATCGCCCAGCAGCACGAGTACTTTATCGGCTGCGACGTTTCTCCGTGCGTCTACGAGATGTACTGGCGCCTGCGGGGAATTGAGATGGCGCTGCTGGACATGGTGGAAGATCCCGGCTTTGCCAACGAAATGCTCAAGCGCTGCGGCGACTTTTCCGTGGACCTTTCGCGGGCCGCCCTGGCGCGGTTTGAACTGGATTGGCTATGGACCGGCGACGACGTGAGCTCACAGATTTCCATGCTGATGAGCCCCGCCACCTGGCGCACGCTGATCAAACCGCATCTGGCGCGCGTTACGGCGCTGGGGAAGGCCAAGGGATTGTGGGTGGCCTACCATTGCTGCGGCGCCCTGCGGCCCATCATTCCGGACCTTATCGAGATCGGCATCGATGTGCTTAACCCCGTGCAGTGCAACTGCCCGGGAATGGATCCCCTGGAACTAAAAGCGGAGTTTGGAAAAAAGATGGCCTTCATGGGAGGCGTGGACACCCAGGGCGTCCTTCCCACCGGGTCCGTAAGCGCGGTGCGGCGTGCCACGTCCCACCTGATCGAGGGCATGACGCGCGACGGTGGCGGCTACATTCTGGCGGCCTCGCACACCATTCCCCCCGAGACGCCCGACGAGAATATTTTCGCGATGTATCAGGAGGCGGGGATCAGCAGGGAAGCCATCTTCGACCGCGCGGCACAAATCCGGCGGGCCCTGGCGGCCCGATGACCCGATTTATTCAAGGATGGCCATGGCTTGGGCCACGGTGGCGCCATCGTGCACAAGCGCTTGCAAGGCGCGGACCATGCGCGCGGGATGCGGGTGTTGATAAACGTTCCGCCCGTAGACAATGCCGGAAGCCCCCTGCTGGATGAGCGCGTGGGTGCGAGTGAGGATCTCCCGATCGGGAACTCTTGGCCCCCCTCTCGGTAACATGGGGCGGGGTGAGCACGCCTCCACCACCTGGTGGTATTCCTCAAGGTTCTCATCAATGTCGGCCTTAACCACGTCTGCGCCTAACTCCACGGCGAGCCGCGCCAAGGCCACAGTTCTGCCAATATCGGAATGGGTTTTGAACCCGCCTTTTTCACTCGGAATCAGCGCCATCGGTTCCACAATCAGCGGCATGCCGTAGCGCTCGCACCGTGGTTTGAAGTGCACGATGTTTTCCAAACATTGGCGGTGCAGGTCAGGGTGCTCGGACATCCAAAACAAGTTGACGACGATGGCGGCCGCATCCAGAGCCACCGCTTGTTCCACCGCGTCATCAATGAATTTGCAGAAGACCTGCTGGGGTGTGGGAAGGGCGTAGACGTTCATGGCATCCGCTCGCACCACCAATGCCGGCTTGGGTTTTTGCGGAAGGTCCTGAAGCCAGTGGGCTTGCCCCAGGGTCAGGATCATGGCGTCGGGATTGGCCGCGGCGACGACGCCCACCACCTCTTTCATATTTTCCATACCGGTCAAGGTACTGAACTCATTGGCCAATCCGTGGTCCAGCGCCACCTGCAGGCACTTTCCCTTCGCGGTAAATAACCGGTGCAATCTGGGAATTACAGACATTAGTCGTAATACTCCAAACCCAGGTGCGTGATCAGTGCCTCCCCGCGCAAATGCCGGAGAGTGTTCTTGAGCTTCATGAGCTGGATGAAGATGTCATGTTCCGGGTACAAGCTCGTCGCACACATGGGGCTCTTGAAGTAGAACGACAGCCATTCCTGGATTCCCATCTTGGCCAGGGCGGGGCAGCGTTGGGCAAGGTCCATAAAGAGGACCAGGTCCAGCGCCATGGGAGCGGCCAGAATGGAATCGCGGTACAGGCCGTTTACCTTGATCTGCATCGGGTAGCCGAGCCACCCGAAGATGTCGATGTTGTCCCAGCTCTCTTTGGCGTCGCCACGCGGCGGGTAGTAATTAATCCTGACCTTGTGGTAGTAACCTTTATAGAGCTCGGGATAAAGCTCCGGCTGAAGGATGTGCTCAAGCACGGAAGCCTTGGTGACTTCCTTGCTCCGGAAGTTGTCCGGATCGTCCAGAACCTCGCCATCGCGGTTGCCCAGAATGTTGGTGGAGAACCAGCCCGTCAGGCCCAGCATCTTGGCCTTGATTCCGGGGGCCAGCAAGGTCTTCATAAATGTCTGACCGGATTTGAAATCCTTCCCGCAAACCGGCACCTTCTTCTTGAGCGCCAGGCTGGTGAGCGCCGGCATATCCACGGTCACGTGCGGCGCGCCGTTGGCAAAGGGCACGCCAAGCTTCAAGGCGGCATACGCATAAATCATGCTCGGAGAAATATCCGGGCTGTTGTTTTTCAAGCCCTCTTCGAAGGTCTCAAGGGTGTCGTGAACCGGCTGGGGTTCCGTGTAAACCTCCGTCGACGCGGCCCAGATCATCACCAGGCGGTCGGCGCGGGAGTGCTTCTTGAACCGCTCGATGTCTTTCATCAACTGTTCGGCCAGGTCCATCTTGGACGTGCTCGATTTGATGTTGTTGGGGTGAAGGTTCTTGACCCACTTCTGCTCAAAGGCCGCCGGCATCGGCTCCAGGGTCTTGAGGAACCCCTTCAACTTCTCCACGTGATCCTTGCCAATGACGCCGGCTTTCTTGGCCGCCACATAGGCGTTGTCCTTGAAAAGATCCCATCCGCCAAAGACCACATCATCGAGATCCGCCAGGGGGACAAAATCCTTAATCTTAGGAATACGTTTCTCGGTCCGCTTGCCCAGACGAATGGTCCCCATCTGCGTGAGCGAACCCACAGGGAGCGCAATCCCTTTCCGCACCGCTTCCACGCCCGCCATCATCGTGGTCGTCACCGCCCCCATGCCCACCGCGAGAACGCCCAGCTTGCCTTTTGGTTCTGCAATCGGAATCACCTTTTTTGCCACTTTCTTCTCCTCCCTAACCAAAATTGAGAATTACTGCCTCAAGCCAAATCGGCTATGTTTTACTAACTTCGGGAAAATTGCAACTGATTTTGTTGCCCGGTAGTAGTGCAGTTTGACGTAGAGGCGGCTTAACGCCGCCATATGGCGAGGTAAACTCGCCGCGACGATCTCGATCTGCACCGCTACCCGTTGCCCAGCGTGGTAGGAATATCACTGTCCGGCCTCGCTGAAATGTTCAAACCGTGCCTTGGCGTCGGAGATGGTGGGCGTGCCTTGCAGGTCCACAAACCCCGGCTTGCCTTGCGCGACCAGCCGCTGGTGCCCGAGCATCACCGCGGTGCTTTGGCGGAACCAGGGCTCAAACTCCGGATCGAGAGCAAAAGGATCCAGCATGGGCTTGGTCTCCGGCGTGTTGTGCTCCGTGCCATTGAAGACCGGCCACCACCGCCGCCGCGCGGTGAAAACAATTTCCGCCAGGCGTTCGCGCGTATTGCGGTGGGGAATCACCTCCACGGCGTAAAATCCGTGGCCTTCCAACCTGTCCAGAAGAGCCTCGATGTTTTGCTCGCCGGCGAGGACCGGATTTCCCAGAACGGGGTAGGTGGGAATCGCTCCGAACGCCAGGAAGATGCTGCGCAGTTCCGCCACGGAAACAAAAGCTTCCGCATCTTCGGGCACGTAGCACGGAGCGCCCGCCTTAAGCAGCTTGGCGCGGAGGAAAATTTGCAGCGAGGCATCGTCGCCCCCCGCCGGGGGAGTGGCGCCGCACAAAGTCGTCATGATTTCAGTGAGAGGCTTTCCTGACTTCGCGGCCAGTTCGTGCAGGCGCAGGAGCACGGCATAGGCCACGTGCCGCTCCGTGGCATTCCCGCGCGGCGTCAGCGCCACCACATTCTCCCAAGTGGGGCCGTCCGCGCGCAGGCGGTCCCGGAAAAGCTTGACGACCTTTGCTGTGAGTTCCTGATTGCGGCGTTCCAAAGCCCCACGCATGCGGGCAAGGCTCTGCATTTCGGGCGAAGAATCAGGGGGAATTCGGGTCACGCCTTTTCCACACAGGTAGATACGGCCGGGATTGTCTGGGTCGTTCAGCTTCAGTCCGGATTCCGCCGCCTCGCAGTCCATGGCCACGGCCTCAAGAGAGAACGTGGCGGCAATGCCTGCCACCGCGCAGGCGCGGCGAAACTCCTCGTGCCCGGCCACCGTGTAGTGGTCGTTGATGCCCAGAACCGCCAGCCCTTCCCGCGCCGCCTGCCACACCGCTTCCGTGGGCGAGCGAAAAACGCTGAACGATTCACTGGTATGGATGTGGCCGTTGGTTCCGCGGTGCGGGCGCGGGCCGAGTTGCGCGCACAGTTGCCCCAGGGCGCCGATGCGCTGTTCGAGCGTGCCTTGGTAGATCTCCGTCTCGAGTTGTTCGGTCGTTGGATTATTCATCGAACCATGACCTGTCCGCTGTCCACCACCAGCGTTTGGCCCGTGATGCAGCGTGCCGCGTCGGAGCAGAGGAAAACCGCGGCCGCGGCAACGTCGGTGCGCTTGATGTCGCGCTTGAGGGCCGTCAAATTCACATAGTAGGGAATCACTTCCTCAGGTTTGATCCCCTTTTTGCGAGCGGCGGTCTTGATGTATTCCGGGTTCCAGATTTTCGAGCCTTCGAAGACATTGCCGGGGGCCAGGGCGTTGACGCGGATGCCGTCGCCTCCCAGTTCCAGCGCCCATCCTCGCATCAGGTGCAACTCCCCGGCCTTGGTGGCGTTGTAGGCGGAGTTGGCTTTGGATGCGTCCAGGCCACTTTTGGAGGAGAGCATGATCATAGCGCCACCGTCCGCCTGGGCGCGCATGATCCGTGCCGCCTCCCGCGCCACCAGGAAATAGCCCGTAAGGTTGATCTCCAGCGCCAAGCGCCACAACTTCACCGGCGTATCCACCAACTCGTAGGCGGGCGCAATTCCCGCCGCGCACACCGCGATGTCCACCCGGCCCCAATGGCGCAGCACCTGGTCAAATGCCGTGGCGACGGCCGTTTCGTCCGTGACGTCCATGTGCACGGGGAAGGCGCGCGACGGAGCAGCCGATGCGGCAGCAGTTTCTTTGGCGCCCGCGTCATCAACGTCGCAGAAGGCCACCGCGGCTCCGGCCTCCACCAATCCCTGCGCGATGCCGCAACCCAGACCCGACGCCGCGCCCGTGACCACCGCCACCTTGCCCGCCAGGGTTTCGGTGGCCTTGCCCAAAAGCGCCGAACGGTAATGTTCAGCCTCCCAGTTGATGATGAAGGCGGCGGAAGCGGGCGCGAGGTTGTGGGCGCCGCCGCGTCCGGATGCAAGATGGGTGATCCCCGCAGCGGCCACGGCAAGCGACTCCGCCGCATCAAGCTTCTTGGCATCGTCTGCTACGAGAAACGTTCCCACATCTCGAACCACGGCGACGCGCGGCGGAGCTTTCTCCACCAGCGCGGCTTTCAGTTTTGCCGGCAAGTCCTCCAGGGAATCGGCCAGAACCGCCCGGGCGCCGGTGTAAACGATGTGGTCCGGGCTCAACGATCCCGCGGCCAGTATTTCCGCGCGTTCATCACACGCAACGCTGGCGAGTTCCGCATTGTCCGTCAAGCGGGCGAATGGCGCGCCCCCTTTGACTTCCCGCCATCCTTGACGGATGGAGACCATGGCCTTGCGCAGGGCTGCGGAATCGATCTCCGGGGGAGTGCGAAATTGCTTAGCTCCCGGTTTGAAATACCGCTCGCACCGGCTCACCCATTCGGCATGGAGGGCCACGCAGGCATCGGCTTCCGGCGCGGATACCAGCAGTCCGTGGTTCTCCATGAAGAGAACGGTGGGCAGGCTGCCATGGGCTTTTTGATAAGCCTCGGCGGCGGTCTTGACGGTATGCGCCAGTCGCCATCCGGGATCGGTGTAGGGCACCCAAAGTGGGGGGAGTTCACCCGCCGGTGTGATTTCCTCCAAGGCCTTCAAACCGGGCCCACAGTTGAGGGCATTGGCAGGAACAGGATGGGTGTGAATGACGAACCTGCCGAGCATGGCGTGCAGGGCGGTTTCCACCGAAGGCCGGCCCGTGCCGCCCACGACGGCGGAGGAAAAATGCTGGAGCACCTGAGCTTCGCGCGCGTCGGTTTCAAGCTGAGCCAGGTCCTTCCGTTCGAAAATGCTCAGCACCGCCGCGATGTTGACTTCCACCCAGCCCGCCGACTCGCTCATGGCCGTCAAGGCCGTACCGCTGGCCTTGATGGCCATCGTCAGACCGTCGGGCGATTTCACCGAAGTATTTCCACCGCCCACTTGTACGTAATCTTCTCTCGTGCCGACGGCGCAGGAGATTTCGATAAGCTGCGCCAGGGATTGTTTATCCATGGTGTGTGTCGTCAATCGCAAACAATGACCGTTTTGATTCCTTGTCCCGCCTCGATCACGGCGTATGCCTTTACCATATCTTCCAACTTAAACCGGTGAGTGAGGAAGCTTTCCCACGGCAAGTCGTCGCGCGAGACCATGGCCAGGGCTTCGTGGTAATGCTGGAGATTGGAAGCAAAACATCCGAAGACGGAAATCTCATGGTAATGGATGAGATTGCTGTCAAAGGGCAGGATGGGGTCGTCTTTGGGAATGCCCGCAAAGAATGAAACGCGCGCTTTCTTGCGGACCAGCTTCATGGCATCCGCCTGGGCCGCTTTCACCGAACAGGCGGTGATGGCGATATCGAATTTCTCCCCGCCTCCGGCCGCCAGAATCTTATTCACCGCGTCGCCCCCCGAGGTGTTCACGGTCAGGGCGAGGCCGAACTCCGACACATAATCCAGGCGCTCCTGCGAAACATCGGCGACGATGATGGGGTTGCAGCCCCGCGTCTTCAGGCTGCTCGCGTGCATGATGCCGATGGGCCCGGCCCCGAAAACCACGGCGCGATCGCCGGGCTGGGGAGTCAAGTACTCCTGGCCGTTCAGAACGCAGGACAGGGGCTCAATCAGCGCGGCGCGCTCCACGGACATGGAGTCGGGAATGGGAATGACGTTGCCCTGCGCCACCGCCGCCGCCGGAATCTTGACGTACTCGGCGAATCCCCCGGCGTAGTCGTAGCCTATAGCCGTGAAAGAATCGCAGAGATTGTACTGTTTGCGCCGACAGTAGATGCATTTCCCGCACCCCACCACCGTGGCCACCACCGCCTTCTGGCCGGTGTGGAGCCCGTGGTCCACGCCCGGGCCCAGCTCGCAAACGGTGCCCACAATTTCGTGGCCGGTAATGGCCGGGGGCACCACGTTCTTCTGCCCGTGGGTGAAGATGCGCTTGTCAGTCCCGCACACGGAACAGCGGTGAACTCGTAGGACAACTTCTCCCGGCCCCGCGGTGGGGCGGGGGACATCCTCAATGCGTACATCTCTTACCCCATGGAAAACTGCGGCTTTCATTAGACTGCTCATGTATGTCGGGCCTCCTTCGGCTCGCATGCAGATTCCGAACCCGCGGAGCGGACTCGGGAAAATGTAATGTGCCCCCTC
>Ga0326727_10019189_pt1 | contig 13800 bp, 15 predicted proteins | sample MB2enrmetagenome_FD_207643 | JGI IMG/M metagenome (GOLD analysis project Ga0326727, IMG submission 207643) | Lab enriched peat soil microbial communities from McLean, Ithaca, NY, United States - MB29MY | ecosystem: Environmental > Terrestrial > Soil > Wetlands > Peat | place: USA: New York... | reverse complement strand
CGGCACGTGCCTCACCTACCCAGGTACATTCGGGACTTTCCGGATGTAAGCATATGGCTGATCTGTGTGTATTCGAAGAGCAATCAAAAGTCGCCTTTTTGATTGAAAACGGGTGGCCTGTCCGAAACGCCGTGGAGTTTTGCAATAGGCTGCTGCCGGACTGGGCGAGGTCGCGCTTTCTTAGGCACAATGCACGTGTGCCCCGATCGGTGACTGGAGGGGAGGGCAGAAAAAACGCGACACCCCGGCCATGACTCATGTCGGATCCTGCTTTCCTAGCGAATTCAACCATTCTCTGATGTCTTCAACCCGCCATGCCGAAATCATCGGTGACAGTTTGACCGGCGCGGGGAATTGACCATTACGCACTAGACGCAACAACGTCGACTTGGACATGGGGATGATGCCTGGCAGGCCTTTTCCCGGGTCGCCGATCAATTGGTGCAGACGAACGTAACCGGTCGGCGGCAAGGGGGATGCTGGATCGTTCATGCGGTTCTTCCCGAAGAGTTTGTGCCTGAAGGGCTTCGGATGCGGAGTGAAATAGCGTGGCACAAACTGAACCTTGCTGATGTCAGGGAATGCGCATGTTCTGGACGGAGTTGTCTGTAACGGATAACCGCCAAAGGCAGCCTGCGGTTGATCAGGCCGCAGGCGATGGTCGCAATTAACCGACGCGTTCTGGTGGATGCATCAAGCACACCGGCAACGGCCAGTTATCTTTGGGATTGGTCTCGTCATCTTCCGCGTATAGGGGGTCGCCTGAGCCAGAGCTTTTCGCTGCCGGCTCGTAATTCATCTCTCGGACCGTAACAAGGTAGGTTCGTTGTGTCGGAGGGGGCATGAATTGTTCCTTTCCATCCTATGCCATTGATTGTCAAAGTTGGTCACTGATATCCACCAAGTGCCACCGAGCAAACCCTACGCGCCAGCCTTGCTTATCGCCAGTTCGCTCGGTTCGTAACATTTGTTAAAAAAACGCTGCCTCAGTTGGATGACGTGGTACACCCACGTGTCCGATTTTGTGAGATTGAAACATGATCATCGGGAACAGAGGGAATAGCGGGAAATGCATGCTAAGTGATTGAAATGTAGTGAATAAATTCGTACCCATGTTCCCGGTGTGTCACCCATCCGGGAACGCCCTCGCAACTGTTGCATTCAGGCACCATCCCCCCAGATTGCTGGCATCAGCAAATAAACATTGGTGGTCTTGTCTCCCATGCCCGGAAGACGCGTTTTATAGGTGTAGCGGTCGCCACCCTGGGTTTTGAGCCAGCCTTTGGCGACCATCGCGCGAATCAGCGCGTTGGCATTGAAGCCCTGGCACAGCTCAAAGCGTTGGGCAGTACATAGAAGTACGGGCCGTCTTCCATCTCGCGGCGGAAGCCGACGCGGTTGAGGGTTCGTATGGAATGGGTGGGCGGGTTCTGCCAGGGGGTGACTCGGCTTTCGCCGTGGGCTTCGATAAAGGCGCGCACCGCCGCCAGTCCGGCACGCAGTTCGGTGTCGCCCGCGCCGCCACGGTCGGCTAGCCATTCGCGAAACAGGCGGGCTGCGGCTTCTTGTGCCGTACCGGTGGGCCAGCCAGTCAGGCCCCATTGCGTGGCGAGTTCACCGCCGTAGGCCACCAGGGCGAATCGATGGTCGGCGCGCACGCCTTGGCCGGTGGTGGTCAGGGCATGAGGGACTCCGGAGGGTTGGGGGCATATGGCCGGGGGCATCGACTTCCTGCCCGGGGGTTAGTGCCCCCGGATATGCCCCCGGTTTCCTGGGGTCGCTACGGAATGACAGCGTATGTCGTGGACAACAAAAAACCCCGGAAGGCTTAATTTCCGGGGTTCTTGCCACATTAAGGCATGTGGTGCACTGCTTGTTTGGTGGAGGCGGCGGGAGTCTCGACTCTCACATGACAGATTCGGAGCGCCTGCATCGACAGGCCTTTGAGCGCTGTTCGCACCTGCTACGTAGCAGGGATATGTGACAGTGATTCTAGGCCGGGAGTAGTGCGAGGCGTCAAGGGGGAACCGAACCGGCGTCCCTATCAGGATATCCACCCTTGCGTTAGAGCAAACTTCGATTGCGCGGGGGCGTGGCGTCCGGCGGGCGTCGTGTAGTCTGGTGCGCTTAGTGTCGGGCATGTGTTCGACCGGCATCACCTACTGGAACGCCTCATGAAGATCATCCCACTGGCGGCAAAGACCGTCGTGATCGCGGTTGCCATTTCGACTCTCGCTGGTTGCGCAGACAATCCCCCAATGAACTTCTCCGTCCCGAATGTGGGCGTCTCGCAGAAGAAGATTGCCGCCGAGGTGAAATCCATCACCGTGACCTGGGCGCGACCGGACGAAAAGAGTGGCGACATTACGATCAAGTCGCTCAATCTGGATGGCGAGAAACATTTGGGCGGTGGCGGGGATAATGAAACCGCAAACAGCGTTCCGGTTCAGTGGCAGACCGCACTGACGGAATCGCTCAACGACATGGCTATCTTTCAGGATGACGCCTCCAAAAAGGTCAGTCTCTCGGTCAAAATTCTTGAGCTGAACGCGCCGTCATTTGGCATTTCGATGACCACGACGACCACCGCCAGATACCGGATCATCGACCGCAAGACTGGCGATATTATTTTCGTGCAGGACATCAAGTCGGTCGGTGACGTTCCCGCTTCCTACGCGTTCAGTGGCGCCATTCGCATTCAGGAGTCCATCAACCGGGCGGTGCAGAACAATATCGCCCTGTTCCTGCGCGCGCTGGATACGGTGGATGTCAACAAACCCATGTTCCCAACAAAGCCTGCCAGTGCTCAATGATGAGCAAATATGCCATTGGCATAGTTGTATTGAGGAAACTCCCCAATATTTTAAGGGCCGCTTTTTCCTGTGTTCGTAGTCACGCTCGGGCCGGTGATTCGGAAGGTGCCGTCATTGCCCCGCAATGGGTTGTGGCGGCGTTTTCTTATGCCGGAGTGGCCCGGTGCTGCTCTTGGGTGCTTTGATGGCGTAGCGGGCGTTTCTGTCGGTTTCTCGGAACCGGCGTTGGATTCAGAGATATAAGGTAGTTGGGGATTTTTCGACGGTTGATGAATGCAATACCTTGGCGGGGTCGAAAAATTTCTAGGACTTTCCTTTCCCCGCAAGCTATTCAGCCCATGAGACGCAAGCACTTCGAATTTCGACCGCGTTCTTGTGGCGAATGAACACTGTGCGCTCGTGTCGATTTCGCTGGCGATGATTGATGAAGTGAGTTCGAAGAACGAACGTATTAATCATCAGTGCGCGATGTTGACGGCGGCGCTGTTGAGCGAAAGAGATTGCCCCGTAGGGCAATCGAATGAGCGCAAGGTCTTGAGTCGGGTGCGCGTGCTCTCGGCCTTCGGCCTCGTTTACGCTTCCCTCTTGCTGTCGATCATGACTTACGTCCTGGGTTGTTGTCTCTGGAATAGGTGTTATGTAGTAGTTATTAGAGTTGGGTCGCGATTCCCTGGAAACATCAGGGTTTCGCAAAGATAAATCCCCCGAATTTGCGCGGATTTGGATATCGTAGTGCGGCGCTCGTTGTGCCGATATGGTGCGTTTCTGACGCGGGCCGCCACACCAGCGGCCAGACAGGTTGCGAAGCGCGTAACGTGCTTTGCTGGTCAGGACAGAATCCGCCTGCATGCATCGTGACCGCACGGTATTGCCACCGCCTACAATCTCGCCATTGATGCGGCGCTTCCGTGACCGGCGTTCGCTGAACTTTCGAACCTGTGTGGGGTTACGTATCGCTGCGATTACATACTTGTTGATTTTGAATTCCGCGTCACATTTAAACTCGACGAACTGAAAATATCTGTTCGCAATACTTTCGAACCTGAATGCCTTCAGCTCATCAAGCGTTCGGAACGGTAATGCGTCGTGTCGTAACGTGACCTCTATCCGTGCGCGGCAGTCCTTCGCGTCAAGCGTCGTCTTGCCGCCGTTGTCTGTCGTCTTCCAATACAGGTGTTGGACGATATCGCAGTCCACATCGTTGCGCCTCTCGTGGTCGCTGATCTTGATCTGCCACCCGTCGCTGATCCGGTCCACTAGCGAGCGCATGCGACTTGGGAGCGCCTGGGCGATGTTCTCTGCCTTGCAGTAGATGCGGTGATTTTTGCCGATGTTTAGCGTGTTGAATCGGTAAAGGTCAGCAACGATTCGCGGGCCATTGCCGCCGTATACGTCGAGCGCAACTTCAATCGCGGTAATCTGGTGGCGGACAATGCCGAATCTATCTGTCAGTCCCCGTAGTGCCTTCTCAACGATCTGGAACCGGGCTACGTCCTGAACTCGGAAACGAAACACGGTCGCTGAGCCGCCGTCGCCCTTGTCCATCGGGGTGACGTGCGTCTTTACATCTGCAGGCAGCTTGAGAATTTCGCCAAGCTGGGCGCGGACAGTCCAAGAGTTCGTCGGCTTGCCGGTCTGGATTTCAAATTCGACCCAGTCAACTACCGCCTTGTATGTAATTGCGGTATGATCCATACACATTCTTTAAGTTTGCCGCCTTTTGGCGGCATTTTTTTGCTCGCTCGTCTGGTAAGTCATCGCTTACTTATGTGCCAAGACAGCGAGGAAAAAGTTTTCCCCTTTCCTCGCGGCCCTGGTTACAGACTTTCGGTCACGGTCGTCCTTCCATAGCAATCATTGGTCATGACGAATCGAGCGCCAGCAACATTCCTGCCGAAGTGGGTGATAGCGAAGCCGGAATCGTGCGAATGTTCAATGGTCGCTGTGGTCAGGTAGTCGGCGGCTTGATCCAGCGTGAGATTCAATTGCATGGGGTTGCTTTCTTCTTAGTTGATGGCGGCGTATTGCCGCCGTGGGTGGATTAATTGTTGGTCGAGCCGTTCGGTGTGGTAAGTAACTGGTCAACCGTGAGACGGGCGGAAATAGCTTGCGAACCCACCATGATGTTGCGACCGTAGATCAGCGGAACCGGTGCGCCTTGCGTAGTGGTATTGGTGGGGCCGCTAAAGTAGGTGGAATTGCTGTTGTCGCCGCTGCTGCTGCTGTCGCCGGGCTTGGGGGCGAGCATGGCAGCTACGCCGCCCACCATCAGGGAAGCGCCCGCTGCCGTCATCATGGGGCCGTAAGCCGCCCATGCCGTGCCGCCAGAATAGAGGCCCGCGACAAGGATAACCGCGCCTGCAACAAACTCGCCAATACCGTTACCGCCAGCGCCTTCGACGACGGGAGCAAAGCGGATTGCACTCGCCTTGCCGTCGAGCTTGAAGGTTTCGTCGTTAAGCTCTGTGGGATTGCCGTTTTCATGTTCACAGACCACGCGATACCGGGCATATTTCTTCAAATTGGCACGAATCCAGTTGAACACGCCCGGCTTGTTGGCGTTGATCAGCTTCAGGGCGTGCATGGGGGAATGGACGGCAAGAGTCCATTCTCGACCAAAGGCTTTTCCGAGTGGGCCTTCCAGATAGACTTTAGTCATCTCGGGCTTTGGGAGCAGATGTTCAGTGTGCATAGCGGGACACCATCGTTCTGAGTTGTCTCTGGGCGCGCGGGGCGCGGGCGTTACCGGCAATCTGGATGCCGTTTTTGTCAAACCGACGACGCTCCCAACTGGCGCGGCTCATGTCGATCATCAATGTTCTAGTCTGGATCGGCTGATCCTCGCCTGTCTCGGGCAGCGCCAGCCGCACGAACACAACAAAGCGGCGGATGTCGGCGACGTCATAAACCGGATGATCCATGAAGCCGTCGCTCAACTTGGCTACCGGCAGCAGCTTGAAGCCTGCCAAGTGGCGCTCTCCCTCGATGCTGTCATCCAAGAAGATTGACCAATCCCGGATCGGCCCCAACTGGCTACGCAGCATATGGACGGCTTCTGACTGGCTGACGGTGGTGATTTTGACGGTTGTCATGCATCCCCCGGTTCATTCGGAGCAACGAAAACAACGTGGGGACAATCACGCATGTTATTTTTGATAAATACGGTAGCCTGGTCCTGTTGGTCGTAGCCGAAGAGGACGGTGAAGCCACCAAAGTCAGACTCGCCCTGAATATGGGTGTCGCCTAACATCTTATCGAACCGTTGATCATTGAGGACGCCATGATTTTTCATGATCGGGTGGGCGTCCATCAGGGCCAGGTCTTGCGCCCGTTCTTCTCCAAACATGGAGGACATCATCAGGTCTCGGATTGCAGACGAACGGATGACGCGAGTCATGTTCGTGTCCGCGTCGTCGCCTTTCTCCGCTTCAGCCGCCAGCCAGTCGCGGACGGTGTGTGTCCACTTTTCATCCCGTTGCTCGGCCAGCCAATCGATAGCAGTCCACGTTGCGCCGTCCAGTGTCACCCCGTATCTCTTGCCGTCAGTAACAAAATGCCGCTGCTTCTCGTCTGCCATGATTGCCGATCCAATTTTGCACTTGATGGACGTATTGTGCGCTTATTACACAGCAATGCAATACCTGTATTGCTTACTGCAATGGATCTGCAGCGCCTATATTGCGCAAACCCCAGCAAATCCAATGGAATTGGCATGACAAAATATTTTCAAATCCATAACGGTTTCTTGCGGAGGGCGGCAGGCTGATTGATGGAACGGTCAGCCCAAGGGTTCGCAAACATTAGGTTTTTGCCCTGTGAGCTGCCATGACGCGCTTCACCGTCGCCAGTGATGAGTCTGTCAGTCTGGCAGTCTCTGCAATGGTGGTGCCGCCATTCCTTAGTGCCACGATGCGCTCATGCAAAGTGGTGTCGGCACGGCGTCCGAACGGCTTGGCGTCTGGGTGTCCCTCCCTCAATTTCTTGAGTGCGCCGTCGATGCCTTCGCGCTGACGCTGGCGGCGGGTTTCGTAGTCGTCGCGGGCCATCTGTAGTGCCAGCTTGAGAAGCATGTCCTGCGTGGCGTTCAGGACGATCTGTGCGACGCCATCAGCGCCAGCAGCGAACTCTGACAGGTCAATTACGCCGGGAATCGCCAAGCGCGCACCCTTGCTCTTGATGCTGTCGATCAGCGCCGCTGCTTCAGGCAAAGGCAGGCGCGACAGGCGGTCGATTTTCTCCGCTATCACTACGTCACCCGGTTGCAGGTCGCGGATCATGCGTTGCAGTTCGGGGCGGTCGGTGGTGGTGCCGCTGGCTTTCTCGGCGTAGGTGCCTGCCACGTAGTAGCCGTTCGCTCTTGCGTCGTCGATTAGGCGTTGCTGGCGGTCGAGATCTTGGGATTCGGTGCTGACGCGCATGTAGATACGCGCGTTCTTTTGCGTGGTGGTGGTCATGCTTCAATCTCCGATTCGGCGCACATGCGCACTAGCTCAATAAGTATACTTCATGAGCCAATTCTAAACGGGCTAGCTCATTACGTCAATTCGACACTTTAATGAGCCTTACAATTTAAGCCTACTTTGTGAGCCGATATTTGCATTAGATATCTAACTGATATATTTTGACTTTGTCTAATATGTTGGACAACTAAGCGTGCGAAAGGGGAGATGCGATGTTACTCGGTGTCATCACAGCACTGATTGGCGTAATTGGTATCGCGGTTAGTTACTGGTTCACCAAAAAGCAGGAACGGGAGACTGCGCTTCGAAAGGAAAAGCTGGAGCACTACAAGGTGCTCATTGAATCTATGAATGGAGTGCTTGCAGGCCATATCTCCGATGAGGGGCGTAAAACATTTGCTGATGCCTGCAACCGCGTGAACTTGATTGCACCTCAATCAGCCCTCAAAGCGTTGGATGCATTACTTTGGGAAATTGACCCGGCAAACCCTGCACTAGGGAACGGCGATCATGACGCACTATACTCGGCTCTAATGCGAGAACTTAGAAAAGATCTTCACATCAAACCGAAAGACAAAGACCTTGAATTTCGGTTTCACCTCCGCTCAGCACCTGCGTCAGATTCCCCTCCATAGCCAGAACAAGAAACGGACACACCGTCGGTGCTCGATCCTTTTGCCTGGGGGGCAGACAATTGACTGCGGTAGTGTGATCGTGGGCGGCATGTGCAGTCAGCACGAGACCGCCACCAAACACCCCCCCCTTTTGAATCACGCCTCTTTCTTGACGATCTTGCCAGCCGTCCAGAAACACCCTCCATGATAGGCATTTAGCGTCACCTCATGCACCGTCGGCAACAGCGCCAGCACATCGGCGGGATAAATCAGCCGGTCGATGGTGCGCTTGCGCGCCTGGGGGCTGTCATCCTTGTCGTGGTAAACATCAAAGGTAACTAAGCCCATCTCATGCCCAACCAACGCCGCAATCTGCCCCATTGGTGCATCAACGTTGAAAAGCCGGGTGATTGCGGTATGGCGGAAGCTGTGAAATACCTTGGTCAGCTTGTCTGTGATTCCGCAGTCAGCACGATGTCGGGCAAACCATTTTGATATGGTTGCGCCGTATCCGTCCCGCGTGGCGGATATCTCGGGAAATAGTCGGGCGTAACCGGCACTCTTGAGCGCCCCGACATAATCCAGAATCCCAAGCCGGATAAGCTCGTTGTGAATGGGAACAAGCCGCTTCGAATTCGGGGTCTTGAGTCGCTTGGCTTCGTCGTCGTTGATGTCAATGCAATGCACGCCGTCGATTTCCACAAAGTCATTAAGGTGAAGCTGCGCCAACTCATTGACGCGCGCGCCGGTAAACAGCGCAAGCGGGATTGCCCAATACGAGTAGGGGTTGTTGAACTGGCGCGCCAGGAAAACCGGATGGGTTAGCAGCGATGCCAGCTCGCCATCGGTGAACGGCTTGCGCTTCTTTGCATCGCCTGTCTTTTTGGACTTGACGCTTTTCTTTGCGAACGGATTGCGCACGATGCCGCCCATGTCGTCGGCAAGCAATTGGATGAATAGGCTGCTCGCATGCTCGATGTTCTTATTGATGGATCGCAAGCTCATTGGCTCGGGGTTCATGGCCAGGATGTCTTCGATGCTCTTGCCTACGAATCGCGGTGACTTGTTGATATTGGCGGGCAAGCGGCGCAGCGTATTGGTGTAATCAGTAACGTCCTGGTTGCTGATGTCGGAGACAAGGCGGTCTCCGATGATTCGGATCAGCAGGGCGTAATCGGCCCTGTATGCACTCTCCGTCTTCGTGGTCCATTCATTGCGCGCCATCTTTGCCGACACCATATATTCGACAGCTTCGGACAGCAGAATAGACGGCTTTTTGTCGTGTTGCCGCGTGGCGATCTCGGCAACTGTCTGCGCATGATGAATTGCCATCGTGGATACTTCCGTGGCGTGGGCCTCACTCTTACGCACTATCTCGGTATTGTGTGCAGCCTGTAGCTGGGCAACGTCGGCGGCGTGCGCTCGTTTCTCTGCGTTCACCCGGCTCTGCGCCTCGAACATCATTTCGTCGCGTTCGTCTCTTAGTTCGGAGATTTGAATCTTGAGCCGCGCCTCCCTGAGTGTTTGTTTCAGGCGTCGTTGGAATTCTTCGCTATGGCTATCTACGCCCGTTGTGGGTTGCGTGCTGTCGTTCTCTGGGGAATTCATTCTGTTGTCCCTGCAGCGGCGGAAGGTATCGCCGATCATCATTGAAAGTTCGGCGGCCAACCTAGCCGCCAGTGCGCCGATCTCTGTGCGCAACGAGAAACAAACTTCCCTGGTCGAGAAGTGGTGCTGTATGTCCGCCGGTATGGGTTGGCGGAAGTAAAAAACATTGCCGCGCCGGAAGTGGTGGGCTGGTGAGCGTGCCGTCATGCCGTCCTCGATATGTGACAGGCAGATGTGACAGCGCAAAGCAAAAAAGCCAGCAAATCAGCGGAAACCCGCGTCATTACTGGCTCTTAGGCGTATCGTGGTGGAGGCGGCGGGAATCGAACCCGCGTCCGAAAGCACTCTACAGTGAGTTCTACATACTTAGCCATGCCAACTGGATTTAACCCCAACCACGCCGACTGGCAGGCTTGTTTGAGGCGAGTCACCTAAATTTAACTCTGGGTCAAGCGACCCGACCCAAAGCGAGCTGATGTAGAATAACACTGCTGGAGTTGCCTCCACGACCCATCAGCGAGCCGCTGCAGCGTCCGGACATCAGGCTGCTGCCAGTGCCGGAGAGAAAGATTCGTCGTTTGCGACTATAACAATTCAGTGTTTTACGGGGTGACTGAAATCCCGGTATGCCCTCATCTGCTTTGCAACCCTCGTCGAAGCCAGGTCGCCCCCAGATGTACGTTGTAGTATACAGGCTTTTCGTGGCCAGGGCCAGCGTTGCTCCCCTTGGACTGGCATGACAAAGAGCGCCATGTCGCCTCAGTCCGGAATCAGCACAATCTTTCCTGCGAAAGTACGATCTTCCAGTCTCCGATGTGCATCGCCCCCGCGTAATAGCGGGAAAGTTTCGATGGACGGCAATCCGATTTCGCCTTGCCTGAGCGCGGCAAACAGTCTGGACGAGCGTTCAATGCGGGCCTGATGGCTATTCAGGTAGTTCCACAGGTCTCCGCCGACCAGCGTTTTCGATGAGTCCATCAGCTGTCTCGGATCGACCGGTTGCGGGTCGCCGCCGGCCATGCCAAAGAACACCAGCGTGCCTCGCGTCCGAACGGCCGTTAACGTATCGTGTAATGTGCTGCCAATAGAGTCATAGGCAACATCAACGCCGCCGTGACTCAGGGAAATGACGCGTTCCGCCCATCCTTCTTCGTAGCCCAGCGCATGTGTCGCGCCACGTTGCAGCGCGATCCGGCGTTTGTTTTCGTTCGACGCCATGGCGATGACTTGTGCGCCGCGTGCAACGGCGAGCTGAGTCAGAAATTGACCCACGCCGCCGGCCGCCGCATGGACCAGTACCTGATCTCCCCGGCGAAGCGTGTAGCTGTCTTCGATCAGGTATTGTGCTGTCAGGCCTTGCAATAGTATGGCCGCTGCGGAGACGAAATCGACGTCGGCCGGCAGCGGAATGGCGTGCTCTACAGGAACGACGACCTGAGTCGCGTTGGCGAAGGGTACGTCGGCGAAAGCAATTCGGTCGCCGGGGGCGATGCCGTCAACGCCTGCGCCCACCTCGATGACTTCCCCCGCGCCCTCATAGCCGCAGATGTAGGGTGGCTGACCCGCAAGATGATAATTTCCGCGTCGTCGATAGATATCGGCAAAATTAAGTCCGATTGCGCGCATGGCGAGTTTGATATGTCCGGCGGGGACGATGGGGTCGGGTAATTCGCGCCAGATCAGGACTTCCGGGCCGCCAAAGGAATCGAAGGTCAATGCATGCATGATTGTGCTCCAGCCGGGCCTTGGGTATCAGGGCAGGCTTGGTGAAGGTTTCCATTGTTGTTGCGGAGGGGCGCGGCGAGCCGGAAATTGTTCCTCCGGCTCATGGGGAGGGCGCCCATCCTTTTCGCTATTATCTGTGTTTTGCGCACCCCTGGCATCACTCTCTATAAAGGGTTATCCCCGGCCGTCCTCGGGACGTAATGAAAACGCAGAAATCGAGCATTGTCCCGCGTTCCCGGCGGCTGGGGCCCGCTGGGTGTCGCGGCGGTCCAGCCATCCCGACCATGTTGTCAGTAGCCAGGCAAGCATGACGATCAGTGCGCCGACCCATGGCGTAGCAAGCAGGCCGAAAGGGCCGACAATATGTCCACCGGCCCAGGCGCCTCCGGCGATGCCGATGTTGAATGCTGCGATATTCAGCCCAGACGCGACATCGACTGCCTGCGGTGCGTCCTTTTCCGCTTGCTTGACGACATAGACTTGCAGCCCGGCTACGTTTCCGAATGCAAATGCCCCCCAGACCATGACGGTCAGGACGACGCCTACTTTGGAGCTGGCGGTAAAGGTCAGCGCCAGCAAGATCAGCGCCAGTCCCGCGAAGATGATTTGCAGTGCGCGAATCGGTCCTTTTTTATCGGCCAGCCTCCCTCCCCATAGATTGCCCGCTGCGACCGAGGCGCCATACACCAGCATGATCAGTCCAACGCGAGATGGCGCATAGCCGCTGACCCGTTCAAGAATCGGCGCCAGAAAAGTGAACGCGGTGAACGTGCCGCCATAGCCTAGTGCGGTCATGGCGTATACCAGCAGCAGCCGCGGTTTCCCCAGGACCGCCGCCTGGCTTGTCAGCCGGGTGGCCGCTGGCATCGGGATGTTGCCCGGCACCAGTATCAGGCTACCAGCAAAGGCAATCACGCCCAGAAGCGATACCGCGAGAAAGGTGGCTTGCCAGCCAAAGTTCTGCCCGATCATGGTGCCTATCGGTACGCCGGTCACCAGTGCCACCGTCAGGCCGGAGAACATGAGTGCGATGGCGCTTGCGCCTTTTTCTCTTGGGACCAGGCTGGTGGCAATGGTCGAGCCGATTGAGAAAAAGACCCCGTGGGCAAGTCCTGTCAGTATGCGGGCTACGATCAGCGCCTCGTAGCCCGGGGCTTTCCATGCCACCAGATTGCCCGCGGTGAACAGTACCATCAGGGCGAGGAGTAAGGTTTTTCGGTGGATACGGCTGGTCAGCGCGGTCAGCAACGGCGCACCAACGGCGACGCCAAGCGCATACAGGCTGACCAGCAGCCCGGCAGAGGGCAGGGTGACGTGTAAGTTGTCAGCGATGGTCGGTATCAGGCCGACAATGACAAACTCGGTCGTGCCGATGGCAAAAGCACTGAGCGTGAGTGCCCATAACGCAAGAGGCATGAAGTTCTCCCGGAAAGTTAACGTTTCAGCATTGTCATTTGTTGACGGTGAGGTAAAAATACTGCTATCTGACAAAGTTTTTTGCTCTGGAATCAAAAATGATCGAAACCGATACGCTTCAGGTGTTCGTCAGCATCATCGATCAAGGGTCGTTTACCGGGGCTGCCGAGCAGCTGGGCCTTACACCGTCCGGCGTCAGCCGTACTTTATCGAGGCTGGAAAAGCACCTGGGTGTCCGTCTGATCACTCGAACCACCCGGCGTCTGCAGCTCACAGAAGAAGGGGAATGGTTTCTCGTCCGGGCCAGAGAAGTTCTGCTGCAGCTGATGGATGTCGAGCAGCACATGAGCGCACATACTGCAGAGCCTTCTGGCGTGGTGCGTGTCAACGCGGCGACGCCGGTGCTCAACCATCTTGTTGCGCCATGGTTGTCCGGATTCATGGAGCGCTATCCGCGCATCAGACTGGAGTTGTACGGTGAAGAAAGCATTATCGATCTGATCGAGCAGCGCGCCGACGTGGCGCTGCGGGTGGGCGACCTGGCGGACTCTACGCTGAGTGCGCGTCGACTGGGTTCGAGCCCGTTGCGCATCGTTGCGTCCCCTGACTATTTGCAACGCCATGGCTGTCCGGCTGCGGTAGAGGGGCTCGATGGGCACGTTCTGCTGGGCTTTACCCGTCCGGCCTCGCTCAACCTCTGGCCGCTTGAGTGGCGGGGGGAGCCCGGGATGCGCATCACGCCCTCGCTGGCGGCTTCAAATGGGGAAACTTTGCGCCATCTTGCCCTCTCGGGGGCGGGAATTGCATGTCTTGCCGGCTTTTTGGTGGATAACGACATTCGGGAGGGGCGGCTGGTTCCGCTGTTTACCGACAGCATGCTGGCGTGGGCACAGGTGATCTGGGCAGTGTTTTACAAGCAAGGCCGCCTGGCGCCGCGCGTGGCTTGTTTTCTGGATTATCTGGCGTCGATGCTGGCGCGCTGAATGCAAGGTGTGCGATCGAATCGCTTGTTTTAAATGTAGTGCTTGTGAAAAAAAGTCATTTTTGCAGAAGGTGGTGCTGCAGGTTTGGGCTGATTGTCAAAAAAATCAAAGAAATATCCTGTTGCTCCCGGAATAAAAATTTATTTTTACACTCGATACGGCCATTTCTTTTTAAATATCA
>Ga0326727_10019187_pt1 | contig 13801 bp, 15 predicted proteins | sample MB2enrmetagenome_FD_207643 | JGI IMG/M metagenome (GOLD analysis project Ga0326727, IMG submission 207643) | Lab enriched peat soil microbial communities from McLean, Ithaca, NY, United States - MB29MY | ecosystem: Environmental > Terrestrial > Soil > Wetlands > Peat | place: USA: New York... | reverse complement strand
GTGCTTTTCCTGAAGTACCCACTCGACACCAGTCTTTCATCTCGGGACTTACGCTAACGGCTGCGAACTTACCCCTTGAGCTATCGGGTAGGAAGTCCAGAAACCGGCCCCTATCAAGCAACGTGAACACAATCCTCTATTCCTCTCTCACTGCTAGCGGCTTGTTGGCTATTACTCTGTCGCTTTCTAACCCTTCTCGACAGAAGGACCCTGCGTGAAACCCTGGCCTGTCGTGATACAGTTCCACCTTTAACACGGTATTAACCGTATTGTTACACATCCACAATAAATTTTGAGTAAGATTTGCCGCAAGTATATGGGAAATGGGAGTCGGGCTGAGTCTCAATGTTGAATCCAATTCGGGAGGAGGATCTTCAATGAACAAGAGCATACAACGCCGTGTTGCGCTGACCATTGCGGCCTTGCTGATCCAGATGGCGGCTCTGACGCCTGGGGTTGGGGCACAATCGAGCCAACCCATGCCTGCCGTTACGGCTCAGCCTGACGTTAAGCCTGACCTCGCAGGATACTTCAACGACCCCTCCCACGACCCTAACCTACCCAAGAGTCAAATGGTAAAGCTCTTGCAGGATAAGATTAAGTACGTGTTTATCATATTCAACGAAAACCATTCCTTCGACAATGAGTTCGGTACTTTCCCCGGAGTCAACGGAATCTATTCCGACGGTCTTCACCCCAGGCCTGCCGCCGATACCGCTGGATTTACCCAAACCTACACCGACGCCAGCGGTGTTCAGGTCACGGTTCAGCCGTTTAAGATCGGCCTTGACCAGAACTCCACCGTGGTCGACAGCGTCGATCATTCCCACACGGGTCTGGCCAGCAAGATTAACGTGGTCAACGGAGTGGCCCAGATGGATGGATTCGCCCAGGATGAGTACGCACGACACGCCTCGAAAGGCGGCTCCGCCAATATCGCCCAGGGAAAACAATATGCCCGTCTCGTCATGTCCAACATTGACGGTGATACCATCCCCTTCATGTGGCTGTGGGCAAGCCGATTCACGATCTTTGACAACATCTTCGCTACGGAAGATACTCCCTCAACACCGAACGCCGTCGCGATTCTCGCCGGCCAGTCTGGTGAGACCCAGTGGGTGAAACGCGGACCGGACGGTCAAAAGTGCTCCGTAAACGGCCACACCGGGACCACCCAGGGGGTGCCCCTAGTCAACGACCCGCAACCATTCTACGGGTCACAGTTCGACCTCACCACGGACGGTCGGCAACCCGCCGGAACCAACGAGAGTTACGCTGATTCTAACATCGCCAGCAATCTGACGTTTGCGAGCCTTCCCCTGACCTTCCTTGGAAAGAACATCACCTCCGTGCTGGCGGGCAACCGCAACCCGGCTTTTGATCTTCCCGATGTCCAGCAGGACATCCCCTACATCCAAGGCAAAAATACCAAACCGGTCAACTGGCGTTGGTATGAGGAAGGCTATGACCTTGAATCCACCGACGCAGGCGTAATGGCCTCTCATGCCTCCTTTGTCAGCCACCACGACGGAGCCCAGTATTTCGGATACGTTGCCAACACCCCAGAAATGAGCTCCAATCTGCGGGGACTGACAGATTTCTTCACTGACATGACCAAGAATAGCCTTCCGGGCGGGGGCGTCTTCTACATTCGGGGTGGGTATACCAATCAGATGGGTCTGGCGCCGGTGGTCACAAATCCGAAGACCCCAGCGGATGAAATCGCGGCTATCAAAGCCGCTAAGGCCGGGGACGACGATCATCCTGCCTATTCAGACCGCCAACTCAGCGAAGCCATGTCGGCACGAGTTATCAACGCCATCGCGTCGAAACCCGATATCTGGAACCATTGCGCGATCATCATCACCTACGATGAATCTGACGGATTCTACGATCACGTTCCTCCACGGATTCTCTCTTACGGACCGGACGGCCTACCCCTCTCCAGGGGAGCCCGTGTACCCTTGCTACTCATTTCGCCTTACGCCCGCAGCCATGCCGTCTCCCATGTAGAAGGGGATCATAACTCGGTGATCGAAACGATCAACATGATCTTCGGATTGCCGGCCTTGGCCAGTCTTCCCGACGAAGCCCAGGCCCTTCAAGCCGGAAACTCTGCGGAGTTCAACAAGTTCGGTCCCGCCGGATTCCAGCAGAAATATCTCGGACCCCGGGACGAGAACTCTCCTATCAGTGAAAGCCTTCTGTCCGGCTTTGACCCGAACCGACTGATGGGAAAATCGAAACTGCTTCCGCCCTCGTTTGCCATGATTCCGGACAAGATCGTGAACACTCTCCCGCACTACGATGGACACGGACTCCGCTCCATAGGGATCGTTCCCGAAGATGTCCGTCAGGGGATTGCCAACGCGATTCCGGAAGGCTTTAACGCGTTGCCGAGTACGTATCCGGCGGCCAACTGAGCTTGTTTCCGACTGGAGGTTCCGGCGCCACAGGCACAGGCACACCGATGCCCGTTGATCTCCGGAACCAATTTTTTCAAGACTGTTCGAAAGGAAAAATCATGCGGTTTCTGTCATCCCTGTTCCTTGTCCTCAGCCTATTTGGATGGAACATCACTGTTTCGGCTGAAAGTATCGTCGAGCGCGTCAAGGAGAGAGATGTCCTTTATTGTGGTGGCGTTGCCCGGCCGGGTTTGGCGGAACAGGACGAGGATGGCTGGCACGGTCTGGAAATCGACATCTGCCGCGCCATTGCTGCGGCAGTTCTGAATGCACCAGAAAAGATCGAGTTTCACGCCTATGCGACGGACAGGGATTTTGTTGAGGGAGCGAAATCAGATGACGTCCTCTTTCTTACAGGATCGGAAATTGCAGACCACCTTCTCACCGGGGTCATTCTACCCGGGCCGGCCGTCTTTGTGGAGTCCCAGGGAGTGATGGTGCCCGGAAAGTCGGATCTCCGACATCTCAAAGACCTCAAGAATCGAACTGTCTGCTTCATGATCGGTAGCTCCTCGGAAAGGGGGTTGAACGCTTTTTCCGACATCGCTGGTCTTAGCTTCTTCCGACGTCCTTTTTCAGAAGACGGGGAAATGGTTGACGCGTATGCAGTGCAGAATTGTCAAGCCATCGCCGGCGAGATTACCGACCTGGCAGCCATCTGCAACGAGGCAAATGTCCGCTATCTAGCAAGTCGAATCCTGCCCGAGACACTGGCGGACTTCCCGATAATCGCCGCGACCGGGACGGAAGATGCCAAATGGTCGGCTTTGGTCGCCTGGACCGTTTATACTCTGATAAGCGGTGAACGTCAGCAAAGTCGCTGGTATGCCGGCGGTGCAGGAGCCATGCCAGTCAGCGGACCAGATCTGGGCCTCCGAGAAGGATGGCAGACGACCGTTCTCGAGGCCGTGGGCAACTATGGCGATATCTTTCGCCGCAATTTGGGCAGTGAATCAGCCCTGAAGCTCGATCGGGGTGTCCATGGGAATCGCGTGGAACCCGGTCTTCTCTTGAGTCCGTATCTCGACTGATGCGCCCTGTTTTGTCCCCATCGTCCACGGATCAGCCCTCGGCGTGTTGTCAGGTATGGTAGACCACCTCGTAGTCCAGAACGTCAGCGTTGAGATATTTCTCTCATCGGTGCTTCGACTTTGTCGGCCATAATCAATCGTGAATTATCTGACACGAACCCATTAAATCCGGGAGGCAGTCTTGTTCTTGCCAAAGTCATTTCGCATATTGAAAGGCCATTGCGCGAGATAGACTGAGCGCTGGCCGCTGAGGCCAAAGTCGGCCTCAAAAACTTGTAACCCGCTCTTGCACTCTCTTCAACCATTTCGCTTTTCCTTCTTTCAATGATCAAGACTTCTATCACCCTTTCCAAGGATGTGATTGCCCTATTTGACCAGCGCGCAGAGGGAAAAAGCAACCGTTCTGCCTTTATCGAGCTTGCCGTTAGAACCTATCTGCAAATCCTAAAACAAAAATGCGCGATCAAGATGATCTTCGAACGATCAACCGTCTTTCCGAGAAGCTCAACAAGGAAGCTGACGATGAGCTGAGCTACCAGGTGGAGCTGAATAGTTGAAGAGATCAGATCTCTACCGGTTCTATAAAGGGAATGGCAATGATCCTCGTAGATCGCGAGTGTTTGTAATTGTTCACTCGTCAAGTTCTCATTGATTCCAATTTCTCTACTGTCATCTGCGCGCCTACTTATACTGCCTATGATGGCTTATCTACCTAGGTGTCGGTTGGAGTCGAAGAAGGTCTCAAGCACCCAGGTTCCATTCACTGCGACGAATTGATTAGCATAGGAGAGTCCGCACTCACTGACTTTGTCGGCCGACTCAAGCCAACCAAAACGGGTGAACTCGATAGAGCCTTGGCAACCGCCGTCGGCGTCCGATGAGGTTGACTTAACGGACGGCCGCCACACTCGCGCCTCGGATTCTTTCCGGACTTGGAGTCAACTTCGGGGGAAACTCCGCGGCTTGGCCGTGAAATCCTTCAAGCTACAAAACGCCCTCATTTTCCACTAAAGGGACAGAAGAAGTCCCGCTTTCCGCCGCTAGGTGTCGTTTTCCTGCGAGTTATCTGACACTGCAGGGACGTTATGGAAGTCCACTTGTCCCCTCAAAGAACCCTTTAGAAGTGCTGAGTTTGACAAAACATTGCAAAGCAAGCAAAATATGGGATCATAAAGAACTATTCATAGACGAGCGGAGAGAGTGACCAAGTAACGAAGGAGATCTTGAATCCGAAAAGTGACCTAACGGAGATGCTCGCTCGATTCAAGACAGTGCATATCGACGACATCGACATCGCCTATCAGGAGGCCGGTTCCGGTGCTGCTCTTCTGTTGATCTTTCACTGGCAAGAAAATAGGTGAGTTTGAGAGAGGCGAGATTGACCTTAGCAGCTTGGGGAGAATAATCGTAATAGGCAAGATTTCGTGAAGAGCTGTCGTGCGGTGGGTAAACGAGGGGAGCGATCGATGGGATGGCGTCAACGATGACGGGGAGCGCGGTGAGTCACGAAGGGAACGAGAACGTGCGGTTCCTTCTGGAAGGGCTGGTCTCAGGTGGCGAGGAGCTCGGTTTGCAAGTAGCGGCGTACCATCATGGTCGGCTGGCGATCGACGAGTGGGCGGGTGTAGCCAACACGGCGACTTCGCAAAGGGTAAACGGCGAGACACTCTTCACGGTCTTCTCCACGACCAAGGGCATTCTGTACGGCGCCATCCACTTGCTCGCTGAGCGCAGGAAGCTCGCCTACGACGACCCTGTTGCCCGATACTGGCCGGCGTTTGCTGCGCGGGGCAAGGCCGGCATCACGCTGGCCCAAGTGCTGGATCACAGCGCGGGGATCCCGCAAATACCTAGCGGAACTACGGTACGGGACTTTTGTGATTGGGACCAGATGTGCGCCACTATCGCCGAGCTGCCGGCCTTGTGGCCGCCTGGCTCGAAGACTGGCTACCATGCCTATACCAACGGGTGGATCTTGGGGGAAGTGGTGCGCCGGATTGACGGACGATCCGTGTCAGATTTCGTTAGAGATGAGATCTGCAGGCCACTGATGCTGAAGAATCTCTTCCTCGGAATCCCCGATTCCGTCGCGGCGCGGGTGGCCACACTGGTTGATGCCCCGCCGGCGGACGGGGCACAGGCAGTCCTTCCTCTTAGAGAGAAAGCTATGCCACCTGATCTTCCGGCGGCGGCGTCGCTTTTCAACCGTCCCGAGCTGCGCAGCGCCTGTATTCCCGCAGCTGGTGGCATTGCCAGTGCCCGCGACCTTGCCCGGTTCTATGCCGCCATGATTGGCGACGGAGTGGACGGCGCACGACTGCTGCCGCCCGGGCGAGTTGCGCTTGCCAGCCGGGAACGACGTCGTGACATGGACGAAGTGCTCGGGAAGGAGATCCGTAAAAGTCTGGGCTGGTTCCTACCGGGGCCCAACGCCGAGTCCATCCCGGACTTTCCGGGGGCTTTCGGACATCCCGGTGCAGGTGGTTCGGTGGCCTACGCGGACCCTGCCCATGAATTGGCCGTCGGATTCACCAAGACGCTGCTAACATCACCGGTAGATCCCTGGACCGGGACGGACGTGAAGATCACGCGGAGGATCTTGGAGGTGCTTGGCATCCGGTAGATGCTGTTTTCTCCTGTATACTTCGTCATCGGACTGATGACACCAGACAATGACTACAGGCCTTTGGGACTCGCAATCCGGTGATCTGCCATTGGGCTCCTCCTCCTTTCCCATACGCAGAGGACTCTTCCATATCCTTCCGTGAGAACGAGCTTTTCAAAAAAGCGAAACAGAAAATCAATTGCGTACGGTCTTCGAACGCTGAACGCTGACCTGTCGACACTCAGTTAAACTGAACCAAATCCTTCGACAATTCATCGAAGATTTATCGGCCCCCACGCGCACGCGGCAGTGTAGGCGATCAACCGCTTTTGTTCGTGGTTGAGTTCGTTTCTTGGTTTGTACCCAAGATCGTGATCAGCTTCACCCCAAGCATGCCGGAAGACTGTCTTGGCCTGAAGCTCAAATACCTTGGGCTCGAAATCCCCTGAGAATGGTGGTACGAGAATGACAGTTTTTTCGATATTGCCGTGCATGGCATCCCGGTTAACGAAGTAGCAAAAAGTGACACAAGGCGGCCCGAGGGATCTGCTTCGCCTAAGAAAACGTGCTGCCCTGCTCCTTGTGGGCACTTCGCGTGCGGCGCTGGCGCTTCCTATTAACAGAACGAGGACGTTTCCTTAGGAAGCTCAACCGGGGCGACCCTGAGGAAGCACCTCCGGGTTCACGACATTGATTGGAGTGCCATCCGAGAAGGCGACAATCTGGTGGAATATGTCGTTGAACTGAATCTCGTATTCGTCGCGTGTGACGTAACCGATATGCGGGGTGCAGACGACGTTGCCCAACGTCAATAGCGGATGGCTCTTCTCCAATAGCGGTTCTGACTCGTAGACATCCACCGCTGCCATCCCCGGGCGGCCAGCACGCAGTGCGGCTGCCAGTGCGTCCGGCTCGATTAGCGCGGCGCGACTTGTATTTACCAGCAGTGCCGTTGGTTTCATGCGCGCGAGGTCGCCAGCGGAGACTATGCCACGGGTCTGAGCAATCAGCCGCAGGTGGAGCGAAAGAACATCGCTTTGTTCGAAGAGAGCGGCCTTGCTGAGCGCAGTCGAATAACCCTCGGAGCGAGCGCGTGCAAGAGACGCCTCGCGCGCCCAAATGAGTACGTTCATGCCAAAAGCCTTGCCATAGCCCGCTACCACGTTGCCTATGCGACCATAACCATAGATGCCAAGAGTCTTCCCTCGGAGCGTGTTTCCGATGCCGATTTGCCATCGTCCCTCTTTCAGAGCGGCTGCTTGTTGGGGGATTTGTCGCATCGCCGCAAGCACCAGCCCCCAAGTCAACTCCGCCGTGGCATAGGAAGGGGTGTCGGAGTGCATGTTCGAACACACCAACACGCCACGTCGCGTGCAAGCGTCGATATCAATATGGGGATACTGGCTCCGTTGGCTGATCATTCGAAGCTTCGGCAAGCGGTCCAGCAGTGGCGCAGTGATCTTGGTCCGCTCCCGGATTAGCACAAGGGCCTCGGTGTCGCGAAGTCGCCCCGCAAGCGTGTCGACGTCCTGGACATGATCCGTCCAGATTGTGACATTATGTCTTGCGAGCTTCTTGAAGCATTCAAGTGTCCGCAGCGTATCGTGATAGTCGTCGAGAATAGATACCTTCATGACTTCCAACTCTCTTTCTCCCAATATATCCTCTGTATGTTGCTAAGCATACCAATCGAGCGCCGTTGACTTCGGCAGGGTCGTCGTAGGTCCCGAGAAATCATGTGTGTGCTCCGGCAATGTTAGACATTCTAGGGATACAGATCCTCCATTAAAGGTGGAGGAACACGGCTTCCCTTCCTCAGACGCACGGCGGCATGACCGAAAGCAATGTATCGACGTCACAATTCTCCGCGGAGCTCGTTCAGGGCATTTGCTTAATGGTCTCCGACCTCAGTCAGGTATTCCTGCAATCCGTCGAGGCAGCCTTCCCACCCATATCGGTGCTGTTCGAGGATAGATGGGTCAGTTATCAGCTCATGGACGATAACGATTTCTGTGTTGACTCCTTGCGGTTCAAACCTGACCGTCACCTGCTCTCTTGCAGGATTGTGAGGGTCGGTACTCCATGTGTAGGCGAGCAGACGCGGTGGCGAGATTAAGGTAAACTCGCCAAAGATCGTCATTCGGCTACCATCCGGCAGCTCGTTGACGATGCGGTATGCACCCCCGACGCTCAGGTTCACCGAGGCATCCACGCAGCGCACGCCCGGGGGTCCCCACCACCTCCGAAGTTGATCCGGCTGGGTCCACGCCGCGAAAATTCGCTCTCCAGGGGCACGGATGAGCCGTCGGACTTCCAAGCGCTCCGATTTCACTGCATGTCTCCTTCAACATAGCGGGCCAAAGCATCTACTGTCTGCTCCCAAAACAGTTGATATTTCTTGAGCCAAGCCTCGGCTTCCTGAAGCGGCCATGGAGAGAGGGAACATAGATGGTTTCTGCCATCGATTGTCCGTCGGATGAGATGAGCGCGCTCGAGGAACTTGATATGCTTGGACGCTGCCGGCAGGGAAATCCGGAAGGGCTGTGCCAACTCTGTGACGCGGACCGGTCCCCTGGCAAGGCGACCGAGCATTTTTCTCCGCGTGCTGTCTGAAAGGGCCCGAAACACGAGGTCCAACTTTGCGTCGGAAGGTGCTTTTGTCGCGCTTGACCGCATGTAGCCTCCTTAAGTAGTTTCAATATATTAAACCATAGGGTTTAATATCTCAAGGCTCGACGTCGACGCTGGGCCGAAAGGAAATGCGTAATGGCAGACATCATTCACCAGGAAGTGGTTTTCCCGGTCAGCCCCGAGCGCCTATACGAGGCGCTGATCGATTCTCGCAAACACAGTGAGTTCACAGGGGCGGCGGCAACAATCAGTCGCGAGGCTGGCGGAGAAATTTCAACCCATGGGGGCATTATCCAGGGACGCAACATAGAGCTTGTGCAGAATCGCCGCATCGTCCAGGCGTGGCGAGTGAAAAACTGGGAAGAGGGGCTGTACTCGGTGGTGAGGTACGAGCTCAGACCCGAGGGTTCCAAAACCCGCCTGGTTTTTGAGCACACGGCTTTCCCTGGTGCGGAGAAGTCTCATCTGGAAAGCGGCTGGTACGCTCAATACTGGGAGCCGTTGGGCAAATACCTGGCCTGAAAAATGGCGGCTGGCCGCAAAGCAATCAGTGGAGGGAGTCCGTTTCACACGTTACCTTTAGAGCTCCACGGAAGTTCTGCAGTTTTGTCTCATCAAACCGGTCGAGGCTGCACATCGCGGGCCACCTCCTGAGTGTGGCTGGTCTAGTGCTTGGCGTTTCCACGCGGCAAGCTCTGCCGGGGCAAAGGGCTTCAAAAGAGTGAAGGCGCCCTTTCCGAGCTCGAGAGTCTGGCGTTCGCAATGAATATCTCCTCTGTGATATCGCTCTGCAAGACGTCTTCCGTTGACCACAAGTAGCCAAAAACTGATACCTGCAGGCGGTGGGGAAGCTTGAGGCTCCCAATCCGGGAGCTATGCGGCGTGCCGAACCAGGCAGTACAATACAATGCGGGTTAAATGTTCCCTGGGATATCGATCTTCTGCACCCGAGGCATGGATGTCGCCAGTCCTTGGGCAGATGATCGTTTCACTTAGAAACTGGTACAAAGACTGCGGGCGGGTCAGCCCCCTGAGGGAGTGGAGTGGAACGAAACCTCGATGACTGAAGTCTTTCACTTCCTCCGCTCTTTCTTCGTTTATCTCAAGCCCTACCGCGGCCCTGGTGTGCTAATCTTCCTGGGCCTACTTCTCGAAATGGCCTTCTCCGCGAGCGTTTCCTACAGCTTCAAGTTCATAGTCGACAACGCTCTCATAGGGGGCAATTGGCAGCTCTTGATTGCGATTCTCGCCGGTCTCGTCTTCGGGGCGGTAGTCGTCGCCATCATGGGACTGATTCGCGATTACCAGTATGCACGGGTCTCCGCCGACGTCGTGGGTGATATGCGCGGCCGAATGTTCGAGCACCTGCAAGGCCTGTCGATGGATTTCTACTCTCGCTCCCAAGTAGGCGATCTGATTTCACACTTCTCCACCGATCTGGCGGCCATCGAAACGGCTACGACCTCTGCAATCCCTTGGGCCATTCTACCCTCGATGGATTTCGCGAGCAGTTCAGTCCTAATGTTCGTCATCAACTGGCGCCTAGCGTTGGTCGCGATGCTAGTATTGCCGGTGATTCTGATCGGACCACGCATCTTCGCGCCTCGTGCCGCTAATGAGAGCTACCGCCGCAAGCAGCTCGAAGCGCAGACCCTGAGCATGATCCAAGAGCAAGTTACCGCGCAACCGGTCATCAAAGCATTCGGCTTGAAAGACGCAGTCATTTCCCGGTTTCTTATCCAAAGCCGAAATCTTGCGCAAAGCGTGGCACGCTTAGGGTTCTTCGGTGCCATAGTCGATCGGTCCGCCGGCATTGGCATCACGTTCTTTCAAGTTGTGGTCCTCGGCATGGGGGCTCTGATGGTGATGAAGCAGAAGTTGACTATCGGGTCGCTTGCGGCCTTTCAGACCCTTTTCCTCAGCTTCAGCTTCTCACTTTCAAATATCACCGGGTACTTGCCGAGGCTGGTCGAGGCGTCTGGGGGAATGCGCCGCATCGAAGAGCTTCTCAGCGAGAAGCCGAAAGTCCATGAGAGAGATTCTGCCCTGATATTGCCTCGGTTCTCACAAGAGATTGCTTTCAAGGACGTCAGCTTTGGTTATACCTCCGGCTCCACCAACTTGCGCAACGCCGCTATCCGTATTCCGCAGGGGAAGCATGTCGCTTTTGTCGGACCGAGCGGCTCTGGCAAGAGCACAGTACTCAATCTTGTTATGCGGTTCTACGATGCTGATCGCGGGACGATCACTTTCGATGGAAACGACCTTCGCGAATCGTCGCTGGCATCCCTGCGTTCGCAGATAGGGGTAGTATTCCAGGAGAGCCTTCTCTTCGACACAACCATTCGGGAGAACATTCGCGTCGGCAACCCCGATGCCACTGACGAGCAGGTAGAGGCCGCCGCAAATGCCGCGGAGCTCCCGGACGCGATCATGAGCCTCCCGCATGGATACGACACCGCCGTCGGCGAGCGCGGCGGGCGCTTGTCGGGGGGCCAGCGTCAGCGCGTCGCGATCGCCCGGGCAATTCTGCGGAATCCAGCAATCCTGATTCTCGACGAGGCCACATCGGCTTTGGATCCTTCCACAGAGGCAGCGGTCAACGCAACACTGGAACGTCTTGGTAATGGGCGTACGACTCTTTCGGTCACGCATCGGCTGGCCTCAATTGTCGGGGCTGATCACATAGTCGTGTTAGACGGGGGAAGCGTATGCGAGCAGGGAACGCATGCAGATTTGATGGAACTCGGTGGCCATTATCGGCAGCTGTGGGAGAAACAGGCGGGCTTTTCTCTCGACCCCGGGGGCGACAGTGCCACTGTCACCGCACAGCGTCTGCGTCATGTGCCGCTCTTCCGGGAGCTCGACCCTCACTTACTGGAAGAAAGCGTCCAGTTGTTCCGCAGCGACTCGTCACCCGAAGGGCGGCTGGTCACCCAAGAAGGGGACATCGGGGATCTCTTCTATATTGTCGTGCGGGGCAAGGTTGAAGTATTGAAGAGCGGGCCTGACGGTCGAGACAGCCGGATCGCGGTGTTGAGTGACGGCGACCACTTTGGAGAAATAGCCTTGCTGAAAGCCGTCCGTCGCACCGCAACGGTTCGCACGATGACTCCCTGCATCTTTCTGACCATGCACCGTGCCTCGTTCTTTCATCTCGTAGATAAGGTGCCGCAGCTTCGCCAGCGTCTGGAAGAGATCGTTGTCAAGCGAATGGACGAGGTGAATCAGATGGATATCCGCGCATTTACGCAGGCTATTATAGTTCGAAGCTACGAGACTTGAATAGGTGCTTGCGTAGTAAGCAAGGTGTGGCGGTATTCACATTTGATAGGCAACCGCAGGTAGATGAACATGACTTCCGACTCGACCGATGGCCGGGGGAGACAGAGCGCATGGCTTCTGCGCTAAAGACATCGATTGCAGCCCTCTTAATCCAAACTGCAGTCGATCACTGCCGCGGTGACGACGTAACCGACCTTGTGCTGCCTTGTGCCTGGGCCTACAGATCTCTACGGGCTGCGGCAGCATCCTGCCAAATCGCGGTTGATTTCGACGACCTGATGTCTGCGGAGTCCCATCGAGGGCACGCGCGCTGGCGAGGGCCCTGCCGGGCGATCTCGATACGTATCTGCAGCTCATCAGCGGAGAGAAGCTTAGTGCCGATGTGTTCCAGATGCACTACGCCGTAAGCAAACGACAACGCGTCCTGCTGGCTCCAGGATCCATCATGCGGCGGGAGGTTGCGGGAGGTAAGCTTTGTTGACGTGGTAATCAACATTCGCTACGTTGCGTGACATGGAGAATACCGCGCGTGAGATCGAGAGCGCGCTCGTCGTGGGCGCGGGAGCGGTCGGTGCCGCAGTGGCGGACATTATTGCAGGTCATCACCCTGCTGCGGTCCGCCTCCTTGCCTCGGGCGAGCGGCTGGAACGGTATCGGAGGGAGGGCTTCATCCTGAACGGCGTGCGAAGAGATTTCCCGCTCGCTGCCCCTCAGGAAGGCGATGAGGCCGACCTCGTTATTGTGTGCGTGAAAACCTATCAATTGGACCAGGCCATCCGGGATATGAGCAACTGCGTTGGTCCGCGAACACTCATCATTTCCCTGCTCAACGGGATCTCAAGCGAGGATGCCCTGGCCGGCGCTTTCGGACAGGAGAAAGTGCCATACGCGATGATTCTCGGTATCGACGCCGTACGGGAAGGCAACGCGACTAGCTTCTCCTCTGGCGGGGTGATCCACTTCGGTGACGCCCGCAACACCGAAGGTGCGTGGAGTCCGCGCGTGTCGCGCATAGCAGCATTCTTCAAGCGCACAGGCCTAGCCTATGTCGTCCCTCCGGACATGATTCAGAGCCTTTGGTACAAGTTCATGATCAACGTGGGGATCAACCAGGTTTCCGCCGTCGTCGGCGGTACCTATGGCCTTTTCCAAACAGATCCGCAGGCCCAGGCCGTTATGGAGGCCGCGATGGCCGAAGTCGTTGCGGTCTCAAAGGTGAAGGGGACCGGCCTGGAAGACTCCGACATCAGAGCCTGGTACAAGACGCTGCGGGGACTGCGGCCTGAGAGCAAGACGTCTATGCTCCAGGACATGGAGGCGGGGAGAAAGACCGAAGTGGACGCCTTTGCAGGAACGATGATCCGAGTGGGCGAGGAGACGGGGACCCCCGTCCCGGTGAATAGTACTCTCTACGGCCTCCTCAACGTGCTGGAAGCCAAACGGGCAGCCAAACTCTAGTCGACGCCGACGCGAGCAGGCCTCCTGTGGTGTTATCTCAGATGAGGCCATCAAGGCGACATCTCACGGAAGCACGCCTATGATGGGCGATGCCACTGTTGCCGCCAAGTCAAAGGACCTGCCACTCCTCGGGGCGTGGATCTCGCGACATCGGCAGCGTGCCGTCAAGGTCGCAGGTCAATCCCGAAATCGGATAGCCCGCGCCGTTGGACGCAGCGAGACCGTAGCCAACTCATGCTTGAGCAGTGAGGCTTTCGTTGACTCCTGTTACTTTCCGTGAGTTGTCGTCAACGAGCCCATTCAATCTGGGAGGAAGGTTAGTTCTG
>Ga0326727_10019186_pt1 | contig 13802 bp, 11 predicted proteins | sample MB2enrmetagenome_FD_207643 | JGI IMG/M metagenome (GOLD analysis project Ga0326727, IMG submission 207643) | Lab enriched peat soil microbial communities from McLean, Ithaca, NY, United States - MB29MY | ecosystem: Environmental > Terrestrial > Soil > Wetlands > Peat | place: USA: New York... | reverse complement strand
GGTCAAAATAGTCGGAAGCGTAGAAAAGCCGGTCTTCGAAATCACCGCCCAGCCAGTGGACGTCGGCGATGATCGAGTCGACGTATTCGGTCTCTTCCTTCTCCGGGTTCGTATCGTCGAACCGCAGATTGCATTTGCCGCCAAACTCCGTGGCCAGCCCAAAATTGATGTTGATGGATTTGGCATGGCCGATATGCAGATAACCGTTTGGCTCAGGTGGGAAGCGCGTATGCACACGGCCCCCGTATTTATTCGTCTTCAGATCGTCTACGATGATGTCGCGTATGAAATTCGATTGCCCGGCGGTAACCTCGGGCTCATTCGGAAGCGTACTCATGTGATCCTCAATTTGGCGATGGCCCGATCGATTCTTTTCAGGCAGGTATCGCGGCCCAACACTTCCAGCGTCTCAAACAACGGCGGTGCGTTCTTGCGGCCGCACACCGCGACACGGATCGGCTGAAACATCTGGCCGGTTTTGATTTTCATTTCTTGCGCCGCTGCGCGCAATGCGGCATCGAGTCCGTCGTGACTGAACTCGACGGTCTCGAGGACTTCGCGGCCGCGTGTGAGCGCCGCCAGAGCCATCGCGGCGTCGCCCTTTTGTGGGATCAGCTCAGCCGTGTCGTAAGGCGGCAACTCGTCCACGAAAAAGAAGTCGGCGACCGTTTTGACGTCGCGAAGAAGCTTGATGCGTTCCTGCACCAGCGGTGTGATTTCCAGCACGCGAGGCAGGTCCACCGCGTAGCCGGCAGCTCTTGCGAAAGGCAGCAATTGCGCAGCGAGTTCGCTTTGCGGCAGAGTGCGGATCAGTTCGGCGTTCAACCAGACGGCCTTCGGGTCGAACGGATCTTCTTCAGTGAAATTAACCACCGCGTTGCTGCGATTGATGCCCTCGAAAGAGAAGATGTCGACCAGTTCCTGGCGCGTGAGCTTTTCGCGATCGTCCTTGGGCGACCATCCCAGCAGGCAGAGGAAGTTCACGAAGGCGTGCGGCAGAAATCCCGCGTCGCGATATGTGAGCACGCTCACCACCGGCCCGTGCCGGCGCTTCGATAGTTTCGATCCATCGGGCGCGATCAGCAGCGGCAGGTGCGCGAACTGCGGGGCCGCGGCGCCGAGAGCCTCGAAAATCAGCACGTGCTTGAACGTATTAGTGAGGTGGTCCTGCCCGCGGATGATGTGGCTGATGCACAGGCCGGCATCGTCGGCACAGGACGCCATGTGGTAGGTCGGCAGGCCATTGCTGCGGAGCAGCGCAAAGTCCTCGATATCGTCGGCGGCCTTGGATTGCGGGCCGTAAACGGCATCGTTAAACTCGACGATACGATTCGCTCCTCGCGGCACACGAAAACGCACGACGAACGGCTCGCCGGCAGCGGCTCGGCGGTCACTCTCGGCGGCGGAAAGCTCGCGCATGCCGGCATTGAACAACCATCCGGTCTTGTCGTCGGGTTCGGTATTCGCGGGCGTGAAATCGCGGTAGGCAAGGCCATTCGCCAGGATCGTTTCGGCAGCATGCCGATGCAGATCGAGCCGCTCCGATTGGCGATACAGCTCGTCCCATCCGAGGTCGAGCCACTTCAGGCCATCAAAGATGGAATCGAGCGAAGCCTGGGTATTGCGTTCGACGTCGGTATCGTCAATGCGCAGCACCATGGCGCCGCCGTTGTGGCGCGCGTACAGCCAGTTGAAGATGAAGGTGCGTGCACTGCCGATGTGCAAATACCCCGTTGGCGAGGGGGCGAAGCGGACTCGGAGCATTAAGTTTCAGGATAGCAACGAGGCAGAATGACACAGGGCGCAGGGAATCCGCATTGATTTCATGGGATGTTTCGTGGCACCAAGCGTGCTCTTGTTGTAACACGATGCGCAGATGTGTGTTCGCGTGGCTGGCGCTGTTGAGCGCGACTGCCGGACTGGCGCAGTCCTCAGGATTCCTCCTGGGAGAGGATTACACGGCCCCGCTCAGTGCGTCCACTCTCCATCAAGTGGGCACGGACAGCTCAGGCGCGGTCTACGTACTCTGGTTCTGCCCTACTTCAACCACTTCTCCTTCATGTCTGACAAAGCTGTCACCCAACGGCGCCACCGTGTGGCAGTACGAACTCGGATTCACGTCAGGCGCGATGGCGGTGGATCCGAGCGGCGGCGTCTACATCACTTCCCAGCAGTCGTATGGAAGCCCACCCGTATCACAGTTCGTGGAAAAACTGAGCCTTGATGGGACCAGCGTTGTCTGGAAGACGGCACTTGATTCTGACCTGTCCCCCAGAGGCGCTGCACTCGATTCCGTGGGCCACTTGTACGTGGCGGGCTGGAACCTGACGACCAATGGAGGGTTCATAGTGCGCCTGACCCTGGACGGGGTTATCGAGTTCAACGCCAGCCTGACGTCTCCGGTGATGGCCGTGACGATTGATGGATTGGGACGGCCGTTTGTAACGATTGCGCCCGGCGGATTCGACAGCTACGCTGTCGAGCGGCTGAACCCGGACGGTTCCGAAACGTCATGGGTGATCTCGCCGCCCTGGCAAGCGAATGAGCTTCCCGCTGTCGCTGCGGACCAGAACGGGAATGCATGGATCTTCGGTGAAGAGTACCCGAACAACGTGGTCCTGTGGCGTTTTGACGCCCAGGGGGACCAGACGCTCATGCAAACCGTGGCGGGAACGGGTGCCGGATCGCTGGCGGTGGACATCGCCGGCAATGCGTACCTCAGCGGATACAGCACATCCGTGATCCCGATGAAGAACAGCCTGGCCACGTGCGGAACGTCCTATCTCGGCGTCTTCGCGCCCGACGGCTCGATTTTGCAGTCCACGTACATCCCCGGCGCGGGGAATGGCGGGCTCGGGTATTTCACGATGGGGCCCAATTCCACGCTATACGCCGTCGGTGCGGCACCCGGCGCAAACAGCGGAAGCTTGCTTGTACGCTTCTCCCAGAACGGCGACGCGCGGACTGTTCCACTGGTCTGCATGGGCAGCGCGGCAACTTACGGGACGGGGCCTATCGCCCCGGGAGAGATCGTCACACTGTTCGGAAACGGGCTTGGACCGGAACAGGGGATCCAGACTCAGGCAACGCTGCAAAGCCTCTTCCCAATGCAAGTGGCGGGGGTGAAGGTCACGTTCGACGGAAACCCGGCGCCGCTGCTGTGGGTGCAGGATGGACAGATCAACGTTGTCGCGCCGTGGTCGCTGACGCCTGGCGACTCGACGCAGGTCTGCGTCAGCAATAACCAGGCGCAGACGAATTGCCTCACATGGCCGGTGGTGCAGACCGCGCCAGGGGTATTCACGGTGGATGGCACGTACGCCGCGGCGCTGAATCAGGACGGGACCGTCAACACTGCGACGAATCCCGCGCAGGCCGGCTCGGTGGTCTCCATTTTCGCGACCGGGATGGGCCCGATCAATCCGTCGCCGCCGGACGGTTCTCTGCTTGAGCCGCCGCTTCCCGTAGATGTGCTCCCCATGGCCGTCGTATATAACGCAGGTTGCTTTTTTGTATTCTATTGCACCTTCACCGACCCAACGGTGAGCTATCAGGGGCCTGCTTCTCTTGAGGTGGCCGGCCTCACGCAGATTAGTTTCCAGGCGCCTCCCCCGATTACGAACTCCAACGCGACCAGCGGCGGGGATTTTTGGCTGACGACTGGAGACGCCCAAAGCAATCAGTTTTTGATTCACGTTGCCCCTCAGTGAAGCCGCCGGTACAGCTCCGCAAGCGCGTCGATACTCATCTGCTCGGCGCGGAGCTTGCCTTCGGGTAAAGCATCCAGTACCGCGCGGTCATACTGCTCGAGAAGATTATTCCGCAGCGTCTTGCGCTTGTGCTGAAAAGCCTGCGACACGAAGCGGAGAAATGCCGCGCGGTCGACGGCAGGGGCCTCGCGTCGCGGGGTGAGACGCACCACCGCCGACTCAACCTTGGGCACGGGGCGAAACGCGGCTGGCGGGACGGTGAACAAGTATTCCACGTCTGCCAGGAATTGCGTCGCAACAGTCAGGTAACCGTAATCGCGGGAACCCGGTGCGGCGCCGAGACGATCCGCAACCTCTTTTTGCACGAGGAACACCGCTCGGAGCAGTCCTTCGCCAAGCGCCAATGCCTTAGTGAGAATTGGCGATGTGATGTAGTACGGCAGATTTCCGGCGATCGCCGCCGGTCCCCACTGCCCGAGATCGACTTTCAGAACATCGGCCTCGATCAGCTCGAGCCGCTCATTCCCGCGAAACTTGGCTCGCAGATACTGCACCAGGATTGGGTCGATTTCGATGGCCATCACACGGTCGGCGCGTTCGAGGAGATGAGCGGTGAGGGCGCCCTTGCCGGGCCCGATCTCCACCACCTGTGCGGTGTGTTCTCCACACGCGGCGACGGCTATCCGCTCCAGAATGGACTGCCGCTTCAGGAAATGCTGTCCGAATTTCCGGGACAGGCGTCAGCCCTTCACTTCAACTGAGCTGCTGCGGAAGGTCAGGCGAAGCTTGCCGCCCACCGGCTGGCCGAACGCCGTGCCCGGTGTGAATACGGTGAACAGCAGCGCGTTTTCCACGCTGCGGCAGAAGCTGTCGTTGATGGTCGCGCCGTGATTGTGGAGGATATTGAAATCCACAAGATGGCCCTGATCGTCGATGGTCACATCCACCACCGCTTCGCCGTCTTCGAAGCCAATAGGGGCCATGCTCTTCACAGTGGCATCCGTGGAAAGGCCGATAGGCACATCCTGCGCGGAAGGCACCCACGCAAACGAGGGCACCAGAAGAGCGAACAGCAGCACGGCCGAGCATATTCCGCCAGCCAGCGGCACTGCCAGCGGACGCATCAGGCCCTCGAAGAACAGACGAACATTTGTGGTGAGCTGGCGGGCCCATCCTTCGGACCGGCGCTGTTGCTCACGCGATGCAATCACCCGGAGCCGCACAGCCAGATCCGGCGGGGGACTCATCCGCGGCAGGGCGCGCATGGCTGTACGAACTCTTTCCCGAGCCGCGCCTTCCTCGGAACAGCTCCGGCAGACGCGCAGGTGCGCGGCCACTTCCTGGCGCTCCGTCTCGGGCGTCAACCGGTCCAGATCCGCTAACAACTTCTTTCGTACCGTTGTGCAATTCATGCGTTTCACTCGGCCGGCTGCGGCGCCAGCCCAAACGCGGAACTGGCGTCCATGCTGCCCGCCAGATTCCTGCGGAGCGCTTCCCGTCCCCGCAGAATACGCGATTTCACGGTGCCCAGCGAGACATCGAGCACCGAAGCGATCTCTTCGTAACTGAGATCTTCTATATCCCGCAAAACGACGGCCGCCCGGAACTTCGGGTTCACCCGGACCAAAGCCTGTTCCAGCAGCACGTGGGCTTCGTGATCGGCCGCGAGTTCCAACGGCGATCTGCCCGTGTCCGGAAGGGTGTCTTCGTATGACCGTCCACCCTCCTCCTCGATCATCCCTATCTCCTGCCGCCGGTGGCGGGAAAACCAGCGGCGATGATTCCACGCTTCGTTGATCGTGATGCGGTAAATCCAGGTCTTGAGGCTGCTCTGAGCGCGGAAGTGTCCGATGTTTCGGAAGATCTTCAGGAAAACCTCCTGAACGATGTCGCTTGCGTCTTCGCGGCTTCCGGTCAGCCGGCAAACCAGATTGTACACAGGCTGCTGGAAGCGCCCAATTAATGCATCGTACGCTTCATCCGTTCCCGCACGGAGCCCTTCCACAAGTTCCGCGTCAATCGGGACCGAGCGGTCATGCTCGACAGGGGCGACCCCCGCGATAGCACCGGGATGCAAGCCGACCGCAATGTCAGCCATGTGTTTCACCTGTCCAGATTCTATCGCCAAAACCGGCCGCGATGTTCCGGACCACTGTGGTGCTAACTAGTGTGACACCGGCGGCCGTCGAAAAGTTCCCGTGGGGAGGACATGCGGTGCCAGCCGCGTTTTCCGGTACTCCGGCGAGGAACGAGGCTGGCGCCTCGTGTCCGTCGTCAGCTCCGGCAAACTTGTTTGTAGTATTCCTCGTACCGGGGAATAATCAACGAGCTGCAGAAGCGGGATTCCGCGGTCTTCCGCGCGGCCGCCGCGACCGCTTCGTACCGTGAGCTATCCGACAGAAGCTCGGCCACTCGCTCTGCTTGCGAGGCGATATCGCCAACGGGCTCCAGAAAACCATCCACGCCATTGGTGATCAGTTCGGGCACGCCCCCTGCGTTGGTGGCAACGGGCGGCACACCGCAGGCCATCGCTTCCAGAGCAGCCAGACCGAAGCCTTCCAGTTCACTGGGAAGCAGGAGAACATCCATGTCCGGCAGCATTCTGGGGATGTGGTCCTGCTTGCCCAGGAAGGTCACGTTCGATTCCACGCCGAGATCAATGGCCAGCCGCTCGGCCGGTCCCCTTTCGGGGCCGTCTCCGATCATGTACAAATGCGCGGGAATCTGGCCGCGCACCTCGGCCAGGATGCGGATGCAATCCTGCACGCGCTTTACTGGCCGGAAATTGGAGATGTGCACGAGGCGCTTCTCGTCGTTGCGCTTGCCCTCGCGCGGGCGGTAAACATCGCAGTTCACGAAGTTGTGGATCACGCGAATCTCGTTGGCGACGCCGAATACGTCCTCGGTTCGCTGGCGCAGATATTCGCTGATGCTGGTGATGCCGTCGGATTGCTCGATGGAGAACTTCGTTACCGGAAAATAGGAACGATCCATGCCCACCAGCGTGATGTCGGTGCCGTGCAGAGTGGTGATGAAGGGCAACCGGCGGCGCGGCCTGGTCATCTCACGGGCGAGCATCGCGGCCACAGAGTGGGGGATGGCGTAATGGACATGCAGGAGGTCGAGATGGTACGTCTCCGCCACTTCGGCCATCCGCGAAGCCAGCGCCAGCAGATACGGCGGATGCAAAAAGAGCGGATAGGTGGAAACCTCCACTTCGTGGTAATGAATGCGCGGGCCAGACCCAAGCCGAATGGGATTGGCGTAGGTGATGAAATGCACGTCATGGCCGCGCGCGGCAAGCTCGACCCCCAGTTCCGTAGCCACGATGCCGCTTCCGCCGTACGTTGGGTAACACGTAATGCCGACCTTCATGGGTATTCAGATTGTACGATGGACACCCCGAGAACGCGGCTCACGCCGCGTGTCCACCCGATCACTTCGTCGCGATCACCAAGGTCTCCACGCCGTTGCTCAACTCGTGCCGAACGGCGCCCCTCAGCCCCGTGGCTGAAACCATGGCCTCGATCTCACCGAACGTGTATGCATCGCCAGCGGGCGTATTCGCCAGCATCACCAGCGGAAACGACGCAGCGCGAGGCGGTGAAACGCGATCGTCATTGGGCACGAACTCGAGAATCGCCACTCGCCCGTCCGGCTTCAGTGCCGCATAGGACTTGGCCAAAATCCGCCGGCAGGCGGCCTTGTCGAAGTGATGCAGAAAATTGGTCAGCAGCACCACATCATATCCTTCACCCCAGTTCACAGTGAGCGCATCGCCTTCAATGGTGGAATGCCGGGCGGCCACTCCCATTTGAGAGGCGTGTTCGCGGGCCACCTGCAGTACGTGCGGCCAATCCATTGCGACCACACTCGCGTTGGGATTCTTCTGGGCGACGGCAATCCCAAAAATGCCGTGCCCTGCGGCGACGTCCAGAACCTTCCACAGTTCGCCTTTACCCGCACCCAGCAGGTCCGCAATCTCCTGCGCCGGCATGAACATCATGGCGGCCATGGAACGCGCGAATTCTACCCACATGGGATGGTCGGTCTCAATCTCCGTGGCGTCTCTGGTTCCACCGTTGCGCACGGCGCCGGTCAGGTCACGAAACCGGTCCAATTGCGCCTGATGCGTCAGGAAGAAAATCATCGATCCAACAAACGCCGGCGAACGCCGGTTCAAAAACATCATCGAATCCCGTGGGAGTGAGTACTCGCTGCCGGCCTTTAGCAGAAAGCCCTCCACGGTGAGGAAATCGCACAGAATGCGCACGCCGCGCTCGCTCGCCGAGCATTTTTTGGCCAGTTCCGCAACTGTGGCGGCGCCGTCGGCAACGGCCGTGAATAGATCAAGTTCGAGTGCCGTCCGCAGAGCGGCCGATTTGTGAAAAGCGTTCGCCGCTTCGAAGAAGGCAAGTGGGGTGGGTTGGTTCATCGTGGAAGTCGCAGCCATATCCGTACAGGATACGCGGTCGGGGTTACGCGGTCGAGCCGCATCGCATGTGCCAACTGTTACAATGCGTTCTTCATCGTGACCTCCCGAACGTCTCTCCGGAGCCTCGAGCGGTACTTCGGATTCGAGCTGCTTGGCACCAACTGGCGCACCGAAATTCTGGCCGGGCTCACTACCTTCATCACGATGGCGTACATCGTCTTCGTGAATCCATCCATCCTGCACGAGACCGGAATGCCCGTGGCGGCCGTGATGATGGCGACATGCTTGTGCGCGGGTTTCGGCAGCATCCTGATGGGCGCACTGGCGCGGTATCCCATTGCCCTCGCGCCCGGCATGGGCCTGAACGCATATTTCGCATACACGGTGGTGAAAGGGCTGGGCGTCCCGTGGCAGACAGCGCTTGGCGCGGTGTTCCTGTCCGGCGTCGCATTCCTGCTGCTCACGGCCGTGGGTGTCCGGCAACTCATCATCGCGGCGATTCCCGCGGAATTGTACTCGGCGGTGGCCGTGGGGATTGGCCTTTTCATCGCCTTCGTCGGCTTCCGGAATTCTGGAATCGTTGTAGCCAGCCCGGCGACTCTGGTCACCATGGGCAATCTGCGTCAGCCGAATACAGCTTTGGCGCTCTTCGGTCTGCTGCTTATTTCTGCTTTGCTGGCGTGGCGTGTGCGCGCGGCGATTTTGATCGGTATCCTCGCAATCACCGGTGCAGGTGTTCTTCTGGGCCTGGTGAAATGGCAACCGCAACGCCTGGATCTTTCGGCGATATCGGCGACCGCCTTCCACCTTGACATTCCCGCGGCGCTACATATCGGGGCGCTCGAAATCGTCTTCGTCTTTCTCTTTGTGGATCTGTTCGACAACATCGGCACCCTGGTAGCGGTGGGGAAAAAAGCGGGCCTGCTCGACAGCGCGGGCCGCATTCCGCGAGTGAACCGGATTCTCTTCGCCGACGCGTCGGCCACGGTTGTGGGTTCGCTGGCGGGCACTTCCACGGTGGTCAGCTACATCGAGAGCGCGGCGGGCGTTGTGGCTGGCGGACGAACCGGCGTGACGTCGATTACTACCGGATTGCTGTTCCTGCTTGCGATGTTTATCGCACCGGTAGTCGGCGCTATCCCCACGGCCGCTACTGCTCCTGCTCTTATCGTCGTCGGATCGATGATGGCCACGCACGCTGTCGAGATTTCCTGGAGCGAGCCGCTGTCGGCCATCCCCGCGTTTCTCACCATTCTGGCCATCCCGCTGACATTCAGCATCGCCAACGGCCTCGCCCTCGGTTTCACCGCGTGGACCATACTGCAGGTGGCGCGGGGCAAATGGCGATCCGTGAGCTGGGTGGTTTACCTCCTGACCGCGCTGTTTATCGCACGATTTCTGTATCTGGCGGGGTGAGGGAGATCACGCCGTCCCCATCGGCGGCCGCCGCTTGTGCCAATCGGTGCGGTTCTGAAATTCCTTGCCGATCGCGAGCAGTGTGTTCTCGGTGAAGGCGCGGCCCACGATCTGAATCGCGATGGGCATGCCGTCGGCAAATCCGCACGGTAGCACCAGAGCCGGCAGACCTGCGAGGTTACCGGCGGCGATGAGCGCGGTGAGTCCCGGGTCCTTCGGCAGCGTGCGGTTCGAGTCGCGCGGTCCATCCAACGCGTCGGTGATCTTCCCCGCCGGGCCCAGACGCGCGGGCGCGACCAGTACATCGATGTCGCTCAGCATCTCCCGCATGGCTGTCTGAAGCGAAGTTCGCAGACGCATGGCTTTCAGATACTCTTTCGCCGGTAATTCCATCGCTGCGTGAAAACCGGCGATCTGCTTCGCGTCGGCCAGCTCGTTCACCTTGCCGCTGGTCACCAGAGGCTCAAATACGGACACGGCCTCCCCGGCGAGAATCGTGGTCACCATTGCACCGTAGGGGAAGTCCGGCAGTTTCGCAGGCGCCATTTGCAAGCCTATGCCACGCAGGGTTTCGAGGGCTTTCGCGAAATCGGGGCGGGCGGCAGGCTCCGCCCATTCCTCGAAATCCACCGCGGCGAATCCCGCATGAATCTCCTTCAGGTCGCGCGCGTACTGCGGCGCGTAATAGAAGCTCTTGCCCGCCGAGCCGGGATCTTTCTCGTCTGCGCCGGCGATCACCTCGAGCACCAGTCCGCAGTCCTCGGCGCTTCGGCCAATCGGCCCGATCTTGTCCATCGTCCACGAGAGCGGCATCGCGCCATAGCGGCTGACCAAACCGTAAGTCGGACGCAGACCCGTAACGCCGCAGAACGAACACGGAGTGAGGATCGAGCCCACCGTTTCGGAGCCGAGCGCAAACGTGACCAGCCCCGCGGCGACGGCGATGGCCGATCCGCTCGAGGACCCCCCGGACCACCGCGTCGTATCCCACGGATTCAAGCCGGGCCCGGTCAGCGAAGCGGCAGCCGAGTGGTAACCCATCGGCCCGCCCGCAAGCTCCACCATGGCCAGCTTGCCCAGCAACAACGCGCCTTTCTTCGCAGCTTTATCGATGGCCGTCGCCGTGTAATCGAAGACCTGGTTTTCATATGGCTTCGCGCCCCAAGTAGTGGTGGTCTTCTTTACGCTGAGAAGATCCTTGGCGCCCCAGGGAATGCCCTGCAGCGGACCTCGAAACCGCTGGAGCTTGATGTCGCCGTCGACATCGTGCGCAGCCTTCATCGCGCGCGTTATGAGCGGCAGCGCCAGTGCATTGTACTTCGGTCCGAGTTCTGTCAGGCGCTCGCCAAATGCTTTGACGATCTCTTTCGCCGAGATGTCTCGCGTGCGCAGCCGCTGGCTCAGTTCGCCGATAGTGCTGAAGAAGAGATCGTCCCCCGCCATGATTCACGCCTTGAAGCGAAACGCCGGTTCGGTGATGATGTCCAGCTTCGCCTTCGCGAGTTGCGCCGAGGCTTGCTTAAGATCGTCCTTCGCGGCGGACTGTGGGTCAGACAGCTGGGCCGGCTGTGGAACGCTGGCCGTTTGCGCCGCCGCAGGGACGGCGACGATAAGTGCGGCAAGCTCTCTTCGGGTCATCGGTACGAGGATACAACGGACAGGCGGGTGTTATCCGCGCTCGAGTTGTTGACGCAAGGCCTCGGGGTATAGTGCGCGCAATTCAGGATGGGCCTCCGCCAGACGAATCAGATCCAGTTCATCTTTCCTGCGCTTGCTTTAATCGCCGAGCGGGACCGCTGTAAGCCCATAGCTTGCCGCGCGTAACATCTTCCAGACACGCGACTCTCACACGAACTCCAGGGACCTCAGCCTCCCCGGCCCGATCCGGGAAGTCCTGGTATCTGTCATCGGTGGTGAACTGAATTCGAAGATCGCTCCCCGGCCGCGCCGCGTTCAGAGAGTGCGGATGATGTTCGATCCGGAAGCCCTGTCCCGCCAATTCCGCGGCTATCCGTGGGAGATTTGAAGCGATCGCCACCACATCCGCGTCCAGCGTGTAGACCGGTTCTACATAGCAGTTCACGGCGAGGCCGCCGATTAGGCAGTAAGGTCCGACCATCTCGCACGCCGCGATCAGGCGGGCGAAGTCGGTCGCTCCTCCACGTGTGGTCAATTCGTAAGCCTCGGCGGCCGTCACAATTTCACTCTAGCGCGCGGACGTTCATTGAACCTCCCGCCGCTTACGTACTTGCCTGATGCTCCGGCCCGGTCCGCAGCTTCTCTGCAACATAGGCATTCAGGCTCTTGCCCTGCCGCCTGGCCTCCGTCATGATCTGCCGGTGCACCTCGGGCGGCACACGCACCAGAAATTTGCCGGAGAACGGTTTCTCGGGGTCTTCCCCTCGAGACGCGCAGAACTCCAGGTAGTCATCCACTGAATCCTCGAAGGCCCGTTTCAGCTCTTTCACGGAAGACCCCTGGAACGTGATCACATCCCGCGTGTTGATCACTTCCCCATGGAAGACGCCGGCGTCTTCATCCAACTCCACTTTTGCCCGGTATCCCTTGTAGGTCATGATTCCTTCTCCACTGCGATGCCCGCCTCGATAAGGAATCTTCGCATCGACGCGACGGCGCCGCGGCCGGTCTCTTTCTGTGGATGCGGCCGATGGAAAACAGCACGGACTCCGTTGAGCGCAATGCGCACGCGCGAACCCCGCCCTTCCGGGATCTCCGCTCCGTAGTACAACAGCATCGCTTCAATGTCCAGCCGGGCAATGTTGGCGCGCTTGTCACAGATCGCTTCCGGCACGCGCTGGTGCCTGTTCACATCTGGATGATATCATAAACTGATATCAAGAGATCAGTGACTCACCAGCGCCTCTGCCAGAGCTTTTTCCATGGCCGCGCGGGGGGCGGATTCGCCGGTCCACAGCTCAAACTGCGCAACCGCCTGTTCGAGAAACATCTCCGATCCGGCGATGACCTCGAGCCCCTGCTGGGCGGCGCGGCGCAGGAGCACCGTTTCGGCCGGGTTGTAGACCATGTCGAAGACAATCCCGCCGGGAATGCGATCACGGAAGAAACAGCCGTCTACATTGGGGAACATGCCCAAAGGCGTGGTGTGCACTAACGCGTCGAACTGCCGTTTCCCGGCCTGCTCGGGGGTCAGAGCCTCACCGCCGCAGGCTCGCGCAAACGCTCGCACGCGATCCGGGTTGCGGCCGGTCACCGACAATTTCGCGCCCGCATCGGCCAACGCCCATGCGGCTCCTCGCGCGGCTCCTCCATTCCCCACCACCAGCACTGACGCCTTCGACAAACGCAACCGCCGTTCCAGCGGAACAGTGACTCCGCGCGCATCCGTGTTTGTCCCGCGCCACTTCCCCGCCTTTTTCCAAACGGTGTTCACTGCGCCAATCCGGCGCGCGAGCGGATCGACGATGTCCAGATACCGCAGCACTCGCTGCTTATGCGGAATGGTGACGCTGAAGCCAGCCACAGGAAGGTTCCCCGCAAACGTGAAGAAATCCTTGAGGCCCGCGGGCGGCACCAGAAACGGCAGATAAACAGCGTCGATCCGGCGAGCCTGCAGCGCACGGTTGTGGATGGCCGGTGAGAGCGAATGCCGCACCGGGTCGGCAATCACGCCGTATACCCGCGCCGATTTCGAAAGTTTCTCCACGCGATACAAACTGCGCAGCGCGCGTGCGGCACACTGGCCTGAGGCGGTGCCCTCGTGGAGAGCCGGTGCGGCGAAGGTGTACATTCCACCGTGTAGCGGCGAGAGCACGCGCGTGGGGAATCCCGTCTCACCCATGGCCAGCAGGATCAGCGGCGTGCGCGGATGACTCGCCGCTATGGAGAGAACGCGATAATTGTCCGACTGTTTCCGCGCCGTGGTGACGATCTTGTACGCATCGGCGGGAAACTGGACCAGCCGCCGCACCACCGCATCCAGCGCGGGAGTGCTCTCGAAGTTGTGGTAAGAAATCACCAGCATCGCCCGGCTGCGCAAAGCCTCCAGGCGGCCGCGCAGAGCTGCCGCGCTCTCCACTTCCACGTCCACCGCGCGCGCGCCGCAATCCACCGCACACTCCAGCACGCGAATCTGGTCTTCAATACTGCCGTTGAAGCGGCCCTGGTTCTGATGGCGGCGGCAGGTGGCGAGGATCAGGCACTCCGGAAACTCGCTGAGGAAACGGCGAATGGCCCGCGCGCCCTCCAAAGGATCGGGCAGG
>Ga0326727_10019185_pt1 | contig 13802 bp, 16 predicted proteins | sample MB2enrmetagenome_FD_207643 | JGI IMG/M metagenome (GOLD analysis project Ga0326727, IMG submission 207643) | Lab enriched peat soil microbial communities from McLean, Ithaca, NY, United States - MB29MY | ecosystem: Environmental > Terrestrial > Soil > Wetlands > Peat | place: USA: New York... | reverse complement strand
CACCTGAATCAGCACCCCGGCACGGGCCGCCGCGAAGGGATTCGTTTACCAGACCCCGGCAAGCTGCCCCCGGACCCGAGGAGGGCTGGCGAGTGCCGGATATTCCCGTTGAACCTGCCAGCGGCGGCCGATATCCTCCCGACATGGAATCCCGGATCGCCGTGTTGGAGCAGATCGCCCGAATGACCATTGCATCGCTCGAGCGCATCGAGCGGCGGCTCGAGACGGGGTTCGCCCGGGCGGATCTTCGGATGGATCGGATAGACGGCCGCACGGACCGGATGGACGGTCGGATGGATCGGATCGATCGGCGCCTCGACATGTTCGCGGCCGAGCACCGCAGCGATTTCCGCTGGCTGCTGGGCATGATGCTCGGCACCACCGGCACGATCCTCGCCGTGCTTGCCGGGATGCTCGGCGCCATGGCGCACGGGTTCCACTGGCTGTAATCCCTCCCGCGCACGCCTCGCCAGGCACGCCGGGATCCAACACCTGCATGGCAAACCGCTGACATGGATTGGGACGCACCGGCGATCGTGCTCGACGCGCGCCCATACGGCGAGGGCGACGCCGTCGCCAGTGTGATGACCGAGGCGCACGGCCTGCATCGCGGCCTGGCCCGCGGCGGGGCCAGTCGCGCCGGCGCCGCGACCTGGCAGACCGGGAACCTGGTGCAGGTGCGCTGGGTAGCCCGCCTCGCCGACCAACTCGGCAGCTTCTCGGCCGAGCTGGTGCATCCCGCTGCCGCGCTGGCGATGGACGACCCGCTCGCGCTCGCCATGCTGACCGCCGCCTGCGCTGTCGCCGAGGGCGCACTGCCGGAACGCGAACCGCAACCGCGTGTGTTCCACGGCCTGCTGCGGTTCATTGCCCAATTGGCGGAGGGGCCGCCGTTGCTCGCCGACCTGGTGCGGTGGGAGGCGGCGTTGCTGGCGGATCTGGGCTACGGCCTCGACCTGAGCGTGTGCGCTGTTACCGGGGACACCGTGGGCCTCGCGTATGTCTCGCCGCGCACCGGCCGCGCCGTCACCGCCGCGGCGGCCGGCACCTGGACCGACAGGCTGCTGAAGCTCCCCGGGTTCCTGGCGGGCGGCAACACCAGCGTGGCGGCTGACTGGCGCGATGGCCTGACCCTGACGGGTCACTTCCTCGCGCGCGATGCGTTCGGCCACCACCACCGCCCCCTGCCGGCGGCACGCCGGATGCTATACGACCGCGTCGTGGCGCTCGCCGCGGAGTCGGATGCCGCCGAGGTGGATGCCTCCCAGGTGAATACACCCATGGTGGATACCCCCAAGGTGGATGCCGCCAAGGTGGATGCCCCCAAGTCGGACCTTAACGCGGCGCCGACCTGACCTATCAATCAGGCCTGACCGTCGGAGACCAGGAATGTCGGATGACCTGATCGGTCACATCGAGGAAACCAGCCTGTCGGACGCATTGTCCGAGCGCTACCTCGCCTACGCGCTGTCCACCATCATGTCGCGCTCGTTGCCCGACGTGCGCGACGGGCTGAAACCGGTGCACCGGCGGCTGATCTACGCCATGCACCAGTTGCGCCTGGACCCCACCGCCGGCTTCAAGAAATGCGCCCGCGTGGTCGGCGACGTGATGGGCAAATACCATCCGCACGGCGACGCCTCGATCTACGACGCCATGGTGCGCATGGCGCAGGATTTCGCCGCGCGTTTTCCGCTGGTCGAAGGCCAGGGCAATTTCGGCAACATCGACGGCGATAACCCCGCGGCGATGCGCTACACCGAGGCGCGGCTCACGCTGGTTGCGCAGGCGATGCTGGCCGGCATCGACGACGACACGGTGGATTTCCGCCCGACCTACGACGGCGAGGAGTCCGAGCCGGTCGTGCTGCCCGGCGCGTTCCCCAACCTGCTGGCGAACGGCGCGGCCGGGATCGCCGTCGGCATGGCGACCTCGATCCCGCCGCACAATGCCGGGGAGGTGTGCGCCGCGGCGATCCATCTGGTCCGCCACCCCGACGCCACCACCGCGGATCTGCTGCGCCACATGCCCGGCCCCGATTTTCCCACCGGCGGCGTGCTGGCCGAGGACGCCGCGGCGCTGTTGACCGCCTACGAAACCGGCCGTGGCGGCTTTCGCCTGCGGGCGAAATGGGCGGTCGAGAAGGGCAAATACGGCGCCTGGCAGATCGTCGTCACCGAGATCCCGTATCAGGTGCCGAAGTCCCGCCTGGTCGAGCAGATCGCCCAGCTCCTGGAAGAGAAGAAGCTGCCGCTGCTGGCCGACGTGCGCGACGAAAGCACCGAGGACGTCCGCCTGGTGCTGGAGCCGCGCACCCGCGGGGTCGAGCCCGAAGTGCTGATGGAAACCATGTTCCGTGCCACCGCCCTGGAAAGTCGTTTCCCGCTCAACATGAACGTGCTGGACGCGACGCGCACGCCGCGCGTGATGGGGCTGCCCGAGGTGCTGCGCGCCTGGCTCGATCATCGCCACGAGGTGCTGGTTCGCCGCACCCGCCATCGCCTGGGCGCGATCGAGCGGCGGATCGAGGTGCTGGACGGCTATCTGCTGGTCTACCTGAACCTCGACGAGGTGATCCGCATCATCCGCGAGGAGGACGAGCCGAAGCCGCGGCTGATGGCGCGGTTCGAGCTGACCGAGGTGCAGGCGGATTCGATCCTCAACATGCGGCTGCGCTCGTTGCGCCGGCTGGAGGAGATGGAACTGCGCAAGGAGCACCGCGCGCTGACCAAGGAGCGGAAGGACACGCAAGCACTGCTGAAGGATGAGAAGCAGCGTTGGGACCGCATCGCCGAGGAGCTGGAGGCGACACGCGGCAAGTTCGGTGGCGGCAAGCTGGGCACGCGGCGCACCGAAGTCGGTGCGGCGCCGGCGGCGATGGAGGTCTCGACCGACGCTTTTGTCGAGCGCGAGCCGATCACCGTAGTACTGTCTGACAAGGGCTGGATCCGTGCGTTCAAGGGCCACCTCGCCGACGACGCCGAGCTGCGCTTCAAGGAGGGCGACAAGCTGAAGCTGCGGCTGCCGTGCCAGACCACGGATCGGCTGACGCTGTTTGCCACCAACGGCCGCGCCTACACGTTGAAGCCGGCCGATCTGCCGCGTGGACGTGGCGATGGCCAGCCGGTGCGGCTGCTGGCAGAGCTGACCAACGAGGACGATGTGGTGGCGTTGTTCGTGCCGAACGACGCTGGAAAATACCTGGTCGCATCGTCGGCGGGCCGCGGCTTTGTCGTGCCGGGCGCGGAACTGTCGGCGGAGAAGCGCACCGGCAAGCAGGTGCTGAACCTGCGCCCGGGCGAGGAAGCCGCGGTCTGCGTACCGGCCGAGGGCGACCACGTCGCTGTTGTCGGCAGCAACCGCAAGCTGCTGGTGTTCCCGCTGGCCGAGGTCCCCGAGATGGTGCGCGGCGCCGGCGTCATCCTGCAACGTTGCAAGGATGCCGAGCTGGCGGATGCTCGGGTGTTTGCGCTGGCCGACGGGCTGACCTGGCGGCTCGGCGAAAAGACGCGGACCGAAACGAATTTGCGCGACTGGCTGGGTGAGCGCGCCCAGGCCGGCCGCCTGCCGCCGAACGGTTTTCCCCGGGCGCCGAAGTTCTGACGCCGACCGCCAGGGCGCCCGGCAGCGGTTCCCACCATGGCCGGCGTCGCATTGTGACCTTTCCTCTCCCCCTGGGAGAGGTCGTCGCGAAGCGGCGGGTGAGGGTGCCGCGACCCGCACAAACCATTGGATGTGCGGCAAGTCCCTCACCCGGAGCGCGACGCGCTCCGACCTCTCCCAAAGGGAGAGGTAAAACAATGCCGGCCATCCAGGGCGCCTAGCTGGCGGCGTCCTCCTATGCCATTCTAGATCCGGCACGGCATCCAACGCCTAAGCCCCGCGGCCAAGCGCGGCATCACGACATGTCAATCGGGAGGCTCTTCCATGCAATTTTCTCGCCGCATGCTGCTCGGCGGAGCGGGAGCAATGACCGTCGCGCCGATCCTGACCGCCCGCGCGCAAACCAGGCCCAGCATAAAGCTCGGCGTGCTGACCGACCTGTCGGGCACATATCGTGACAACACCGGCCCGACCTCGGTCGCCGCCGCGCAGCTCGCGATCGAGGAGATGAAGCCGCATGTCGGTTTCGATGTCGATCTGATCAGCGCCGATCACCAGAACAAGCCCGACGTCGCCGCCACCATCGCCCGGCAGTGGTTCGACAGCGGCGTCGATGCGGTGATCGATGTGCCGACCTCCTCGGTGGCGCTCGCGGTGGCCCAGGTGGCGAAGGAGAAAGACAAGATCATGCTCAACGCGTCGGCCACCGTGGCGGCGTTGACCTGGCAGCAATGCAGTCCCAATACGATCGTCTGGAGTTTCGATACTTACGAGAACGCGCACAACACCGGCGGCGCGTTGATGGCGGGCGGCAACAAGTCGTGGTTCTTTATCACCGCGAACTATGCGTTCGGCCAATCGCTGGCCGATCTGACGAAGGAAGTGGTGCTGGCAGGTGGCGGTGAGGTGAAGGGCGATCTGCGCTATCCATTCCCCGACACCACCGATTTCTCGTCCTACATCACCCAGGCGCAGGCGAGCGGGGCGAAGGTGCTGGGCCTGGCGAATGCCGGGCTGGATACACAGAACTGCATCAAGCAGGCAGCCGAATTCGGCCTGAACAAGACGATGAAGATCGCGCCGCTGCTGCTGTTCATCACCGACGTGCACTCGCTCGGCCTCGATGTGTGCGGCGGCCTGACCACGACCGAAACGTTCTACTGGGACCGCGATGACAGGACGCGCGCGTTCACCAAACGCATGGTCGTGAAGACGCCCAATAACTACCCGAACCAGGCGCATGCAAGTTCCTACGCCATCACGCTGCACTACCTGAAGGCGGCGCAGTCAATGGGCGCGGCGGAGGCGAAAAAGAGTGGCCGGACGACGGTGGCGAAAATGAAATCGATGCCGACCGACGATGATGCGTTCGGCAAGGGCAGCGTGCGCGCCGATGGCCGCGGGGTGTTCCCGGCCTATTTGTTCCAGGTGAAGACCAAGGCCGAGAGCAAGGGGCCGTGGGATCTGTACAAGCTCGTGCACACCTCGCCGCCGGCTGAGGTGCTGCATCCGCTGGCCGATACTTGCAAGTTTCCGACGACGGCCTGAGATCGTGACATCAAGTCCGCGCATGCCCATGCGGACCTGATGACTTGAATCAGTCAGGTAAGCCGCATCTGACACAACCATGCGCCCGACCTGCGTTCGCAGCATTGCGCTAGGGCGCCCAGAGACTATATAGTTTGTACATGATATTCCCTTGGAAAGTCAGGCAATGACGGTAACCAGCTTCGATGTCGACGATCGTACAGCCGCGCTGATTGCTCAGTTGCGCGAGACGTTTGGGGTGAAAACGAACGCTGCGGTGATCCGCAAGGCGCTGGCGTTGGCGAAGGTTGCCAGTCAGCATGCAGATTCCGACCACATGATCACCATCGCTCCCGGCGACGGCAAACCCGCGGTGAAAGTGTCTCTTGCCGGGTGACGGCGTGCCCCCCATCGAAGGCGCCCTGAGTGATACTGCTGAGCAAGGCACGCTGGTAGCGACAGGGGAGGTTCTAGGTCTCGATCAGGTGGCGCGGCGGGAAGGGTTATCGGTTGCCGACCAAATCGCGCTGCACGACGCGCAGTTGCGGCAGTCCGTCGCGGACCGTATCCTCCACGCATTCACCCAGGCCAACATAGTTATGCTGGTCGCGCTCGCCGTGCTGGTCATCTTGGACGAGGTGAACCTCGGATTGCATCTTATGTCGCCACGTGACCGCATCGTCACATCTCGCGTCTTCATGACCTTGTTGGGTGCAACCGCCGTGCAGGTCGGCGCGGTTTCGGCAATCATTGCGCGGTACTTGTTTCCAGGTAGATAACGTGACTCGTGACCGACCTGGGCAAGCAGGTCGTCGCGTCGGCCGAAGATTTCTGGGGTGGTGGAGGAACTGAAGCATGGCGGTGGGTGAGGATGTAACAGTTGCGCCGACCGCGCTGCTGCGCACGCCCGATCAGATTCTCGGGCCGTTCTATCCGGTGCAGCAGGAGCCGGTTCGCACCGGCGATCTGACGCGGGCGGGTCGCGCAAAGGGCACCGTGCTGCATCTGAGCGGGCGCGTGCTGACAGGCGCGGGAACGCCGGTGGCGGGCGCGCGGGTGGAGATCTGGCAGGCCAATGCCGGCGGCCGCTACGCGCATCCGAATGACAGCAACCCGACACCGCTTGATCCGGACTTCGATGGTTTCGCCGTCACCACGACGGACGCGCGGGGGCAATACCAGTTCAAGACGGTCGTTCCGGCGGCATACCCTGCGGGACCCGACCGGATGCGCCCGCCGCACATCCACTTCAAGGTGACCGGAACGCGTGAGGAGCTCGTCACCCAGATGTATTTCGCCGGCCATGAGTGGAATGATCGCGATCCCTGGCTGCAAAGCGCGCGCCGCAAGGATGCACTGATCGTTGCGCTGCGCGATGCCGAGGAACCCGGCGCCAAGGCTGCAACGTTCGACATCGTGCTGTCGTTCGGCTAGCCCGCGTCCCCTGTCCGCACCGCGCACTGGCGTCCGCACCATCGGGCGCCCCAATGCGACAGGTCGGTCAGGTGATCGAGCTGGGTAACCGCGGACCGGATTGCGTGCTGTCGCGGTGACTTGGTGCTGATTGCAGCGACCAATAATTTCCACAGAGGGAAAAGGGAGGCACTGAGCTCACAGAGAAGACAAGTTATAGCGCTGCGCGCGGAACACTTCATTCTCCCTTGCGCGAAGCGCTGAAAGATCTTGCCTTCTCTGTGAGCTCAGTGCCTCCCTTTTCCCTCTGTGGGAATTACTGCTCGCTGAAGTTCCACGAACCCCGAAGCGAGGTCACCAACGCCCGCCACTCCGCTGTCCTTTCGGTTTGGCCGCTGTCGGCAAGCCGCTAGCACGGTTAGGGCCAACAATGCCTCGGATCAATACCGCGTCGTCAGGTCGGTCAGCCAATCCGGAGTCCAATCAACCAAGACGGTTTCCAACCGGTGATCGGCCCCGGTCAGGATCACGATGCCGACCGCCACGGTCAGCCCCCCGAGTGCCCGCTTGCCGCCGTGGCCCGCCTGCATCAGCCGGCCCCGCCAGCGCAGCATGGCCTGGCGCGATAACGTGCCGATCGCCAGCAACGGCAGCGCGGCGCCAACGCCGAACGCCGCCATCACCATCGCGACCTGCGGCAAAGCGCGTCCCTGCGCTGCCAGCAGCGACGCCGCGCCCAATGTCGGGCCAACGCAAGGACTCCACGCCGCGCCAAGCACGCCGCCCAGCAGTAACTGGCCGCCAAAGCCGCCGCCGGGCAGGCGCCCCGCCACGCGATTGCCGATGTTGCCGAACCACGCTGTTGCGTGGGCAAAACGTTGCTGCAGCGCCTCGCTGAGCAACACCATGCCGACCAGCACCAGCAGCACCGCCGAAAGGTCGCGCACCGCGTCGTCGGTCACGCCGATCGCCCCACCGACGGTCGCGACGAACAGACCCAGCGCGGTGAACGACAGCGCCAACCCCGCGGCCAGCGCGACGACGCCGAAACGATGCGCGGTGGCCGCCGCGCCCAGCACCAGCGGCAACAGTGGCAACACGCACGGCGACAGCACCGACAGAGCCCCGGCAAGCGCGCCGAGGCCGACCGACGCGAAGCCCACGCAGGCTGCCGCGGATCAGGCCAGCGCTTTGTTGAGCAATCCCTTGATCGCGTCGGGATCGGTGGCTCCAACCGAGCGCGCCGTCTCATGCGTGCCATGGAACGCGATCAGCGTGCTCTGCTTGTTCGCCCCCAGCGCGGCCACGACATCTTTCTGCGTATCGAAATCCACCATGAACACCGTCAGCGTCTTGAACGCCGGATCCGCCTCGAGCTGGCCCAGGATGGGCCGCTGCTTGGCACAGATCGGGCACCAGCCCGCGTGGATGGCAACCAGGATCGGCTTGCCCTCGGCCTGCGCGGTCTGGAACGCGGACTGGGTGAATGGCGTGACGGTGGCGGCGTGGGCGCCGCGCGTCAGAGCGAGTGGCGCAAGGACGCTGGCGAGCAACAGGGCGCGACGATGCATGGGCGAACTCCTCAAATGAGCGACCGGCTGGACCTGGCCGGCGGCGCAACGTTACATGCGCCGCCGGCCGTGCGAACTCAACCCGCGGTTGGGGCGTATTTGCCCCCGGTCTGTGGCGTCGGCGTATCGAAGCCCTTGTTCTGCCGGTCAAGCCGCGTCTCGCGCGACCAGGTGCGCTTCAGATCGTCACGCACCTTGATCGTCAACCGGCCGAGCCCCGCGGTCTCCAGCTCAACCGTGTCGCCATCCATGAACGCCGACAGCCCACGATGGTTGGTGCCGGTCGCCAGTATATCGCCCGGCTCCAACGTGTGGATCGAGGTCACCCATTCAATGCAGCGCGGGATCTTGTGCGCCATGTCGTCGCTGTTGAAATCCTGCTTTACCTCGCCGTTGACCCAAAGTTTGATCGGCAGCTTGTGCGGATCGGCGATCTCGTTGGCGGTGACGAGGTAAGGGCCGATCGGGCAGAACGTGTCGCGCGATTTCATCTGGAAGAATACGTTGCCGGGCGGCGGCAGGCCGCGCGCCGAGCCATCGATGAAGTTCACGTAGCCGAACACGTAGTTCATCGCGTCGGCGGCACTGACCTTGGTGGCGCGCCTGCCGATCACCACGGCGAATTCCGCCTCGCCCTCGAAGATCGTTGCGGGAACGTCGGGCAGCAGCATGGTGTCGCCCGGCCCGATGATCGCGCTCGGCGCCTTGTGGAAGGCGTTCAGCGGCGCCGGCGCGGACCGCGTGCCGTCCTCCATGTAGTTGACCGCCATGCAGACGATGTTGCCCGGCTTCGGCAACGGTGGGCGCAGCTTCACGCTGGAAAGCGGCACCGGCTTGCCGGCACTGGCGGCGGCGGCGAGTTTGCCGTGCCAGGCAGCGAAATCCGGGATCAGTCCGTTGATCAGGGTGCCGGGTGTCGTGTGCGGGATGTCCGCGACCACGGCGGAGACGTCGACGATGCCGTCGCCCGTCACCACACCAAGTTTGTAGTCATCGAAGAAGGCCAGTTTCATCGTGATGTGTCCTCAGTCGATGGGAACGAAGATGGAATGGCGGAGCTTGCCGCCGATGGATTTCGACAGATGGCCCTTGCCGGTGACATCCTCGACCAGAATCACCTCGCCGGCACCGATGGTGCGCGCCTCGCCGTCACTGGCGGTGATCTGTACGCCGGCGTCGAGGTTGATGATGTACTGCCGGCGCGGCGCGGGATGCCAGTCAAGGTCGTAGTCGCCGCTGGTTTCGCGGAAGATGATGCCCGTGGCCGGCAACCGCTTGCTCAGCTTGCTGGCGTTGCGGGTCTCGACCCATTCCACGTCGATGTCACGGAAGTGGGATTGGCCGGCGCCGTCGACGTAGAGATTATGAATGCGCATCCGGTTGGTGTCCTTCCCCTTGGGTCCTCTCGCGCGATACGATTGGGGCCAGTCTACCGGGTGCGTGAAGGAAGGGACAGCCCATGCCGATGATCCGGCCCGCCACGCCAGCCGACGTCCCGGCAATCGCGCGTGTCGTGCATGATGCGTATACGAAATATGTTGCCCGGATCGGCAAGCAGCCGGGGCCGATGCTGGACGACTACGCGGCACGCGTGGCCGCCGGCGAGGTGTCGGTGTGCGTCGAGGGCGACGAGCTCGCGGGACTCGTCGTGCTGGAACAAGCGCCGGATTATCTGCTGCTGGACAACATCGCGGTGGCACCGGCGTGGCAGGGCAGAGGCGTTGGACGGATCCTGCTCGCGTTCGCCGATGCCGAGGCGCGGCGCACGCAGCGTCCCGAACTGCGGCTGTATACGCATGTGTTGATGCACGAGAATATCGCACTCTACACGCACCTGGGCTGGCAGGAGTACGGCCGCGGCGAGCAGGCGGGCTTCCAGCGCGTGTTCATGCGCAAGGCGGTGTGACGCGTCCCCCGGGCGTTCGCGCGCCCGGGGGGGCTGGATCGGGGTCAGCGGATCGCGGTTGCTGCTGGTGCCCGGGCTGGCACTGGAGGGCGCAGGGATGGGCCTCGTGATGGCCCCGCTCGCTGCCGCCGCGCTGGCGGGCCTGCCGGCACGCGACGCCGGCGCCGCCGCGGGTGTGCTGGTGACGGTGCAGCAATTTGCCAATGCACGCGGCGTCGCGCTGATCGGACTGGTGTTCTTCGGCGCCCTCGGCCGTGCCACCGGGGTCACCGCCGCGACACCCGGTTACGCCGCCGCGTTCAGCATCGCGCCTTGCTGCCTGGCCGGCTTGGCGCTCGTGCTGGCCGCGCTGGTCCGCAGATTGTTGCGTATCCCGCCATGAGACGCCCCGCCGTTAGATAAGGCCGCCGGATCATTGCGATCAGATGACATTATGATCGGCAACCGCCGTGCAGCCCGATCGAGGCCGCGGATCGCACACCAGCGCAGTTGATTGCGATATTGTCGTGCTGGAATCGCCACGCGACAGGATTTCGCCATGCCGGTCTGTTTCACCCCCGCGCGGGTTGGCGCGCCGACGGTTGGCCGCCCATGAAGCACATCGAGCGCCTCTACATGGGACAGTTCTGGACCGTGGGGATCGGCGTGGTGGTGTTTGCCAACTCGATCGAGTTGGGCGAGATCACAGCGGTACCGGAGCACACCCCGCTCGCCGCCCAACTCGATCACGTCGACAGCGCGCTGTTGGCGCTGCTGGTGCTGGACGTCGTCATGTGCATGGCGGTCAAGCGGCGCGCGGTGCTGCACAGCGGCTGGGATCTGTTCGACATCTCGGTGACGTTGATTTCGGTCGTTCCGGCGGTGGACATGTTGTCGGCGTTTCGTGTGCTGCGCGTGATCCGCGTGCTGCGGTTGATATCATTCGTGCCGAATGGTCGCGCAATGGTGGACGCCCTGCTCGGCGCGCTGCGCAACATGGCGACCGCGTTCGTGGTACTCGGCGTGGTGTTCTATAGCTTCGTCGTGATCACGACCAACCTGTTCCGCGACGTCGACCCCCGACATTATGGCACCTTGGGGCACTCGGCGGCGCATCTCTACACCATCATGGTCAGCCTGGGTTCCAACCTGGACTCCGAATTGGTGTTCGACGAGGGGCCGTGGGTGTACCCCATCTTCGCCGCCTTCATCGTCATCGCCAGCTTCGGGCTGCTCAACATGTTCATTGCCGTTCTGGTCGCGGCGTTGAAAGAGCAGATCGAGCGCGACCACGTGCAGGAGGAACGCGCGCGCTTCGACCGGCTGGAGCGGAAGGTCGATGCGCTGGCCACGGCCCTTGCCGGATTGCGCCCGACGCACCGGGACCATTGATCGCATCATTTCCGCGCCAGTGACGTCCCGATGGCACCACGCCACACTCGGCCTCGGGACGCACCGGGGGAACGATTGGCGATGGGCGAACAGACCGATTTCGCGGCACTGCTGTCACCGCTGACACTGGCCGGGCGCCGACTGCGCAACCGTGTCGCCCATGCCTCCATGACGACGATGATGTCGACGGGCGGCCGCGTAACGGACACGCTGATCACCTATCACGCGAACCGCGCCAAGGGCGGTGCGGCGATGATCATCACCGAGCCCATCGGCATGGCGCCGCATCAGGCGCGGCTGGCCCGCACCCAGGCATGGAACGATGCGGACCTGGACGGGTTCAAGCGCTGGGCCGACGCGGTCGAATCGCAGGACTGCCGGCTGATCGGCCAGATCCAGGACGCCGGGCGCGGGCGGCATTATCCCGGCCGCAATCCCGAGGCGATCGGTGCCTCGGCGCTGCCGGACGACCTGAGCTGGACCGTGCCGCACGCGCTCACCGCCGACGAAATCCGCGCGCTGGTCGATGACATCGCGGCGTCATCGCGGCGGTTGACGCAGTGTGGGTTCAGCGGGGTGGAGCTGTCCTGCGGCCACGGGCATTTGTTCCACCAGTTCCTGTCACCGGCCTCCAATCGCCGTACCGACGAATATGGCGGCGATCTAACAGGGCGCACGCGTCTCGTCGCGGAACTGGTCGCGGCAATCCGCGCGCAGTGCGGCACGGGCTTCATCATTGGGCTGAAGCTGCCGGGCGACGACGGTGTGCCCGGCGGCATCGATCCGAGCTTGGCGGCGCCGATCGCCCAGGCACTGACCGCGCCACGGAACGCCGATTATGTCTGCTTCGCCCAAGGCGCCCACGCGCGCACGCTGGAGATGCATGTGCCGGATCGTTACGGTCCGCGCCTGGCCTACATGGACATCATCCGCGCGCTGCGGCCGGCGGTGAATGGGGTGCCGCTGATGGCGCTCGGGCGCATCACCGACCCCGCCGAAGCCGAGGGGATTCTGGCACGCGACGAAGCCGAACTGATCGGGCTGGGCCGCGCGCTCGTTGCCGATCCGGCTTGGCTGCTCAAGGCGCTGCGCGGGCGCACCTGCGACATCCGCTACTGCCTGTCGTGCAACACCTGCTGGGGCACGATCGTCGCGGCGCATCTGCCGATCGCCTGCGTCAACAATCCGCGCGTCGGCCGCCGCGACGAGGTGGACTATTGGCCAGTGCCGGCCAACGCGCGGCGCCGCGTTGTGGTGGTGGGTGCCGGGGTGGCTGGGATGGAGGCTGCCTGGGTTGCCGCTGCGCGCGGCCACGCGGTCACGGTAGTGGGACGCTCGGCCGCGATCGGTGGCGCGGCACGATGGCGCGCATCTCTGCCCGGTGGCGAAACGATCACCAGCATCTACGACTACCAGTTGGTCGCCGCACAGCGGTCGAGTGTGCGGCTGGAGCTGGGTGTGATTGCGACGGCCGACAAGGTCATGGCGTTGCGGCCCGATAGCGTGATTCTCGCCACCGGCGCCACGATGATACGACCGGATTGGCTGGCGGGTGATGCCGATGGGCTGGTGCCCGATCTGCGCACCGCGATCCCCCCGTTGGTGGGTCGCACCGAACCCCAGGATGGGACCGCGGTGATCTTCGACATGGACCACTCCGAGGCAACCTATGCCGCCGCCGAATTCCTGCGCGCGCGATTTGTCCGTGTGGTGCTGGTCACGCCGCGCGACACGATCGCCGCCGATGTGCAGATGGTGACGCGCCAGGGCATCCTGCGACGAATGGCGGAGCAACGGATCGAGATCGTGACATTGTCGCTGCCGGTCTTGACGGCTGCGATAGAGGATGGCGTGCTCGAATACGCCAATGTCTATACGGGCAAGGTTGGACGTGTGAGCGATGTGGCGTTTCTGGCCTATGCCACGCCACGCGCACCTAACGATTTGTTAGCGGATGAATTGGGCCGCCTCGGTGTGCCGGTGCGGTTGGTGGGTGACTGTATGGCGCCGCAGGATTTGTTGGCGGCAACAGCAACGGGGCATGCGGCAGGCGAGATGGTCTAGGCGCAGGAGCCTGCGTGACCGCATCTTGATCAATACCCCGACATGACGACTGGTGTAAGCGCGCCATACGTGCGGACCTCCAGGAGGTGCGCGTCGAACAACGCGAGCAGCGGACCCGGCTCGGTTCGATCGAACGCATCCTGGCGCACGTGGAGCGCGATAACGCGGGTTTTCGCGCCGAGGTCGGCGTGCGGTTCGACCACATCCATGATTGCCCGGATCGTATCGAGTGGCGATTCCCGTCGCCTGGAATGGGTGGGGACAGCGTGACCGGCTGGCGGGTGTCGTGTCTAATCCCAACGGTCCAAAGTCCGGACTCTCCACCCGTCATGGCCGGCCTGCGCCGG
>Ga0326727_10019184_pt1 | contig 13802 bp, 15 predicted proteins | sample MB2enrmetagenome_FD_207643 | JGI IMG/M metagenome (GOLD analysis project Ga0326727, IMG submission 207643) | Lab enriched peat soil microbial communities from McLean, Ithaca, NY, United States - MB29MY | ecosystem: Environmental > Terrestrial > Soil > Wetlands > Peat | place: USA: New York... | reverse complement strand
ACGTAATTCATGCAGTCAACTTCCAACCAGTATCCCTCACGGGCAGATTATCGAAGTCCGAGAGAGAGAAGTACCGAATAACCATCCCTGACTGCATCGAACGCATCGAAGAACAAACAAACGGAGAGGTCGGGAGAGAATCCTGGTTCCCAGTCCCAAGCTGCGTACCCATCACACACTTCGTCGAAGCCTTGACCAAACGCCCCCGATACGAACTATCCATACACTTCGCCTGCGGCGCAGGAACCTACGTATTCAAGGACGGCGACAAACTCGTCCCAATAGCCTCCTTCGTCGACCTAGAAGGACTACTGGAATACTTGGAAGAGAAAGCCGACGAACTGAAAGCGGGTAAGAACAAGTACCTAGTCGTAGCCAAAGTTCTAGCGAAGATGGGAACATTCATCGACAGAGACAAACAACCCAAAGGCCTAGCGTTGAGTAAACTGCTCTTCAATGCACTCGTCAAGAACGACTACACCGCCCTAGGCGCATTCCACCACAAATCAATGTTCTTGGGCATGATGCACTTCATGGACAAATACAACCACGACGAGGAACGCCTACGAAGATGCGACATCCACTACCTCAGCCCAGACATGAGAATAATTCCATTCTGCGCCTTCAACGTGATCCCAGAATGGTACAGGGACGCCATCCAACCAAAATACGGAATCCCAATCGAACAATGGGAGAAAGAACACAAGACAACCCTAGAACAGGGACTCTACAAAGGCACCCTACGCAAAGGTAAAGGACACTCAGCGGGATGCGGATGCCCACTCGGCGCACTCAACACCCCTAGCTCAGAACTCTTGACCATTGAAAACGGCATGATCAAGACAAAGTAAACCCTCCACTTTCCCTTTCCATTTCGATCTACCGAGCAGTGCATTCGCTGAAGTTTGGCTGTGAAACGAAGATTCCTCGAGGCCTAAACCTGAACGTTTTTCTGTGAAATCGATTCTTAGTCAGACCTCCAGAGGCAGCCCGGCATGGAAACCGATTACGATTTAATCATTGCCGGATCAGGCGTCGCCGGAATGGTGACCGCGGCCTCTGCAGCAAAACACTCTAACCAGAACCTCAAGATTTTGGTGATCGACCGAAACTCAAGAGACGAAGCCGGCAAGAAAACCTCGACTGGCTGGGTCTGCGGAGACGCAGTCAGCAAAAATAGCCTAGATTACGTGGAGCGAGAAGTTGGAATAAGCTACGGGAAACCGGAGCTCGAGAGGGCAATCCACGGCGTCGTAGCCTATTCCCCAGATCACCAATCCAAAGCGACGTTCGACGGTGAAGGATACGTGCTTAACCGCAGACTCTTGCCCCAACGCCAATTGCGTGATGCTGAGAAACTCGGCGTTGAATTCCAGTTTGAAGCATATGCCGATTCTCTCCTAGTTGACAACGGCTTCATCCGCGGAGTCCATTGCCGGTCATCGAGAGACAACTCCACCTTCAAGAAAACGGCACAGCTCGTGGTTGACGCCACAGGGTCCGCCTCACGGCTCAGAACCAGCCTCCCTATCGCGAGTCACATTGAGAAAGAGATCGACAAAGAAAACGATATGGAATCAACTGGCCGATACATCCTGAAATTCGAGACGGGCAAGCACGATAGAACGTTCTTCGATCCAGAAATTTGCATTATTCATTTGGATCAAAAGATTGCGCCAGGCGGATATGCCTGGGTGTTCCCGAAGGGTGAAGACAAGATGAATGTGGGTTTGGGGGTTCAGAGGCGGTTGCTGGAGCGGAGGAACAAAGAGTTAGGGAAGAACGATACCCTCCAATCCCTGATAGATGAATACATCAGAACCAACCCCGTAATCAAGAATTGGAAGCTGACCGATGAGGTTGAGGATAGGGGAAACGAGAGGGGAAACTGGCAAGTGCCAGTTCGTCGACAGAACGATTGCATGGTCGCTAAGGGTTACATGATTGTAGGCGACGCCGCATGGATGCCTCGCCCAATCGACGCGGGCGGAATTGGCCCCGCACTCTACGCAAGCACGATTGCAGGCAAAGTGGCAGCGGAATCTCTTGAATCAAGAGACACTTCGGAAAAGGGACTCTGGAAATTCAACACCGAATACGTCAAGACTTATGGTTATCGAATGGCGAGTTCTGAGGTTCTTCGACGCTTCCTACAAACACTCAGCAACGAAGATCTCAACTATGGAATGAAACATTTCCTAAGCCAAGATGACGTAGATAGCATTACGAGACGGGAGCACCCAGAATTCAAGCGCGTAGGCTTGGGAAACCCTGCACGTGTTCTATGGGCGTTACCTCGCCTCGCCTTGGCCAGGGGGCTGAAGTATACGGCTGAGAAGAGCAAGAAGCTCATACAACACTACATGAATTACCCAACTTCGCCTGAAGAGTTTGACGGATGGCATACAAAATTCATGGCAGAACTTCATGAAGCCTACGCGAAGCTCTCATGAAGTCAGCAACATTAACCGCATAACTCACCCTCTCTCTGCAAACCAGCACGCATCAGATTCAAATAGCCCCGAAGTTGACTTGAAATCGAAATTACAGGGTTCTGAAAACACATGCAAGAGTTTCTCGAGAAGGTTAACCCAAAACAGAAGAAATACTTCATGCAACTCCGGACCAAACTACGCACGCTCCCAGATATCGAAGAGACGATAGAGATCGATGAAGTGTCGGGGGAATGGTGCCCGGCCTATAGGGTGAAAGGCTCGGACCTGGTTTGGGTCCACTTTGACGAACATCTATGGGTCAACTTCCCCGTAGAACCAAAATTCGAGAAGAAAGTCTTACAGGACGAGAATCTTGACGACTACGTGGTCGAGTGTGTCAAAGAAGCCGAACCGACCGGGAGCGAGAAATGGGCGACCGTCGAGATCAAATCTGGAGAAACCGTAGACCAAGTTGTTCCACTTCTAGAACTCAGGCACTCGGTTCTCGCTTCGTAGCACGTCTCAGTTCGTCCGACTCTTGGGCTTAACCGCGTCCCTAACCGCGGACGTACTCTCATCTGACCAGAGGTACTCGAAATAGTTCTTGGCGAACTTCGAGAGGCCAATGTGGTCGGACCATATTGCAAGGCTGATAGCTTCATCGCCCTCTTGACCTAATAGGAGAATGACTTCGCGCCCGTCCGCGATTATTCCACCACCGAACATTTGCTCACGTACGCGGACCTCGCAAAATTTCGATAACTTAGCCATCGTTTCACTCATCGGGCTCTTCATCGTCATGATTTGCACCTTGACCCCCCGTTCCGCTATCGCCTTCACGGGAGGAATCAACATTTCCACGATCTCGTCCGGGATGGCTGGGACAGCAGCTAGGACTTCCTTCTGCACGTGTTCGATTGTTTCCCGGATCTTTGAGAGAACGTTGAAATTCCCTCGAACGATCCAAATATCAGGATGTTCCCTCACACCTTTCTTCTCATATAATGGTTGGAGCTCATCCTGAATGAGCGCTTCGTTCGTCTTCAAAGCGTTCTCAAGTTGGGACCTCGTGATCTCCATCGCCACTGAAGGTGGTTTTGGATAGTACCTGCTCGGGCGTCCATGTTCACTCTCTATCCATCCCTTCTTCTCGAGCGATCCGAGAACTTCGTAAATCTTTGAATATGGAACGCCGGACGCCTCACTAAGTTCACTCGCCGTTGCGGGCCCTATCTCGAGCAGAGAGGTATAAGATCGGATTTCGTAGTCCGTGAGCCCGAACTCCTGAAGCGAACGTCGTACCCTATCAGTTACCGGCAAGCCAGCACACTCCTAGATGGACCAATGCCAGTGGATTTGCAGGGTCAGGGAAATATAAGATTTCACAACTGCAGGTGGTTAACTCTCGGCACGACGAACGAATACGATGTCTTCGCCTAGGAACTCTACTCTAAACTGAAGAATATGCGTCGAATAAACACCTCGGGTTCGTTAATTGTCAGTTGTTTCGTTTGTGACCCAGTGTGCGCCCCTTGAGGTGAATTCCTTCTTCCAGATTGGGACCTCTTTCTTCACGCGTTCAACCGTTTCAGCTAGGGCTGGGAACACTTCTTGCCTGTGTTTGCCCAAGACTACGACGAAGATGCTGGGTTCGCCGACCTTTAGGGAGTCGATGACGTGGTGAATTGCAACTTCAACTACGCCGGGATGGGTTTTGATTGCGGCCCTAATTTCCTCCATGCGTTTCAAGGCTACGTCGGCGTATGCTTCATACTCTAAGTGTGTGACTTTGGAATCCGAATCGTGAATTATATCTCCCCGGACTACTCCGATAAATGAGCCTATTGCACCGGATTCGAGGTATGCGGGATGTGTCTTGAGGTGATCGATTATCTGTTGGAGGTCAACCTCACCTTTGCGATGAAGCCCAACTGCTTCCATAGCCGAATTCCGAAGTAACTGTATGTGTGCTTGAATGAAAACTGAGCGTTAGGCGGTTGTTGGCTTGAGTTCAGCTTTCATTTTCTCCAGATGTTGACCTTCAGTGTCGAACATCGTTCCCACGATCTGGACTTGGTAGATTGTCTTTGCCGCGTTACAAAAATCGCACGGGGGACCAAACCCGTCCGGGTTGGGCGACGTTCTCAGCCACATTTGGTTTATTCCAGCGAAGGTTAGGTCAAGTTTGACTTTATCCTTGGCGCAATTCTCGCAGAGGTAGAAGGGCATATCCGATACCGACTGAGTTAGAGTCAGATTGAATATTAATACTTTGAAGTGATTTGGAAAGGATTGATACGTTCGGTCAAGTCAATCCGAATTTTTCGCGCATCACGGCCTATGGACGCCGCGACGGGCGCTTTACTTTAATCTCTATAGAGGGTTAACGAATGGTCTTGAGTGCGGTATGCCCCAACGAGAACTGATTGTTCCAGCGGTCTTACTTTGCCTGATAGCCGTATTCACCGCGTTTACAGTCGGTGCCGCGCCGCGCCCCCCTTTAATCGGTGCGTTCGCTCAATACCTGCTTGCAGCATTTTTGTCCATCTATCTTCTAGTAGTACTGGTTAACGCCCGGGCTATTGTTGACGCCCTCGCCGTTTTCATATTGGGCAACCGTAAACAGGGCAGCTCTAACGGAAAATCTCTCGCGGTTATCCTCGGATATGCCATAGCAGTAGTCCTACTGCTTGTCTTCCTTCGAAGTGCTGGAGTGCTTCAGAAGATTCTCGGCGCTTTCCAGACCGTCGTGAACCTTGCCACAACGGCCTTGCATATGACTCAGTCGCCACAGCTCGCGCAACCTTCAGCCGCATCATTCAACCCCTTCGCTTACTATTACACGGTGATAATCTTCGGCGTAACTGTAGTCGTGGCATTAGCCCTGTTCCTTGGCGGAGTACACAAAGCATACCAATGGGCCAGGGAAGAACATGCGCCCTTCAAGGCAGAGGTTGCGAAGCACGAAGCTTTGAGGGTGGTTCAGAAGACAGTTACGAACCTTAGACTCGCCGGAGACTACCGGGAAGCAATATTGAGGTGCTATAAGCAAATGTGTCAAGTCCTTTCGGAACATGGCCTTACCATCGGCCTTCAAGAAACTGCGCGCGAGTTTTCGGAAAACATCTCACGCAAACTGGAACTGGGAAGTGACGCTATCAAGAGTCTCACCTTTCTATTTGAAGAGGCAAGATACAGTGACCATCAAATTGACGACTCCAAGCGTGCTGTGGCGCTCAGTCAACTAGAAAACTTAGAGCGCTCTCTCGCGAACACAAACAGCTGAGAATCATGAAGAAACAGATCAGGACCCTGGTTCAGATCGGCGCCGTCTATCTGACCATTTCAATCATGCTAGACTTCCTCCTCGCTGGTTACCCAATCCTAACCTGGTTGGGGCTTGGCTTCGCTTTCCTCCTCTTCGGGATAGCGATATTCGATGTGCTTCTCGAACTGACCGTCCGTCCTCCAGCAAAGGGGAGCATCGCTCGCTTCAAGAGAAACGATGACGACCTCATGCGCCTCGAGAAGCTCTGCAAGAAAGCTACCGACAACAATGATCCTACAGCAAGCCAGCTACTCTCGGAGAGGATTAGGTCACTAGCGTTTGCAGTAGCAGCTCACCATTGCAATACGTCGGAGCCTCTACTGCGCGACATGGCCCTTAAGGATCCGGAGTCACTTCAGCGCCAAGTGAACGACGAATACGTGATCGAAGTATTGACCGCTCCCGATTGCCTCGTGACTAGGGAAAACACGCGTAAACTCGAGGATTACTTGACGAAGATTGAGGATTGGTCAAACTGAAAGTTGAGAACGTCGCCGAAACGTGCGATCGGATACTTGCGGAGTTGACTACTGCCGTAGTCGGCAAAGAACTAGTGCTCCGCAAGATACTGGTCGGTGTGCTCGCCAACTCCCATATCCTCATAGAGGATTATCCAGGGTTGGCGAAGACAGTAATCGCCAAATCCTTGGCTGTTACAATCGGCTGTAAGTTTGCTAGAGTTCAGTTTACGCCGGATCTTCTTCCTGCTGACATTACGGGGACATACATTTACAACCAGAAATCAAGTGACTTTGAACTTAGAAAGGGACCGATATTCACCAACATTCTTCTCGCAGACGAGATAAACCGCAGCCCTCCGAAGACTCAATCGGCGTTGTTAGAGGCCATGCAGGAACGTCAGACTACCTTAGACGGAAAGACCCATCTGCTCGACAACCCATTCATTGTAATCGCGACGCAAAACCCAATTGAGTTCGAAGGCGTATACCAGCTACCTGAAGCCCAACTTGACAGGTTCATCATGAGACTGCAAATCGGCTACCCCGACAAAGATTCGGAGATTGAGATTCTAAAGCGACGGATCACGCGTAGGACAGACGACTTCTCTCTTAAAACGATCGTTGACTCAACAACCCTTCTAGAGATGCAGGATACGGTCGAGGGGGTGCACGCCGACGACGGAGTGATTTCCTACATCACCGATATTGTTCGTGAAACGCGTGTCCACAGTCAGGTCGAAATAGGCGCGAGCCCACGCGGATCACTTGCACTTCTAAAGTTGGGACGGGCAAACGCCGCGATGTCAGGCCGAGACTACATTCTCCCAGACGACGTTAAGGCAATCTGCAGTGAGGCGTTGTCGCATAGGATGATTCCTAAGGCTGCTTCTTGGGTGAAAGGTTACGATGCAACTTCGATCATCGATGAGATCGTAAGGAGAGTTCCGGTGCCAAGGGTAGACTGATGGCGTTAACTCGAAGGACGCTTGCCTACCTAACTACCGCTTACGCGTTCATTTTCCTAGCTCTGCTCTTTCGGGCTTCATGGTTAACAATATTCGTACTACCAGTCGCCGTTTTGATATTCGCATCTTCGAAATTGCCAAAACTGCAACCCTTTCCAATTTCTATAACGAGACAGATACAACCCACTCGCTCAATGGGTGACGAGGACGTCAACGTAACCCTGAAAGTCACGAACAAATCATCCCACGCAATTGAGGCCCTTCAGCTCGAAGACAATATTCCCGAGGAAATGAAACTGAAATCGGGAACGAATCGACTCATACTCTCTCTTCCTCCCGGTGAAGTCGCGGCGTTCAAATACACACTCTCAAGCCCGAAACGCGGAACGCACGAACTTGGGCCCACTCTAACTGAGTTTACAGACAGCCTCCAACTACGAAGTGAAATCAGCCGAGGTTCTAACGTTGACCAATTCCTTGTGCTCCCAAAGATAGAGAAGCTCGGGACAATTGATTTGAAGGGCCGGCGTGTCGGTCCATGGCCCGGCCTGGTTCCTTCGAGACGAATGGGAATTGGAACTGAATTTTTTGAAATATCGCCCTACGTCCCAGGGGATGATCTTCGCCGCGTTAACTGGAAGGCATCAGCAAGGTCAGGGGAACTCGTTACGAATGAGTTCGAGGGCGAGCAAGTTGTCGACATACTCGTTGTGCTAGACTGCTCGGAAGATGTGCTCTCTGGCATTTTCGATTATGACGCACTCGAGTTTCAAGTCGAGTTCGCAGCCTCTCTATGCTCCCAACTCATCATGCAAGGCAATCGTGTGGGGCTTTCCATCTACGGTGCCATTAGAACGTGGGTCGACCTAGCCTTCGGGAAAAGGCAATTGCTGAAAATACTGGATAGTCTGGCAATCGTAAGACCTGGTGTCGCGACCTTGCCAATTAAGTACGTTTTGGAATCGGTCATAGCCACCATTCTCCCTGCAAGATCTGTAGTGCTACTCATCTCGCCTATGATCAGCGATGCGGTATCTGAGATGATTGAGAAGATCGCTCTGAACGGATACACCACGATATGTTTCACCCCATCAATTGGAACCAACCCCACATACCCCAATGATTCGTCGAGAATTGCGCGAAGGATCTTCACAGCTGAGAGGAAACTTAGGATAAACAAAGTGAGGCAACTGGCCCATGTAATCGAAGTCTCGCCTGAAATTGACATTAGACCGAGTCTTAGGAAGGGGAACGCGTGGAGAGCAGCTTAGGCAACTTGCGTCTTCGTTGGAACGTTCTTCGAGTCATTGCAGCTGCGATTGCGATAGCCACATTCACCTTGATCCTCACCACAATCCCGCCAGCGATCTCGATTCTTTGGGTGTTGGCATTGCTAACCGGTAGCGCCGTCAGTACCATTGCGGTCGTGAAGTGCGACTTAGCTTGGAGCAGAATTGCTTTGCTTGCACAGAGCATACTGTTCGCAATTGCGCTACTATCAGCGATCTCAACAGGGGGGCCAGCAGACAAAGTCCCCATCCTTCTTCTCGCATTCGTCATGATCTTAGGAACAGAGCAGACTCTTAGCCTCATATCCAACTACGGTGCCCAATTCTCCCTGACCAATTCTGCCCACGTTACGGATTTCAATATACCCATCCTTCAAAGATCCCTTGACCGCCTGTACCGAAGACTGGCGTGGAATGGGGTGATCTTCGGCGCGGCTTATCTGCTCGTGCTTACAGTCGCTTCGATAGGCAGCCTTCTCAGCCCTGTTGCCCCCGCTCTCTCCGACATTTCAGTGTATGTACTGGTAACAGCAATCTCGCTTGCAATTCTCATCGTCTTAAGAGATGAGTGACGAGGACTGTGCACGTTTAGAGGCCCACCAACGCACGAATGGGCTCCGATTCAGATTGTGCGACTCGGGGTAAATGCCTTATCAACACAACTTGTTCAGGTTAACTCTGATTCCCTCATCGCCGCAGGGGAAGAATGAATTCTGAGTTTGTTTAAACCTTCTGCAAACTCGAATCCGAACATCTTCGAGTGAAAAAGCTCGGGCCTTAAGTTTGACCTCTCCCGCGCATCGATCCATCTCAATCTCTCGTGACGTCTCTGCAAAAGAGAGTAAACCGACAGCAATCAACCGCAACTTGCTTACCGCACGCAAGCGCCTGCCGGCGAAGAAACTCCCCCTTTGTAATGTCATACATAATCTGTCGTTGTCCAACCCCCTGAATTCGCCCTCAGAAACGCCTATCTTAATAGTGTCACATGGACCCGAATAATTATTCGACGAGGATCGCGTTCATTTTGGGGTACTCGAAGCCGATTATAATTGTCGGTGCAATGATCCTAATCATAATGTTCTCTCCTGAAGCCTATGCCTCGCCTGTGACCGTTTCCATCTCGCCCGCTAGCACGGCTGTTCCGCAAGGCACGAGTGCATCATTCACCGTCTCCTTGTCTGGTGCTTTAGCCACCACATACTCTCTTCGCCTCTCAGGCCTCTCGGGGTCAGGCGCCTCGTTTTCATCTAATCCAGTCCCAACTCCACCCGGAAGTGGTACTGGTGCGGGGAGTACGACTCTTTCAATCCCTACGACCAATACACTTGGACTGTACTGCCCGGGCACGTATTCTTTCACCGTAGCAGCCACGAATTCAACGGACGGCACGGCTCCTTGGCCTCAACCTCCGGGATACCCCAACCCAGATGCGGGCTCAGCAAGCGCTTCAATCACTGTTTTGCAGGTCGGCCCCCCTCTTTCCGTTAACTTGGTGACGGACCAGCCGACGTACACTGTCGGAGACAGGGTGCATATTCTGATATCGGCGAATAGGCCGGCCGAGGGTAGGCTTACGATATCGCCACCCGCGGGCCCTCCTCAGATATTTCCAATCCAATTGGTTTACGGAAGCTATAGCATATCCAAGACGTTGACGGCGAATTCGATTGGTCATTGGACCTTGTTGTTTCAGGCTGACGACTTTTGTTCAGGAGTCGCAAGCGCTCAATCCTCGTTTGACGTCACACCAAACACATACGATGTGTCGCTATCACTTAATGGGGTTCCATCGCAATACACGGCACAACTGCAGGTCGATGGTCAGGCTCAAGGCAACGTTACGGGCGGTGAAATTCAGCAGCTCGAATTCAAAATTGGAACCTCCCACACAATCACGGTGGATCAGTATGTTTCAGGGACATTAGGAGAACGTTTCTACTGCGCACAGAACACGCTAAGCGTAACCTCCGCCGGTAGCTTGACCTTTAGCTACCAGACGCAATACCAGTTGACGGTGGATACGAACCCGACGGGCTTGACTCAACCAACTGGAGGAGGATGGTACCCGGCCGGCACTTCAGTACAAACTAGCCAAGTGCCGCAAACAATTCCTGGATCGACCGGAACCCAGTATACATTCGATACGTGGGAAATTAACGGAATCCCACAGGCAGGAAACCCAATAACCGTGACACTTAACGAACCCTCCACGGCTATAGCGAACTACACTACTCAGTATTATCTCACTGTCAACTCGGCATATGGTAGTCCGCAGGGAGAAGGTTACTATAATGCAGGGTCGACAGCGCAATTCTCAGTAACCACACCCACAGGATTCCCAATTCAGCAAATTTTCGTCCAGTGGCAGGGAGATTATGCCGGCACTTCACCTCAAGGTTCGATCACGATGAATGAGCCGCATGTTGTTAATGCGGTTTGGTCCCCCAGCTACTTGCCGCTCATAGCAGTGATTGTTGTTGCCGTAGCGGTTGTGGGCGGACTCTTATTCTGGCGGTCAAGACGTCACCCTCCACCAGAAACTAAACCTACACCCACATCAACAACGACGACGCCAAGTGCTGCGGTAGGAACTGGATCCGTGAAGTGCCAGAAATGTGGCACGGAAAATGCTGCGGACCAAAAGTTCTGCACAAATTGCGGCGATAAACTGAAACACAGCCGTCATAGCTGAAAACATCACCCTTAAGCGCGTTCCTCCTACACTTGCCCAGTCAAGCGATGAGCTCAGCAACGAAGTCGCCGGGGCAGTCAAACCGAAGTACACTATTCTTCGTACTCTCTGGAGAACACCAGTCACTACCGGCGGCTGAGGTTCAGGCCATAATTGAGTCTGAAGGGTTTCAATACTCGTCGGCAGCTTCAAGCTATCGACTTCTCACCTTAACAGCACCACCCGACGCTTTGAGGAAAGTATCTGAGCGAAGCCTGATGTATGATTCGTGCGGCATTCGGCTCGGGGAATGCGATGCCGACGAGCGGGAAATAATCAATTTCGTGAAGAATCAGCCGCTAGAGGAGTTAACGAAGGGAATTCGGAGTTTTGCTGTAAGATCGGCGCGGATAGGCGGTGCGACAAGGACTCTTCGACGAGTCAACCTAGAGCGGGACGTGGGTTCCATTGTAAAGGAGTCAGTGCCGAAGTTAGGGGTACAGCTTACGGCGCCGGATCTAACTTTTGCCTGCATACTTCACGAATCCAAGTTCCTCTTCGGACTATTGGAGTTCCGGAAACCATCCGGCCTCATGGCCCCTAGAAGACCAAGAAAACGCCCCGTATTCCATCCGTCCACTATGCCCCCAAAGATTGCACGGTGCATGGTGAACTTGGCAAGGTCAAGAGTTGGCTCAAAGTTTGCAGATCCGTTTTGTGGAGTGGGTGGTATACTAATTGAGGCAGCGGTAGTCGGTTGCAAGGTGGTTGGGATAGATGCAAGCACCAGGATGCTAAGGGGAGCTCGCCGCAATCTCAAATATTACAGCCTGGATAGTCTGGGTTTCATAAAGGCCGACGCACGGACCACTCCTCTCCAGGGAGGGCTGGACGCGATAGCGACCGACCCACCTTACGGACGTGGTTCTTCGACGATGGGAGTCAAAATGTCGACGCTGATAATGGAATTCCTTGAAGGAGCCGCGCATTTGTTGCGAAAGGGCGGACACCTATGCATCTCTGCACCCGTTGAGGTTGACGTTGAACAGTATGCCCGAGATGGTGGATTTACGGTTAAGGAGAGCCACCTTGCGAGGGTGCACAGGAGTCTTACGAGAAGGTTCTCGGTCTTGCAGAATTCCTGACGAGCATCAGCTTTACTGAGGGCGTCCTTGTCACCTTTTGGGTTAAAGAAGGGCTAACTCACATTATGAGACCCTGCTGACGAAGACAGGGAGGCTTACTTACGGCGATCTCGGTAACGTTTCTTGGGACCGGGGGAAGTGTCCCGAACAAGTTTCGAAACCTTCCTAGCGTCTTGATCCGGCGAGGCGCCGAGGTTGTGCTCCTTGACTGTGGTGAGGGGACGCAGCGTCAGTTTCTTCAAGCTAAGGCGGGAGTGAACAGGAGGATGCGGATATTCATCAGCCATTTGCATGGAGACCATGTGTTCGGCCTTCCGGGCTTGATTCACTCACTGTCATTCATGGGACGAGAACGTGAATTGGAGATAGTTGGCCCTAAGGGTGTCGCTAAGCTCGTGACCTCGGTCAACGAGGTGGTCAAGCTTTATTCGAAATTTCCAATTCGGATTCGCGAAGTCAAACCCGGAGCTACGATTAAAGATCTCGAGTACAGAGTTCACGTTACGTCTGCTAAGCATTCGATTCCATGTCTAGCGTATGCATTTGAGGAAATGCCTAGACCGGGTAGATTCGATCCCGCGAAAGCGAAGAGGCTAGGTATTCCCGAGGGTCCACTTTGGAAAAAGTTGCAGTCTGGTAAGTCGATTAGGCTTGGACGTAGGCGGATACCGGCTCGGCTTGTCGTTGGGCCTCCCCGGCGAGGGGTGAAGATCACGTATGCCGTCGACACGAGGCCTTGCTTTCAAGTGATCAAGCTGGCTGCCCGCTCTGACCTACTGATTCATGATAGCTGCTTTGGTGAAGATGCTTCGGTTAAGGCTCGGGAGTACGGGCATTCAACTGCAGCCGAGGCTGCTCAGGTTGCGAAGAAAAGTAGGTCACGTAAACTCGCGCTTTTCCACATCAGCGCGATGTATGAAGACGCTGCGCCCCTGCTGGCTCAGGCGAAGATGATTTTCCGTGACACTATCCTTCCGCAGGACATGGTCACTGTCTCGGTCGCTGTGTGAGCTCATGATTCAGCGAGGTTGGGGGGAATGCAAGATAGTCAATCACTGGCTGGGGATCCTCGCATTCCAATTGAATCGCGATCGGCCCGTGTGGAGATTCTCCTACCGCTTCACAGAAAGATACGCGTCCCATGAATGCTGCTTGCTTATTCAAGTAGAACTGAAATGTGCCTGCGCGCAGACTGCGAGTGAGAATTGATCTTGCAGCGCTGCGTATCCTCTGTTGCTTGATTAGGTTACGAAGATTGCTTAAGAACTCTAATCCGTTGCCGCGGGCACATAAGGCGACCGCATCGTCGGGTTTAGTGATCCTTTCAATATGTGCTGAGGGGAATAGCTTCAGTAGGGCACGTTCAACTTTACTCTCATCTTCAGTTGGTTCAAGCGGTGTTTGCACTGTAACGCTTAGTTTCATTGTTTTTTCAGCTTATCTAAAGCGGCCTTGAAACTCGATTGAAGAGTGTCAATCGTGCCCTCGTTCACTAGGACGACATC
>Ga0326727_10019182_pt1 | contig 13803 bp, 9 predicted proteins | sample MB2enrmetagenome_FD_207643 | JGI IMG/M metagenome (GOLD analysis project Ga0326727, IMG submission 207643) | Lab enriched peat soil microbial communities from McLean, Ithaca, NY, United States - MB29MY | ecosystem: Environmental > Terrestrial > Soil > Wetlands > Peat | place: USA: New York... | reverse complement strand
GAAGATTCAACGGAGCCGGTCTACACCACTGTCACCGCCAACGGCAAACCAGCGGTGCTGCTCAACATCGCCCGCCAGCCCACCAGCAATACCGTGGCCGTGGCCAATGCTGTGGCTTCAGAAGTCACCGAGCTGCGCAAGAAGCTGCCCCCGGGCGTGAAGCTGGAGCCATTTTACGATCAGTCGCAACTGGTGCGCGACTCGATCTCAAGCGTGCGCGACGCTATCTTCATTGGCCTGGTGCTGGCTTGCATCATCCTGTTTCTGTTCTTGCACGACTGGACCTCGTCGCTCATCGCCGGACTGGTTATTCCAGTCACCATCTCAGTTACGATCCTCGTGCTGTGGATGGTTGGCGAGAGCTTTAACCTGATGACGCTTGGCGGGCTGGCTGCGGCTATCGGGCTGGTAATCGACAACGCCATTGTGGTGGTTGAGAACATCGTGATGCATCGCGATAACGGCGAGCGTCGCGGCGAGGCGGTGCGCAAGGCACTCAAAGAGATCACGGCCCCACTGGTCGGTTCCACGATTACGCCTGCGGTTGTGTTTTTGCCGTTGGTTTCTGTGAGCGGAGTTACGGGGAGCTTCTTCCGCGCCCTGGCCATAACCATGACAGCAGCTCTTCTCACATCGCTGGCGCTGGCGCTCACCTCGACACCCGGGCTGAGCTACGTGCTGCTGAAGGAGCGCCGCGAAGACGCGACTCACGATCACGCTGCCGGGCGCCTACTCACTCGCGCGCTTGAATTTCATCGCGTGGTTCTCGACTGGGCAATTGCCAAGCCGCTCTGGGTCGGCGGCATCTGCCTGCTGCTCATCATCGGCACCTGGGCTGGCTATCGGGCTCTCGGCTCCGGCCTGTTGCCTGAAATGGACGAGGGCGGATTCATTCTTGACTACATCATGCCCGCCGGCAGCTCACTTACTGAGACCAACCGCGTTCTCGATCATGTGGAGAAGATTCTTCACAAAGTCCCCGAGGTGGAAACCACCTCGCGCCGCACCGGATTGCAGATGGGCTTCGCCGCTGTCACTGAAGCCAACACCGGCGACTTTACCGTGAAGCTCAAAGCCAAGCGCAGCCGCAGCGTTGACGACGTGATGGATGACGTGCGCGACGAGATCAAGTCCACCGAGCCGGAGCTGGACATCGAGCTCCACCAAGTGCTGCAGGACAACATCAACGATCTTTCCAACGCGCCTGAAGCTATCCAGATCAAGATTTTCTCGGAGGATCAGCAATTGCTCAACCTGACCGGTCCGCGTGTGGGAGACGCAATCGGAAAAATTCCAGGCATCGTGGACGTGGAAGACGGCATTGAAGACACCATCAGCGGCCCGGCCACCAACTTCGAGGTCATTCCCAGCATCGCGGCGCGACTCGGGTTTACTCCAACGGAGATCTCTCTCGACGCAACCTCAATCCTCGATGGCATCGAAATCACCGATCCGCTGATTTCCAACGGCCGCCCCTATACGATTCGCGTGCGCCTCGGCGATGAAACGCGCGCCTCGCTCGACGCTATCCAGGGCACCGTCTTCAACAGCAGCACAGGCCATACCGCGACCCTCGGCTCGCTGGCCACCGTGACCCAGCTGCCGCCGCAGAATGAAATCCTCCGCGAAAATCTGCAACGCCTCGTCGTGGTCACCGGCGGTCTTGAGGGAACTGACCTGGGGACGGCGATGGGAAAAGTCCGTATGACTGTTGCCGGTCTCCATCTGCCCGCATCCGCGCGCGTCGAGTACGGCGGCACCTATGAGGAGCAGCAGAAGTCATTCCACGATCTGCTCCAGGTCTTGCTGCTGGCACTGGCGCTGGTCTTCGGAGTGCTGCTAGCCGAGTTCCGCAACTTCGAAGCGCCTATTGCCATCCTCACCTCGTCCGTGTTGTCCATCGCCGGCGTGATTGCCGCGCTGCTCATCACCGCAACCTCGTTCAACGTCGCTTCTTTCATGGGCCTCATCATGGTCATTGGCATCGTGGCTAAGAACGGCATCCTGCTGCTCGACGCCGAAGAGCGCTTCCGCGCGGAAGGCGCACCGGCTCGGGAAGCGATGCTCCACGCCGCCCAGCGCCGCCTCCGCCCCATCGCCATGACCGCCCTCGCCGCCGTTTGCGGTATGTTGCCTCTGGCTTTCGCCCTCGGCGCCGGCTCGCAGATGCTGCAACCGCTCGCCATCGCCGTGATCGGTGGGCTCTCCATCAGCATGGTTCTGAGCCTCGTCATCACGCCGCTGGTCTACTATCTCCTCACGCGCAATCGCACACAAACGCAGGAAGAGGTGGCATGATCTTATATGAGTGGTGTCGCCCCCTTAGTCACCTTTCCTACGCCAAAATAGCAATCTGCAGTTGAATCAGAAAGATGGGTAGTGCATCAGTTTGACTGTCCGAGTGTATAAATGGATCATCCTGTCGACTGTAGATGCTTTTGTAGATGGTGTTGCAGCCAAGGTTCTGCTAAAACCCAATATTGACGCACCTTTTGGCACTAGAGCATCTGGGCCAATCCCAGATGGTTGGAATCACTTGTTTACAAGTGATTGAAAACATTGGTCGGGGCGAGAGGATTTGAACCTCCGACCCCCTGGTCCCGAACCAGATTCAATTAGGGTGTGTTCACACTAACGGAGCGCTTCGATGATGAGGGCGAAGTTGAGGAAGCCGAGGAACAGAACGTCGAGCTTTTCGAAACGGGAGAAGATTCTCCGGAAGCCTTTCAGGCGGCGGAACAGTCTCTCGATCTCGTTGCGTTTCTTGTAGAGCGCTCGGTCGTACTCCCACGGCTCAATGCGGTTGGACTTGGGCGGAACCACCGGGATCATGCCCAAACTGAGTACCAGTTGTCTGGTTTCGTCCCCTTCGTAGGCGCGATCCATCAACATCGGCAGGCCTTTCGGCATAGGCCCGAGTTCGGTCAGCAGGGCGCGTCCTTCGGGAGCGTCGTGGGCATTGCCGGGCGACAGGGCGAAGGTTATAGCCGTTCGAGCATTCGCGGCAACCAGATGAACCTTGGTGTTCCATCCGCCACGTGATTTGCCAATGGCCTGAGGTCCGTTTTTTTTAGAGCGCCCGTCCCGTCCGGATGTACCTTGATCGAAGTCGAATCGAGTGCGAACGCCTCGATCTTGATGCGCACGATCTGCTCCATCTGCAACTTCTCGAATACACGATCGAGAACGCCGTTCTTCGACCAGCGATTCATGCGCGTGTAGATCGTGTGCCAACGGCCGAAACGCTTCGGCAAACCACGCCATTTACAGCCTTGCTCAGCGACATACAGAACTTCGTTCAGCACCTGCAAATTGTTCAAACGCACGTTGCCACGCTGCACCGGCAACGCATCCTTGATCCGCTCATACTGTGCTTCCGTGATCTGCATACACACACATTAACACAGATTCACCGTAGTGTGAACACGTCCTAGTTACTGATATTTATTGAAATCACGCGGTTTTAAGTGCTTTCAATGGAAAGGCTTGCCGCACTGCGGTTTAAGGCTGTGGTTCTGTATTGTTCCCGAGTGCTTTGACAGCTACGTTTTTGTCTACAGTCACCTGGGGTGAACCCCTAAGTGTCGACGACACCATCTTTCAAAGCTTAAGCTGCACCCAACGAGTCGTTCTCGTGACGACGGCTCGGTTGGAACGGCGTGAAAAGCACCTCAGCATCCTTAATACCAAGCGAGACCAGCTTTTTCTTGTAAGCGGGAGTGAAGCGGATGGTTCCAGTAATGAGGCCAAGGATCGGCAGGTCTAGTGCCGTCGCCTTTGATGGACGAAGAAAAATCACTTTCGTGTCCCTAAAGTCCGGACCTATCTGCGGGGGCGCGGGAAACGGACCTGTCGACACTGGGAAATATCTCGACAGGAAAGACCCTGAACGTCTCGCGAGAAACTTGGCTAACTCTTCGTGGCCTACGAAATAGCTCGGTGGCAAGGATTTAATCCACTCATCCCGAAGATTGTTAGCCACATCATTATTCTCTTGTTTAGAGAAGAACGATTGCTGCCAGTTTTCTTGGATCCTCTGCTTTAAGGTTGATTCGTCGCCTAGCGTGTCGCTGGCATTCAGCGCGATAACGATAATGAATTCTGGACTCACTTGCAAGGCAGGACAAATAGGGAGATTATCAACCACTCCACCATCCACGAACACTTCCTCCTTATTGTCGCCTAGTGCGTTCCGATGAGTTACCACGAGTGCCTTCCACGCGAACGGAATTGCCGAAGTCGCACTCAGTACCCGCGCCGGATCCTCCGTCTTGCGCAGGTCGATGTACTCTGGGACCCATTGCGCAAGCGGCTTTGCGTATCTCCAAAATCCTTTCCACTCTGGGGCCGGTACACATTCTTCAATGAATACGTCGTATTTGTACCTATAAGCGAGGGGGTGAACCTTGAATGGATTGTGGTACGCAGCATGGCGCGCGAGAGTTGCGATCACGGGCCCCACACAATTCAAAAAGAGCTTATTCTCAGCGGTGAGTTTCGCGATGGTTGCGTTAAGCGCGTCACGCTCAAAAAGAGGATGTGCACGCAAGATGCCATACAGAAGCCGGAGTCCCTGATAACGAAGGTTAAGCAACAGAAACCAGAAGGGAACAACAAGCCACACCAGCCAACCGGCCAGGTGCCGCGACGGAAATCCATACTTCAAAATCCAGGAGAGAAAGAGTACACATCCAAATACGAATACCGTATTCATGAGCCGCGTGATTTGCTTGGAATGCTCTCCAAACAGAGGAAGAGCGTAACCACCCTTTGAGAGCCCGTCCAGAAAATCGGAATCGAGCCTCGCAGCGAGCAGGCAGAACATCAGACAAAGGGTGGCGGCGCCAAAGAACAACCCTAAGTTGTCCGTTACCCTGTTCCCGCTTTGAAATTTGGAGATCCAGAGCTCAACAATGACCTCCGATAATAGTAGGACAAGCGCAATGACTACCGATATATAGATAAGTAAATGCGCAACAAGAAGGGCTATAGTTCCACCCAAGAGCGAATGCTTACTTTCAAGTACCCCAGTGGAGATGACTTCATCCCACGTTTTTTCGGCGAAATTCGGGTCGCCATTTGCGAACAGAAAAGCATTAAGGGCTCCTGCGGATGTCCCGGTAATCGTTACGAGTTTCCGCACTCCCAAATTCCAGATTGCCCGCCACACGCCAAGTTGGTATGCTCCCTTGGCCCCGCCACCCATAAGAACGAGCGCTACGCGTTCGCTCTTTCGGAGAGCTTCAAGTTCGCCTGCAGAAAGACGAGTAAGAATCTTCATCGTTGATTTGCGGCCTCAGGCCCACCCCATGGAAACGAGTTCTATGCCTATTTGTTCCTCAACCACGAGGCGTGTATCCCGTGCGCAGTACCCCTTCGCCCGTGGCACCCATGTCTCGCGAAGACTGAATTTCGTAAGGACAATTTCCGACTGGCCAAGATCTCCCTGTCGTTCGGTTCAACAGCGTTTGAAAGCAGACCATCTGGTGCAAACCCAGGCGCTCGGCCTGCAGGACATTCCTATAAACCGAGTATTTTCAAAGCGCTTCAGCATGCCAAGCGGTTTTCGGCGTGCGACTGTAATCAATTCTGTAACGGTCAGATCCGCTCCAGGGTGCTCTGTCCGCTACGATTTCGTCTACAGTCGCCTTCAACCGATCAAACACCTGGATGGCAAATTGGCACGCACAACTTGCAAATTTGGACCATTCCATTACACTCGTCTCATTCCAAAGGAGAGTCAACATGCCTGCCAATCAAAAGAAGGTGCGAGCCGCGCCAGCTGCATTTGTTCCCACACGGCAGCACCACCTGAGCCTAGGCCAAGCCACGCAACTTGGCCCGACAATCACCGCATATGGAAAGCTGATCGCTGGCTTTAAGCTCAGTCCATTCGAAGCCAGAACATCCCATCCCCAGGGAAAAGACGAAAAGCTCCAGCTCGCACTTGTGTACGGCATTCAAAACGGGCGTCAGTGCAACGCCTTGCCCCAACCTCAAAAAGTGTACCTCCCGTCCCCAGATGGACCCGCAGAGGGGTGCGATCTCGACCCTAAAGAGTTCGTTATTTGGAAAAACCTGCCCTGCAACTGGATCACCCTCCACGTCCAGTCCCGGGCTAAGCCTATTGCAATGGTCCTCCAGTCGGCAGCCGTTACCGCACCCACACTCCCTTACCTTGAAGACGTATTAAACAGCGATTGGCTCAAAACCACTCGCCGCGTCGATATCAATCCGGGAGATCAACTGGGATACTTGTGGGCTCAATACGGCGTCGGGGATTACACACCCCAGGTCGTGCAAAACCTCATAAATGCCATCAACAACGCCTACGGAGTGGGGCTGCCGCCCAGCAGCCTTCCCGCAACCCTACCCTTCTCACAGCTTCAGGATCTAGTAGGCCACAGCTAAGATTTAAGGAGGAGGTCCGGCCCTTGAGAAGACCTGAAACGACTTCCGTTAATCTCGCTTTTCTTGCGAGCGTCTTCCTGGTCGCTTTGCTGTTTCCTAGGGATGGCCTCGCAGATGCCGCCCCCACTCCTCCTACGCCTTTCTACAAGATCGTAAGCGACAGTGTGATTGTGATTCAGCCAGCAAACAGGTTGGATATCAGCGGTGCGGTCCTGGAAGACATAACCCCGTGTGTTTCCCACGGAACCGACGGAGCCAAGTATGCCTGCACTGATAAATCCGGAAATATGACTCCCTATAGCCGCGTGGATTTCATTAAGGCGGAGACAAAGCAAGCTCATGGATTCTTCGCACTGACCTTCCCGTCCGGCACATTCCAGAGTAATCGGCTCTATCGGCTCACGTATCTGCAGATGGAATTTAGCAAGGCAGCCCCCACACCATCGTCGCTCAGCGTGGACACTTTATCCACAGTTTCCGTAACCTATATGCCAAGGCAGGGTGGAGCGAATTCCGACCTCCCGTGGGTCGAAGGCACCTATCTATTCCAGCTCAAATCTTCCGTAGCTTTTCTCCAGAAAGCTCCTGCCCCAGTCGGAACGTCACCGGCATGCAATATGGGCCCAGGTCATTCCGAATGTCTTATGGATGCCCTGGACGCAAAATCGTGCCCCAGCCACATGGACGAGGCAATGGGCTCCATAGATTTGAGAAGCGCCCCGGCAAAAGCAACCGGAAAAACCATCGTAAACCTTACGCCGCTGAGAGTCTGGCCACGAAGTCCCACTTTGGAGGGCAATGGGCCCTTGACGAATCCAAACGGCCTGGGCGTGATTTATGTGTGCATCGACCGCAGGTCCTTGCGCGGGGACTTCACACCGGACCCGGCAGGCGCCGCTCAGGTTTTGGCCGGCCTCGACAGTCCGCTGCGCCAGCCGGATGGAACTCCCGCAACGTGGACTTTCGCATCTGGCTCAAAGATGTCCCCTGCACTCCCACCAACAGCGAAGACCGATGCCAGCTTCTATGCAAACGTCAACATGGCCGCCGCCACAGGCGCCAGCTTTGCCTGGGGGCTCGACGGCAAGATCGCCATGCTGCAGAAGCCCCTAGGGCCTGGCTATCTCACATTCATCTCCGCCACGGCTAACACCGGGAAAAATACGACCAACATCAAGGGCCAGACTTACACCGACACCATTGACTGGACGCTCCCGTTTTCTTATCTCTACCTCCATCAGGCCCCCCCGTTCAAAAGCAGCGCGGCCTATACCATACTGTTCACTGTGGGACCCGATTACGAGACCGACATCGAGTTCGACAAGAGAAACATGCTCGTCGCCCTGGACAGTACGTGGACCTTCAAAAATGCCTATAGGCCGCAAAGCTACTTAACCCCTGCCAAGAACGGTGCCCTGGTCAAGTATCCCGACCCAACCCTAAGTAAATATGGGTATGCTCTTCAACTCCATGGAGGACTTGAAGCTGGCAGCGCGCTCATTAACACCGTTCAGAAAGCATCTACGGGGAGTGCAAAGATAACTGTCCCGTCCTACTCCATCGTCAGAGCGGCTCCTCAAGTCCGTGGACTGCTCCAATGGGTCCCCGCCCGGTCCCTCGGGCTGCTAACTTTCGACGACACGGTCATCGGCCGCTACCTGTTCGATACTGAGAACACGGTCGAGCAATTCACGATACCCGCTACCTCGACGGCCGCCAGTTCCGTCGGCCTCCGTCTCCGACCGATCAACGGCTGGAAAGCGATCAACACACTCCTCGCCACTTGGAACCCGCCCAACAACGCCAACGTCGCTATCACAGCAACCTACAGCGACGGCTTCAACGCACCCAAGTTCACCAGGGTCAACAGCGTCACCTTCGGAATTGCGCTGATGTATTGATCCTGGGCCTTGTACCTCGCGTGAGTTGTCTTCGACGGGCAAGGTGCCCGAGACGGGATAAATATGGCGCCCTGAACGAAGATTTGGGCCACGTGGCGATTGTTGAGAATGGCGTTGGCACCGCAGACAAACCCGGTACTCACCAGGGCGTTGCTTGGGTGGCCAGTGAATTGCAGCCGTCCGATGCCGCGGACAAGGGGCTCGATTGCAGCGCGCTGGCGGTTGAACGGATCCCAATTCTCGGGCAGAATGGCACAGGTATCGTTCTGGATGTCGAACACAGGCCGCAGTGCGAGCAGAACGATGCCTTCTAGCAGAATCAACGAGTTGTATTTGAATGATCCATCGAGATCATCGGCATCCATCACAGACGCGAGGAGTACAGCAGATTCGCCGCCACTACCTACGGTGGCTTTCGCCAGCTGATACTGTGTACGCTCCCTACTGCTTAGATACTGGAGATGGGGCCAAAAGACCTGCCAACGCCCCCACGGCAGCAGAGCCGATCGCAATCAGAGCTGCTGGTATATCCTTACCGACTGTAGCTGCGAATATGAAACCACCCAAGACAACAATCAGCACGGTAGCGCCAAGAATCACAATCACCAAACGATAGACCCAGGTGTCAGGGATCTGTGCTTGCGCCGCCAAGTTCTGAATCGCTTGGACTGGATCTGCCCTGATCTCGTCCTGGAGATGCTTATTCCCCACAACGGCCACAGAGAGTTCACTCAAGGAACGTATTGCCATTGACCATTACCTCCTTTAGTCAATCACGGTACGAATCATATCATCATAATCATGCCGACGAGCCTTAATTCATATTCCTCCCCGAAGCCGCGAACCCAGGTACTAGTTGACACCAAGATGCGCCCGCTAAGTGGACTTCGTGATGAGCGGAGCCTTTCGCTGTTTGTTGAAATTCGTTGAAGTTGCGAGACGATAACTGTTTTCGATTAACTGCCCTACCGCCGTTTGAGTCAATGTCGTAGTTCTGATATGTTCCGATGCTCTGATCGGCCCCGATATTTCTGAACGAAATGAAATGCGAGTCTTCGACTGGTTTAGTCTTCAGCCAGATCATCGTTGACCCAGTTTGCCCCGTCAGCGCCGGGTGATTTGAACGGCGACTTGCCAAGGTCGCCCCGATTCGGTTCAATGCACTTCAAGACTGGATCACTTGGTGCAAACCCAGGTGCTTGGTCCGCAGGACATCCCTATAAATCCAGTATTCTCAAAGCATTTGACGCGTCCAGCGGTGTTCGACGTGCGACTGTAGTCGAGATTCTGTTGCGGTCAGATCCTCCAAATTCAACACGGTTCAACAGACGGTGGGAAGCCATGGATTGAAAACAGAAGACTTACCAGGAGGCTTTCGGGTAGAGAACCTGGTCCCGAACCAGTTTCAGGCGTTTGTTGAAATTTGTTGAGATCGCGTGAAAATAACTGATTTAGATTAAATTATGTTGCGGGTGCGCAGTTGAAAGCTGCGGTTCTGTGCAGTCCTTGGATGCTTCGACCGCTACGATTTCGTCTACAGTCGCACATTTCCCGCATAGAAAGAACGGATGGCATATTGTCGAGAGAGACTGGTAGCGACGTGCTCTCCACACAGACGGCGAGGAATCGCCGGTTTTTTGACCACAACGTTGTTTTGGTTTTGCAATTTGCCTCATGAGCGGTACAATTCCGCGAATCGGTGCCGAAAAGGAGATTCCGAATGAAAGCAGTTCCGCGTCTTACTGGAAGCTTCCTCTTGCTTTGCCTTTCTCCCTTGATTCTTATCGGCATGTCGTTCAGTCTGCATGCCCAAACCGCCGCTCCTGCTTCCTCCGCCAAGCCGGCCGCCACAGCCATCAATACGGCCTCCGGCTTCTCCATCGAGACCGAGATGCTGACCTACCGCGCGCTCGAATCCAACGGCGAGGCCATCGCCTGTGACGTCGCCTCCTACCTGGAGAACGTCAAGACCAGCTTCCAGAGCCAGTCCGGCGGTGCCATCTGCAACGTCCCCAGCGCTACCGGCCCCTCCACCGTCGGCGTCATCGTGCTTCCCTTTGACCGCAGCGTCTTTGCCGACTTCCAGATCTGGCGTTCCGACATGCAGACCATGGCCGAATTCGAACAACGCGGCGCCTCCGCATGCAACGCCGAGCCCAAAGTCGAGCTGCCGGGCACGGAGCCGCCCAAGTCGTCAGGCTTCACCAGTCGCGGTCTCACCGCCAGTTCAGCCACCTCCAGTTCGGCCTCCTCGGTGTTAGGCATGCTCCCCGGCGGCAATGTTCTGTCCGCCGCCTCGGGTGCGCTGGGCCTGTTTGCCTCCAGCCAGGAGGCCGCGCCCGTCGGCGGCACCATCGAGGACCAGGCCTTCATGGACAACGTTGGCCGCGAGCTGCGTACCGTCAACATCTCGGTGATGATGCCGTCGGTTTACACCCCCTACGGCCTCACCTCCGTCGACCCCGCGCGCTCCCCCTTCTTTATCGCTCTGGACAAGCTACTGCACACTCGCGACTGCCTGGTCAAAGCCAAGGGCGAGAGCGATGCCGACGTCAAGAGCATCGACAGCTTCCTCGCCGTGCTCTCCGGTCCCACCACAACTGCCAAGCCCGCCGGCAATCCATCCGCGGGAACCCCGGCAGCCGCGGCCGGAACCGCCTCCAACGCCGCTGCGGTCCAACCTGCCGGGCCCTCGCACCTGCAAGCCGTTCTCTCAGCCGATGGCCTCGCCGAGCGCCTGGGAGCCGACCCCGCCACCGGAAAAATCCCCGACAACGCCCCGCAGCACCTTCTGCTGGTCAAAGCGCTCGAGTCCGGCGGCTCCGTCAACCGGTCCAGCAACATCTTTGGCACCAAGATGAGCTACAGCGGCGGCTCGGTGGGCACCTACGCCCTGTTCGACCTGAACGGTCAGTTGGAATGCTCCGGCAACGTCTATGACTACGCGGGCTCCATCACCAGCGAGAACTTCCTGAAGCATCTTCACTCTTACGTGCCCGACCCGGCCGCGCAGGTCATCTTCCAGCGCGGCGCCTGCCGCGCCCACTGACGCGCCCATGGAAGGAGTGCCGGATCGAGCGAGTATTTCGATATGAATCCCCCCGAGTACAATTCAACCATTCGACATTGACCATTGAGGGTTCCTGATGACACCGCTGCGAAGGGCCTCACTGCCGGCGATACTCTCGCTGCTGCTCCTGTTCTCCTTTGCGCGTCCCGCGGGCGGCTACTCCGTGCTTACCCACGAAGAGCTGATCGACCTTACCTGGTACGACTCGATCCGGCCCCTCCTGCTCAAACGCTATCCGACGCTGACCCCAGACCAATTGCGCGATGCCCGCGCCTACGCCTATGGCGGCTGCGTCATCCAGGACCTCGGCTACTACCCATTCGGCAAACCGTTCTTCTCTGACCTGCTGCACTACGTGCGCACCGGCGACTTTATCCGGGCGCTCTTCCGCGACGCCCAGGGGCCCGACGAGGTCGCCTTTGCCATTGGCGCGCTCTCCCACTATCTGGGCGACACCATCGGTCACGCCAACGCAGTCAACCTCGCCGTGGCCAACGAGTTCCCAGACCTGGCGGCGCGCTTCGGTCCCAACGTCAACTACGCCGAGGGACCGCACCAGCACGTGCGCGCGGAGTTCGCCTTCGACGTTAACGACATCGTCAAACACCGCCTCGCTCCCGAGCGCTACCTCAACCACATCGGCTTTTCCGTCCCCATGCCTCTGCTGGCGCGCGCGTTCTATGAGACCTATGGCCTCCATCTCAGCGAAGTGCTCGACGAACATGGTCCCACACTGCGCGGATACCACTATGCCGTGCGCACGCTTCTGCCCCGCGTCGCCTATGCGGAAGCCCTGCTCAACCGCAAGCGCATGCCCCCCGACGTCCCCAGCCCCGCGCTCGACCAGTTCAACCAGGAGATCGCCAAACTCTCAGCTGCCAGCAACTGGGCGGCCTACCGCGGCCACGCCGGGTTCGGCACTCACCTGCTGGCAGGCTTCATCTTCATCCTTCCCAAGGTCGGCCCGCTCTCCGGCCTCGCGCTGCGCGGCCCATCGCCCTCCGCCGAACAGGACTACGTCAACGCCCTCATGCAGACCACCGGCAGCCTCCGCGAGATGCTCGCCCAGGCCACCCACTCCGGCACACTGCCCAACAAAGACCTCGACACCGGCGACGTCGTCTACCCCGGCACCTACCCGCTGGAGGACTACGCCTACGCCGATCTGCTGCACCGGATGACCCGCGATCCCTCCTCACCCATCCCCTTCGGCATCAAGCGCGACCTGCAGGCCTACTTCGCCGATCCAGCCAAGGCAAAGTACATCCAGTCCAACCCGAAGAAGCTGGCCCAACTGCGGCGCGACCTGCCCATCCTGAAGACCATACCCACCAGGGCCCTCGAACCCGCAGGCGCCTTCCTGCCTGAGTCAGCCGAGGACAAGCCCGGCGCCGCGACACCCAGCCCGCAGCCTTAGGACCAGCGCCAAGCTCCACACCTCAGAGCCAGTCCTCAGGCTACCTTGCCCCCGGAGCCGGCGGAATCTCCAGCCGTGCCCGTGTCCTGCCCACCGTGGCCACCGTCAATCCGTTTGTAATGCCCACCACAGCACGCGGGTTCTGCTTGCCGTCGGTCGCCTGCCGCACCGATTGCTGCAAATAACTAAACAGCTCGCCAGCGGTCACCACGCCGTCATGATTCAGGTCGGCCTCGCCCTTCAGTCCGCGCAGAAGGTAATAGGTAAAGACTCCGTGGCCATCGCCCCACTTGGCATCCTCGAACGACGACTCGCTGATGTCGCTGGCCGTAATCACCGCTCTCTGCCCCTTGGACGCGTAGCGCTGCAGATACTGGTTGACCAGATTGTTCGCTGTCTTTGAGCCGGTGCCTGCGCGCAACCCGCTAAAGCCATAGCTGTGGCAGGTGTCGGCAAACGTCAGCACCCGCTTCGCCTTCAGCACCCGGTCAAAGACATCTTGCAGCTGCCACATCGGGAACGCCGTTCCGCCCATATCGTCCGGCTTGGAATCCGCGGTCAGCAGATACAGATTGCGCGGATCGAGCGGGTCCGGCGCGCCATGCCCCGCAATGTAGATCACCACCGTGTCCTGCTCCTGCGGCCTGGTCAGGAAACTGTACAGCGCGTGCCGCACCGACTGCGTGGTGGCATCCTGATTCAACAGCAGCAGCGAGTCGTCATCCGTCACCGACCCGCCCGCTGGCGACTTCAGAAAATCCAGCATCGACTGCGCGTCCCGGTCGGCGTATTGCAGATCGTTGATCTGCCCGCCGCCGTCTCCCTTTTGGTAATGAGAGATCCCGATCACCACGGCAAACAGCCGGCCGGCCCGCTTCTCCGGGGCATGGGTCGTCGGAATCGCCTCGAATCCGCGGTCCTTCGGCCCGGAAGCGCCACGCCCAAAATCCAATAAGAAGTTGTAATACTTGGTTCTCCCGAACTGATCCTTGTACTCCAGCTCG
>Ga0326727_10019181_pt1 | contig 13803 bp, 9 predicted proteins | sample MB2enrmetagenome_FD_207643 | JGI IMG/M metagenome (GOLD analysis project Ga0326727, IMG submission 207643) | Lab enriched peat soil microbial communities from McLean, Ithaca, NY, United States - MB29MY | ecosystem: Environmental > Terrestrial > Soil > Wetlands > Peat | place: USA: New York... | reverse complement strand
CGACCAGCACGCGCTTCATGGTTTTCGACAAGGGCGGCCGTGTTATCAGCGTCGCGCAGAAGGAACACGAGCAGATCTACCCGAAGCCGGGCTGGGTCGAGCACGATCCGGCGGAGATCTGGACGCGTACCCGGGAAGTCATCGGCGAAGCGATGGCGGCGAAGAGCCTTCATCCGAGCGATCTCGCGGCCATCGGCATCACCAACCAGCGCGAGACGACCGTCGTATGGGACCGCAAGACCGGCAAGCCGGTCTACAATGCGCTCGTCTGGCAGGACACCCGCGTCGGCGACACCGTCGCTGAGTTCTCCGCCCGCGGCGGCCAGGACCGCTATCGCGCCAAGACCGGCCTGCCGCTCGCGACCTATTTCAGCGGCCTGAAGATCCGCTGGGTCCTCGAGAACGTGCCTGGCGCCCGGAAAGCTGCGGAAGCCGGCGACGTCGTGTTCGGCAACATCGACACCTTCGTCACCTGGCACCTCACCGGCGGCGTCCACGGCGGCAAGCATGTCACTGACGTCTCCAACGCCAGCCGCACCCAGCTCATGAACCTGGCGACCCTCGACTGGGACGACGCCATCCTCGCCGACTTCGGCATTCCGAAGGCGATGCTGCCGAAGATCTGCTCGAGCGCTGAAGTCTACGGCGAAGCGGTGCTCGATGCGGTTAAGGGCGTTCCGGTGGCGGGCATCCTCGGCGACCAGCAGGCGGCCCTGTTCGGTCAAGCCTGCTTCAAGCCCGGCGAAGCCAAGAACACCTATGGCACCGGCTGCTTCCTGCTGATGAACACCGGCGAGAAGGCGGTTCCGTCGAAGTGCGGCCTGCTGACCACGGTCGCCTACAAGATCGGCGCCAAGCCTGCCGTCTATGCGTTGGAAGGCTCGGTGGCGATCACCGGGGCGCTGGTCCAGTGGGTCCGCGACAATCTCGGCCTGATCGCCAAGAGCAGCGACATCGAGCAACTGGCGGCGACCGTCGAGGACAACGGCGGCGTCTACTTCGTGCCGGCCTTCTCGGGTCTGTTTGCGCCCTACTGGAAAGCCACCGCCCGCGGCGTCATCGCCGGCCTCACCCGCTACGTCAACAAGGGCCACATCGCCCGCGCCGTCCTGGAGGCCACGGCCTTCCAGGTGCGCGAAGCGCTCGACGCCATGGAGACGGATTCGGGCATCGAACTGGCGAACCTGCGCACCGACGGCGGCATGGTCCGCAACGAGTTGCTGATGCAGTTCCAGTCCGATATCCTCAACAAACCGGTCGTTCGTCCGGTGGTGCAGGAGACCACGGCTCTCGGCGCGGCCTATGCGGCCGGTCTCGCCGTCGGGTTCTTCAAGGATACCGACGAACTCGTCGCCAACTGGGCCGAAGATAAACGGTGGCTGCCGAAGATGCCGGAAGAGACGCGCGCGAAGGAGTTCCATCTCTGGAAGAAGGCGGTCACCCGCACCTTCGATTGGGTCGAGTGAAATCGTCGAAACCAAGTGGGATGCACTCTGAAAAGAGTGATTTAGAGGGGAGAGAACAATGCACGGGCCAATCTTTGGCGAATTTCTAGGTACGCTGGTGCTGGTAATGTTAGGCGACGCCGTCGTCGCCAACGTCCTTCTGAACAAATCCAAGGGTCAGAACTCGGGGTGGATTGTCATCACCGCGGGGTGGGGACTTGCGGTGCTCTGCGGCATCCTCGTCAGCCTCGGCGTCGGCGGCGTGGCGCATCTTAATCCGGCGGTCACCATCGCGCTCGCGGTCGCAGGCAACGACTATTCGATGGTCGTTCCCTACATCGTCGCCCAGATGGTGGGCGCCTTCTGCGCCGGCGTGTTGGTCTGGGTGACCTACCTGCCGCTGTGGGAAGGCACCGCAGATCAGGGCGCGAAGCTCGGCATCTTCTGCACCGGGCCTGCGGTCCGCAACCTGCCGTCGAACTGCGTGACGGAGTTGCTGGGCACCATCATGCTGGTGCTGGTCGGCTTCGCCATCGGCTCGAAGGGCGTCTCCGCTACCGGGCTGCCGCCCGGCTTGGGGCCGTATTTCTGGGGCATGCTGGTGTGGAGCATCGGCCTGTCGCTCGGCGGACCGACCGGATACGCCATCAACCCGGCCCGTGATCTCGGCCCGCGTCTCGCTCACGCGGTGCTGCCGATCCCCGGCAAGGGCGGCAATGACTGGGGCTATGCCTGGGTTCCAGTGGTTGCGCCCGCGGTCGGCGGCGCCGTCGGCGCGCTGATCTGCAAGGCGACTGGCATCGTCTAGTCGGAAGGACTCGACAAAGCTCACGGCGCTGTTCGCGGCGCCGTGAGCGCCTTCGGGGGGCGCGTTTCAGTATGGCCTGAAAGGCGCCCCCCGATAAACATGCCCGACCAGCCCTCCGGCAAATGGAGAAAAGTTCTCCGCGTTCAAGCATAATGCTTTCCCACCGAGACTGTCGCGCTGCAAGGAGATGAGACTATGGCCTACCAGATCATCACGAAGAAATGTACTAGCTGTGGCGACTGCAAATGGGACTGTCCCAACGAGGCGATCTCCATGGTCGGCTACGCCTATGTGATCGATCCGGAAAAGTGCACGGAATGCGAGGGTTTCTACGATAAGCCGCAATGCGCGTCGGTCTGTCCGGTTCCCAACACCTGCGTGCCGCTGCTCAGAGACGAGCCTAAGTGAGGCGGCTCGCTCGCCCGCGACGGACTTTCGCAATGCTGCACTCGGTGGGTTGGCGCCGCGCCAAGCGAGGGGGGAAGAATGACGGCGCCGGACGCCGGAAAGTTGGCGGCGAAATAGACTGGCCGAGCGCGCCCGACGGCTCGGCGGAAGATCGGCCGAGGTCAGGGACGATGATCTTGGCCGGTGGGGAAGCGGCGTCAATCGACCGGGCTTCGCGTGCGTTGTGGCGGCGATCTGTGAGGGGCGTGTGCGCGCCGTGCTCGCGATCGAGGCTTATCGGTTGGCTGACGACGGTCGCGTCTGGCGCGCGCTGATCGAGGTACTTGGACTGGTTGGGACTGTTCTCTTAGACGAGGACGAAATCTATGTTCCGCGCCATCCTAACGATCGCCTGTTGTTCCGCATGAAAGGCCCGATGAGCGAGCTGGAGCTCTCGCCGTGTGATTAGGCGCGGAATAAGACCGGCCTCGCCCGCTACACCGCGGAGCCCAATCGAAATCTCGCTCGTCGAATTGCCCTGCCTGTCCGGCGCGACCTTCGAGGTCGCGAAGGACGGCGCGGTCGAGAAGCGCGCGTTCGCGCCGCGCCTTGCCGCGTCCGCCGCGCCGGCGGGCGAACAGACTCCGGTCGCCCGACCGGAAGGCGCGGCCGCCCCGACCGCGCCCGCCAGCGCCGAGAGTCCGCCCGCCACCGAGGCCGCCTCCCCCTCGGCCGCGTTCGCCAAGGCGGCCTCGGCGCTGGCGACGGCGGCGACTCAGCGCAAACGCGCCGTCGCCAACAACTGCGGCGTCGCGCCAGCCGGTCGCCGCGCCGGCGCTGGAGGTTGCGGTGTTGATTCCCGTGGAGAACGGACCCAGGTTTTCCACCAAGAAGCAGCCCGCGTGGATGACGGTCGGTTGGTCAGGCGGCGGTCAAGTTCCTTGTTCTCTCGTTGGTCGTTTGGGCGGTTCTTGTTGGGGCGTTCCTGAAGCGAAAGCTGGTGTTTCCGGTCTTCAGGATGTGACGATGGCGGGCGGGGCGAGTTAGCGGCGTGGTTGTCGTCTTGGCGTCTGCGAAGACGCGGCCCGCCCGCTGAAGCTGAGGTTGGTTGCGATGACGACGCTGGGGCGTTCTTGGAACCTGCTGGCGAATGGAACAGCAAGGCGGCGCCCCAGGCGCTGGGAGACAGGCGGCCCAGTTCCGCCAGCAGGCTGTCGAACAGGTCCCTAGCCGGCGGAATCGCAAGGTGATTCCCTCGCGTCGCGAGGTTTTGGAGGCGGCGGGATGCGGGACGAGGACCAGCGGTCGGGGTCGTTGCTCAGACGTGTCAACGGCGGAGCGCGGGTGGGGAAGGATCATCCGCCGCGGACGCTTCCGCTGCGTTGTGAATCGGGCGCTGGCGGCGCTGTCTGGGGAATTTTCACAGCTGCATTCGCCTCTGGGGCGCCCGTCGATCCCGCCCGGGAAGCCGCCGCGTCAAGGGGTCCCGCTCCACCGGAGCGCTTCAGACGCAACCCGGCTTCCAGGGGATCGAGTCCGTCATCGCGGGGGAAACGTTCGTCTTTTCTGGAGCCGATCGCCGGCTTTGTGCTATCGGACGCCAATAGCGCGATTTCCATCAGCGAGCTAAGACGGTTACTGTCGCCTTGCGAGCCGGGGATCGCGTCCATTCGAACCCCGACCGGCTCCGCAAGAGGACCTTAATGCTGGGATACGCGCCACAAATGACCGGATTGACTGAACGCCAACACAGTATCTTGCTCCTCGCCAAGACGTCCGGCATCGTGCAGGTGGAGGCTCTGGCCGAGCATTTCGGGGTTACGCCGCAAACGGTTCGCAGCGATCTGAATGAACTGTGCGAACAACGCCTCCTTAACCGCACCCGCGGCGGCGCGGTGGTCGTGTCGAGCGTGGAAACCTTGCGCTACGAGGCCCGACGCCTGATCGCCGCCGATCAGAAACGGGCCATCGGGGAAGCGGCGGCGAAATTAATCCCCAACAACTCCTCGCTGTTCATCAACATCGGGACGACGACCGAAGAAGTCGCGCGTTCCCTTGTCGGGCACAGGGATTTGTTGGTGATCACCAACAATCTCAATATCGCCACGCGCCTGCACCCCGATCCCCACATCGAAGTCATTTTGGCGGGTGGTCCGGTCCGGCGGTCGGACGGCGCGGTGACTGGGATCGCGGCCATCGACCTGATTCGCCAGTTCAAGGTCGACAACGCCATTATCGGCTGCTCGGCGCTCGACGAGGACGGCGCATTGCTCGATTTCGATTATCAAGAGGTCCGCGTCAGCCAGACCATTATCGAAAACGCCCGGCGGGTGATTCTGGTCACCGACCGACACAAGCTCGAGAAGGTGGCCCCAATCCGCATCGCCGACATCCGGCAAGTTCAGGTTTTCGTCACCGACCGGCTGGAAAACACCAACCTGGCGAAAATCTGCGCGCAGGCCGGGGTGCAGGTGATCGAGACCGACCTCGCGGCGCCTGCCGAAGCGCCTGCCGAGGCCGTCCTTAAACGCTGACGCCTGTCGTCCCATAAGGCGAGCGAAAGCGCCTATGCGCCGCCCACGCAGCGACTTCTCCGCGCGTGACGGCGCGAGCTTGCGATCGTCAACGGGCCCACCGCTCGTGATCAGGGAGTATTGGCGTAACGGGTCAGAAAGCGTGCGCCTTGGGAATCCGTTGCAAGTCAGCCGACGGAGCGCTTGGCGTAAGGGCGAAGCCGAATGGCCGAGCTGCTCGACCCCCGCCGCCGGCAATGCGAAGCGCTTGCTTGGCGGCGGCCTTCTCGTTCAGTGCTCCGCAGCGCAGGCGTTCCAAGGCAGTTCGATCGTCTGCGTCTCGCCCGACTTGCCTGGGAAATCCTTGAAGAGCGAGTCCACCAGACATGGCGCGGCCGCAGAAAACTCGCCGACGCTGCCCTCGCTGGTGATCGTGCCCTCGTAAATCCGCTTCGACGTGCGAGTGTCGATGATCCTCATGGCGATCTGGCGCCTGAAGGTTTGACTGGTCACCTCGCGCGTGCCGACGACGCCTTCCGTCGGCGGGACATAGGCGCTTCCCACGAAGGTTCCGCCTCCCCACATCACGCCGTTGGTCATGACCATGCCCCCGGGCGACGTCTCGCCGTAGACCGGAACCTGCTCGGTGTGTGAGGTTCCATTGTCGACGCCCCAGGCGAACTCGACCCGAAGATCGCTTGCCTTTCCACCGCTGCGACGCCAGCCAAACTGCTCAAGGCGTTGGGCGATCATGTTCGAATAGGTCTTCGCCTCCAACGTATCCTTGTTGGTGATGCTTGTAACTGTGAACGTCCTGTTCAGTCCAGGTTGAATTTCATGAAACACCGTCAGTTTCGAGACGATCGTGCTGCCCGTATCCGGAGCTACATCGTCAGCACAGGCTTGCAGAAAGAACGGCAAAACGGCTGCGATAAACGTCCAACGCATCTTGGCGCCCATTGTTTCTTCCGAATTCCCAGTGCGGACCCAGTCCATCCAACGGGTGAGTCATGGCGTTTCTAACTCTGAAAATCCCCGACGACCATCTGCAATATGTCGCAGGCGGCCGCGCCGCTCCTGCGCCGATGGGAGGCGATCCCTCTTACGGCGTCCGGCGCGCCACGGCGATGGTTGTCGCTGTCGCTCACGGAGGAACTGTCCAAGTGAAGATTGGCGCGATCGGGTTCGACATCGCCAAAGGCGCGACGCGGTTGGTCGGCGGTCGGATCGCATACTTGATGCGTTCAGCTTCGAGACGCTCGTAGAGATCGGGATTCGCGAAACCGGCGTCGACGCGAAGGTTGAGGGGCGATACGCGGCCCTGGCGGCGCTTCACGACGGGCTCGGCGCGCCTTTCCAGCCGTCCGCGTTGTGGGCGTCGCCCGGACGCCGCGGGTCACGCTCCGGATCGCCGAATGGGTTGAACAGGAGCCGCGGATGAGAGCAGGCGCTTTCGTAACGCCCGCTCCAGGCGCTCATCTCCTGTTCGCCGCGCGTCGGGCTGACGCTCGAAGCCATGTCGAGCGGAACGCCGCGCGGCGGACGCCGAGCATGAACGCGGTCGAGTCGACAGCCAGACAAGTCCGCGAGCGCCGCGAGGGCGGGCTTGATGTACACGGAAGTGACTGGAATCTATCACTGAATCTCGGCTGCTTGACCATGGTCTGATGGTTCGTTGGGGGAATGCGGGTTCAAATGGCCCGCAAGCTGGGAAGCGCCTTACTTTTCAATATTCTCATGGGTTTTCTCGGGGCGTCGCTCTGACCGGCGGCCGAGCCGGTCGTGCGTCGATCGCAGGGGACGGCGAAAAAAAAGTGTCTGCGTTTTCGCTACGGCGGCTATTGGAAAATCTTTTGAAATGTGGTCTTCTCGCATTCACACAAGCCGTCGGGCGTCTGAAGCGTGGGAGCGACGTCGGGTATGGGCGCTTACGATATCCTTGTCGTCGGCGGCGGCGTCAACGGCGCCGGCATCGCGCGAGACGCGGCGGGGCGGGGTCTTTCCGTCCTTCTGGTCGAGCAAGACGACCTCGCCGCTCACACCTCGTCGCTTTCGACCAAACTCATCCACGGCGGCCTGCGTTATCTCGAATACTACGAGTTCAGGCTGGTGCGGGAGGCGCTGCTGGAGCGCGAGCGGTTGATGGCCATCGCGCCGCACATCGTCCACCCAATGCGTTTCGTGCTTCCCGTCGACACGAAGATCCGGCCGGCCTGGATGGTCCGGATCGGACTGTTTCTCTACGATCACCTGGCGCGTCGCAACACTCTGCCCGGCAGCGTGCGGATCGATCTCAGCCGCGACCCGCGCGGAGAGCCGCTCAAGCCCGGGACGAAGGACGGGTTCGAGTATTCCGATTGCGGGGTCGACGATTCCCGTCTGGTCGTTCTGAACGCGCTCGACGCTAGGGAGCGCGGCGCGCAGATCCGCGTTGGAACCAGGCTCGAATCCGCTCGGCGGGAGGGCGGCCTGTGGGTCGCGACGCTCGCCGATACGGCGAGCGGCGCCCGCGAAGAGGCGTCCGCCCGCGTGTTGATCAACGCCGCTGGGCCCTGGGTGGCCGAGGTCCTCAACCGCCGCGTGGGTCTGGCCACCGGGAAGCATGTGCGTCTCGTCAAGGGCAGCCATTTCGTCACGCCGCGCCTCTTTGACGGGGAGCACGCCTATATTCTGCAGAACCCCGACAAGCGCATCGTTTTCGCAATTCCCTACAGGGAACAATACACTCTGATCGGGACCACCGACGTGCCTTACGAGGGCTCGGCGCGAGACGTGGCGATCTCGGCGGCGGAAACCGACTATCTCGTCCAGTCGATCAATCATTGGTTCAAGCGCCAGATCGCGCCGGCGGACGTGGCGTGGTCCTATTCCGGGGTGCGCCCATTGTTCGACGACGGGTCGATCAGCGCGTCGGCGGTCACCCGCGATTACGTGTTCGACCTGGACGCCAGGGACGGGGAGGCGCCTCTTCTGTCGGTGTTCGGCGGCAAGCTGACGACATACCGAAAACTGGCCGAACATGTGATGCGCGACCTCGCCCGGTTCCTGCCGGGATTGAAGCCGACCTGGACCGCCGACGCGCCGCTGCCCGGCGGAGATATCCCTGGCGGCGACATGGCCCGCTTCATCGACGGCGTCCTGCGGGAAAAGCCGTTCTTGGGGCGCCCCCTGGCGAGCCGTCTAGCGCGCGCCTACGGGACGCGCGTTCGAAAGATCCTTGGCGACGCTCATTCCCTCGAGGATCTCGGTCGCGATTTCGGCGGCGGCCTGTTTCAGGCGGAGCTGGAATATCTGCGAGCCGAGGAGTGGGCCCGCGCCAGCGAAGACGTTCTCTGGCGCCGAACCAAGCTCGGTCTGGGCGCGCCGGCGGAGCGCGCCGCCGCAATCGACGGTTTTTTTCGCGGCGCGGACGAGCGCGCGCTGAAATCGCTAAAAGGGCTCGGTCCGCGCCCCGCATCCTAGTCGCAACCACAACAAAGCGAGTCTTCAGGAGGAAGCCATTTAAGGACTTCGTCTAAACAGGGAGAGACAGCATGAAAAAGCTTATTAACGCAGTCGACGCGGTCGTCGCCGAAGCGCTTGACGGCATGGAAGCCGCCCACGGCAATCTGATCAAGGTGCACCGAGACCCGAACTTCGTCGTCCGGGCGGACGCCCCCGTGAAGGGGAAGGCGGCCGTCATCTCCGGCGGCGGCTCGGGGCATGAGCCCATGCACGGCGGGTTCGTCGGGCGCGGGATGCTGGACGCCGCCTGCCCCGGCGCCGTATTCACCTCGCCGACGCCCGATCAGATGCTGGAGGCGACCAAGGCCGTCAATGGCGGGGCGGGCGTGCTTCACATCGTCAAGAACTACACCGGCGACGTTCTCAACTTCCAAATGGCGGCGGAATTGGCGGCCGCCGAGGGCATCGCGGTCGAGAGCGTGGTCATCGACGACGATGTCGCGGTGAAGGATTCCACTTGGACCGCCGGGCGGCGCGGCGTCGGGGCCACCGTGCTGGCGGAAAAGATCTGCGGCGGGCTGGCCGAAACCAAGGCGCCCTTGAAGGCCGTCGCCGATCTTTGTCGCAAGGTCAACGCCTCCGGCCGCTCCATGGGCATGGCTCTGACCTCCTGCACCGTTCCCCATGCCGGAAAGCCGTCCTTCGATCTTGGGGCGGACGAAATGGAGATCGGCATCGGCATCCACGGCGAACCGGGGCGGCGTCGGGTCAAGCTGGAATCGGCGGATCGCATCGTCGAAATGCTGATGGAGCCGATCCTGTCCGATCTGCCGTTCAAGTCGGGCGACAACGTGCTGATGTTCGTCAACGGCATGGGGGGAACGCCGGCGATCGAGCTCTATATCGTCTACCGCAAGGCGTATGAGATCGCCCGCAAGCACGGCCTCAACGTGGTGCGCAATCTGGTGGGCAGCTACATCACCAGCCTGGAGATGGCGGGCACGTCGATCACCCTCCTCAAGTTGGATGACGAGATGACGCGCTGCTGGGACGCTCCCGTCGTCACGCCGAGCCTGCGTTGGGGCGCTTGAGGTCAACCGCTGAAAGCGAGGACTGGTCATGGCCGGGCTTGACCCGGCCATGGTTAGGCGATTGCATGACGATCGCCTTCACATGGTTGGCCCGCCGGGGGCGAACAACGGACTGAGCGCTTTCCGCCGCCTTCCGGCGGCCCGCGCGGGGGCGCGCCGGGCGCGGACGAACGCATTGCGCTGGCCTGGAACGGGTCGGGACGCGCCCGGCCGTAATGGCGGCGAATGGTTTAGGCTGCCGGCGCGAAGAGATTGAGGAAGAAAAGATCGTGGACAATCTTTCGAACGATGTGATGGCGGCGTGGATCCTCCGGGCCGCGGATGAACTCGAGCGCGCGAAAGCGTATCTCAGCGACCTCGACGCGCCGATCGGAGACAGCGACCATGGCGTCAACATGGCGCGCGGGTTCAACGCCGTGAAGGCGAAGCTCGCCAACGCGCCGCAGCCGGCGGACATCGGCGCCCTGCTCAAAATGGTGGCGATGACCCTCATCGGCTCGGTCGGCGGGGCGTCCGGTCCGCTTTACGGGACGTTTTTCCTGCAAGCGGGGTCCAAGGCCGTCGGCAAGACCGAACTCGATCTCGCCGGATGGATCGCCTGTTTCGAAGCCGGTCTTTCCGGCCTGGTGGCGCGCGGCAAGGCCCAGCCCAACGACAAGACCATGGTCGACGCTTTGACGCCGGCCCTCGCCGCGCTCAAAGCCCATGAAAATGAGCCGTTGCGCCAAGCCTTGGCGGCCTCGGCCGAGGCGGCCGAACAGGGCATGAAGGACACCATTCCCATGTTGGCGCGCAAGGGGCGGGCGAGTTATCTCGGCGAACGCAGCATCGGCCATCAGGACCCTGGAGCGACGTCGACCCACCTGTTGCTCAAGGCTCTCGTCGACACGGTCGGCCCATGACGACCGCGCCGCGCGCCCCGGTCGCCTTGCTGCTGGTTTCGCATTCGAAAAGGCTGGCCGAGGCCGCCGCGCAGCTCGCGCGGCAGATGACCGGCGAGAGCGTGACCATGCTCTGCCCGTCGGGGAGCGGGGAAGACGGAAGCGAGCTCGGCACCGACGCGCTTCGCATCGCGGACGCGCTCGCCGCCGCGGATCGGCCGGCGGGAACGCTGATCCTGATGGACCTGGGCAGCGCCATCCTGTCGGCCCAAACCGCGCTGGATCTGGTGGACCCGCAAGTCAAGGCGCGAGCGCGTCTGATCGGCGCGCCCTTCGTCGAAGGCGTCGTCGCCGCCGCCGTTTCGGCCGCCGCGGGAATGTCGCTGGAGCAGGTCGCGACCGAGGCTTCGCGGGCGCTGGGGCCCAAGTTGGCGCAAGTGGGCGAGCTTGTTCCCGCGGCGTCGGTCGAGGCCGAAGCCGGGGCGACGACTGAGCCAAGCCGTCAGGCCGAGGCGGTCATCGCCGATCCCCACGGCCTTCACGCCCGGCCCGCCGCTCGTCTCGTCGGGGCCGCGGCCGGGTTCGCGGCGGACCTCACCATCGCCGATCTCGACAACGGCAAGGGACCGGTCTCGGCCCGCAGTCTGGTAGGGCTCGGTTCGCTGGGCGCTACCGTCAACCATCGATTGCGCGTCGTCGGCCGCGGGGCCGACGCCGAACGGGCCGTCGCCGCGCTGGCCGAGCTGATATCCACCTTTTCGGGCGACGCTCAGGACCTCAACGTCGAGGAACGGCCCGCCGTTCTCGCCGAGGGCCGAGCCGTTCCGGTTTCTCCCGGCGTCGCGATCGGGCGCCTGGTCGCACTTTCGCCGCCGCCGCCGCGCATCCCCGACACGCCGGCGGGCGACGTCGAGAGCGAATGCGGCCGTCTCCGGGAGGCCGTGGATTTCGTGCGCGGCGAACTGGCCAGGGCTGGCGGAGCAAGGGCCGCCGGCGCGGACATCCTGGCCGTTCAGGCGGTGTTCCTCAGCGATCCGGAATTGATCGGCGCCGCCGAAACGCGGATCCGCCGGGAAAAGCGCAACGCCGCCGACGCCTTCGCGCGGGCGGGGGAGGCGGCGGCGTCGGTGTTCGCCGGGCTCGAGGATCCGGTCCTGCGCGCCCGCGCAGTCGACCTGCGCGACGCCACCGGCGCGGTGCTGCGGCGGCTTCTCGGGGCGGGTCGCCCCGAATTGCCTGGGGGCGAGCCGGCCATTCTGGTCGCGACCGACCTGCCGCCTTCGCTGGTCCATGCGATGGATCCGGCCCGCGTGCTCGGGGTCATCGACCGACGCGGCGGCGCGACGTCGCACAGCGCGATCCTGCTGCGGGGCCTCGGCATTCCCGCCGTGGCGGGCGCCGGACCGCTGCTGCCGGACGATCTTCCCTCGGTCGCCGCCCTGGACGGGAGCACGGGCGAGATCATCCTCGCCCCCTCGGCGGAGCAGCGCCTCGCCTTCGAGGCGCGGCGCGCGCGCGCGGCCGAGGCCCGAGCCGGCGCGGCGGCGGCGCTGCGCGACGGCCTCGTCAAGACGCCGGACGGGCGCGAAATCGAGCTGTGGGCGAATGTCACCGGCGTCGCGGACGCGAAGGCCGCCCGCGCCGCGGGAGCGTTCGGCATTGGGCTGCTGCGCACCGAAATCATGTTTCTCGATCGCGACGACCCGCCTAGCGAGGAGGAACAGGCGTCGGCGCTGAGGCCGATCTTCGAGGTTTTCGCCGGCAGGCCGATCACCGTGCGGACGCTCGACGCCGGGGGCGACAAGCCGATCCCCTATCTGCGAATGCCGAGAGAGGACAATCCCTTCCTCGGCGTGCGCGGCCTGCGCCTTTCGCTCAGGGAGCTGCCGGTGTTCGAGACGCAGCTCAGGGCCATCCTGAGGGCCGGCTACGGCCAACGCATCGAGATCATGCTGCCGATGGTCACCGACGCGGAGGAGGTGGTCGCCGCCCGCGCGGCGCTGGAGCGCGCTCACGCCGCGCTCAGCTCGGCCGGGATCGCCCACGCTTGGCCGGCGCCGCTCGGCGTCATGGTCGAGGTGCCCGCCGCGGCGCTGGAGGCCAGCGCCCTGGCGCAGGTCGCCGACTTCTTTTCGATCGGCACCAACGATCTCACGCAATATGCGCTCGCCGCCGAACGGGGCCATCCCGACTTGGCGAAGTTCGCCCGCGCCAGCCATCCTGCGGTGCTTCGGCTGATCGCCGGCGTGGCCGCCGCCGGTCGGGCGGCCGGACGCCACGTCGCCGTGTGCGGCGAGGCGGCGGGGGATCCCGCCGTGGCGCCGCTGTTCGTCGCGGCGGGCGTGCGCGCCCTCAGCATGTCCGCCGGCATGCTGCCCGGCGTCGCCGCGGCGCTCGCCGGCGTCTCGTGATTGGCGCCGGAAGGCGGTATGACGGCGTCAAATCGGTCGGCGCGCGGTCGCGACGCCGGCCCGCCAACGCTCGATCGGGATCTCGGTTAGAGGGTCACGAGATCGAGACCGCGGGCGCGAGCGGCGGATCGAGCGGGGTCGCGCTCTGCTCGCCGAGCGCCGTCGAGTCCGCTTCGAATTCGGCGATCGAGGTGCGGTCCCGACCCGCGCGCTTGACGCGATAGAGTTCGGAGTCCGAGAGCGCCACCAGCCGCTCGGCCGAGCCGTCGAAGTCGCGCGCCGCAGCGCAGCCGCCGATGCTCAGCGTGAGCTTCTGCGACGTGGTCGAAAACGGATTGGCGAGGGGAAGCGCGTCGACGCGTTCGCGAATGCGCTTGGCGACGCGCAGGGCGCCGGTCTTGTCGGCGCCGGGCAGGATGACAGCGAATTCGTCTCCGCCGTAGCGCGCCGCGACGTCCCCGGCGCGCGAAAGCGCGCCGCGGATCGCCTGCGCGGCGCTTCTCAAGCACGCGTCGCCGATCTGGTGGCCGTAAGCGTCGTTGAAAGGCTTGAAGTCGTCGACGTCGATCATCAGCAGCGCCAAGGGATGGTTGACGCGAGAGGCCCTGCGCGCCTCCTGCGCCAGCCTTTCGTCGAAGCTGCGGCGATTGAGCAGTCCGGTGAGTCCGTCGAGCGCGGCCAGCGATTCCAGCTCGGCTTGACGTCGTCGTTCGGCGGTGATGTCGCGAAGGCTTTCCACCGCCGCGATCATGGCCCCGGTCTCGTCGTAGATCGGCGCCGCCTCGATCGCCAAATAGAGCGGCCGGTCGAGCTTGGGCATGGC
>Ga0326727_10019180_pt1 | contig 13803 bp, 6 predicted proteins | sample MB2enrmetagenome_FD_207643 | JGI IMG/M metagenome (GOLD analysis project Ga0326727, IMG submission 207643) | Lab enriched peat soil microbial communities from McLean, Ithaca, NY, United States - MB29MY | ecosystem: Environmental > Terrestrial > Soil > Wetlands > Peat | place: USA: New York... | reverse complement strand
CCGGCCACACGCCATTCCACGCGCATAACACTTCGGGCTGGATGAAGCAGCACCTGGAGGAGACGCCCCGCCCGCCCAGCGAGTCGCGGCCGGAGCTGGCCAATTGGACGGGGCTGGATGGATTGGCAATGCGTCTGCTGGCCAAGGATCGCAACGACCGGCCGCAGGATGACGAGGTGCTCAGCCTGCTCGACGCCGCGCAATCTGGTACTGGCCAAGGGCGTCACGCAACGGTTGCCGTGGAGGCCTGGCAGCGCCCGCAGACGATCAGTGAAGAGGGCAGCTGGGCGCGACATGAACCGGTCACGACGCCACTTCCGCAGCCGGTGATGCAAGCGCCGCCGGTGATTCAAGCGCAACCGGCGATGCAAGCACAAAAGCCCGCATCGCAAAAAATTCCCATCTGGGTTTGGGGAGCTTTGGCAGTTGTGGTAGTTATGGCGGTGGCTGCGGGATTCGCCGCTGAACATTTCTTTGCGCCTAAGCGACAGCCCGAGCAGACGCAAACAGAGTCAATACAGCCCGTCGTCAATCCTCCGCGTCAAGCGAGCACATATACCTATACAGCCCCTAATCAGACCACCGTTCAACAGAAACCGTCGCCTGGGTCACCGGCATCCGGGGTGAATGTCAAGCCGTCGAGCAATCAGCCTGCGAATTCCCAGACTACGAATCCTGCGCAAGCAAACAATACCAAGCCGTCGATTATCCTACCGACAGTTGTCCTGCCAAAGCAGGTTGTCCTGCCGCAGTTTGTAAAACCGCCGTCTCCGCAGCCGAGTAATTCCGATATCACGCAGCAGGCAATTTCGCTCTACGACCAGAAGCGCTTCCCCGATGCCAGTCCTCTGTTGGACAAGGCCTGCACGGGCGGCAGCGGGGAGTCATGCAGGGATTTGGGCAATATGTACCGCGATGGAACCGGTGTGGGCAAGGATGGCTTGCACGCCGCATCTCTCTTTTCCAGGGCCTGCGATATCGCTCCTCCAATGGGGTGTGTCAACCTTGGCGTGATGTACCACAATGGCGATGGCGTGGCTCAAAACGATGTCCGTGCGGGGGATCTGTATTCAAAGGCCTGTGATGCGCGCGATGGAATCGGTTGCGCCAATCTGGGCAACAGCTATTGGAATGGCCGCGGCGTGCCTCAGGACGATACACGGGCGGCAGCTCTTTACACGAGGGCATGCGACTCCGGGAACGGAGCCGGGTGTAGCAGTCTGGGGATTTGCTACTGGTTTGGGCGCGGTGTGGGAAAGGATCCCGCCAGAGCCAGGCAGTTGCTCATCAAGGGATGCGGCCTGGGCAACCAGTGGGGCTGCGACCAGCTGAAAGTGTTGAAATAGCGCGCAGGATTAGGCTGAAGATTTGAGGGTTTTTCGAATGGCTCACAAGGTATTCATTTGCCACTCATCAAAGGACAAGCAGGTCGCGGACGCCGCCTGCGCGGCGCTTGAGGCGCAGCGCATCCCCTGCTGGATTGCTCCCAGGGATATACTTCCCGGAGCCGAGTATATGGAGGCCCTCGGGGAGGCGATCTCTGGGTGCCAAGTGGTTGTGCTGATCTTCTCTCAGGCTGCCAACGACTCTTGGCAGGTTCGGCGCGAGATTGAGAGGGCCGTCAGCAATGAAAAGATCATTGTTCCTTTTCGTATTGAGAACGTGATGCTCTCCAAATCCATGGAGTACGCGCTCAGCAGCACGCACTGGCTGGATGCCCTCACACCACCGCAGGAACGCCGTCTCGCTGAGTTGTGCGAAACCGTTTCCCTGTTGCTACGAAGGCAAACAGCAGCCGGGGAAGCCGGTGTGAGTCCGAAACCGCTATTTCAAAATCCACAGAAACAGAAGGCTGGTCTACGCCGGTTCCCCAGATGGGCATGGGGAGCGTTGGCTCTTCTGGCATTGGTTGCTGTCTTCGCGGCAGTGCGGCTCCTTGGGCCACGGTCGCAACCCCAGCAGGCGCAAGCGCCGGTTGTCCAGCCCACCTCGTCACCGGTTACGAATCCCAATCCAGCGGATTCGTGGACCGCCGCTCCACGAGAACCGGCGCAGGAGCCTTTGGCGGATTCCAAACCTCCCATTCAGATTCCTGGTAAAGTCCACGAGCCGGTACGAGTACCAGCGGCGGCGCCGCAGCCGGCCGCACAGAAACCTGCATCTCTGGAGAATCCCAAGCTGACGGCCCAATCTCCCGCCAAGACGGAATTGCAGACGCCGGTACCGGTGGCGGATTCCAAGCCTCCTGCTCAGAAGCCAAATATCAAGGACATTGCCAGTCAGGCCTGGGATCTCGGTCAGCAAAAACGCTACTCCGAGGCTGCGCCGCTTTACGATCAGGCCTGCACTGGCGGGGATGCGAGTGCATGTTCATCACTCGCATACATGTACGTTCAAGGCCGCGGTGTGGCAAGGGATAAATCCAAGAGTACCGTCCTCTATGCCGAGGCCTGCGATAAGGGCGATACGTATATTACATGCTTACTCGCCGGGAATTCGTATTGCGACGGCAAGGATGTCGCGAAAGATGGTTCTCGGGCGATCTCCCTCTTGTCCAAGGGTTGCGACTCCGGTCAAGCTTCCGATTGCAGCTTTATCGCTCTCCATTACGAATACGGCGATTGTGTCAAGAAGGATCTAGCTATGGCCAAACAGGCATACAGCAAGGGGTGTGACTTGGGCGACCATGACGATTGCGACAATCTGAAAAGACTCAAGTAGCAGCCTGTATGCAGGCGAAGGCCAGGGAATGAGAAGATGCACATAAAGGGGAATCAAACAATGCTGAAGCGATTTGCAGGTATCGCAGTACTGTTGTTGGGGAGCGGTTTGGCGGAGAGAGGCTTGGCCCAGGATACGACGCTTTACGGAGTCCACGGAATAAGCCAACAATCGGTCCGCCAGGGCCAACTGGGCAGTTGCTACTTTCATGCGACGATTGCGGCGCTGGCCAAGACCGCGCCGGCTACACTGCGCAACGCCATCCGCCGCGATCCCGGCAGAGGCTACAAGGTTCATTTCTTCAGTGGACCGGATGAGACCGTGTACCAGAGCGACGTGGAATATGGGCGGGAACATGGCTACGACCGTTCGGACGGCACGTGGGTCGCGGTGCTGATGCGGGCTTACGCACAGCGCGCCCTTCGCCTGAGCCTGGTTGAGGCCATCCAGAAATCAGCTGTGATTCCGGTTTTTATCCAGCCCATGGCCATTTCCTGGCTGGATGGGTCGGACACGCTGCTGGTGGCGTATGACCGGGCCATTCGTTCGGTGGTGAGCCAGGACGGAACGATGGATCAGCATGCGCTCAAGCAGAGCCTCGCCGCGGAGCTTCATACAGAAGGCATTCCCTCATCCGAGGCGCAGGCGCTGGTGGGATTTCTCGATGAAAAGGGATTTTTCGCCGCGCTGGCGCAGACCGTGCAGGAGAACGGCGAGGTCTTCGGAGCGTACAAGAGCCTGGGCCAGGGAGGGATTCCGGTGCGGGTGATGGAGGCCTTCCTGGGCCAAGGCAAAGTCTATGCGGGCCTTACCTATGACAGCCGGCAAACAATGGAACAACTGCGACGGTTCCGCGCGGGCGGGGTTGCGATGGTGGCCGGAACCAAGAACATGGCGCCCAACCAGCAAATCGCCAGCGCAAATTGGTGGGTTGCGTCTCACTGTTATACGCTGATGAGTTACGACGATGCCGCGCAGACCGTAACCCTGCGCAATCCATGGGGAGGGCATCCCGGCCCGGATGGAGTTTTTACGCTTCCGCTGTCTGTCTATATCGATAGCTACGAGTCCTACACCTATTCTCAATAGAGCAAAACCAGTGTCGATGCAACCTTGCCGGTTCCTCACCCTTTCGCATGAATGAAGCGCAAGGGCGAGGAACCCGGATTCCCATCGCAGTAAGATGCCTAGCGCTTAAGCTCCGCCATCTTGTTGGCGATGTACTTATCCAGCATGGCGGGAATCGCAGTGTTCATGCGTTCGACCATGCGGTCCTCTTCGCGCTTGGTCTGGGCATCCATGGTTTTAACCATGCGATCCTGCGCCTCGGCAACTTTTGCGTCCATGCCGTCCAGGCGATCATCAAGAGCTTTCAGCCGGGCATCGAGCGCGGGGGTGAACTGGGCGACGGCGTTCTGCGCCTGTGTGCGCAACTGCTGCACATCATCCCTGGTCTGGGAAAGCTCCCAGCTCTGCCAGATGTTGCATCCCAGCAGGACCAGGATGATCAACAGAGTTGTCACCAGAATGCCTTGCAGTGTTTTGACCTTGCCTTCGAGAATGCTCATGTCTTCCCCTTCTGCCGTGCTTGCCGCCGGTTGCGCTACAGAAGTCCGGGGAGTAGCGGGAACTCCGCGGACGACTTCGGCTGTGTAGCCTTGTCTTCCCACCGCTGCCGACGCAACGGGCGACGGCGGAGAATAGGCCGCGGCTGCCGGACCGGTGATGACGCGAGTGGGTTCGTGCAAGACGCGTGTGGGCTCATGTTCTGTGGGTGGCGCATAGGCCTCCCGCTCCAGCAGGCGAATGCGCAACTCCGGCCCTCCGGCGCCCAAACGAAGAATATCGCCGGAGCGAATCGCCGCGCCGGCGCCGGCAGGATGGCCATTCAGGAAGGTTTCTCCGCCCGGAGGCATCCCCCTGGCCAGGCTGACCGCGCCGCTCACCATCTCAAGCACCAGATGTTCGCCTGCTACCGACGGATATCTTCCGGGCGGCAAGCTGACTTCACAATTCGGGTCCAGCCCGACGCGGATGCGGGGAAGATTCAATACCCACTTCCCTGTCTCCCCGACAACAATGATTTCAATGTCCATAACTTACCCCAAGGCTCACAGTTTCTGTAGCATCAGCCATCCGCGCGGGCCAGAAAGCACTCTCTTCAGAAGGTGCTCCAGGCTAGCGCCGCGGCCGTTATGAATCACGCCCGATGGAGCGCAATCCACGCAAGCAGAGTACCACCGCGCATGTTAATCTGAGAATTTTCTTTTGAAGCTTCTCGTTTTTTTTCGACGGGGCAAGGCCGGCTCATGCCACACTCCCTGTCTTGCAGATTGCTGCGATTGGCTGAACTTTGGCAGTCTTTTCCAATCCAAAGATAAGCCTGAAGGAAGCGAATGGCAGGCGAAGCGGGTTTTGTTCTTCCGGGTTTTGAATTCGACTCAGCTAGCAGTCTTTTCCAGGGCGGAGGGAATGTGGAAATCGCTCCGCATGATCTTCATTTTCCGATGCGCTCCGCGCGCGATTTCCAAGGTTTGCGGGAAGGGCGGAAAACATGCACTTTCGTTTTACGGGCTTTCCGCAAACCGCCATTTCCTCGTCCCTTTCTTACCGCTGGCGATCTTACGTTATCGGCCGTAATCGCTCGAACAGCTTGCCTTAAGCTTTCCTCATCCGCCGCGCCGCATCGGTATCGCTGATGGCCGCGGCGACTCTTTTCAGCGCGTTATCCGGCCAACAGCGGCGCAACCACCAACATCAACGGCGCAACCCTGGAACGAATCAACCCATGCCACGCGCTCATCACCGAAAACCACCTCGATGGAGAATCTCGTTCATCGGCCGCGGGACGATACGTACCCAACCGCCGGCTTTGCGCCTTCATCTTGACTGGAAGAATCTCCCCGGAGATTTCGCCGGCGTAGCCGAAACGAGCGGCGGTTCAATGCACGTCGAAGACCGTCATCGATGCCGCCGGCTCCTCGATATGCAACTTTCCGCCGCTGACTACCGGAGCAGTTCCCGTGGCCGGCTCCGCGGCCTGAAACTCCGCGCACCCGGCCAGCGCCGTCTCTTCCACCGGCAAGTCCACAACTTTGCTCCGACTAGCTTTGTTCACCACGATCAGCAACCGGCCGCTGGAGTGATCCGGCGCGCAGCCGGCCTCGTCCGGCGAGCGGACAAACGCGAAGACATCCTCATCGGCGAAGAGGTTCTGCTCAATTCCTGTTTGCAGCGCGGGGCGCGTCGAACGCAACTTGAGCAAGCTGGAGGTCCAGGCAAAGACTTCCTCTTCCGCGGCCGTGCGGCCTGTCTTGGTGAAGGCATTGCGCGCGTCCCCAGGAAAGCCGCCGGGAAAATCGCGGCGATTATCCGGATCCGCGCCGCCCCGCATCCCGATCTCATCTCCGTAATAAAGCTGCGGCATGCCGCGCAAGGTAACAAGCAGGCCCATCGCCAGCTTGAGCTTTGCCATCGAGCCGCCGGCTTCGGTCAGGAAGCGTGCCGTATCGTGGTTGCCGATAAACGGAACCAGCCTCTCGGGATGCGGATAGAGCGCATCCTGGCGCAGGACTTCGGCTAACTTCGTCATGGGTTTGCCATGAACCAGAACATCTTGCAGGGCGAAGAACACCGGAAAATCGAAGGGCGTGTCCAGCCCCGTGTCGATGCCGCGATGCGCGACTCCTCCGGCAAAGAACGAGGTAACTTCGGGATCTCCATTGTAGACCTCGCCCACGGTGGTCAGGCGCGGGTAGACGCCGTGCAGCGCGGCATGAAAGTCGCGCCAGAAGGCGCGGCCCACGTAGGGAAATGTATCCAGGCGAATACCGTCGAGGTTGGCCGTCTCCACCCACCACAACGCGTTCTGGATCAAGTAGCGCGCGACCAGCGGATTCTCCTGGTTCAGGTCGGGCATCTCCGTGGTGAACCAGCCGTCGGTGATGGCGCTCCATGCCTGCCGGGGCGCATGCGGATCCACTAGCTCATAAAAGTTGAACTGCGTCAGGCGATGATTTGCGAGCGTGCCATGAAACCACTCTGGCGCGGGCGGGTCGAGCACCCACGGATGCTGGATGCCGATTTGATTGGGGACCAGGTCGATCACCAGTTTTATGCCTTTGGCGTGCAGCGCATCGGAGAGATGGCGATAATCTTCGATAGTACCGAAATGCGCGTCCACGGCATATAAATCAGTTGCCGCGTAGCCATGATAAGCCTCGGGCATGGCTCCGTTGGAGGCCACCGGCGTGGTCCATAGCGCGGTGACGCCAAGCTCGCGCAGATAATCCAGATGCTGCTCGATGCCGGCAAGGTCTCCGCCATGCCAGCCGCGAACGGCAGCGCGATCGTTGCCGGGATGGTCCTTGGCCGGATTACCCTCGGCGAAACGGTCGGTCATGACAAGGTAGAGCACGTCGGCGGAAGAAAAGCCCTGATGCGCGCTGGGATCGCGTGAGCGCTCGGCCAGCGGAAAGGCATGGCGCGCCGTGCTCTGACCGTTCGTGGCCGTCACCCATAGGGTTTGCGGCGCGGCGGCGCCGGTTTTCAGCCACAAGAAAGCCCAGTGGCCGTTCTCCGAGGTTTGCGTACGGTCGAGGGTTACGCCTTCGCCGCTCACCGTGAAACGCGCGCCCTTCAAACCCTCGCCATGCGCCAGCAGCATGGGGTCGGGAAGACCGGCCCACCACCCCGGCGGATCGATCTTGTCAATACGCGGATCTTGCGCCCAGGATGCGGCAGACGTAAAAAAAATCCAAAAAGCCAGTAAGAAATAGGGCCGCAATCGCACAGCATTCTCCTAAGTTCACTTCACTGGAAAGCAAGCGAACCATCATTACCTCGCCTGTGCAGTTGCGCACGAGAGGAGGGCTGAGTCGGGAGAGAAAGCCCGCGGCAGCCCGAAGACCGCCGCGGGGAAAGGAGGCACATGCAAAGATTAGAAGGTGAAACGCGCCGCCAACTGAATCTCGCGGTTGCTGTAGACCTGAGTCGAGGTAATCTGCCCGAAGTCCCCATAGTTCTCATGGTATTCGGGATTGGCGAATATCGCCGTGTTGAAGAGGTTGAAAGCATCCGCGTGCAATTCCAGCTTTTGCTTATCCGTCAGATGAATGTTCTTCTGGACGCTCCAGTTGACCACGCGGTATCCGGGCCCAACGATCTGGTTGCGTCCCAGGGTTCCCAGGCGGTTATACACTGTGCCGTTCAGGGTGTTAGAGGTGGGAATGGTGGATGAAGAGAGCGCGCTCGTATTGAACCAAGTCCCGGAGGTGATGGCTTTGGGGTACGTCATAGGCTTAATCAGGTCCGGACGGTTTCCTGGCGCGAGGGAGTTCGTGGTGATGTCAACCGGCGTGCCAGACTGAACCATGGCTGTCAAGCTGGTCTGCCATCCTCCAACCACCCAATCCATGGGACGTGAGATTTTGCCGGCAAAGCGCTGGCCACGGCCGAAGGGAAGCAGATAGAGGATGGATGAACTGAAGACCTGTCGCTGATCCTGGCTGGAATTGCCGTAGCCCGCCATCGGATTCGCGTAGAGAGCAGCGGACTGCCCCTGAAACGCTCCCGGCGAGTCATCCAGCGTATGCGACCACGCGTAGGAAGCGGTCGCGGTCAGCCCTTTGGCGGCGCGGTGTTCGGCATGCACTTGCAGGCCGTCGTAGTTGGAAATGCCGTTGTAGTTGTTGTAGTTGATGCCGCCCATTCCCTGGAAGTTTTCGTATCCCGTTCCAAACTGCTCCAGGTTGTATGGGTAGTACGTCGAGAGATTGCTGCCCCTGGTTCCGACGTAGGCGACGTTCACAACGTTCTTCGAGCCAACCTGCCGTTCCACTTGCAGGTTCCACTCCTGCACCATGCTGTTCGGGTTACTCTGGTTGACGGCGAGCATGGTAGTGCCGGCCGGCGGCGCCGCGGGGTTGAAGCCGGGGTAGCCGCGCGCCGGAAGAGGCGTCACGACGGTAGCCGGACCGGTGTAATTCCTGCAATTGTAGTCTCCGCCGGTGGTAACGGTCGATTGATTGAGCTGTCCGGTAAAGGTGACGCAGTAACCGTTGCTGGCCAGATAGCTCGCGCTGCCGCCGTAGGGCGCTTGCTCTCCAAGCTGGTTGTTAATGCCGCCGTAGTCCAGGAAGTAGAACATGCCGTAACCGCCGCGGACCACGGTTTTCCCGTTTCCAAACACGTCATAGGCGAATCCGACGCGCGGGCCGAAGTTGTGGTAATCCTGGCTGACGATGCTGCGCGAGACGCCGTTCTGCCCCGCTTCCAGGACCTGGCCGTACTTGGATGTGCCGTAGGCAACGTCAAAGGAGGACTGATGGTTGTGCGCTTCGTAGGGATGGGTCAGCAGATCCCAGCGCATGCCGAGGTTGACCGTCAGGCGGTGGTTGACGCGCCAATCGTCCTGAACAAAGAGGCCGTCTTCCTGGCCGATATTGGAGAAGTAGCCGGACTGCGCGCCGATCTGGTAGTTATCCACACCGCCGGCCAGCAGTTCGGAGACCTCATAGCCGGTAAAGTCGATCTGGCCGGCGTCGATCCAGAAGTAGCCCTTTCCCTCTTGCGGGTTGAAGAACGATACCTGGCGGTGAATAAATGTGCCGCCGAATTTGAAGGTATGTGTTCCGCGTACCCAGCTGGTGGAGTCGTTGAGCTCAATGGTGTTCTGAGGAACCGCGTAGAGGCCATAATCGCCGGTGTATTCCAGTTGATTGCTCCAGCCGCCGATCAGGGCGCCGCCGGTGGTTTCCTGGTTGATGTTGGCGTTCACGATGCCGAGATTCTTCGATACATATTGGCCGAACATGGGCGGCTGATAGGCGTACATATCGCGGTTATACGCAAGGTGCGCTTGATTCACGATGTTCGGCGAGAAGGTGCGCGTGTAGCCCAGGTCATAGCCGCGCGCATGGGTGGGATTGTTGCCGGTTCCTCCGCCCGCCGGAAGGTTGGTGAACTCCGACGTTTTGGTATTGACCGAATTGTCGTAGCTGAAGCGGAAAAACAACAGGTCCTTGGCTGAGGCGTTCCAGTCGATCCTGGCGTCAAAGGTGTTGTACTTGTTGGTTTCTGATTGATTGTCGAGGTAATTGTTGATATAGCGATCCGTGCGGGATGGCGTGGGAAACGCATTGAGATAGTTGAGCGCTGCCGGATTCAAGCGGCCGTTCGGAATGACGTTCGGTGTTCCACCGCCATCCAAGGGCGAACCGAACTGATAGGGTGGATGCACACCGAGAGGATCGCAGGTGGTCGGATCGAAGATGAAACCCTGTTGAGCAGTACCCCCCGTTGAATTGCCGGCTACGCCTCCCGGATAGCAGCGCGGATACTGCGAGGTGTTGCCGCTCAGGCTGTACTGTGAGCTACTGAGCAGCTCGGTAAAGTCTCCCGTGCGCATCTTTGCGGTGGGAACCGTCAGGTAGTGCGAAGAGACACCGATAACCTCGCGGTACGCCTGGTAGTCGCCGAAGGCGAAGAGCTTATTTTTGATGACAGGCCCGCCCACGGAGAAGCCGGGCTGGTTGCGCAGGAAGCCGCCGGCCGGTGTTGCCCCAGCGCCGAAGAACCGGTAATTCGGATTGGAATCGAAGCTGCGGTCGCGATAAAACTCGAAGGCCGAGCCGTGATACTGGTTGGCGCCGGATTTGGTGGAACTGACGACGATGGCTCCGCCCGCGCGGCCATATTCGGCCGGAGCTACGCTGGTATTCACCTTGAATTCCTGCGTGGCATCGATGTTGGGGTAGAACAGAATGGTGTTCACCAGGCCGTCGTTGTTGTCCACGCCGTCCAGAATGTAGTTATTTGCCTGGGGGCGAAGGCCGTTGACCGATATGCCCGCCGCGCCGCTCTCGTTATAGCGCATGGTCTCGGTCATGTTGCTGCTGCCGCCGCCGCTGGCTACGTCGCCATAAGCGCCACGGGTCACGCCGGGGGTGAGCAGGGCAAGCTGGCTGAAGTTGCGGCCATTCAGGGGAAGGTCGGTTACCTGATCGCCACTGATCGTCGCTCCAACGGTGGCGTCCGAGGTGTTGACCAGGGGCACTTCGGTAGTGACCTCTACGGTCGTCGTAACACCGCTGGGAGCCAGTTGGAAAGGAATGTTTTGTGTGGTGGTGACGGTGATCGTCACCGCTGCGGACTGCGACTGAAATCCTTTTGCCGTGATCACAACCTTATAGTTGCCGCGTGGCACGGCTAGAATCTTGAATTCGCCCACGCCGTCCGACACTGCGGTGAGCTTGAATCCGTTCTCCGGATTGGTAGCGGTAATGGTCGCGCCCGGAATCACTGCGCCGGTCGAGTCTGTCACCGTTCCGGCGATAGTTCCCGTGTCCGTTTGCGCGGACAGGCGAGGTAGCATCAGGCAGGACAGCAAGACTGCAAAGGCTGTAAACAACAAGCAAAAGCGGCGCTGTCTGCCAGGCGGTATGGTGTTTCTCTTGTACATCACGATGTCCTCCAAAAACAATGTTGTTGTGTTGCGGTTGACAGTTCAGGTCTACGGATTCGGCATATCCAAAGCCTTTCCTTGTATCCGAATATGACAACACTCCCGTAGACTGGGAGTGGTCAATTCACGCCGCGCTAATTTGCCATCATTTGAGGTTCTTTAGCTAAATGGTTTATTTTCTATTCAGTTGAAGGCGAAGTTCTCCTGAAAGCAGGGGGATATTTCTCTCCCTCAACTAAAGATAGAACCGTTATACTTTCTCCGATATACTACGGTGCGTGGATTCGCCGGAGCTTCAATGTCAACTCAAGAGCACAATCACGGCGCCAGGCGGGTACAGTTCGGAATCTTCGAGGCCGACCTGAAGAACGGAGAGCTGCGCCGTTCAGGCGTGCGCATCCGTCTGCAAAGCCAGCCCTTCAAGCTGCTGGCGGCGCTTCTTGAAGATCCCGGCGAAGTTGTCTCACACGAATCGTTGCAGCAACTGCTTTGGGGCGCGGACACCACCGTTGACTTCGACCACAGCCTGGGCATCGCCGTCAATAAGCTGCGCGAGGCCCTGGGCGACCGCGCCGAGAACCCGCGTTTTGTGGAGACACTGGCCAAGCGCGGCTACCGGTTCATCGCCCCGGTCAAGATGGTTGATGCGCCAACCTCCGCGCAACTCGCCGAATCCCTCCAGCCCGGCGCAGCCTCCGGATCACGAATAGGCGGCATCCATCGCTGGCGATGGATTGCGGGATTTCTGGCGTGCGTTTGCCTGGCGCTGGGGCTTGCTTTGTTCCTTCGCCCTCTCCCTCGCAGACCCTACCAGGTGGAACAGGTCACCTATTCCGGGCATGTGCTAACCAACGATCTGGATGATCTGGAAGTGGAGAGCTTCTCCAGTTCGGCGAGCGACGGCACGCGGCTCTACTTCTCGCAGATGGACAACGGCAACCTGGATCTGGCTGTTGCCCTGGCCGCCAATGGCGAGATCGCCCTCGTCCATTTACCATCAGAGATTGGCGCTCCTCTGATTGGCTCTCTTGCGCCGGACGGCTCCAAGCTGCTCATTCACAGTCACCTGGAGGCCGAGCCGGAACAACCCCTGTGGATTGTGCTCACCCTCGGCGGCGATGCCCGCCGCGTGCCCAACGTGCTGGCCCACGATGCAACCTGGATGCCTGACGGCCGCCGCCTGCTGATCGCCAACGGCAACGAATTGACAATTGTGGACGCAAATGGCAGCAACCCCCACAAGCTCATTACCACGCCCGGCCTGGCCTTCTGGCTGCGCTGGTCGCCGGATGGCAAGCGTTTGCGCTTCACCCTTCTCGACCCCAAGCGCCAAACCACGGAGCTGTGGGAGGTGACGGCCGAGGGCATTAATCCGCATCCCTTGCTGCCCGGCTGGAGCCAGCCGGCCTCGGAGTGCTGCGGAAGCTGGACCCCCGACGGCGAGGATTTTGTTTTCCAGTCCCGGCACAATGGCCAATACGCGCACTTCGAAATCTGGGCGCTGCGAGAACGGCCCTGGTTCCTGAAGGACCGTCAGCCCCGGCAAATCACCAACGGACCGCTGGCCTATGAGGCTCCCAGTACGTCGCCGGGAAGCCATCGCATCTATTTTATAGGAGTCGATGCTCAGATCGAGCTATTGCGCGCGCTGCCTAAATCCTCCGCATTTATCGCTCTGGAGCAGAACCTGAGTACGGCAGCCCTGGCCGAATACTCACCCGATGGCCAATGGGTGGCATGGCTCAATGCCTCCGACGGTTCTCTGTGGCGCAGCCGGATCGATGGCAGCCAACGCATCGAATTGACCACCCCGCCCCTGCGCATCTTCACCATGAAGTGGTCCCCGGACAAAAAGCGCCTGGCCCTGATGGCGGAGGAGCCGGGGATGCCCTGGAAGCTTTATCTGATCGACTCCGAAGGCGGAAAGCCCACTCCCCTGCTCAACGAGGATCGCAACGAAGCCGATCCGGACTGGTCGGCCGATGGACAGTCGATTGTCTTTGGCCGGCTACCCAACCGCATGGATAGCCGCCAGCCCAAGGCCATCTACCTTCTGGACATACAAACCCACAAGGTAACCGAGATTCCCGGCTCGACGGGGCTTTTCAGTCCACGGCTGTCGCCCGATGGCCGTTACATCGCCGCCATGCGCCTGGACCAGAGGGCGTTGCTGCTCTTTGACCGGGGGCAAGAGCGCTGGACTATTCTCACCACCCACGGTGTAGGCGATCCAGCCTGGTCCCACGATGGCCGTTTTCTCTATTTTCAAGATTTTCTTGAAAAAGGAAAGCCCATTTACCGCATCGCTGTACCCGCCGGACAGGCAGAACCGGTGGCCACCATCGCCAGTCTGAGGCCCATTGCGGCAACCGACTACCGGCTGATCGGCCTGGCACCCGGCGACCTGCCCATCGTGAGCGCCCACACCTCCACCGTCAACCTCTATGGGCTGGACCTGGACGAGCGGTAATGAGCCCCGTTTGAGCCGAGCACGCTGACCCTATCGAGCGCTGCCTGGAGCGGCGTTGCCGTAACGCCGCCGATCCGTGTTATGGTTACTGCGTGAAAGTTCCGCGATGTAGTGGGCTCCTGCTGCACGTTACTTCTCTGCCCGGCCG
>Ga0326727_10019179_pt1 | contig 13804 bp, 12 predicted proteins | sample MB2enrmetagenome_FD_207643 | JGI IMG/M metagenome (GOLD analysis project Ga0326727, IMG submission 207643) | Lab enriched peat soil microbial communities from McLean, Ithaca, NY, United States - MB29MY | ecosystem: Environmental > Terrestrial > Soil > Wetlands > Peat | place: USA: New York... | reverse complement strand
GCCCGGACCGCCGTGGCGGCCAGCAGGACGGTTGCGGTGGAAAGCACGAGCAGACTTTTGCCTGCCCGGCGCGAGCTGAAAAGATTTATTGTTTTCATACGCCCAAAACTGCGCCCGCCATGTTACCCAATTATTACCGCCGCGTCCTTTCTTTGTCTATTACCGAATCGATTCAGCGCCGATATGCGTGGATTGGATTTTTTGGGGTTCCCCCTCGTAATCCTGATCGTAGACTTAATCTGGGCTTCCCCTTTTCCGGCGGCCTGCTACCCTCCCCTCGCCATTCTTATGCTGGCTAAACGCGTCATCCCCTGTCTCGACGTGCATGACGGCTGCGTCACGCGCGGTGTCCAATTCGGCAGAGCCGAAGCGGGTGAACTGCGCAACGTCGGCGATCCCGTCGCCCTGGCCATGCGCTACAACGACCAGGGCGCCGACGAGATGGTGTTTTTCGACATCACCGCCACCGCCCATGCCCGCGCCACCATGATCGGCGTCATCGAGCGCGCCGCCGATCAATGTTTTATGCCCCTGACCGTTGGCGGCGGCATTCGCTCCGTCGAGGACATGCACGCCATGCTCCGCGCCGGCGCCGATAAAACCAGCATCAACTCCTCCGCTCTCGCCACCCCGGACCTCATCGGCCAGGGCGCGGAAAAATTCGGCAGCCAGTGCATCGTTGTCTCCATCGACGCCAAAAAAGTCGCCCCGGACCGCTGGGAGGTCTTCTCCCACGGCGGACGCAAACCGACCGGATTGGATGCCGTGGAGTGGGCCAAAAAAGCCGTCGCTCTGGGCGCGGGCGAAATTGTGTTGAACAGCATTGACGCCGACGGCACCAAGGCCGGCTTTGACCTGGAGATCACCCGCCGCGTCAGCCAATCGGTGGGCGTGCCGGTCGTGGCAAGCGGGGGCGCCGGCTCCCTCGATCACATGGCCGCCGTCCTGTTGGAGGGCAAAGCCGACGCCGTCCTGGCCGCCAGCATCTTTCATTTCGGCGAATATACTGTCGCCGATGTGAAAAAGTTTTTGGCCGAAAAAAACATCCCGGTACGGCTCTGAGATAATGGACCAAGCCAAAATCAAATCCGCGCTGGCCGACGTCACGGCCGAACAAGACCCGACCCTCAAGAGTGCGAAACTTGCCTCGCTGTGCAGCGCGCTTTGGGCCGAACGCGGCGTGGAACTCGTCGTGGTCGGCGGTTCGGCCATCGAGATTCTGACTGAGGGAGCTTACACCTCCGGCGACCTCGACCTGTGCCACGTCAATGCCGCCAATTTGCCTATCCGCCAACGCCAGGAAATCATGGGACTGCTCGGCGCCAAAGGCGGCCCCCGCAACTGGCAGGTGGCGGGAATGTATCTGGATTTGCTCGGCCCGGCTGAAAGTTTCGCCCACACGCCCTTTCGCCGCATCCAGGCGCCTTATGGCAGTTTCCTTGTGATGAAGCCGGAAGATTTGCTCGTCGAACGCATCTTGATTTCATATTATCCGGAAACGAATCCAACGGCGCGCGACTGCGCAAAAAAGTTTATTGCCGTCATTTTGGACGGAGGGGTTGCGGTGAATTGGGACGAAGTCCGCCGGCTTGCAAATCTGCCCGAATATCGTAACATTTCCGAGTGCGTCAAACTGGTGAAAGAAGTCGCCGATGAACTCCAAATCGAAAGTCCCTTGCATCCCGATTGAAGGCTCAATTAGTTGGGAAGACTGGTTGAAAGGCCGCCGTGCCCGCCGCGAATCATGCGAGCGCGTCGTCCCCGGCGTCATCCGGCGCAAAACCAGTTCCAGTGACCGCCGGCTGAAAAAACTTTTCAACGGCCAACGCGGCCTGCCCTTTACCCCGACCGAAAAACTCTGACCCCGCCCATCCTGGAACAAGCCTTTCGCTTCGGCTCAATTCCTCCCGTGGCGCACCAACGCGGCAGTCAGGCCTTGCGCTTCAACTTTTGCGAATCAAACCCACAACGTGAAAATCAATAACTTTGCTGCATGAATATCACCCAATCCCGCTTCTTGCCTTTTGTATTATTGACCTGCTCCAACGTCTTCATGACCTTCGCCTGGTACGGCCACTTGAAATTCAAGGACCGCCCGCTCTGGCTGATGGTGCTGGCCAGTTGGGGCATCGCCTTTTTTGAATATGTCCTGCAAGTCCCCGCCAACCGCTGGGGCAGCAACGTCTATTCGCCCGCTCAACTCAAAGTTGCCCAGGAAATCATCACGCTCACCGTTTTCGCCCTCTTCTCCATCTATTACCTCGGCAGCTCGATCAAATGGAACCACTTCGCGGCCTTTGTCTGCATCGTGGCCGCCGCGGCTTTTGTCTTTTTGCCCGATACCTAGCCCCACTCCGTTGTTGCCAACCGCCCTTTCTGCCCGCACCATTCCAGCCTGACATGATGTTGGATAGCCACTCCACCGCCAGCACAGCGCAACCGGCCCGCCCGGACGCCACTCTTATCGAAGGCATCAACCTGCGCCTGGCCATGACCGGCTGCCCCACTTTCGGCAATGGCGCCATGAGCTCCCTGCCCGAGCTCGCCGCCCCCATGTTCTCACGCCAGAAGGAAACCATGCGCCTGCTGGCCGACTACCTCTGCCCAGCCGATTGGCGCATCGATCATTTCCTTCGCGAATACCTCTATGACACTGGCCTCACGCTGACCTGGCCGGCCCGCACCTTCGTCTTGGACAGCCCCGGCTTGGCCCGCGCCTTGTCCCTGCCGCCGGACCGTGATGATTTCACCTCGGACATCGTTCATTCCTATCGCGTGCGCCAGGGCGTTTTGCACAATCCGGTCAATGACCGCCGCACCACTCAGGGCGTCTTTCACATCGCCGAAGGCGGCCTGCCGATTCCCGACGACAAAAAGGCCGTACCCAAGGCCGTCTTCGCCCGCTTGCTGAGCCTGGCCTTGAAACCGCCGCCCCAGTTGTTGCGCCTGCCCTTTACGTCCTCGCAGGAGGCGCAGGCCGAATGTTTTGTCTCCTTGCTGCTCCGCCCGGTGGTTTGCCCGGCGGTGCCCGGTTTCATCGGCCAAAAAACAATGGAAATCCGTTTCTTCGCCCCGGGCAATCTGGTCAGCAACCTGGACTTTGTGGAGTCGATTTTTGGCAACGCGGGCGATCCCTTCCTGCCCGAAAACGACGCCGGCCTGGATGTCGAACATTGGACCGGCCATACGGGCTGCGTCATCCTGGCGCCGCATTTGGTCAAAGTGACCAAGCACTCGCTCGGACTCCCGCATTGGGACGCCGCCACACAACGCCAGCGCCGCGACGGGATGTGTTGGAAACAGGAGAACGAATTCTATAACGACGGCGGCGCCTTCAAAATCTCCGCCCGCGACGCGCGCGGCGTCATTGTCACACTCATTGCCGACAACTATTACGGCTACTGCAAAAAAGAGATCAAAACTCAGATCAGTTTCGCCGCCAACCTCTTCGGCCTGTGCGAGGAGGAGCACGCCGGCGGCGCCAAAGTCTATCCCAGCTACGACCTCGGCGAAGAGTTTTACACCGACATCCACGTCCGTTACCGCGGCCATTCCTTCGAGGAAGTCCTCCAGTTGGCGGGCGACGCCATGGAATTGCAGCCCGAAGGCTACGCGGTGGACAAGCGGTTCCCGGACATTATTTATGTCCCGCGCGACGTCCATTTCGATCTGCGCAGACAGTCCATCTCCTGGCCGGCGGAAGCGGGCGGCCACACCATCAAATTGCTCACCGGCAAAATCTACATTCGCCCTTCCGGCTACCGCGTCCAGATGGAAAAGCCCGCCGATCGCGCCTGGCGCCTCATCGGCACCGTCGCCGAACCCACTCTCTGCCACAAGCCCAGCACCGTCTCCGGCGGCGGCAAATCCGAAATCTCCAAGCCCATCACCGACGCCGTTTTGCACGGGCCGGTCTTCACCTCCGATTTCAAGAGGGACTTCGATCTGCTGGAGGACTTGGTCGCTCGCGATTACTCCACGCGTTTCCGCGATCCCAACAAATCCGGCTCCGACACCCGCCCCATTCTCAGCTCCGAACGCTCTCTCGGTTCAGTCATCAAGCTGTTCACTCCTTCCCAGCGTGAATACTCCGACCAGTTTAACCAGTGGCTCGCCTCCATCCCTCAGTACCTCCTCGAACTGCTCTTTGTCGTCAAACGCTTCTACAAATCCTCCTGGGCCGACGCCTGGCGCGACCATTTCAGCGTCGATATCATCAACGGCACCCCGGGCAACGAATTGAAGTTCGACGGCCGAAAGCTGGTTTCCAATTTCCTGCGCGTCGGCTACGAGGCCGACGGCTCCTGGCGCGTCTTCGGCTTGCGCAAGGACTTTCATCCCGCCGCCAAATTGCAATCCGAGGACGACATCACCGCCTCGGTCGTTGTCCCCGCCCAGGTGCTGCCGCATCTGAACCCGGACTACTCCAACCCCTCCGTCAAGTTTGTCTTCAACACCGAAAACCGCCTCTTTCAACGCCCCGACGAGGCGATTCATCGCGGCTATGACAAACTGACCGAACAAGACTTGTCCGAACCGGGCAATTTCCTCTCGAATTTCCAGCCCCTCACCGCCCCGGACGCCCGCGAACTGGTCGAGGACTCCATCGGATTCGACACCTACACCGAGCCGATGCGCCGTCTCATTCTTGACGCCGCCCAAAACACCACCGGCCCTGCTTACTTCGTCTCCTCCGCCCACCCCAGGCTCGTGGACGGCCAACCGTCCAAGAACCCGCGCTACCTTCAGAAGCGGCCCGACCTGGTCCATGCCCGCGATGCCCACGCCGCCGAAATGGCCACCCGCCTCCAACGCCGCATCTCCTTGCGCGACCCCCTTTACACCCCCGTCAACGCCGTCGTGCCGGGACGGCGCAATAATCCGCCCGATCCGGTGGCGCGCATCCGTTCGCTGGCCGTCTTCAATCCCATTCATTACATGGAATTGCCGGAGTTGTTCATGGAATTCATTTCCAGCGTCACCGGCAAATCCCCCTCCACCACCGGCGCCGGTTCCGAAGGCGCCCTGACCAAAGGCCCCTTCAACGCGCTGCCACCGATCATCGACTTGAATGCCGCCTTCGTCTCCTACGCTGTCACCGGTTACGACGCCTTCATCTCCGCCGCCGGCTACATCGGGCCCAAGGTCCGGGTCGATCACGACATCAGTCTGCTCATCCCGGAAGTCTGGTGCCGCATGCAGCCGGCCGAGCGCCGCCCCGCCTTCCTGATCGAAAACGGCTACTTCGAGAAATGCGAGGACTTCGAGTTCAACGGCCAAAAAGTCCTCGCCAGCCGCCTGGGCTGCCGCATGACCGCCAGTTTCGTCCGCACCTTCTTCGGCCGCGTCTTCAGTTATCCCTATGCCGTCTTCACCGACGACATGCTCCGCCCCGAAAAACAGGACATGGCAGTCTTCGCCGACGGCGTGGACAACATCGTCGGCACCCACAAGCGCGTGGCGGAAAGTTATTTCGCCGACGGCAGCGTTGAGATGGCCTGCCCGCCCCTTAAGGCGCTGCTCCACATTATGGCTTACGGCCATTTTGAGAACCGTGACGTAACCCATCCCGAATTCCGCGCCCTCTTCACCCCCCAATCCGTCATGGCCAGCGCCTGGTACGCCGGGCGCCTCGCGGCCAAGCAGCGCCACGACATCTCCCTCTGGCGCAACCACACGACTTACCTGGAGAATTTCCTCAAGAAAAAGAACTACACCGAGGAAGCCCAGCGCCTCAACATCCCCGCCCGCCTTGAGAACGCCTGGGCAACCTATCACAAGGTCAAATCCCCTGAATACCTGGCCAGCCTCAAGGGCACCATCGGCCTCCAACCCTTGGCCGTGTAAGGTCGGTTCCCGGCAACTGTCCAATGTCATCGGTCTTTCTCTGATCTGTTTTACAGCGATTCTCTGACCTTGCGGCCTTTTTCTGCCTGATTAAATTATCATTGAAGCTGCTTTATGCGCGCATGCTCTTGTTGGCGGCTACGTTGACTCCGCCATCGCGCAACAGTGAATGTTTAAAAATGCCGGTATGAATGCTATGAAATCTACGTGTCTGTTTCCAAATACTCTCTTCCCGCTGACTAGTGCTTTGGTTTTACTCCTGCTGGCCGGTTGCGGCACCTCCTCTGAACTGGTTGTTCTTCCGCCGGTCGCTCCCGATGCACCCGCCCCGCACGTCCCCACGGGCTTGGGTGCTCTCCAGGTTTATTCGGCCAGGGTGCCGGCAGTTACGGACGTTAACTACCAGGAGTTCTTCGCCGACGACGACTTTGGTGGCAACTTGTTCCCGGTTGAACCGGCTCACTCCGACTATACCATCTACACCGAGTCTGGTCAGCTCTTCGACCATGTGCGCAACGCCTCCAACCCGGACGATCCGCTACCGGCAACGGTGTCCCTTCCAAAAGGCGACTACAAAATCGAGGCCCTGGAAAAAAATGTCAACCCTGGCGACATCCCGGTCTTGGTTCCCATCACCATCCAGCCTGGCAGAATGACCCGCGTATATCTGGATATCGATTAGCGGCTTTGGAACTGCTGCTGCTGTTCCTCCTGTTGAATCATCATTTCGGTCCCCTCGTTGCTGAACCCTTGGAAAATATACGCGTCGAAGAGCGCGTTGCCGATGGAATTGAGTTTGTCCTGGAATTGATCCAGGTAGAAATGCAGCCCTTGCTGGAATATCTCTTCCACCGTGCTGAATTGCAACTCCGCCTCCAACCGCCCCGCCAGTTTCTCGGACTCGTTGCAAAACTTCCCTGACGGCGTCCCGGAAATCCGCCGCAACGCGCCGTTCAATTCCCCAACGCAAAACCGCGCCGACCGCGGGAAGTCCTCGTTGAACAGGAGAAACTCCGCCACGTAACGGGGGTGAATTTCCGCCCCGTGAAGTGACTTGTAGGCGTCCCAGGCGCTGCACGACCGCAGCACCGCCGACCACCCCAGCGCCTCCGCCTGGCTGACACTCCCCGGCATCCCCCGTTCGGGCAGGCTCCGGTAATGCACGTCCAGGATGCGCGACGTCTTGTCCGCGCGCTCGATAAACTTCCCCGCCTGCGAAAACCACCACCCTTCGTTGTGCAGGATCGTCGCGTAGCCGATGCCCACCAGGTGCAGCGAAGCCGACTTGATCTGCTGAAAGAATTCGCTCGGACTTTGCCGCCACACCTTCCGCGCCTCCGGTGAGCGCAAAAACAAATAAACACGGTTCAATTCCTCCCAAAACTCCACGGTGATCTGGTCCCGCACCATGCGCGCGTTCTCCCGCGCCAGGCAAATCGACGAAACTATGGAGTTCGGGTTCTCAGGCTGGAAGACCAAAAACTCCGTCACCGCCTGGCCGGTCGCCTTTTTGTGTAACTTCTCAAATGCCTCCTGGTCCCCCGTGCTCTCCACCACCGGCATCCAATGCTCGGCCAGCCGCTCGTCATTGAGGTTGCGCAATTCCAGCAGCAGTTGCAGGTTCACATCGACGATCCGCGCCGTGTTTTCCGCCCTCTCGATATACCGCGACATCCAGTAAAGACAGTTGGCAACCCGGCTCAACATGGCTACTCCTCTCCGTACAGCACCCACGTGTCCTTGCTCCCCCCGCCTTGCGACGAGTTGACCACCAGCGAACCGGGCCGCAACGCCACGCGCGTCAGCCCCCCGGGCACAATCGTCGTCTTTTCCCCGCATATTATATACGGCCGCAAATCAACGTGCCGTCCCTCGAACCCGGCCCTCTCCACGTGCGTCGGATGCCGCGACAACGAGATCATCGGCTGCCCAATGTAATTGCGCGGGTCGGCTTGGATGCGCTGCCGAAACAGCTCGATCTCCTTGGCCGAGGCCTGCGGCCCCATCAGCATCCCGTACCCACCCGATTCATTGGCCGCTTTGACCACCAGTTTCTGCAAGTTCTCCAGCATGTACTGCCGGTCGCTCTTCTCCCCGGCAAGGTAGGTCGGCACATTCGGCAGTACCGCCTCCTCGTCCAGATAATACTTGATCATCCGCGGCACAAAATGATAAATCACCTTGTCATCCGCTATCCCCGTGCCGATGGAATTGGCCAGCGACACCTGCCCCGCACGGTAGGCATGCGCCAGTCCCGGCACCCCCAGCATCGAATCGTGCCGGAACACCGTCGGATCCAGAAAATCGTCGTCGATCCGCCGGTATATCACATGCACCGGCTGCAATCCCTTGGTCGTGCGCATGAAGACACGCTCCTCGCTCACCACCAAATCCCGCCCCTCGACTATTTCAATCCCCATCTGCCGCGCCAGATACGTGTGCTCAAAATACGCGCTGTTATACGCACCTGGCGTCAACAAGACGATCGTCGGATGCGGCACCCCGGCCGGCGCGATGTACTCCAGCATCTTGAGCAACTCCTGCGGGTAATGCTCCACCGGCCTCACCCCGATCCCTTCAAACATGTCCGGAAAACTCCGCTTCATCGCTCGCCGGTTCTCCAGCACGTAACTGACTCCGCTGGGACAGCGCCCGTTGTCCTCCAGCACCATATACTCCCCCTCCCGCCCGCGAATCAGGTCCGTGCCGCAAACGTGGATGTAAATGTCCCGCGGCACCTTGTAATTTACAAACTCCCGCCGAAAATGTTTGCCCGACAGGATGTAGTGGGCCGGGATGACGCCGTCCTTGATGATTCTCTGCTCGTGATAGATGTCGCGCAGAAACAAATTCAGCGCCGTGATGCGTTGCCCCAACCCCTTCTCCAGATGCTCCCATTCCTTGGCCGGGATGATGCGCGGGATCAGGTCAAACGGAAAAATGCGCTCCGCCCCTTGCGAGTCCCCATACACATTGAACGTGATCCCCTGCCGCAGAAAGGTCAGATCGACCGAATGCCGTTTGTCCTCGAACTCATCCTCACCGAACGATTCGAACAGTGAAAAAAACCGGCGATAGTGGGGTCGCACCTGCCCCTCGCCATCGAGCATTTCATCAAAAAAACCTTCGTGGCCGTATTTTCGCAGCATCAGTTGAAAAGTGTTGTTTTGCGCATCCTGTTCATTTTTGAACTCCGGCCGACCACCTCATTCGCGTCAAAACCAACTCAATCTCCTGCCTTATCGCCTGCGCGGCTTGGCCCTGAAAAGCATCAAAAACCCCAACAAATCGCGTCTTTTCCCGCTCCCGTCGATTTCCGGGCGCCGCCATTGGTTGAAGGCACAACACCATTTCTCAGCTAACATAGCAATCCCCTTGCCGATTTCCCCGCCAGCCGCCCAAATGTGCCCATCGCCGGACAATTCCACCTAGGCCCCGCCGCCGCCCCCCTGCCCGGCCACGCTCACCGGCTCCTCGAAAAAGTCCCCTCAAAACTGCCCCGAAATAGCGTTTGATCGCGCAGCACTGTTTTGCTAGATTAGTCCGATGAATTCAGAGCTTGTTCTTGCGCGTATTGCGGCGTTGCCCGAGGAGTCGCGTCAATTATTGCTGTCGTTGGTGGATCTATTGACCGAAAAAGCTGACGCCACGCCGCCACCTGAACAGAAGCACGTGTTCAAGTTCGACTGGGAAGGTGGACTTGCTGACGCCTTTGCCGGGACCACGTCCGTCGAGTTGCAGCACCGGGCTAACGAGTGGCGGTGAACTGCCTCGTTGACACGAACCTCTTTCTGGAAATCCTCTTGGGCCAACCCAACAAGGAAGCCTGCAAACAATTCCTCCAGCAGAACTCAGGCCAATGTGCCCTGTCCGATTTTTCCCTCCACTCCATCGGCGTCATCACCCTCCGGGGCCGGCGCCCGCAGGCATATCGCGCATTTCTCCTCGACACGCTTCCCGGCCTGGCGCTCCTTCACTTGGACAAGCACAGCTATCCCGCTGTTTTGCATGCGCACGACCACCTGGGTCTGGATTTCGATGACGCCTATCAGATTGCTGTTGCTCAGAACCATGGCCTGACCCTCGTCACGCAGGACCGCGACTTCGAACGGGTCAAGCGTGAGATTTCAGTCCGGTTTCTCTAATCACTCTGGCCTCTCGCATCCGGCACACCGGCCAGACGCGCCGCCTCCGCATCTTTTCGCTTTTGCCCCGGGCCTTTCTCCCTCACTCTTGCCGGCATGACGCCTACTGTGGCATTGGTTGTCTTGATCGTCTTCGCCGGCGCCAGTTTCTTCTTCGCGCTGGCTGAGACCTCTCTGTTCTCTCTCGGCAAATGGCAGTTGAAGCAGTTGGAGTCTCGCCTGCCGGCCCGCTGCGCGATCATCCGCCGCCTGCTGTCCGAACCGCAGGACTTGCTGGCCACGCTCGTTCTGGGCAACAGCTTCGCCAACGCCGGCATTGTCGCCATCGCCCTCCTGCTGGCCACGCGGCGTCACTGGCCCCTGCCCGCCGTTCTGGCCGCCCTTCTGCTGCTCATCCTCTTCGGCGCCGAAGTCGCCCCAAAAACCCTCGCCGTGCGCGCTCCCGAACTGTGGGCCTTGCGCGTTGCCCCTCTGATGCTCTTTCTCCAAAAGGCCACCCACCCCTTGCGGCGCGTCGCCCAGGGCCTCACCAACCTCGCCCTCCGCCCCGCCGGACCGCCCCTCACCGCCGCCGCCGCGGGCCTTTCCGACGCCGAATACCAGGAGTTGCTGGAAATGGCCTATCAACAGGGCGCCCTCGCCGCCGGTGAAAAGGAAATCATTCTCCAAATCATCAATCTCGACCACCGCCACGCCAGCGAGGTCATGAAGGCCCGCGCTCAAATGGCCTGCGTTTCCGACGATCTCTCCGTGCCGGAAATGATCGACGCCGCTCGCCGTTTCAAACATCGGCGCCTGCCCATTTACGACGAATCGCCCGACACCATTGTGGGCGTGCTCAACACTCGCGCCCTGCTGCTCAACCAGGCTGACGACCTTTCGTTGTCTGTCGAGTTTCCCTCCTTCGTGCCCGAAAGCATGAATCTGCTCCAATTGTTGAAAAGCCTCCAGCGCCAGCGCCGCGGCCTGGCCATCGTTCTCGATGAATTTGGCGGCACCGCCGGCATTGTCACCATTGAAGACATCCTGGCCGAGGTCCTCGGTGAACTGCACGGCGAGCTCGCCCCCGAACGCGCCATCCTCGAACGCCTGGGCGATAACCGCTGGCGCGTCAGCGGCGCCGTCCGCCTCGATAGTTTCCGCCGCGAATATCCCGCCCTGCCCGATGTCCCGGATTGCGAAACCATGGCCGGCCTGGCCCTCCGCCAATTCGAGGTCGTCCCCGCACCCGGCGAATCGGTGACGCTGGCCGGCTTGCGGCTGACGGTGCGGGCTGCCGACGAACGCCGCATTCACGAGTTACTGGCCGAAGTGGTCAAAAAACGATGACAAATATTGGCATCCTCGTTCTGCTGGCCGCGCTACTGTGCGTCACCCTCTCCTTTCTTTTTTCGGGAATGGAAACGGGGGTGCTCGCCTTGAACCGCTTCCGCATCCGTCAACTCATGCGCGCCGGCGACCACCGGGCGGCCGTCCTTCACACCTTCCTGCAAAACCCCGAGGATTTTCTCTGGACCATTCTGGTCGGCAACACGGTCGTCAACTTTGTTATCTTCAGCCTCGGCTTCATTCAATTGCGCAATGGCCTGAGCCGCCGACCGGTATGGGAAACAATCGTCTTTTGCGCGGGCGTTTTTATATTTTACATCGTTTGCGAACTGGCCCCCAAGACCCTCTTTCAGCGCTATCCCAATCGCCTCTCCCTCTCCCTGGCCGTTCCCTTCCGCTGGATTCACCGCCTGCTCTCCCCTCTGGTCGCCGTCGTCGCCTGGTTCTCCCGCGGTCTCTTGCACTGGACCGGCGGCCAGGCCCGCACAGGTCGCCTCTTCGGAAGCCGCGACGAATTGCGCTTTGTCATGCAGGACGCCGCCCCGAACCTCACGACCGAGGAAAAAACCATGATCAACCGCGTGCTGGACCTGCCCAATTTGCGCGTCCGCCACGTCATGGTGCCCATGGCCAACGTCACCACCGTCAGCGCCCAATCCCCCATGTCTGAAGTCCTCGATTTGTGCCGCGAGCGCAACCTCACGCGCCTGCCGGCCATCGATCCGAACACCAAGCGCGTTGCCGGCGTCGTTAACCTCGACCATGTTCTCTATTTGACTGATTTCAACCCCGCCCGCCTCGCCCGCGATTATCTTCAGCCCGCGTTTTTTCTGCCCGAAGATTTGCTTTTGGAGGAGGCCCTCCGCCGCATGCAACACACCGGCTGGCGCCAGGCCGTCGTTTTGGGACCCGACAACCGCGAGTCGGGCATTATCGGCCTGCGCGACGTGCTCAAAGTCATTTTTGGAGACGTCACCCTATGAGCGGCGAACTCATCGCCTCCAGCGCGCTGCGTATGCTGGGCCTCCTGGCCATCGTCCTGGTCAACGGCTTTTTCGTCGCCGCGGAATTCGCCTTCGTCAAATTGCGCGACACCCAATTGGACACGCTGATCGTGGCCGGACATCGCCGGGCGCGCCTGGCGCGGCACATTCTGCGCAACCTCACCTCCTACCTCAGCGCCACCCAATTGGGCATCACCATGGCCAGTCTGGGCCTGGGCTGGCTGGCGCAGCCGGTCTTCATGGCGCTGCTGGGGCCTCTGTTGGGGTGGATCGGTTTTCAATCGACGCAATTTCAGAAATCGGCCGCTTTCGCCGTCGGCTTCTCCACCGTCACCTTCTTCCAGATCGTGCTGGGGGAGTTGGGGCCGAAATGGTTCGCCATTCAGCGGGCGCTGCCCACCGCCTTGTGGATCGCACCGCCATTGCATTGGTTTTATCGCCTCTCCTATCCCTTCAACTGGCTCTTGAACCAGTCGGCCCAATGGCTCTTGCGCCGCGTCGGCCTGGAACCCTCCAGCTCCCTTCTCTCGGTCCATTCCGAGGAGGAATTGCGCCTGATGGTCGGCAAGAGCCAAACCGCCGCCACCCGCCTCGGCCACGAAATCATCCTCAACGCCCTCGACCTCAGCCGCCGCGTCGTTCGCAACGTCATGCGCCCAAGAAAGGAAATCGTCGCCTTCGACACCGAAGCCACTTTAACCCAGTGCCTGGAGTTGGCGGAGAAAACCCGCTACTCGCGTTTCCCGCTGTGCGACGGCGGCGACCTCGACAAAACCCTCGGCGTCGTCCACATCAAGGACCTCTTCGCCGTGCGCGCCACCGCCAAGCGCGGCGCCAACCTCGCCGCCATCGCCCGCAAATTGATCTACGTGCCCGAAACCACCCGCCTGGAAAAACTCCTCCAGCTTTTCCTGGAGCGAAAACTCCATTTCGCCATCGTCGTGGACGAATACGGCGGCACCGTCGGCATGGTCACATTGGAAAACATTCTCGAAGAGCTGGTCGGCCAGATCCAGGACGAATTCGACCAGGAAAAACCCCTGCTCCTGCGCCGCGGCGAAAACCAATGGGAACTCGACGGCGCGCTCCCCTTGCACGAACTGGCCGAATTGGTAGGTCAGGATCTTTCCGCCGAGGGCATCGCCACCACCAGCGGTTGGGTCACCCAGCGCCTGGGCGGCTTCCCCAAGGCGGGCGACCTCCTTTCCCTGAACGATTACGAATTGCGCGTCGAGCAAACTGACGGCGCCCGCGTCGCCCGCCTCAAGTTGACCCGCCTCCCCCCGCGCGATAACTCGCAGCCATAAGCGCCACACCCTTTCTTTCGTCCTTTTGGTCCCTTTGGCCCACTGCGAAAGTCGGCTTAGTACACAGTGGCATAAATAATATGACGTATTTATATTGCGTTTTTGATTGAGACGCAGCAAGCTTGGCGTATGTATGACTGCATACGCCATGCCAAGACATAGCCCATTCCCC
>Ga0326727_10019178_pt1 | contig 13804 bp, 8 predicted proteins | sample MB2enrmetagenome_FD_207643 | JGI IMG/M metagenome (GOLD analysis project Ga0326727, IMG submission 207643) | Lab enriched peat soil microbial communities from McLean, Ithaca, NY, United States - MB29MY | ecosystem: Environmental > Terrestrial > Soil > Wetlands > Peat | place: USA: New York... | reverse complement strand
AAATCGCATTGGTCGAATCCTTGGGGATCAGAATCTTCCTTAGAGGTACACCCAAAGCGTCGGCTTGCTGTTCCAGGAGGGCCCGGCGCACTCCGTGCATGCTGATGCGGTCATAATCTTCCGTGATGGTGGTTATCAACCCCGCCACACGGTGGCTGTTGGCTTTCCGGATTTCGTACAACGCCAGCGAGCTGTCTTTCCCGCCACTCCAGGAAAGGAAAATATCTTTTGACATGGCAGTTGGCCCTTCCAGAAGAATTGAGAAGCTGGAAGTTAGAAGTGAGAATCCGCGGCCCACGCTCCGACTTCCAGCTTCTCCCTCCGCCTCTACCGCGCAGGGAAACTAAACCTCACACCGGCGAGGAAATTGAACGGCAGCGACGGGTACCCCAAAACTTCCTCGTACTTCTGATCGACCAGGTTGTCGAGCCGGCCGAATAATTCCACACCGTGCGGCAGGCGGTAAGAGAAGCCGCCGTCAACGCGCGCGTAGCTCTTATCCGGGAACAGGCAAGGCAGGCTGAAGTAAGAGCAGGCGCTGAGCCCATAGTTCGGTTCGACGTCCAGCGCCGTCCCGCGGATGTAAGCATTGGTGTTGAGCATCAGGTTGCCATGCCGCCAGGTGAGATTGTACGCCCCGGAGTTGCGCGGTTCGTTGATCAATTGCTGCCCCACTTGCAGGGGCGCCAGGGCCAGCGAGGATCCGTTGAGGGAAAGAACCGCCGTGCCGTCCCGGGTATACTCCACCGACATCTGCAGCGACCTCAGGGGATGGACTTGGAAAGAAATTTCCGCCCCCTGCGCGCGCGAGTTGCCGAGATTATCGGAGGTAAACGAACTCAGGTTGGTCAGCGACCCGCCCAGCGTCACAATCTGGTCCTTGAAATGGTTGTTGAAGTAAGTGAGGTCCAACACCGCCTTGCCTTGGAAGAATCGCTGCTCGATTCCGGCATCGAAGCTGATGCTCGTTTCCGGTTTCAGGTGAGGATTGTTGGTGAAGGCCAGGTTGAAACCGTCCGGCGGGCGGATGCCCGTGCCGAAGCTGGAGTGCAGGCGGGTTCCATCCATCGTTCCACCGTGCGATTCTCCCAACATATACGCCGCGGCCACGCGCGGATTCACTTTCGCCACGGTGCCGGGAGGAAGCAGCGGGCGGTCAGAGGAAGCATCGGCGGGCAGCGAGTTGGTGCGCAAATCATCCACGCGGAACCCCGTGGTGAGGAAGAGACGGTGGGTGGGGCTCCAACGATTCTCCGCGAAGAATGCCAGGCTGGTGCGGGGAAGCACAAAGGGCACGCCGCTGGAATACGAGATGTAAGTGTTTTCCACCTGCTCGCGGTTGTATTCAAACCCTGCCACGAAAAAATCTTTGTTGGAGACCGCCACCTCGCTGCGCGTGTTCAGAACGCCGCGCAAGTTGTTGGAGTAGGAATCTCCGTAGGGCGAGCGGAAATAATAATCATTCGTGTCCACGCTGACGGAGGTGACCTGCTGGAATTTCGGAGTGAATTGTTCGGAGTAATTCCCCTCCCATCCAAACAGGTTCTGCTTGTCGCGGGTGTAAGTGTCAATTCCCGTGAAGAGGTCGTCCGGGTCGGATCCGTAGGGCCCGGGCGCCCCGGCGTCATTGGCGTTGCCGATGAAGTGGAAATCCAACCGCCGGCGCGGGCTGCGGTGGTAGCCGAGGCTCAGAAATGCTGTTTGATTGCGGAAATTGTCGTTCGGAACGAGCCCTCCGGAGTCCATCCGGGAGACATCAAAGCCCCAGTCCAAACCGCCGGTTTCGCCGCTTCCATTCCCAACAAAACGGCGGGTGGTAAAACTTCCGCCTTCCGCCTGCACGGTAAAATGCGGAGTGCCCTCGCCCTGGGTGGTCACAATGTTGATCACACTGGTGACGGCGTTCGGGCCATAGAGGGCGCTTTCCGGACCGCGCGTCACCTCGACGCGGTCCACGCCATCGGCCGGGAGCGGGGCGAAATCAAAAGCGCCGCCGAATTCGTTCAACTCCATGCCGTCGACCATCACCAGATTGTAATTGGACTCCCCACCGCGCACGTAGACACCGGTCACACCTCCATAGCGGCCCGCCTGGCTCACCTCGACGCCGGGAATTCCGCTCAGGACATCCAGCACATTTAGCGCAGCGCGATCTGTGATGTCCTGCCCGGAGACCACGGAGACGGAGGAACCGACTTCCGACACCAACGAGTCTCCCAGCGAGGCTGAAACCACCACTTGCTGCTGCACGGCGCTCAATTGCAAGTGCAGATTGAGGGTGTGGGCTTCCGATCCTTGAATTTCCACCTCCAATTGCGGGGAGGCAAGCCCGGGCGCACTCGCCACCAGTTGGTACTTTCCATCGGCGAGGGCGGCAAATTGGAATTTTCCCTGGGAGTCAGTTTCCTGTTGGTCCAACACAACCAGGGACCTGAGCAGGGCTACGTGGGCTTGCGGAACCGGGCGGCCGCCGGGGTCGAAGACGGTTCCGGCCAGCGTTCCTGCCTGCGCGGCGGTGGCCGAGAGAAACACGAAAAGCGCACCCATTAAAAGGGGCAGCCAGGCGGCCGAGTGGAAAGAGATTTTGCTCCTAATAGAAATAGCCGGGACTCGCCAGCGCGCGCCCCGGGCCTTGAAATCATGCGGCATCACAGAGACTCCTTCTCCCTGTTCTCACGACAGGGCAGGCGGAAGGAATCCCCAGGAGAAGGCGAAAATGAAAAAGCCTTCCTATTCCTCAAGGCGGAATCGGAAGGCTTCGCAGTCTTCCCAGGACTCTTTCCGTCGAAGAGTTAGGTTGAATGAAAGTTCCCGGGCAGGTTTCCTGGCTTTCGGGTCATCACCGTATCCTCAGCCTTCCCATTCTGCGCGGGCAAAACAGTGGCCGTCCGTCGGATGACGGACTGAAAAGATACGGCTCGCCGATCACAGTGGCGGGACCGCGGCCGATTTTAACGGCCTTTCCTTTTTCCCCGTTATTCAAGCGGGGCACCGCAGGAACTTGTGCTGTCAAAACACCGACAACGCACTGGAAATTAGCATTAGGGGAGCAGCGTTGTCAATGGGAGGAATTCCGGCGCTTTAGTTCACCCAGCGCCCGTGGTTGTCTTTCTTCTCCTGGTCGCGCATGTACACTTCAAATTTCTTGCGCAACTGGGCGCGCCGCCACTCGTGGTACTGAAGCTGCCAACGATAGGGCAAAGACCACCCACGCAGGTAAATGTACCCAAAGAGCATCCCGCCCAAGTGCGCGAAGTGGCTGACGCCGGAGCCGGGGCCGCTGAAGGAGCTCACAAATTCGATTGCTCCCATAATGACCACGAACCACTTGGCCTTGATGGGAATAATCATGTAGAGATAAATGAGCCGTTCGGGGAAGAGCATCCCATACGCCAGCAGGAGCCCATACACAGCGCCGGAACAACCGATGGTGGCCGAGGGCACTCCCGGCCGGAAGAGCGCGTTCAGGGTCACATCCAGAATTCCAGCGCCGATTCCGGTGAGGAAATAATAGAAGAGAAATTTCCTGCCCCCCCACTTGCTTTCAAGGTCTGACCCAAACATCCACAAAGCGAACATGTTGAAGATGATGTGGAACCATCCTCCATGGAGGAACAAGTAAGTCACCAGTTGCCAAACGTAAAACCTGTGAATGACCAGGTCGGACTGAAGAGAGAACCATGCGAAGGGGTAGGCGAAAATATTCGACTGGAAAATTTGAAGGGGGATGTAAGTGAGAACAAAAGCCGCGCTCGTGATGATGATCAGCCGCTTGACCATCCGCGTAAGCGGAGGCCCAAAGGAGAATGCGACTTGGCGATAAGGCGGCATCCCTAGAAGCGTACCACAAGAGACAGGCTTCGTGGCGGGTGATGCCGCCGCAAGCATTACATAATCGCGGTGGGTGGCGCGGGCTCATCGGGGCTGCCGGCATTGGCCAGCGGCACCCGCACCAGGGCGACGATCAGGACGAAAAGGGCAATCAGCGCGGCCCAAAAGGGCGGCGCCCACGAAAGGAGAGTCACATTGTGGCCCGACCCCACAAGCCCGGCGATGACCAACCCGCACAGAGCCTCGCCGGCGATCAGGCCCGAAGCCGTGAGCACACCGGCATTATCCACCCGGGCCTTCTGGGCATCGTTCAAGGCCCTGCCGTCCCGCAACTTGTCGGTTACCCAGCGGATCACACCACCGACGAAGATGGCGAAGGTGGTCCCCAGCGGCAGATACATGCCGACGGCGAACAGCATCACGCTTCTCACTTCAATCATGATCAATGCGAAGCCCATGAGGATTCCGACGATCACGAGCGGCCACGCCATGTCACCGCCCACAATGCCTTTGGCGAGCATCGCCATCAGCCCGGCTTGCGGCGCGGGCAAGGCAGGGCTGCCGAAGTGGTACGCCTTGTCGAGAATCGCCAGCGGGAAGAAGAGGACCAAGGATGCAACCACCACGCCAAGCAGGTCGCCAACCTGCATCTTGGCCGGTGTGCCACCCAGAATGTACCCCACTTTGAGATCCTGCAACATCTCACCGGCCACGGCAGAGGAGACACAGACCACCGCCGCAATTCCGAGCACCGCGGTGACGCCCCCGGCGCCCGATACGCCCATCGCCACCATCAGCAGGGCCGCAACCACCAGCGTGCAGAGCGTCAACCCCGACACGGGATTATTCGAGGAGCCGATCATTCCCACCAGATTTCCGGAGACCGCGGCGAAGAAAAAGCCGAGCACAATCATCACCAGCGCCGCAACCACCGCGCCCAGGATGATCTTCGAACCCGTAAGATTCCCCGCGCTGCCGATGAAGAAGTAATACAGCGCGATCATCGCCAGGAACACCACGGCCACGCCCGCAAACACCGCCTTCGACCTCAGGTCGCGGTCCGTGCGATTGCTGGCGGCATGCGCAGCGGCGGATTTCTTCAGATCGGTGATGGCGCGCGCCATGCCGATGCCCAGTTGCCTGCGCATCTTGAACAACGTGTAGGTGGCGCCCACCAGCATTCCGCCCACGGCGATGGGGCGCACCACGGAGAAATAAATCGCCTGTGCCAGCAGCGTCCAGGAGAGTGGCTGACCGCCCGCATGGGAAGCCTGAATGGTGGGTCCGAGAACAAAGGTCAGCAGCGGAACGAGCAGTCCCCAAGCCAGTACGCCGCCGGCAAAATTCAGTGATGCGAGCCGCGGGCCGATGATGTAACCGACTCCAAGATAGGCAGGGCTCACGTCCGGCGTGGTGAAGATGGTCGCGCCTCCCGTTACCGTCGTGGCCACGTTGGGATTCGTGCTAGTGCGCAACAACAGTTTCTTCCCCAGGGCACTGATGCTGACCGGGAAGGTGTTGTTCGCGGAAAAAATGTTAACGGCGCCCAATAGGTACATGAATCCGCCAAAGCCCATGTTGGCGAATAGAATCTTGGCCGCCCGGGAGCCTTGCTGGCCGGCCTTGTGGATTTCCGAAGCGGCGACGGATTCCGGAAAAGGCAGTTCCGGGTCCTCCACCATCACGCGGCGGAGCAGCGTGACGAAAAGAATTCCCAGCGTGCCGCCGATCACCATGAGCGCGACGCTCGTCCAATATTTTTCGTGGGTCAATCCCGGCCACAAACCCGCCATCACGAAAGCGGGGATGGTAAAGACGGCGCCTGCCGCCACCGATTCCCCGATGGAGCCCACGGTTCGGGCAATATTCTCCTCCAGCAGGGAGCCCTTCACCAGCCGCAGCAGCGCCATGCCGATGACGGCAGCGGGATACGTTGCCGCGATGGTCATTCCGGCTTTCAAACCGAGATAGGCATTGGCCGAGCCCAGGATGGCTGTCATCACCAGTCCGAGCAGCAAGGCGCGGAGGGTGAACTCCTGCATCTCCATGGTTTCGGGCACGTAGGGGGTGTGCTTCTTGGGGGCGCTACCTGATGCCGCAGTGGTTTCGGTGCTCATAGGCGTATTCCTTTTCGTGTCAGGCGCCCAACTTCGCCCGCACTTTCTCGCTCACACGCTTGCCGTCGGCGTTCTTGCCGGCCAGTTTGGCCATGGCCGCTTTCATGGCCTTGCCCATATCCTTCGCGGTGCTGGCGCCGGTTTCGGCGATGGCGGCTGCTACGGCCGCATCGATTTCCTCGTCACTCGCCGCCGCCGGGAGATAGGCTTCCACAATCTTGATCTCGGCCTCTTCTTTGTCTGCCAAGTCGTCTCTTCCGCCTTTGCGAAAGGCCTCGACGGACTCGCGGCGCTGCTTGGCAAGCGTCCGCAGCACCGCCAGCGCTTCCTGGTCGTCCACGGCCTTTCCGTGTTCGACCTTCTTATTCATGAATGCGGCCTTGATCATGCGCAGCACGGAAAGCTTCAGCGCTTCCTGCGCCTTCAGAGCCGCCACCAGATCCTTCTCGATTTTCTCAACGATAGGCATAGATGCTTCCCTTCCCGGATTTCCCCGCGACTATACCATAAAGGCCACGCGAGAGGACCGGGGAAGAATCTGGGGAATGGCATGATTTGCTGTCGGGACAACGGGCGCCTGCCTCCGTTGGGGGAGGACCAACGAACAGACCTGAATCTTCCGCTTCTGAGGGTCGGGAACCGCCGCGGCAGGAATCAAACTATCCCCTTACAGGTGCGCGCATAGGATTGACAGCGTGCCCCACCCGTGCCAGACTATAGGGTGGGTGGGAAGCGTACGCTTCCCATGTCAAAGCACTTTGCGTGCGCCCGTAGCTCAGCTGGATAGAGCACTTGCCTACGAAGCAAGGGGTCGGGTGTTCGAATCACCCCGGGCGTACCAATATCCCCTGCTGATTCAATACATTAGCAAATTTCTCGCGAACTCCTGAGCCTCCCTCAAGCGGGGTGTGCCGGGCTGCCCCGACATAAACGCAACAGGCTGCCGGCGCCACCGGTTCACCATTCCAGGGGCTTCAATTACCCGTACTGGAGGCGGCGGGTGCGGTGGCCTCGGGCTTCACGAAATCCTTCTCCCTGACTTTCGTCGGTGCGGCCATGGCCCGGAAATGGTCGAGGTCGAAGTCTTTATACAAATCCAGGCAAAACAGTTCCGGCGCCGCACGCAAAGGAACCTCCGCCTCCAGGAGAAATCCAAGACTGTGCATGCCGCCAGTAATGGCGACTTCTGAAAACAGCCTCGGCTCGAGCGCGGCGGCCACGAGCGCCACCACCTGGCTGCGCAGCCCCACCACCTCCAGCCGAAGGCGCGTTTGTCCGGAGGTTTGCGCCAGCCACTTTGCGGCCCCGATCAGTTGACCCACTTCGAGGCCCAAAGGGCGATCGCCCATGCTGCCCACAAGCAACTCGTAATCCGTGGGGTCGGGGCTCTGCGGCACCATCTCCCCATTGAAGACGACGTCCAACGCGAGCACCTGTTCGCCCCGGTTCACGCGGTCGGATACCGCTTCGCCCGCGGCCTTGCGGCCTTTGTCATTGAGGACCAGAGTTGCCGGCGCACTCGCGGGCACCGCGATGTCTTTCAGCCACACGCCCGTGGCACTCAACCCATTGGAGAAATCCAGCCGATAAGAAAGCGTTTCCAGTCCCTTGTCCTTGGTGTTCCACATCCGCCAGGCGTTGGCGACGGTCACCGGCTTGTAGCGAATGACGGACTGGAGCATTGATCTCTGGGTTGCAGCCCAGGTTTCCCGCGCAGTGGTGTCCGCGGGGATCGCCGGGCGGGTGATTCCCTCGGCAAGTTTCTTTGCCAGCCCCGTGATGGTCAGATTTCCGGCCGGCAAACCCGCGCTAAGCTCGTCGAAAGTCTTGAGTTCTGCCCCACTGGGAATCTCCTCCGCAACCTCAGGCAAATGAAAATGCTGACTGAAAAACCTGTAGGCCTCAAGGCGGTTATCGAGTTGGTAGTTGTGCGTTCCCGGATCGCGGTTTTCATAGTAGGCCAGGTTTTGTTCTGCCCCGAAGATTTGGAAAAAGGGCTTGATGGCGTCAAAAATGTAGGGCTTCACCAGCATGGAGCGGAAGCAGCAATCGTCCTCACCGTTATGAATCAAAAGTGTCGGGCGGGGGGCGCGCAGGGCGACCAGATTCGTGTAGTCCTCGCCCGCCAGGAAATCTTCCGGTGTCTCCTCAACTTCGTCCGTGTCCACGGGGTGCGTGATGTTCGATTGCAGGGAGCCGAACCCGGCTACTTCCACCATCACGGCAACGCGCGGATCAAGCGCGCTGAGCACAATGGTTTGCCACCCGCCGCCGGAGAGGCCCGTAACTCCCAGGCGGGTCGCGTCAACCTGCGGAAGCGCGGCCAGATAGTCGAGGCCCCGCCGCATCGCCAGATAAAAGAGCCCCAGCGCGTTCGTGCCCACCAAGTCCAGGTGGGCAGCGTAATCGTGCTGATTTTGTTTCTGGGCAAGCTCCCCCATCCCCATCCACTCGGGATCGAGCGTCACGATTCCCCGCTTGGCGAAATTGATGCACGCCTTCTGTGCGTATTCCGCGGCTTTGCCCACGTGCTCATGCCCCTCGACGTACAGGATGGCCGGAGTCTTTCCGCCGGGATTTTCCGGCGCGTAGAGCGTCGCCGTTGACCAGTAACCGGGAACGATTTCAAAGTGCAGCTTCCGCCACCGGTAGCCCTGGCCATTTTCGACCGGACCGACTTCCTCGAACCGCGGGTGCGAGGTCACCCACTCGCGCGGCCAGCCGTGAAACGCGATGTCATTCAGCATGTGCTGGCGCAGCTTGGTTTCCTCCCGCGTCCACTGCTCGGGGCTTCCGGGCTCCGGAAGTTTGGGAATTCGATCCATCATATAGCGCTGCACCTGGTAGGCCGTGACCGCGACAGGCTGAATGGGCTCCGCGAGCACTCGCGTGGCCGATTGGGGCGAAGTCTGGGCGTGGGCAAAAGCCACACCTACCAATGTGGCGAGGATGAAACGCTGTATGCGATGCATGATTCCGCCTCCTTGACAGCTTTGTCGGCCACGTTCAGCCGCTCGGCTTAAAGGCCGACTTTACCTATAGTTGAAGCCACGGATGAAATGCAAATGAAAAAAAGTGAAACATATGATAAACATTAGCAAGAGGATTTGGAACCTTTGACGATTCTTAGAAAGCTGTGGATCTTAGGGGCTCTCGCGGTTGCGCTCAACGGCATGGCAGCCCCCAAAACGGTCACGCTCCAATACCGTTTCTTCACGGGGTTGCCCCAAATGGATGGGAATTGGGCGGCGCTTCTGGCAGCGAGTGACGGCAAGGTTTACGTGGGCCTCGCCTGCCACGGCTGTAACGGACATTTGGTCTTCTATGACTCGAAGACAGACAAAATGGTAGACGTGGGCGACCTCACCCGGCTTTCCGGCGAGAGCGGGTTGAGTTTGGGCCCTCAGTCAAAGATCCATGCCAAGTTTGGGGAGGGAAAGGACGGGCGGATTTACTTTGCCACGCACGGAGGCTGGTGGTTTAGTTACGGGCGCTTTGCCACGCAGGAGGGCTACCCCGGCGCGCATTACATGGCCTATGATCCCAAGACGGGGCGGGTGCAGGACTTTGGGATAGGGCCTCGCTATGAAGGCGTCAACACGGGGGCCTACGATCCGAAATTCAACCGCATTTACGGCTTGACGCATCCACGCGGCCATTTTGTTTATTATGATGTGGCCACCGGCGCCAAGGTGGACATGGGCAGGATGAACAATTGGGATTCCGTCTGCCGCACGCTGGGAATTGACGACGAGGGCAACGTCTACGGAAGCTTCGGCCGGGGAGGGATTTACAAATACGATCCACGGACGGACAGCATCAGGGAGCTTTCCGTACGCGTGCCCATCATGGAGAAGGGTGTCTCGCTGGGGCGTGACTATAACAAATCGGAAACGCATTGGCGCACGGTCGTGTGGGACAAGCAAACGAGGAAGTTCTATGGGGTGGACGAGAGCGCAACCATTCTCTTCTCCTTCGACCCCAATGCCGGGCCCGACGGTGAGATTCAGCGCTTGGGGCAGATGAGCAACCCCGAATTCGCCCACCGTCGCGACGTGCCCTACGCGACGCTCAGCCTGACGCTGGGCCATGACCGTAAACTTTACTACGCGGCGGCAGGAAAGGAATTTGACTATGGCGCCAGCGCCGGTCTGGCGGCTTCACACCTGATCACCTATGACCTGCGCACCGGAAAGACCGAGGATCTCGGCGAAATACGCGTGCCGGATGGGGGCCCGGTGATCGGCACCAACTCGGCGGATACGGGGCCGGACGGGACGATCTACTTTGTCGGAGCCATCAGCGTCACGCCCGACCCGGACAAACAAAACTACGGGGGTAGAATCGGGGGCGGCGCTTACCGCCTGGCCCTGTTCATTTATCATCCTCAAGCGGACTGACACCTCATGAAATTCAAAGTGTTTGCGCTCCTTGCCGTGGCCCTTCTCAGGGGCGCCCTGGCTTACGGCCAAAGGCCTCCTGATTACGATAAGGTCGTTGTGTTGCAGACAAGGATCGACGCCCGCGATTTGGGCTATGCGCCGGTGGACATCATCCCGGACGGCGAGTCCGGCATCACTTCACTGACGGTCGCGCCGAATGGATATCTCTACGGAGCGACGAGTGGAAAGCACTCCCATCTGTTTGTGCTCATTCCGCGACATGGCTACGTTCAGCCCCTGGGCGTCATTCCCGGCGCGACGGCGGTTACCCACGCCGTGGCCGTCTCCGCCTCGGGTGACATTTATATTGGAACGTCGCCGGAAGGGCACCTTCTGAAGTACACACCCCAGGATGAAGATCATCAGGCGATTCAGATTGGAAAGCCTTTGCCGGTCACGGACCTGGGCCAGCCAGTTTCCGGTGAGAGCGTTTTTGCACTGACGACGACCTACTTCAATGGAACCGATTGGGTTTATGGACTGACCTCACCCAATGCTCACCTTTTCGAGTATTGCATCGCCACGGGGAAATTCAAAAACCTGGGAGTGGTGGCGAGTAAACTTCCGTTAGGGGAAAAATTTGAAAAAGACAAGATGATGTCGCGGATGCTGGTGGCAGACGGGCAGGGGAGCGTGTTTGCTTCGGGGGGAAATGGCGCGTTCTTCCAGGTCAGGGTCGGCCTTGAAAAGCTGGAAGAGCTTCCAATCCACGCGCCGGCGGTTCCAGGGCGGGAGCCCTGGACGCGCGTGGATGCCTTCCTTCTCGACCCCTCGGGCGTTATTTACGGCGGCACGTCGGACGGATATCTGTTTCGCCTGGATCCGAGCAAGCTTACGGTGACCAATCTGGGAAAGCCGCTCAATCAATACCGCATTGACGGACTGGTGCGCGGACCCGGTGGGAAATTATACGGAGTGGGTGGTGACGAGCAAGAGATGGCGCGTCTGTTCAGCTATGATCCCTCCACCGGCGCGTATGACGTGCTGGGTTTCGTGGATGTGAACCGGCGGCCGTATTACACCTGGCAGGCGTACGTGATCGGGGCCATGGCCTCTGACGCCTCCGGCACGGTCTATATTGGCGAGGACGAGCGCGTTTCCAAGCTCTATCTTTTTTACCCCTGGCCGTGAAAAGGGGGGAATGAAAATAATCATGAACCGCAGAGACTTCATGGGCGTCATCGCGGCGGGGGTTGCCGCGGCAAATCCGGCGAGCGCAGCTCCCGGCAGTTCCGGCGTGCCGGCGGCCGCGGGATCCCAGACGCAAGGCGCATGGCTGAAAGGTGGCTTGATTGACGCCGGCGGCGTGCACGAGCCTTACCTCTTTGTGGTGCGCCGCGGCGGACAGAGCCTGGCCGCCCGCGAGATCTACGAACGCCATCAGAGTGAAAGTGAAATTCGCACCCTTAAGAACCAGGGAGTGGAAGTTTTTCACACCCATTTATACAAAGGCTTCGGCATGGAGGCCGAGAGGCCAGAGATGGAAGACGCCAAGCGGGTCGCGGCGATCGTCCACCGTTACGGGATGAAGTTGGATTCCTACATTCAGTGGAACGGCATGATGTACGAGACCTTCTTCGCGGAGGAGCCGCGCGCCAAGGAATGGATCCAGTGTGACGCGCTCGGCCAACCCATCATGCTCACCTATGGGTACCAGCAGTCATACCGGTACAGGCCCTGCTTCTCGAATCAGGAATATTTGAACTACCTGAAGAGAATCGTGCGCTATGCCGTGGAAGAAGTAAAAACGGATTTCATTCATTTTGACAACTTTGATTTGAACCCGGAGCCCGAATCGTGCCACTGCCACGGGTGCACCGAAGGGTTTCGAAAACACCTGCAAGCGAAGTATTCACCGGAGCAGCGCAAGGGCCGCTTTGGATTCTCGAATGTGGACTATGTGAACCCGCCGCTGTGGAACAAATGGAATCCGCCGGAGAACATGCAGATCATCTTCGATCCGGCCTTTCAGGAATGGATCGATTACCGGTGCGAGGTGATGTCCAGCGCCTTGCAACAAATGGCCAAATACATCGCATCCCTGAATCCGGAAGTCGCGATCGAAATCAATCCCGGTGGAATCACCGGTGAAAATCGTGCCTGGACAAACGGGATCGACCACAGCCGTCTTTTGAAATCCACCAATGTCTTCTGGTCCGAGGAACACAACGAGCCGGACTACCTTCCGGACGGAAGGCTGATTTCCACCATTCGAACTTACAAAATGGCCCGGACTTATCGCAACATCGCCCTCGCCTATATTCGCGGCAACGAGGCGGCGATTGGGGAATCACTCACCTTCAATCAGACATTTGGCATGGCGGGGCCGTCGCCACTGGCTCCCGATCTGTTGAAGTACATTGCCTTTTACCGGAAGAACCGGGACTGTTATGTGGGGACAGACGACGTGGCGTCCGTCGCGGTGCTGCGCTCGTATCCCTCCATCACTTATCACAACTCGCGCGTGCAGTTGAGCACGATTCTGATTGAGCAGGCGCTGATTCAGGCGCGGGTTCCCTTTCACCTTGTCTTTGACGAGCACCTGGAACACCTTTCTCCCTCACTCTGCAAGGTCCTCATTCTTCCCGATACCGAATGCCTTTCCGATGCCCAACTGGCCGCGATTCGCCGCTTTGTGGAAGCGGGTGGAGGACTGATTGCCACCGAGCAGGCGGGCCTTTATGATGAGTGGCGCCGATTGCGCGTGAAGGCGGGATTAACGGGGTTGGTGGAGGATCAACCTCCGGCTCCTGCTTATGAGGAAACCGTAGCGGCAGTAACACTCCCTACAGGCTCGCCGACCCGGCAAGAATTTGGCCAGGGGCGGGTGGTTTATTTTCCCGGAATTGACTTTGACGGACCTTTGCCTCCCCCCACGCCTTACTTCGGCATAACCGAGGAATTTTGGAAACGCCCCCGGAACTGGGAGGAAGTGATCAACGCCGTCCACTGGGCAGCCAAGGGCGATGTGCCGCTCGAGGTATCGGGCCCTGACTTTTTGGTGGCAAATCTGGTCGAGCAGCGGGACAAGCGAAGAAGGCTTGTGCACTTGGTGAACTACAACACCAAAGGGACTCCCGTGATCGACGGCATCGACGTGAAGTGTGAGGTGCCCGAAGGCCAGGCAGCGAAGGACGTTACACTCTATTCGCCCGATTCCGATGCCACGCAAAGCCTCGGCTTCCAGATGAAGGGCTCGATGGCGGCGTTTACGGTTCCGAGGCTGAACGCCTACTGCATGGTGGCAGTGAGTTGGTAGTCACAGCGCGCCGCAGCAGCAAACGACACGTCTCGTAGGGGCACCCCTTGTGGGCATAAGCGTTAACCTAAGAATTTGAGTTTTCGTGGCAAGTGCTGTATGCTTGGGGCTCATGAGCCAAACCCAAGCATTGCTGGGGGAGTTCGAGGACTGGG